>Ga0207932_1000816_pt1 | contig 10672 bp, 7 predicted proteins | sample NGESurdeep092012_FD_184480 | JGI IMG/M metagenome (GOLD analysis project Ga0207932, IMG submission 184480) | Arctic peat soil microbial communities from Barrow, Alaska - NGEE Surface sample 415-2 deep-092012 (SPAdes) | ecosystem: Environmental > Terrestrial > Soil > Wetlands > Peat ...
GGCGGCACGGTGACGCTGACCCTCGGCCGCTCGCTCTCCCGGCGGGTGGTGCTCGGGCTCGAAGGGCAGGTTTGGTTGAGCCTCGAGGGGAGGCCGCGCGAGCAGGTGCGGAGCCTCACCGTCGTGGTGCAGTGGTATCCGTTCCTCGGGGAGCACTTCTTCGTCCGGGGCGGCACGGGGATCGTGCAGGGGCCCGTGGTGGCCGACGCCTCCGTCGCGCCGAGCGGGTCCGTGAAGGGAACGGGCGTCGGCCTCACGCTCGGGGTGGGCTACGACGTCCCGCTCAACGAGCACCTCGCGATCGCGGTGCAGGTGGCGAGCCACGTCGCCGCGCTGGGCGACCTCGATCTCCCGGGCTTCCCCCAGCCGCTCGACAACACCATCGCCTACGTCACCCGGATCGCGGTCGCGCTCGTCATCCGCTGAGCCCCGCGCCCCCTACCCTCGACCGGTCAGCTTGTAGAACTCCTTCGCCGCCTTGCTGATGACCTTCCATTTGTGTTCCTCCGCCACCCGCAGCCGCGCATCGCTCTTCGCGGCAGCGACCTGCGCCTCCCGCATCAGCTTGTGGTAGCTGTCGAGACGCTCGGCCGGCAGCGCACCAGATGCCACGGCCGATCGCACCGCACAGCCCGGCTCGTCGCCGTGCAAGCAGTCGCCGAAACGGCAGCTGCGCGCGATCTCCTCCACGTCGGGGAACGCGGACGCGATCCCCTGCTCCGACCCCGTGAGTCCGAGGGCTCGGAGCCCGGGTGTGTCGATGAGCACACCTCCCCCCGGCATCCGGACCAGCTCGCGCGCGACGGTCGTGTGCCGCCCCCGCCCGTCGCTGACACGCACGTCGCGCGTCGCCTGCCGCTGCTCGCCCAGGAGTCCGTTGATGATCGTGGACTTGCCCGCGCCGGAGGGGCCGATGAGCACGGCGGTCCGGCCGGGCGAGACGCGAGCGCGCAGCGGCTCCAAGTCCCCGGCGGCAAGCGCGTTCGTGACCACGACGTCGATGCCCAACGCGACGGACTCCGCTGCCGCCCGTGCCGATGCCGCGTCGGGCGAGAGGTCGGCCTTCGTGAGCACGACGACCGGCACCGCGCCGGATTCCCAGGCGAGCGAGAGCTCCCGTTCGATCCGGCGCAGATTCGGCGCCTCGGCGATCGGGTGGACGACGAAGACGACGTCCACGTTGGCCGCGAGGACCTGGACATCGGACGACCTTCCCGGATCGCCACGCGTGATCGCGCTGGTCCGTGGCAGGACGGCTTCGATCAGGGGGACATCGAGGTCGGCCCGGGTCAAAGCCGCGACCCAGTCCCCGACCGCCGGCAGATCGAGCGATCCCGCCGACGCCTTCAGCAGGCGAGCGGTGACCTTGGCGCGAGTGACGCCGGAGGCCGAGCAGATGAGGGAGCTGCCGCGGTCGCTGCGAACGACCCGGGCCGCCGTCAGGCCGGCGGCGCCGTGCGGCGCGAACAGGGCCCGCCAGTGATCCGAGTAGCCGACCGCTTCGAGTTCCGACGTGTCCGGCAACACTACGTTCTCCGCAGGATGAAGTGGGTTCAGGACTACCGCGGGATCGCCACCCGTGTGCCCGTCACGCGCACGCTGGCGGTGAGCGCCTCCGTCTTCACGGCCTCCACTGCTGATGCGAGTTCTCTCCGCCTGGGCCTGTCGTCAGTCTCCTGCGTGCGCCGCCGGTCGCCGGCACGACGAAGACGCTCGCCCAGTTCGGAGTCTGTGACGAATCGGGGCAGTAGACAGCGAGCAACTGGTCGTCCGGCGAGACCTCCACGACCCCCCCGCAGGAGCCGGGGAACGTCAGCCACGCCGGCCCGCTCAGCTGGACGCGGGAGATCTGGCCCACTGGCGTAGGGTAGTAGAGATATCGCGCGTCGTGGGACCACGTCGGAGACACCTCCGGACCCCCGGCGCCGGGCAGACAGATCGTTCCTGTGCAGTTCGCCGATACCGCCGCCAGCCCGCTCCCGTCCGCGTTGACGATCCAGATCCCCCAGTCCGATCCCCCCACGACATAGCCCGCCCTGAAGGCGAGGCGCTTCCCGTCCGGGGACCATCTTGGCCAGCCGATGCCGGGGACGGTGTTCACGAGACGCTGCGCTCCGCTCCCGTCGGCACGCATCAGCCACAACTCGCCCGCATCACGCATATACGCGATGCGCCGCCCGTCTGGAGACCACGTCGGCTGATAGTCCCGACCGCTGCGATTCGTCAGACGGCGGAGATCGGTCCCGGCCGCCGTGTTGCTGTAGATCTCCAGATCGCCGGCGACGCTGACGACGAACGCAACGCGCGAGCCGTCGGGCGCCCAAGTCGGTGACGTCCCCGACACGGTGAGCTGATGCTCGCCGCCCCCGCTGGCGTCGTGGACCCACACCCCGGTCCTCGGCTGACTGGGCTGGGTGTTTCCGAGGTACGTCGCCGCCACTTTCGAGCCATCGGACGACCACGCGAACTCCGTGATGGAGAGCAGGTTGGCCGTCAGCGAGGTCCATGTCGAGTCGGACGGGCTGACCATCCGGACCTGGTAGCCGGTGCTGTCCCGGTTGATGAAGCCGATCTCACGGTTCGCGCGCAGAGCGGAACTCAAGACCACCACGTCCACCGTCCCCGTCGCCCCAGCCACGCTCGCGGTCACGGTCACGATGCCGGCGGCGTGGGCGCTGACGATCCCCGAGGACGAGACGCTGGCCGTCGCGGGCACGCCTGATGTCCAGGCCACCGTGCCGCCTCCCGGCAGCGTGGCGCCCGTCGCGTCGGTGAGCACCGAACGGAGTTGGAGCGTATCGCCCGCGAACAGGCTGGGCAGGTCGGGCAACACCGTGATCACCGGCGCCACGGTGATGGTCGCGGTCGCGGTCCGTCCTTCCACGGTCGCCGTGATGGTCGCCACACCGAGCGCCTGGCCGTGCACGTAGCCCGCCGCGCTCACCGTCGCGACCGACGCGTTCGACGTGCTCCATGACACCGATCGATGCGTCAGCGCGTGCCCGCCGGAGTCCTGAGGCGTGGCGATGAGAGGGCAGGAGTCCGCCGCCACGACCGTATCGACGCCGGGTGTCACGACCACGGTGGCGACGGGGAGCGGCTGCGCGATCGGCTTGGGGCCCGTGCCGTCACTCCCTCCACAGCCGGCACCCAGAAGGAGGCAGCAGACCACGGCGAGACGCTGTTCGGTATGAGTTCGGCGTGACACGGATCGCTCCGGAGAAGACACGTTGCCCCTACGGTGAGGACCGCCACCTGACGCCGCAAGCACTACCGAGAAGCTCGGGAATGTCTGGCGGGAGCGTCCCCTCTACCGCGGGATCACCACCCGTGCGCCCGTCACGCGCACGCGGGTGGTGAGCACCTCCGTCGTCGCGGCGTCGGCGAGGCCGCGGAAGCCGGGCTGCTTCCCCCCCACGCTGATCTCGTAGGTCCCCGGCGCGACGAAGCGCTGACCGGCGTCGTCCACCAGCGAGAGCGCCCGCGGCGCCAGGGTGAAAGATACCGGCCGCCGCTCCCCCGCCTGCAGGAAGATCCGCTGGAACCCCGCCAGCGACCGCACGGGCGCCGCCCTGCCGCCGTCCACCGCGCTCACGTAGAGCTGCACCACCTCGTCACTCGCCACGCTCCCCGCGTTCTCCACCTGCACCGACACCTGCACCGAGTCGCCGACGCGGATCTCCGGCGCCGCGCCTGCTTCCGCGGCGTTCGCGTTTGCCGCGCGCTCGGCGATCCGCAGGTCGCGGTAGCGCATCTGCGCGTACGACAGCCCGTGCCCGAAGGGGAAGAGCACGTCGCCGCGGAAGTAGCGGTAGGTGCGTCCCTCCATCCGGTAATCGGTGAAGGGGGGGAGCTGGTCCACCGAGCGGTAGAAGGTCACGGGGAGCCGCCCCGCGGGACTCACGTCGCCGAACAGCACCTCGGCGATCGCCGTTCCCGCCGCCTGCCCCGGGTACCACGCCTCGACGAGCGCGCCGGCGTGCTCCGCCGCCCAGTTCGCCGCCAGCGCGCTCCCGCTCAGGAGCACCACGACCACCGGCTTCCCAGTCGCTACCACCGCGCGGATGAGCGCGTCCTGCTGCGCCGGGATCTCGAGGTCCGTCCGGTCGCCGCTCGCGAAGCCGGGGACGCGCACCGGCAGCTCCTCCCCCTCGAGCCGTGGCGAGAGGCCCACCACCATCACCACCGCGTCGGCGCCCTGCGCCACCCGCACCGCCTCCCCCAGGAGATCGGGATGCGGCGGCGCCCACACCAGCTGGATGCTCGCGTACGCACGGCGTGGGAAGGACTCGACGCGGATCGGCATGGGCTGCCCCGCGACGAGGTCCACGTCCTTCCACTGGGTGAGGACCACATGCCGGTCGGTCCACTCCACCACCGTCGAGTCACCGAGCACCAGCTTCGCGCCGCCGAGGGCGTGGAGGCCGAGGGCGTAGCGGCCGGTCACCGGCGCGACGAGCGTCCCCGACCACCGGACGCTGAAGCTGTCCGCTGGCACACCCGCCGCCGGCGCCTCCTCCCACCAGGTGAAGTCGAGGGCGGAGTCCACCCGCGTCACGGCGGGCGCGCCGGTGAAGTCGTGGGTGGCGAAGTACGCCGCGGCGAGGCCGGGCGCGCCCTGCCCCGCCGAGTCGGCGCGCAGCGCGGACACGGGCACCACGCGCAGCACCGGTGTGGAGGGTGCCCAGTCGCTCCCCTGCGCGTAGACCACCCGAGCGCCCAGCGCCGCCGCGCGCCGGCGAATCCCCGCGAGGGGCGTTACCGGCTCGCGCGGGATGCCGTTGTAGTTGCCGAGGAGGATGTCCTCGTCGTCGGCGCTCGGGCCGATCACCGCGATGGTCCGCAGGTCGCTCCGCAGCGGCAGCACGCCGCCGTTCGTGAGGAGGACGATGGACTTCCGCGCCGCCTCGAGGGCGAGGGCGCGGTGCGCGGGAGAATCGTTGTCGGCGAGGGGCGTGGCGGCGTACGGCACGCGCGCGTCGGGGTCGAACATCCCGAGCCGGAAACGCGCCCGAAGGAGCCGCGCGAGGGAAGCGTCCACGTCCCCCTCGCTCACGAGGCCGCGGCGCACCGCCTCGCCGAGGGCCGCGTAGGCGCGGCCGCAGTTGAGGTCGGTCCCCGCGCGGAGGCCCATCGCCGCCGCCTCGGCGGAATCGGCGGTGAGCCGGTGCCCGGCGCGGATGTCGTCCACCGCGTCGCAGTCGGAGACGACGTAGCCGGGGAACCGCCACCCGTCGCGCAGGATTTCCTGGAGGAGCCGCCGGTTCCCGCAGGCGGGGGCACCGCCCAACCGGTTGTACGCGCACATCACCGACCAGGCGCCCCCCTCGACGACCGCGGCCTCGAAGGCGGGGAGGTAGGTGTCCCAGAGGTCGTGCTCGCTCGCGGCGGCGTCGAAGGCGTGGCGCCCCGCCTCCGGCCCGCTGTGCACCGCGAAGTGCTTGGGCGTCGCGACCACCCGGAGGTACCGCGGGTCGTTCCCCTGCATCCCCCGCACGAAGGCCACGGCGAGGCGCGCGGCGAGGAACGGGTCCTCGCCGTACGTCTCCATCCCCCGCCCCCAGCGCGGGTCGCGGAAGATGTTGATGTTCGGCGACCAGAAGGTGAGCCCCTCGTAGATCCCCTGCCGCCCGTGGCGCAGCGCGTCATGGTGCTTGGCCCGCGCCTCGGTCGCGATCGCCGTCGCCACCCGCAGCATCAGCGCGGCGTCCCACGTCGCCGCGAGGCCGATCGCCTGCGGGAACACCGTGGCGAGCCCCGCGCGCGCCACGCCGTGCAACCCCTCGTTCCACCACTCGTAGGCGGGGATGCCGAGGCGCTCGATGGCGGGGGCCGCGTTCTGGAGCTGGGCGACCTTCTCGTCCAGCGTCAGACGGCCGGTGAGGTCGCCGACACGCGATTCGAGGGGGAGGTCCGGGTCCTGGAAAGGGAGCATCGCGCTTCTCGGCGAGACGGGAGCGGGCGGCGCCGTGCGCGCGCACGCCGGCACGGCCAGCAAGGCGGCGAGCGAGAGGTACGGCACGGCGGTGCGTAGGCGCAGCATCTCGACCGGTGATGACCCGCTACGGCGTCGGGCGCTCCAGCACGGCGATGCGTCCGTCCGCCTGCGCGACGAGCAGCTCGGTCCCGCGCACGGCCAGCCCCACGGGGCGCTGAAGTCCGGGCACAGAGTACGCCGCCTGCAGCACACCGGTGGCCAGGTCCACAACGAGGAGCGTCGAGTACGCCGCGCTGACAGCGTAGAGCCGGCCGTCGGCAGCCGCGGCGCCGGTCACCAGGTAGTCCGCCAGCTTCCGGTCCGGCTTCAGCGTCAGCCCCGTCCCGAACCGCGGCACGAACTCCGACGCGAGCACCATGTCGCCGCGCGCGAACCGCGAGACGACCAGCCGACGCTGCTTCGCGCTCGGCACGCTCACCGTGATCAGCTCCTGCGCCGCCGAGTCGAACGCCAGCGACCGCACGTACTGCTGCCGGGCGCGCACCGTCGCGAACCGCCCGAGGCCGAGTTCTGTCATCCGCCCGTCGGTCGTGAGGAAGTGCCGCCACTCCGCCCGCTCATCGGCCTTCGGATCGGGCCGCAGCAGCGCCCAGCTCTTGTTGATCCCCACCACCGCGAGCGTGTCGCCGCCGAGGAAGGCCGCGCCGGTGAGGGGCCCCAGGTCCACGCTGAACCCCGGGTCGATGACGACGCGGTGCAGCACCCGCGAGAGGGTGCTGTCGAGCAGGTACACGCCGAAGCGCTCGGTGACCGCCAGCGCGCGCCCGGTGGCGGCGTCGCGCGCGAAGCCGCTCAGCGGCCCGTCGAGCGGCACGGCTACCCGCTCCCAGGCCGTCACGGCGAGCGCCGGCAGGTTCGCGAGGGGTCCGTGCGCCGGGTCCGGGTCCGCGGAGCCCGGGTCGGGCTTCGGGACCGTCCAGCCGCCGCGCAGCGAGATGGACGGCGGATCCAGCTCCTCGAACGACCAGACCCAATGCCTCGGGTTCCACGACAGCCGCACCGGGTCGCCCTGGCCGATGAAGGGCGGCGGTCCCGTGGAGGCGAACGCCTGCAGCGCGTTCGCGGCCGCGACCACCACGAAGAGCCCCATCGCGAAGCGACCCGCGCGCCCCGGCTGCCGCGCCCCCTCCGGCGGCGCGACCTCGCGCAGCAGGAGGAGCAGCGCCCCGATCACCGCGAGCACCGTGAAGTGGATGACCCACGACCAGACGTACGTGTGGGCGCCGAAGAACGCCCCGCTGAATCCCTGGCCGATGTCGCGGGCCAGGTGGAGCGCCGAGTGGCGCAGCGCCATGAAGGTGCCCCAGGCGCCGAGCAGCACCACCATCCCAACGTACCTGGGGCGCGGCCCGTAGCGGATCACGAACAGCCCCACCAGGCCGATCAGCACCATCGACGTCCGTTGCGCCCAGCACAGGATGCACGGCGAGTCGCCGGCGAGCACGCCCAGGAGGACCGCTCCCGCGACGGGGCCGCCGACCAGGACGATCACCACCCAGGCCAGGATCCCCCGCAGCTTCTCCTCGGAGAGCGTCATCACAGGTTCACCCCTGGGATGAGCGAGCCGTGCGTGCCCACGAGGAACAGCAGGGCCATCACGAGACAGCTGACGATGAGGAGCCGGAATGCGAAGCGCTCGCGCTCGGGGCGGCGCCACACCAGCCACCCGGCCCAGAGGATGAGGAGGAAGTTCAGGAATTCCATGGCTCGATAAGTGTCGGCCCGGTCAGGACCCATCGCAAGTGGCCTGCCCCGGGACCCGGGCGGCGGGCGGCGGGCGGCGGGCGGCCCCCGAGGGGGCGCGCTATCTTATCTTTATGGACCCCGTCATCCAGCACGACCCCGCCGGGCACCGGTTCTTCGCGGACCTCAGCGGGAAGTTCGCGGAGCTCCGGTACGCCGAGCGCGACGACGGCACCGTGGACCTGCACCACACCTTCGTGCCCCCTGATCTCCGCGGCGGAGGCGTCGCCGGCGCCCTCGCGGCCCACGCGCTCGACTGGGCGCGCGCCTCCGGTCACAAGGTCCTCCCCTCCTGCCCGTTCGTGGCCGCGTACATCCGCCGCCACCCCGAGTACGCCGATATCGTAGCCGCCTAGCGTTCCGGCCCCTCTCATCGGATGTTTCCCGCATGAGAATCGGATTGGTGGGCTTCGCGGGCTCGGGCAAGACGACCGTCTTCAACACCCTCACCGGACTGAACGTCCCCATCGGCTTCGGCGGCGAGGTGCACCTCGGCACGGTGAAGGTCCCCGACGCGCGGATCGACCGGCTGAGCGGGATGTTCAAGCCGAAGAAGACCACCTACGCCGAGATCGTCTTCAGCGACATCCCCGGCGAGCACGGCGCGGAGCACAAGGGCCTCTCCAAGAAGGCGCTGCGCCAGATCGCCGACCAGGACGCCCTCTGCCTGGTCCTCCGCGCCTTCCCGAACCCCGCCCTCGACGCCGCCGCCGATCCCGCCGCCGAGCTCGACGCCTTCGCCACGGAGTGCCTCCTCGCCGACCTCGACGCCGTCGAGCGGCGCCTCGACCGCGCCAAGAAGGACAAGCCCGACGCGAAGGAGATGGAGGCGTTCGAGCTGATGAAGGAGACGCTGGAGCACGAGCACCCGCTCCGGGCCCTCTCCGAGGACGTGCTGCACCGGGAGGCGCTGCGCGGCTACGGGTTCCTCACCGACCGGCCGCTCCTCGTCGCCCTGAACCGCAGCGAGGCCGAGGCGGCGCAGCCCCTGCCCCCGGCCATCGCCGAGCGGCTCAGCGCCCTGCACGCCGCGGGGCTCGTCCTCTCGGCCAGCGTCGAGGCGGAGATCGCGACGATGGAGCCGGCCGACCAGGCCGCCTTCCTCCAGGACCTCGGCCTCACCGAGTCCGCCCTCGCCCGCTTCATCCGGGCCGCCTACGGGCTCCTCGACCTCATCTCCTTCTTCACCGTCGGGCCCGACGAGGTGCGCGCCTGGCCGATCCGCCGCGGCACGCACGCCCGGCCGGCGGCGGGGAAGATCCACACCGACCTCGAGCGGGGCTTCATCCGCGCCGAGGTGATGCCCTACGAGCCCTTCCTGGCCGCGGGCACCGAGCAGGCGATGCGCGACACCGGCCACCTGAAGGTCGAGGGGAAGGACTACGTCGTCGCCGACGGCGACATCCTCAACATCCGCTTCAACGTCTAGCGCCACCGCAGCGTATCCAACCCGTCCCTCACGCAGCGAGAGTTCCGATGCGTTCCAAGACCGTCCGCACGCTGGCCCTCCTCCTCGTCCTGGCGCCCACCGCGCTGTGGGCCCAGCAGAAAACCCCGTTCCGCAGTCTGCAGGAAGCGCTGATGGCCGGCGGCCAGATGTCCGGCCGCGGCGGGCCCCGGGGCGTCGTCTGGATCGACGGCGGGCGCCGCTATTCGTTCACGGTCCGCGGGGCGAACGGCGAGGAGATCCGCGCCATGGACCCCGCCACCGGACGTGACACCCTGCTCTTCAGCGCGCAGGGGCTGACCTTCCCCGGAACCAGCGACGCGTTCGCGTACCAGTCCTTCGACTGGGCGCGCGACTTCCGCCATCTCGTCTTCCAGACCCACTTCCAGCCCCTCTACCGGCGGTCGGGGACGTCCGACTTCTACGTCTACGGCCTCGCCGACCGGTCCCTGCAGCTCGCGGCCCGCGGCGCCCGCACCGGGGAGCTCTCTCCCGACGGCGCGATGCTCGGCTACGAGCGCGACGGCGACATGTACGTCTACGACCTGGCCCGCAGCCAGGAGCGGCGCCTCACCAGCGACGCCTCCGAGACGGTCTACAACGGCCACTTCGACTGGGTCTACGAGGAGGAGTTCGGGATGGCCCAGGCGTGGAACTGGTCCCCCGACAGCCGTTACGTCGCCTACTGGCAGCTCGACGAGCACGCCGAGCCCGTCATCCAGATCAGCGATCTCTCGGGGACCCACCCCACCTGGGAGAAGATCCGCATCCCGCAGCCGGGGGACTCCAACGCCACCGCGAAGATCGGCGTCTCCGACGTGCGCACCGGCCAGAAGGTGTGGCTCGATCCCGGCGAGACGGGGGAGTTCTACATCCCGCGCATCTACTGGACGAGCCGCGCCGACACCCTGGCGATGATCACGCTGAACCGCCTGCAGAACACGATGAAGCTCTACTTCTTCGACGTGCGCACGGGCGGGAAGCGGCTGGTGATGACCGAGACCCACGCCGCCTGGATCGACGTGTACGACTTCTACGCCGGCGTCCAGGACCTCATGAGCTTCCCCGAGGGCGCGACCCAGTTCTTCTGGATCTCCGACCGCGACGGCTGGCAGCACATCTACCGCTATGACTACTCCGGCCGCCTCCTGGGCCAGGTGACGCGGGGGAACTGGAGCGTCACGCGCGTCGAGGGGATCGACGCCCGGACCCAGACCATCTACTACAGCTCGACCCAGGCCTCGCCCCTCCAGCGCCAGCTCTACAGCGTGAAGTTCGACGGCACGAACCCGCGCCGCATCACGCAGACGCAGGGGACGCACAGCATCAACATGTCGCCCGACGCGAAGTACTTCATCGACAGCTGGTCGAGCACCCGCCAGCCGCGCCAGGTCGAGATGTGGACGACGACGGCGACCGGCGGCCAGATGCTCCGCAGGATGGAGGACAACGCCGCCGTCACGCAGTGGGTCGCGACGCACGCC
>Ga0207932_1000818_pt1 | contig 10670 bp, 9 predicted proteins | sample NGESurdeep092012_FD_184480 | JGI IMG/M metagenome (GOLD analysis project Ga0207932, IMG submission 184480) | Arctic peat soil microbial communities from Barrow, Alaska - NGEE Surface sample 415-2 deep-092012 (SPAdes) | ecosystem: Environmental > Terrestrial > Soil > Wetlands > Peat ...
CGACGCACCAAGCGAACCGGCGACTGTCGCGTCGGCCAGGCAGAGGTCGATGCGGAGGCGAAGCGAACCGGCGTTGCGGCGACCGAAACGCCGGGCGCCCCGACGGGGCCGCAGATCGGCCGTCTCCGCAGCTTGCGCGTCGAGGACAGGGGCAGTGTCTCGGTAATCCTGTGTGTCTCGGAAGGTGGTGGTCATGGGATCTCTTGATCCTCGGGGATTGCCGGCTGTTCTGACACATGATCCGGCGAGAACGACTAGTTAACCAAGGGGAATACTAGGTAACTCTACGACGACCGGGCGTCGGCGTCAATCCGTGCTCCGGACGGCGGGTGAGCGGCTCCCGAGTTCGCCCGGGCACCTGCGGGGCCAGGAGTCTTCCCGGGCCGTCAGGGTCGCGCGGCGTTGGCGCACGCCAGGATCGTCGATGCGGGCCTCAGGCGGCAGATTCCCGTCCCTGGGGAGCGCAGGGTGTACTTGCGGCGGGTAGCCGGGACCCGGCGTGGATGTCCGTGCGTCCGGACCCGCACATGCAGGGCCGGCGGCGGCTCCGCGGACGGGGTCAGTGCGGCGTGCCCGCCGTGTACAGCTGAGCCGACTGGGCGGAGTTCAGCTGGTACTGGAAGAGCGTGAACTCGTCGAGGGCACCGCCGTAGGCGAAACTCGACGGCTGGCCGGGCCAACCACTCAGGTTGTCGTAGCCGACACGCCAGTAGCCGATGAACTGCTGGGCCTGGGTGTTGGCGTTGCTGCCCACCAGAGCGCCGTCGACGTAGAGCGTCATGCCCGCGGGCCCGAGCGTGGCGATCGCCTGATGCCACAGCCCGTCGTTGTAGGAGCTCGGACTGGTGACCAGTTGCGGGGAACCCGTCCAGGCGCCCCACTCGAGCTGGCCGGAGTCGATCATGTAGAGGTGTCGGTCGTAGTTGTTGCTCAACCCCGTCTGGCGATCGCCGAACCCGAAGAGCACCCCACCCGTAGCGGTGGTCGTGTTGAACCAGATCGATGCCGAGAAGGTCTCGGGGTCGGGTGTGGCAACGCGGCTGGTCACGTAGCCGGAACCACCGTCCAAGGTCACGGCTGTGTTGGTGTCACCGGCCACCGCACCGGGCGTCCCGAACGTGATGCCGCCCTGGTAGAGCGCTCCCGAGGTGCGGGACGTCGAGTCGACCGCCCCGGCGGCGGGCGTGGCCTCCCCGAGGCGCCACCATGAGATGGGCCCGGACTGCGAGACGGCACTCGACCAGGTGGTGGGTACCGCCCCGCCCACGAAGACGGCGTTGGAGACGCGGGACTTCACGACGTTCACACCGTCACTCACCGAAACGGAGTAGGTGTGGCGACCGACGGGGGCAGTCGAGTCGGTCAGTGTGACGACCGGCTCGTTCCAGAAACGCGACGACTGCGTCACCGTGTCGACGACCGCCTTGCCGTCCCGCACAAGGGTGTACGAGAGGGTCCCGTCGTCGATGTCGACGGACGTTTGCTGCTCGACGGTGACGGTGTTGTCAGGATTGGCCTGCGCCGTGGGTGGCGTGGGCGTCGATGGGGGCGTCCCGTCACCGGTCGGCCCGAACCGGACAAAGCCCTGCTGCCACTGGCCGTTGACCTTGGTGAAGTCGCCCACGACGAAGAGCTGTGTGCCGTCGGAGGTCGACGCGGCCGACCCCGTCGCCTCATTGCCGGACGCGTTGTCATTCGGGTACCACGGGAGCATCTGACCGGTCGTCGCGTCCTCGGCGTTCAGGTCCTGGTGGGTGGTGAGGCCGGGGAAGCCCCCAGGTACCGACGAGCAGTTGTGGGCGTGGGAGCCGGCATAGAGGACGTTGCCCACCACGGCCACCGAGTGGGTGTCGCCGTAGCAGTAGTCCGACCAGACCACGGCGCCGGTCGACCACGACAGGGCAGCCGTGCCGTCGAACTCGTAGAAGCCCTGGCTGCCACCGAAGTCGACGCCCCCGATGTACAGCTGGTTGGCGTCGCCGGCCATGTGCCAGACCTGGAACAGGGGGCTCATGAAGGGCCCGCTGCCCCAGGCGGTGTTCAAGGCGCCGGTCACGGGGTCCACCGCCATGATCGACCGATGGGATACACCGCCGACCGTGCCGAAGTTGCCGCCGATGACGGCCTCGGTACGGTCGGGAGAGAGCATGATCGTGTGAACCGGGCCATTGACGCCCGGATTCCAGGACAGGAGCTTGCCCGAGGTGTCCACTTCGGCGGCGTTGGCTCTGCTGGCGCCGTTGACGACGGCGAACTGTCCGCCCAGATATACCGCTCCAGAAGGCGTCGTGGTGACGGCGAACACGGTGCTGGTCGCCGACAGTTTCGGGGCCCAGGGCAGCAGGGTCCCCGTGGCGGCGCTCACGGCGGCGATGTTCGGCCGCGCCACACCGTCGACCGTGGTGAACCGGCCGCCCAGGTACAGAATGGACCCGTCAGGGGAGAGCGCGGTGGAGAATACGGTGGCGGGCGTGGAGCTCGTGGACGTGACCGTCGGGCTGAAGCCGGCCAGCGGGATCCCCGTGGCGGCATCGAACGCCGTCAGGTGCAAGGCCGGTTGCTCACCGGCCCCGGGGACTGTGCCTGGCGGGCGTACGGCCGTGAAGTCCCCGCCGATGTACACGACACCATTGCCGGAGGTCACCGACCGCGCCGGAGCGTTCGTCTGCCAGGACGATTCCGGACTGGCGTTGAGCATCCCGGGCCCGACGGCTTCCGCCTTCGTCGTCCCCGCCGCCACGGCGCATCCGGCCGCCAGCAGGGCGACCACCATGCCCATTCGTGCCATTCGCCTCATGTCAGCCCCTAGTCAGATGGAAGTACGCCTCCCATGCTACGGAGCGTTCCGTGTGAATCGCCATCGGGAGCCCCGATTTGGGCGGCAATACGTCTCCTCGTGTCGGAGGGGTCACGCCACGTGTTCGGCTGGCTGTCCGGAGGCGGTCCACGGGCGCCGTGGGTGCCCGCTACGGCGCCTGCCGTCTGCCGGGGCGAACCGGGTGGGGGTGGGTCAGGCAGGGGCGAGGTCGCCCGTGTCCTGGTAACCGGATGTCCGGTCCGAAAGGTAGACCTGATTGACGTTGGTCACGTCGGCGGGCTGGCCGATGGTGTTCGCATAGTTGACCCGCCCGGTCGCGTCGCCCCAGATCACGACGGTGTCGCCCGTGTTGATCCGGGTCACGTCGTCGCTCTGGGACAGCTGCACCAGCACCACCGTCGTCGGGGTGGCTGGTTCGCTCACGTACATGGCCATCGCCCCACCCGAGCTGTCGAGCACGAAGGCGGCGATCACGGCGGTGAATGCGACGCTCCGCCCGGCGTAGGCCGCCGGATTGGCGGCGAGCTGCGCCACGGTCGTGGCCGTCGTCGCGCTCTCGTACTGGTACACGACCCCCGAGGTGGCCTGCGGCTGCGGCGAGGTCACCGGGGCGGTCGTCGTGGTCGGCTTGATCGTGGTCGGTGTCGTTGCACCCGTGGTCGGCGTGGCGGCCTGCGGTCGGGTCGTGGGTGGTGCAGCGGAGTGGGCCGTGGACGGGGCCGTCCCGGATCCTCCGGCCACTCCGGCCGTCTTCGGTGTGACGTTCCCCGATCTCGAACGGTGGCCGGTCGCGACCAAGGACCCGACGCTCACGACGGCCAACACGACGGCGACAGCGGCAAGCGCCCCCAGGACCTTCCGGGGTCGGCCGCCCGTCGAACCGCGGGCCATCCGGGTGCGTGCCGTCGCCTCGGTCCCCGGTGCGTACCACCGTCCGTCGGACGCCATCCACCAGCCAATGGATCGGGTGTCGCCGGCCAGGACCGGTGGGGGCCAGGGGGTGACGGGCACCAGGGGCAGCTCGGGCACTGCCAGCGGTCGCGCCGACGGTCGCGGTGCGCCGCCGGTGGTGCCTCGGCTCGCGGGCTGCGGGAACCGCGGCTGGTCGAAGACCGCCCACCATGCTGGCGTCACCGGGCTGCCAGCGACCGGGCCGTGAGCGACGGTGCTCGGCACCTCGACGTCGCGGACGAGCTCGGGGACGGGGACCGGGCCCGGCGTCACGCGGAGTGCCGCCGCCGCGTTCGAACCGTCACCGGATTGAACCAGCTGGAACTCGTCATAGTGACCCCACCAGCCCTCGTTCAACTGCTCGGTGGCCAATTCTACTCACTCCCGTGTGGAGGACACCCTTCGTGCAGGGAGTATCGACAGGCCCGACAGCCTGCTTGAGGCTCACGGCCGAGGCGCTCAGTAGACCGTGGGGAACGGCTCCTGGGCGGCGGACACGAACTGGACCGTGTAGGTCTCCGGCTGGAGCGTGGCCTCGGCGAAGGAACGGGCCTCGGTCTCGGTGGGGAAGTCGTCCATGACCTGCTGTCCGGCGATCACGACGAACCGGTCGGCGTACTCCTCGACGATTGCGTCTTGGTTGGCCAGGTAGAACTCGAATTGTCTCTCCAGTTCGCTCACGACACGAGGGTACCCCTGCCGGCAGATCCCCGTCCGGACGGGCCGGGCGCGTCTCGTGGGATCGACCGCCGGGGACGTCACGTACGCGACTCCGTCGTCGTCGAGGTCGTGCGGGGTCGCCCCGATGGGAATCCCCCGATCCCTGATTCCCCCGAGTTCACCCGCTGGTCTCCCGGGGCCCACCCGGCGGCCCTGCTCGCACCGGGCGGTCACGGGTAGCGTGGGATCGACGGCAGGACGGGCCTGCTGCGCTGGGGCGGGAAGCGGTCGATGGACGAACGACAGCGTGGGCGAAGACGGGCCGCGGGGTGCATTGGTGCCTGCCTGCTGCTCACATCGCTGGTGGCCGGGACGGCGGTCGGGGCGGCTGCCGCTGCGACGGTCCAGGCCGACGGCAGCGCACCGTGGCCGGCCTACGGGTTCGACGTTACCCACACGTCGGTCAACAAGGCGGCTACGACCGTCTCGCCCGCCGACGCGGCCGCGCTCGGCCAGGTCTGGAACTTCGCCACGCCGCCGCCTCCAGCCGGACGGCCGGGCGTCGGGTTCGACGGGTCACCCGTCGTCGCCGGGGGACTGGTGTTCGTCGGCTCCAACACTGGCATGTTCTACGCCCTGAGCGAAGACACGGGCGCGGTCGCCTGGTCGCTCGACGCCGGGTTCGTCCCCAAGGGGACGTGCGTGAAGCACGGGATCGAGAACACGGCCACGGTCGCCTCCGACCCCGTCACCGGTCGGTCGACCGTCTATGTCGCCTCGGCGAACGGCATCCTGTGGGCCCTCGACGCCGCGTCGGGCACGGTCGACTGGCACTCCTCGGTGTTCCCGCTGTCCAGTTCGTCCGGGCCGTTCATCTGGTCGTCGCCCACGGTCACCGGCGGACGGGTCTTCATCGGCATCTCGTCGGAGTGCGACAGCCCGCTGGTGCGCGGCGGACTGTCGTCATTCGACCAGGCCACCGGGTCCCACCTGGCCACATTCTGGACCGTCCCCTCGGGGTCCGTCGGCGGATCGATCTGGACCTCGGCCGCAGTGTCGACCGCCGGCGTCTTCGTCACGACCGGGAACGGGAACGAGGTGAAGCCGACCACCCAGGGGCTGTCCAACTCCGTCGTACGGCTGAACCCGGCGACGCTGAAGCCCGTCGCGCACTGGACCGTGCCGGGTATCGCCACGGTCGACGACGACTTCGGGAGTTCGCCGACACTGTTCGCCGCCGTCCTCCAAGGGAAACGGACCCCGATGGTCGGCGCCTGCGACAAGAACGGGGTCTTCTACGCATGGGCGCAGACGGCGCTGGCCAAGGGACCCGTGTGGAGCATCGCGCTGGGCGCCCCGGCGACCCCGGCCGACGCCTGCCTGGCCTCGGCTACCTGGAACGGCTCCCACCTCCTCATCACGGCCAACCGGTCGACCGTCGACGGGATCACCTATCCGGCGGTGTCGAGGGAGCTGGACCCGGCCACGGGTGCGGTGATCTGGCAGACCGGGCTGGACGACGGACCGGTGTTCGGCACCTCCGCCGTCGACGGCTCCGGCGTACTGGCCGCCGCCTCCTACTCGTTCGCTTCACCGTCGACGTCGAACGACCTCGTGTTGGTGAACGCCGCCAACGGGGCCCTGCTGGCCACCTATCCGACGACGTCGCCGACAGGCGGAGGTCCGGTCTGGGCCGACGGCTACCTCCTGTTCGCCGGAAGCGATGGTGTGGTCCACGCCTACGCCCCCGCCCCCTCGGTGTCGAAGGGCTCGCCGTCCCACGGTCCTCGCCGGGGCGCTCCGGCCAGCCCGTAGGCTGAGCGCCACCGGGTCCCCATTGGCTCCCGGGTGGACATCCGAGGAGACCGATGGCTGAGCCGTACGACACCTTGATTCGGGTCCAGGAGCACGACACCGCGCTGGACCAGCTCCGACACCGCATCGAGGCCATGCCCGAGCGGATCGCCCTGGCCGAGGTGAGGGAGCGGCAGGCCGCAACGGTCTCGGCCATGGCCGACGTGCAGGTGAAAGTCGACGACCTGGCCGGCCGCCAGACCGTCCTGGAACAGCGGATCGCCGCGTCGGCCAAGCGCCGCCACGAGCTGGAGGCCCGGATGCGCTCTGGGGCGGTGTCCGCCTCGAAGGACCTCCAGGCCATGGACCACGAGGTCACCCAGCTGGCCGACCGCCAGCGGGTCCTCGAGGACGAGGAACTGGTCCTGATGGAGGAGCAGGAGCCGCTGGACGAGGCCCTCGCCTCCCACCGGACGTCGGCGGTCGAGCTCGAGGCCGAGGCCGTCCGCCTGACAGGGGCGGCGGCTGATTCGGAGGTCGAACTGCGGGCCGCCATCGAGACCGAGACGGCGGCCCGGGCCGTGGCCGCCGTCGGACTGCCCGCCGACTTGGCCGACCGCTACGAGCGCCTGCGGGCTCACCTGGGCGGCGTCGGAGCGGCCCGGCTGGTCGGGGACCGGTGCGACGGCTGCCACCTCACCCTCTCGTCCGTCGAGGTCGAACGGATCCACCACCTGTCGGCCGACGCCTTCGCCGCCTGCCCTCAGTGCGATCGGATCCTGGTCCACTGATGGCCGGGCCACGGATGATCAGGAAAGGGATGGTCGGGCCACCGCCAGCGGTCCGCCTGGGTCGGACGTCATGCTGATCCTGGTCCGCCATGGCGAGTCCACCGGAAACGCCGAAGGGCTCCTCCTGGGCCGCATCGACTCGCCGTTGACCGGACGGGGCCTCGAACAGGCCCGCTCCCTCTCCGACACCGTGGCCGGGGCCAACCGGCTGATCTCGAGCCCGCTCTCCCGGGCCCTGGACACCGCGGAAGCCCTCGGGACCGGACTGTCGGTCGAGGTCGACGAGCGGTGGGTCGAGGTCGACTACGGCGAGTACGACGGCCGGAAGCTCGGCGACATCCCCGCCGAGGTGTGGCTCGAGTGGCGGTCGGACCCCGCCTTCACCCCGCCGGGCGGCGAGAGCCTCGCCGCGGCGGGCGCCCGCGTGCGCGAGGCCTGTGAGGAGCTCTTCGCCGATCCCGACGGTCCGGCCCGAGGCGATGGGATCGTGGTGGTCGTCAGCCATGTGTCGCCGATCAAGGCTGCCGCCTGCTGGTCCCTCGGCATGGGGGACGAGGGGGCGTGGCGCCTCTACCTGGCCAACGCATCGGCCACCCGGATCAACTGGGGGCCTGGAGGCCCGGTGCTCGCTGGGTTCAACCACACCCCCTGGTCGTCCGGCCGCTGACGCGACCAGCGTGGCTCGACCGGCCGGACCCGTCGCCGGACCGACGACGCGATGGTCAGGCCAACAGGCCAGCGGCGGTCATGGCCATGACCCGTTCGGCCGCCGGCGGGCTGTGCCCGCTGACGTGGCGGAGGGCCCTCCACGTGTCCCATCCGGTGGCGTGCTCGAGGGCGTCGAGCGTCTCGGGGGCACGGTCACCGCAGGTCCGAAGCTCGGGGCCGAGCGTGCGGGCCAACTGGTCCCGCAACAGCGTGCGATCATCGGCCAGGAGGTTGCGGAATCCGACCTGGCCCTGAGTCTTGGCCAGGGCAGTCCCCAGTACCGGGGTGATTTCCTCGAAGTAGAGGCGGCGTTGCCGGCATAGCGCGCTGATCCGCAGGCTCGACGGCCCTCGGGGCGGGATGGCGAACAGCAGGTCCCGGTTGCGGTCGGACTGGAACGTGACGGCGGCCACCAGCAACTCGTGGATCCCCCCGAAGTGGTAGTAGACGATGCGTGCCGAGACGTGGGCCCGGGCGGCAACCACGGGGACGGTCGGCTGGTCGGCGCCCTCCCGGATGAGTGCCAGTAGTGCGTCGAGCACGACCCGGCGGGTGTGGTCACCCTTGGCGAGTCTGGCGTCGTCGATGGCTCTGAGGGCAGACGACCGGCCGTGGGTCCGGGCGGGTGGGGCGGCCCCTGGTATCCAGCCGTTACCGGGAACCCGGCGTCGGCCACCCGGGGAATGCTCCTGAGTTCCGCCTGCCCTCATGCATGGCACGCTACGAGTGGCCTCGCCCTCCCGGATGGGCACCCCGGTCGAATATGTCCGTCCTGCAACCGAACAGTCGGCGTTTCCGGAGTTCTGCAACCTGACGGCTCCCGTGAGCGTTGAAGTGCCGGGGTGGTCAGGGGTGGACGACGACCTTGATGGGGTCCTCGTCCCGGTCGCCGGCGACCCGGAAGGCCTCGGCGGCATCGTCGAGTCCGAACCGGTGGGTGACCAGGGCATCCGGTAGGTCGGGCACCGCGTCGAGGATCCGGCTGGCCTCGGCGAACTCGCCGATCCCGTGGTGGTGGCCGTAGGTGAAGGAGGGCAGGAGAGCGATCTCCTTCATTTGGAAGGACATGCTGAGCGACACCGGGCTCCAGTAGGTGCCGAGGATGCCGACCGTCCCACCGGGGCGGACCGACTCGGTGGCCCGATCGAGCGAGGACTGGGTGCCGGCCGCGTCGAGCACCACGTCATAGTCGGCCCCGACGTCCAACGAGGCTCCCAGCCGCTCAGCCACCGCCGTGCGGGTGGGACGGTGGCCCTCGAGGTCGACCGAGGCGCCGAGGTGGCCGGCGGCGGCAACGGTGCACAGCCCGATGGGCCCGGCCCCGAGGACCAGGATCCGCATCCCGCCGACCACGCCGGCCCGATTGATCCCGTGGAGTGCCACGGCCAGGGGCTCGACCAGGTTGGCGTGTTCGAGGTTCAGCCCGTCGGGGAGCGGGATGGCGCACGACGGGTGGACCCACACTTCGTCGGCCAGGCCGCCGTCGAGGCTGACCCCGTACATGCTCCCGAGGGCGTTTCGGCACTGTTGTGCCGCCCCGGCCACGCACCGGTCGCAGGTGCCGCAGTGGACGACGGGCAGGACGGCCACCGCGGTCCCGTCGTCGAGTCGGCCGCTGAACTCGTGGCCGAGGACGGCCCACGACGGGCCGAACGAGGCCATGTGCAGGTCGGAGCCGCAGATCCCCGAGCTCGACACCGTCACCCGGACGTCGCCTTCCACCGGATCCCGGGTGGGTCCGACCAGTTGGATGCCGTCGGTCGTCATCTTGACGCCCCGCACGCTCAGACCGCCTTCGAGGCGGTGGTCTCGTGCTGCCCGGTCGAAGTGTGCAAGGGATCCCCCGGTCTCGCGCCCGCTCCGAGGCGGGCGGCACCGCAACGTACCATCGGCCCGCCGTGGCCCAGCGGGCCGGACGGGTTCCGATCGGTCAGCCGAGAAGGTGTTCCCAGACCAGGATGCCGCCCTGCGGCGTGGGCGGCCGGCCGACCAGCCAGGTGAGGAATTGGACGGACTGGGCAGGATGGGTCACCCCGACCGTGGACGCCAGCAGGGTCTGCACGCGCCACGCCCGCAACTGGGCGATCAGCGCGACCCGCAGAGCCGGGGTCTCGGGCGGCGGGGTGCCTGCGGCCAGGGCGATGAGCGTCCGGGCGGTCAGGGTGTCGGTGTCGTAACCGAGGGTGGGGGAGAAGGCGATGGCCCGCCCGGGGGGCTGCGGGACCAGGAAGTAGCCACCCGGCATCTTGAACCGCAGCTTCGCCTGGGCCTGCCACAGCTGGCCCTGAGGTGTCGGGGATGACGGGAACGGGTAGAGGAGGGCCACCGAGTCGGGCGCGATCCGCTGGAGGGCCGGCGAGCTGAAGAATGTCGGCACCCCGGGGTCGCCGAAGCCCTGGAGGGGGACAGAGGGGATCACCGGCACCAGGCATGCCAGGGCCAGGAGTCCGGGCAGCAAGGCCGAGCCGGCCGGAGTGCGGAGCCAGCGAGCCCCGCCGCCGTCCCGGACCCGCTGACGGAGGCGGTCGAGGGCCAGGGCCAGGACGAGCCCGGCGAAGAGCGAGACGTACAGCGAGTACCGGACCGGGATGGTGTTGGACAGGAGCGGCAGCTTGGTGAAGATCCGCTCGGGCAGGGGAAACCCGGAAGGGGAGGCCCCGGGGGCGGAGCGGATGACGAGGCCCCCGCCGAGCGAGAGCAGCCAGGCCACGGCCCCTCCGATGGCCGCCACCCGCACGACGGCCGACCGGCGCCACAGGACCAGTACTGAGGCCACCACGGTCACCACCAGGGTGATGCCCAGGTAGGAGCCGTTCTCGACCGGGCTACTGGCGAACACCGCGGAGGTCTTGGTCAGGCTGGCGGGGGCCAGCCACACGTAGGCACCCGGATAGACGAGGCCCAGCACGTCGGCCCGGTAGGCCTGGGGCACGAGCTGGATCGGTCCC
>Ga0207932_1000823_pt1 | contig 10654 bp, 10 predicted proteins | sample NGESurdeep092012_FD_184480 | JGI IMG/M metagenome (GOLD analysis project Ga0207932, IMG submission 184480) | Arctic peat soil microbial communities from Barrow, Alaska - NGEE Surface sample 415-2 deep-092012 (SPAdes) | ecosystem: Environmental > Terrestrial > Soil > Wetlands > Peat ...
TTCGCCCTTCTGGTAAAAGCCGGGCATCTGCGCCGTCTCGCCGCCGATGAGCGCGCATTTGTTTTCCGCGCAGGCGCGAGCGAAGCCCTTGATGATGTCGGTGAAGACGTGCGGTTCGAGTTTGCCCGTGCCGAGGTAATCAAGGAAGAACAACGGTTCCGCGCCCAGCACCGCGATGTCGTTCACGCAATGATTCACGAGGTCCGCGCCGATGGTGTCGTGCCGGTCCAGCGCGAAGGCGAGCTTGAGCTTCGTGCCGACGCCGTCCACGGACGACACGAGCACCGGCTCGCGGTATTTCTTGAGGTCGAGGGCGAACAGGCCGCCGAATCCGCCGACCTTGCCGAGTACCTCGCGGCGATGGGTGGACGCGAGCAGTTGCGGCAGGGTCGCCTTGACCTTGTTGCCCAGATCAATGTCCACGCCCGCGCGGGCGTAAGCTTTTTGTTTCATGCAGCGGAAATTAAATCTGCAAAATGCATGGCGGGCGAGAAAATTTCGTGCGATGTAGCGGCTTTCGGCAGAAAGCCGCCATCTAAAAAAGAGAAAAAAGAATTGTGTAGCGGCATCTCGGCAGAGCGGCGCCGTTTAAATTTCTGTTAAAGTTTGCGGCGCTCTGCCGAAACGCCGCTACGGACGGACTTTCATTTCACAAACGGCAACTTCACAATTTTCGCCGGACTTTCGCCCGCCGCCGTTCGCAACGTCAGTGCGTTGCCAATTTGATTGGTTTCGCGGCGCGCCGCTCACTTCAATAATTCAGCGGCGAACGCGGTTGTCATTTGTTGCCAGGCCTGCACAACAGCCCGGCCATCGTCAGGGTGCAAGCGCCCGATTTTGTGATGGACGAGGCGATGGTCAATCGTGACGAGCTTCGTCAGGCGGATGGTGGAAGCGCGCGGTAAACCGATTTCAGACCAGTGTTTCAGCGCAACGTCGGAAGGTTCGCGCGGCGGATGCGTGGTGAGCCGCGCCACGAGCAAATCTATTTCGCCGCTGACCAGCACCAAGCCCGAACGCCGTTTGTGAGTTTGAAAATCTGAAAAGGGAAATTCGACCGAGACAACGTCGCCAACCTTAAATGGAGTCATAAACCTTGTCGTCCGGCGAATCGTCCTGGAAAAAATTCTCGAGGCCCAGCCGCTGCCAGTTGAGGTCTTCGGCACTGCGCCCGATCAATTGCGGCATATCTTTGTAAAGCTGAAGCCGCTCCGGCAAAGGCAGCATCTCAATCGCCTCTTTGATTTCATGCAGCGTCTTGCTCATGATTTTATTATCCGGCAAAATTTGTTTTTGGCAAGCCGCATTGCCCGCGTCGTCCAGCCAAAATTATTTCAAAAACGGCAACTCCACAATTTTCGCCGGACTTCCGCCAGCCGACTTTGATGGTGACAGCGGAGCGCCGATTTCCGATCCGGCGCGTTTCTGCTGGAATTTCAACACCTGCCGGGCCGGAGGCCGGCGCTCCGGGGGCAGTGCGGATGCGCCCTAATCTTGCCTGCAAATCGGAATCGAATTGCGCTTCGGCGCGCTTGTTGCAAAATAGCCGGATGAATTTGGACGCACTTTATTCCGAACTGACACTAAAAACCAACGCCAAGCTCGCGCTGGTCGTGCTCGACGGCCTGGGCGACATCGCGACGAAGGAACAAAATTATCTGACGCCGCTCGAGGCCGCCACGACGCCGAACCTGGACAAGATTGCGAAGGACTCGGCGCAAGGCCGCATGATTCCCATCGCCCCCGGCATCACTCCCGGCAGCGGACCCGGTCATCTCGGCTTGTTCGGCTATGACCCGCTGGAATTCCAGGTCGGCCGCGGTGTGATTGAAGCGCTCGGACTCGGCGTGGAACTCAAGCGCGGTGACGTTTGCGCCCGCGCCAACTTCGCCACGGTGGATGCAAAAGGCATTGTCACCGACCGCCGCGCCGGACGCATCCCAACCGAGACCTGCGAGAAACTGTGCGCGATGCTCGCCGCCAAAATCAAAAAAATCGGCGACACGGAAATTCTCATCAAGGCGGGCAAGGAACATCGCTTCGTCGTCATTTTTCGCGGCAAGGGGCTGGAAGGCCCGCTGACGGACGCTGATCCGAACCGCGAAGGTTTTGCCATTCCCACCGTAAGGCCGCGCGATGAAAACAATGCCGGCCAGAAAAAGATGGCCGCGCTCATAGCCGAATTTTACAAAGCCGCGTTGCCGATCATCGCAAAGGAAAAACCGGCCAACGGTTTTCTCATGCGCGGCATCGCGCACCAGCCGCACATTCCGCTGTTCGAGGAACGCTACAAATTGAAGCCCGCGTGCCTGGCGGTTTATCCGATGTACAAGGGCCTGGCGCAACTCGTGGGCATGAAAAAAATTGAAGGCCCGGCGACCATCGCGGAGCAATTCGAGCGTTACCTCAAGGAATACGCCAGCTTCGATTTCTTTTTCATCCATTACAAATACCCCGACAAGGCAGGTGAGGACGGCAACTTCATGGCGAAGATGAAGGCGATCGAGGATTTTGACGCCGCCCTGCCGATTTTGCTGAGGGAAAAGCCGGACGTGCTCGCCATCACCGGCGACCATTCGACGCCCGTGGCGGTCAAGGGCCATTCGTGGCATCCGCAACCGGTGCTGCTGCACTCGGCGCTAAGCGGTTCGGACAAACTGGAACGTTTCACGGAAACCGGCGCCAACAGCGGCTCGCTCGGCCTGTTCGAGGCGAAATATCTCATCCGCCTGATGCAGGCCAACGCGAAGATGTTCGACAAGTTCGGGGCGTGATGGAGCGCGGACAGCTTGTCCGCAAGATGGAGGGCTGAAATGGAAAACATCCAACAACCAACATCCAACGCCGAACATCCAATGATTTGCTGTTCGCGCGCTTTGGGAAATTGGACGTTGGATGTTCGATGTTGGATGTTCGATGTTTCATTCCGAAACGCGCGGACAAGCTGTCCGCGTTCCTGAATATGAACCTGCCGAACAAGCTGACGGTGTCGCGTTTCGCGCTGACGGTGCTTTTCCTGTGGGCGCTGTTTTCGCCGCTGGCATTCAATGACACGCTGGCCCTGATTTTTTTCTCCGTGGCGGGCATCACCGATTATCTGGACGGGAGCATTTCGCGGCGGCGCGGCCTCATCACCAACTTCGGCATCCTGATGGACCCACTGGCGGACAAGGTGCTGGTCTGCTCGGCGTTCATCGCGTTCGTGGAAAGCACGCACCTGAATCCCGGCGCGCCGGTCAAGGTCGCGGCGTGGATGGTCATCGTCATTGTCGCGCGCGAACTGGCCATCACGGGCATGCGGCTGCTCGCGGCGTCAAAAAAAATCGTCATCGCCGCGGACAACTTCGGCAAATTCAAGACCGTTTTCCAGATTGTCACCATCATTGCGCTGCTCATCACCGATGCCGCCAATGAGTGGAGCCCGTGGCTGCAAAACCTTTTTCAGCCCTGGGTGGCCGAGTTCGCGGAAATTGCGCTTTGGGTGACGGTCGTGCTGACCGCGGTGTCCGGCTTGATTTATCTGTGGCGGAACCGCGCGATTTATTTGAGCGACATGTGAAGTTTCAAAACCGGAGGGGCGAGTTACACGAGCCCCTGACTTCTCCGGTGACAAGGTTTGGGACTCGCAGAGCTTGTCCCTCCGGAAAATTTTCAGCGATGGGAAGGCAGCGGGAGCGTCTGGCCTGAATTCGCCGATTGATAAACCGCGGGTTGCAAACCGGCCAGCGGGTCACTGCGTTTATGGTGCCGCCACGCAAAACTGGCGAAGAAAACAACCAAAGCGATTCCCAAAACGGCGGCTCCGACCACCCCGAATCTCCAATTCAGCTTCGAGAGCAGAAACATCAGCCAGTCGAGCGGTGTGTTCGACGCTTCAGTCAACGGCGGCGGCTCGCTGAATTTTTCCGTCTGACCCAACTCGGCGTTGAGCGCGGCCATGATTTGCGGCACGTCGAGCTTGAGCAGCGTGGCGTAATTTTTCACCGAGCCGCGAATGTAAATCGGCGCGGAAAACAAATTGAAATTCCCCTCCTCCAGCGCGCGGATGTGGTCGGTGCGGATTTTGGTGGCCTCGGCGACCTGCGCAATCGTGAGGTTCCGGGATTCGCGTGCGGCACGAAGTTGTTCGGCGACCGTTGACATAGCCATATTATTCAAAGGTTTTAAGCAATTTAGCAATCCAAATAGCACGAAACAGGGCCAATTTTTGCCATTTTTTCAATCCTTTTGAGCCGGTTGAACCTTTTCTCGCGTCTTGCATTCTTCTCTGAGTAAATGCTGGTGGTGGCTGAACGAGAACAATTGCCCGTGCCACAAGCCAAAGCCGGAGAACCGGAGGCTTGGGACATTCTCTTTCGACGCTACCAACTGCCCTTGTATGTCTATGTTTTTGAACTGGTGCATGACGAACAAACGAGCCTCGACCTCGTGCAGGAGACGTTCATCGCCGCCGTCCGGCACATCGGCGACCTGCGCGACGACGCGAAATTCGGAAGCTGGCTTTTCAGCATCGCCCACCAGAAGTGCCTGCAACGCTGGCGGAAGCAAAGCCGCGAGGAGGTTTTACTCGATGAAATTCCTGAGTCAGCGGACGAATCTGAAAACAATCCGGACGATCTGCTCATCCGGCAGGAACAGGAGGTCGAGTTTATGAATTTGCTGGACCAATTGCCGCTGCCGCAACGCTCGGTGTTGCTGCTGCATTTTGTCGAGGACTTTTCGCTCGAAGAAATCGCCGGCATCACCGGCGCGGTGGTCGGCACGGTCAAATCGCGGCTGCACTACGCAAAAAAATCGCTGCGAAAATTGCTGGAGGAGAAAGAATGAAAACGCCGCGTGAAATTTTGCTGGAACGGCACCAAACCGCCGCGACAAAGCTCGACACCATCCGGCAGGAAGTCGTGGAAGTAGCCGCCGATGTCAATCGGCGGAAACAACCTGTCTGCGAATTGACATTCGCGGCTGCACTGGCAAATGCCATCAGGCTTTCGTTTCTGGAACTGATCTGGCCCTGCCGCCGGACCTGGACGGCCCTGGCTGCGGTGTGGATTTTGATTTTCATCTTCAATTTTTCGCAGCGGGACAAATTGGAACTGGCCGCGCGAAAATTGCCGCCGCCATCGCCGGAAGCGGTCATGGCCTGGCGGCAGCAGGAACGGTTGCTGGCGGAATTGATCGGGTCGTCCGGAACGGGCGACGCAGAGCAGCGAAAAATCTTTTTGCCGCAACCTAGAAGCGAAGGATGCATGGGGAATTTTTTTATGACGTAATAGTCAAGGCTGCGCGGCAGCGCAGCCCTACCAATTAAAGTGTTCGGTAGGGCGGAGCTGCCGCTCCGCCCATTATGAAAACGATTATGAACGAGATACCGAAAAACAACCGACGCTGGCGGATTTGGCGCCGGATTTTGATTGGCGTGGCCACGCTCGCCACGCTGATAGCCATTTTTTACACCGAGGAAGACTGGCGCGGCAAACGCGCGTGGGAAAATTACAAACATGAGTGGGAGGCCAAAGGCGAGAAATTTGACCGGCAGGCATTTGTTCCTCCATCAGTGCCGGACGACCAGAATTTTTTCACCGCGCCAATTTTTACAAATATGCTCAATGGCAAAATCGTGATGAATCCCTATCACTCCGACGGCAGTCCAGACTTTCGGCCGGAAAAAGATGAAGTTGGCTATTTGGGTGGCGAAGGTAAAACAAGGATAACCGATTTGAAAACGTGGCAGGTGTCTTATCGCAATCCGACCAATGCGAGTTTGGCAAAAGAATTTCCCGTCGCGCCGCAGCCGCAAACACCCGCCGCCGATGTCTTGTTTGCCTTGAGTAAATTCGATTCAGCGATTGAAGAATTGCGTCAAGCCAGCCAGCGGCCTTATGCAAGCGTTCCGTTAAATTACGAAGATGGATTCAATTCGGCATCGTCGTTATTGCCAGTTTTAGCGGAGCTTAAAAGATGCACTCAAGTGCTTCAATTGCGTGCTGTTGCCGAATTGGCTGACGGCCAAAGTGCAAAAGCGTTGGATGACGTAAAGCTATCCTTGTATTTGAATAATTCCCTTCGCAGTTCGCCGTTTTTGATTTCACATCTTGTTCGCATGGCAATTGCGAACATTGCGCTGCAACCAATTTGGGAAGGATTGGCGGAGCATGAATGGTCAGATGAACAACTCGTCGCACTCGACGCGGAATTGGCGAAGATGGATTTTCTGGCTGATTACGAATTTACGATGCGCGGCCGAGGGGCGTTTGCGATTGCGTCGTTTGAAAATCAGCGGCGCACGCGAGAAGTGATCGTGCCTCAAGAAGACGGCGGTGTTATCACCAACAGCCTTCGCTTCATGCCCAGTGCGTATTTTTATCAAAACGAACTCGCCTTTGCCCGGATGCAGCAACAATGGCTTTTGCCGCTCGTGGATACGAATTCACGCATCGTTTCACCCGCAGCTTTGCAACGCGCAGAAAATTCTGTGCATGCCGAACAGAAACATTATTCGCCTTACAAAGTTCAAGCATTGATGTTATTTCCTGCTATTGGCCGAGCCGTGGAAAAATTTGCCGCAATTCAATCCAGCATTGATTTAGCCCGCATCGCCTGCGCGTTGGAGCGTTATCGTCTCGCACATGGCGAATATCCGGAAACGCTTGACGCGCTCAAGCCGCAATTTATCGAAAAATTGCCGCATGACATCATCGGCGGACAGCCGCTGCATTATCGCCGCACCGCTGATGGCAAATTCCTGCTCTATTCCATCGGCTGGAATGAAACGGATGATGGCGGAGAGCCGGGAACATTTACTGACCCAAAGCAAGGGGATTGGATCTGGCAGTATCCGTTGAAGTAGAGCCGGGAACATCGAACATCGAACGTCGAACTCTGAACATCGAATTGGTTGCCACCATCCGCCCGCAGTTCATTCGGCGTTCGATGTTCGGCGTTCAGTGTTCGACGTTTTCCCCAAAACTTTTCCCGACCACGGCTCCGATGACCGAGCCGATGATCGCTCCGGCCACGAAATCCGAGAACCAATGGATGGTCATGGAGACACCAATACCGACATAGAAAGCGTAGAGGATCGCCACAAAACCCGGCCACCGTTGTTTCGGATAGAGCGTGAACACCGTCACGGCCATGGCGAAGGCGATGGTGGTGTGCGACGACGGCCAGCCCCAGAAAACTCCGCCGCGCAGAAAGCCGAAGTGAAAGGCATGACTGATGTCCGCGCCGACGCTGTGCGCCGGATGAACACGGCCCGTAACCGCTTTGTATGCGGAAGAAACCAGCGAGCCGAGGAGTGCAGCCTGACCAACAGCCCAACCGGCCAAAACGGCCATGGCATTTCTGGCAATGATGCCAAGCGCAAAAAGAATCAGCGGCAGGACGATGGGCAGCAGCCCGCCGATGTGAACGGCAGGCCACAACCAGGACCGAAGCGTCGGATTGCGGGTGGCGAGAAAATAGCGCCAGTCGAAGCCGGACGTGACGAGGATGAAAGTGAGAAGGATGGCAATGATATGCCAGACGATCCTCCGGCCCTTGAAGCAGCCCATGAGGTTGCGGGGCACCGTCACCAGAAATTGTTTCATGCGGAGATGGCTGGGCGGGCGGGTCGCACCAATAAAGGACGGTCGCATTGACATGGAAAATGGCGACTGGGTCTGGGAGTATCCGATGAAATAAAAATACAAAACATCCAACGCCCAACATCGAACATCCAACATCCATTTTTTGCGTGCGAGCGGCAATTCATTGGATGTTCGGCGTTGGATGTTGGATGTTCGATGTTTTTTTCACATTGCGCCGTGCCGGAGGCCGGCGCTCCAATCAAACGGCTTCCTGCCCGCCGCCATCGGCTCCGCCGCCGTCCAGATCAATCAAAATGTCGCGCGGCTCGGCGCCTTTGCTCGGGCCGACGATGCCGCGATTTTCCAGTTCGTCCATGATGCGCGCGGCGCGCGTGTAGCCGAGGCGCAGGCGCCGTTGCATCAATGAGACGCTCGCCTTTTGCTCGCTGCGGATGACCTCGATGCACTGCTGAATCAGTTCCTCGTCCTCGTCTATGCCGCTTTCGTTTCCGAAATTGGCGGCGGGCTGGGAGAGTTGCCGGTGAATTTCCAGTTCGTAGCTTGGCTTGCCTTGTTTGGCAATGAATTCGACGATGCTCACAATTTCCTGGTCGGTGATGAGCGCGCCCTGGGCGCGAATCAACTTCCCCGAACCGGGCGGCAGGTAAAGCATGTCGCCTTTGCCGAGCAATTTGTCCGCGCCCATCGCGTCGAGAATCGTGCGCGAGTCCACCTTCGCCGCGCACTGAAACGCGATGCGCGCGGTGATGTTCGCCTTGATGACGCCGGTGATGACGTCCACGCTCGGGCGCTGGGTGGCGACGATGCAATGAATGCCCGCGGCGCGCGCCATCTGCGTGATGCGGGCGATGGCCATTTCCACGTCCGCCGGCGCCACGAGCATCAGGTCCGCCAGTTCGTCAATGATAACGACGATGTAGCTCAGCTTTTCGGGAATGACGATGTCCTCCTCGCGCGGCACGACAATTTCCTCGTCCACTTCCACTGCAAATCCTTCCGCGCCCGGCTCGACTTTTTCCTTTTTGGCCATCAGTGGCAATTCGGGTTCGGCTGGCGGAGCCAATTTGTTTTTTGGCCGCGAGTTGAACGAGTTGATATTGCGCACGCCGACGCGCGCGAAAATCTGGTAGCGTTTTTCCATTTCGTTCACGACCCAGCGCAGTGCGAGGACGACCTTCTTCGGGTCGGTGATGACCGGCACAACCAGATGCGGCAGCGAATTGTAATGCTGCAACTCGACCACTTTCGGATCAATCATCACGAAGCGGAGCTGGTCGGGTGAAAACCGGTAAAGCAGCGACGTGATGATGCAGTTGATGCAAACCGATTTGCCGGAACCGGTGCTGCCCGCAATGAGCAGGTGTGGCATTTCCGAGAGGTCGGCGACAATCGGATGGCCGTAAACATCCTTGCCCAGTGCAATTGGAATTTTCGCCTTCGTGTTGCGCCACTCCTCGGATTCGAACAAATCGCGCACGATGACCGTCGTCTTGACCGGGTTCGGCACCTCGATGCCGACGGAACTTTTGCCGGGTACCGGCGCGAGGATGTGAATGCGCTCGGCCTTGAGCGCCGCGGCGATGTTGTTCGACAGCGCGGTGATTTTTTCCAGCTTCACGCCGGGCGCAGGATGCAATTCGTAGCGTGTGATCGTCGGGCCTTTGGTGATGTCGCCGAGCGAAACCTCGATGTCGAACTGTGCAAGCGTCTGTTGCATGAGCCGCGCGTTGGCCATCAATTCCTCCTTGGACTCCGTGGGCTTTACGGTCATGTCCGGGTGCTGGAGAAAATCCAGCGGCGGCAACTGATAATTGCCGATGATGGGCGTCGCGGCAACCGTAAGCGGCTTCGGTTTTCTTGGCGCCCTTGGTTTGGGTGGCGCCGCCGGCACCGAACCATCGGCCAGGTGAACGACCGGCTCGGGTTTTTCACCATCGGACTTCTCCGCCCCATTTTTTTCCGCGACCGCCGTTTCCGTTTTGGTTGCGGCCGGTTTTTCCGCGGCTTCCGGTTTTTTACCGAGGATATCTTCGGTGGTGGCCGCGACCGCTTCGCGTGGTGGGGCCGGCTCAGCCTCCCTGGCGGCTTCAGTCTCTTTGGACGATTCGGGCAAGGCGGTTTTGCGCGCGCGGGCGGACGCCGGTTTGGCCTGCGGCACGCTCAAATCGCGGACGGTCGGTTCCGGCACCGGCTGCAAATCCGCGCCCAGACCGGAACGTTGGACTTCCTCCTGCAATTTTTTGGCCTGCTTCTCGAGGTCACGCGCGCGGCGTTCGAGCGCGGCTTCATCGGCGGATTTGGGTTCGGCGGCGGCGGGTTCTTTTTGAAGGAAACGGCGAATCCATTCGCCGAGTTGAAAATTGGTCAGGGACAACAGGCTGATGAGGCACAGGGTCGCATAAACAATCGTCGCGCCGACTCGGCCGAGGAGACAAAAGCCGTATTGACGATGCTGAGTTTGTCCATAAGTCGCCCACCCAAGCCAGCCGCCCGCGCTTTGCGAGCCGAGGTTTTCATTCAATTTTCCCAGCCAACCCGCGCTATCCATGATGTAAAGCAGTCCGGTGAGCGAAGCGAGCAAGATGGCCGACCAGAGCAACGACCAGCGCAAACGCTCGCGCAGGTAACCCAGAAAATTCAGCAGATACGCCACCCCAAACGCCGCGAACAACCAAGGCAAAAGGTAACCGGCAACACCCAGTGGCACAAAGGTACCCCACGCCAGATACGCGCCGAGCGGGCCAATCCAATTATGGGTGGATTTATTTGGTGGAAGGTTAAGGCCTGAGATGTCACGCGTATCGAACGAAAGCTGCGCGACCAGCAGCAGCAACGCGGCAGCCAGCAGCGCGACCCCGATGACGTCGGCAAAACCCTTATTCGAATCCGGTGGCGACTTGCGTGACATGGCCGCAGCGTAACCATTCGGCGCGGCGACTTCAAAGTTGAAAATTCAATGGCCGGCGGTGCGCATCTCAGTTTCTTGCAGGGCTAAACGCGCCGTCCAAAAATCCCAAAGGGATTCCGTCTCAAAGCCCAGGGTCGCGAGGAACGAGCCACCCTGG
>Ga0207932_1000824_pt1 | contig 10653 bp, 7 predicted proteins | sample NGESurdeep092012_FD_184480 | JGI IMG/M metagenome (GOLD analysis project Ga0207932, IMG submission 184480) | Arctic peat soil microbial communities from Barrow, Alaska - NGEE Surface sample 415-2 deep-092012 (SPAdes) | ecosystem: Environmental > Terrestrial > Soil > Wetlands > Peat ...
GCACACAAACCAAAACGCGTTTCACAACTCAACGGGGTACGCACGCGCACTTCATCCACACCGAGTGTCTCGATGCGTTCCACTGCTGTTTCATCCAGCAAAGTGCCGGCGTAATACAGTGTTTCGCCGCTTTCAGGATTGACCACATCGGCGCTGACTACGCGACCGAGAATGCGTTCGCTCAATGCCTCGATGACCTCGCCGCCTTCAACCATGGCTTTCATAGATGTACCATTGGTCGTTCCGCAGTCATCTTCTATCACCACCAGATCCTGCGTCACGTCCACCAGACGACGGGTCAGGTAACCGGAATTCGCCGTCTTCAACGCGGTATCGGCCAAACCCTTGCGCGCGCCGTGCGTGGAAATGAAGTACTGCAGCATGTTCAGCCCCTCGCGGAAATTCGCCGTGATCGGGGTCTCGATGATAGAACCGTCCGGCTTGGCCATCAGGCCGCGCATTCCGGCCAGTTGGCGTATCTGTGCAGCCGAACCGCGCGCACCGGAATCAGCCATCATGTAGATGGAGTTGAATGATTCCTGCATCACCGGTTTGCCCTTCACCATGCGCGGCTCGCCGGTCACGCGATCAAGCACCGGTTCACTGCCCAGTTGCTCCATCATCGCCTTGGCCACCACGTCGCCGGTGCGACCCCAGATGTCCACCACCTTGTTGTAGCGTTCGCCATCAGTGACCAGACCGGAGGTGTACTGGGTATAAATTTCCTTGACTTCTTTTTCGGCGGCACCGATCAGTTCATTCTTTTGCAACGGCATCAGCATGTCGTCCACGGCAATCGAAATCCCGGCGCGCGTCGCGTAGGTGAACCCGGTGTACATCAGCTTGTCCGCCATGATCACGGTATCGCGCAGACCGCACTGGCGGAAGCTGGCGTTGATCAAGCGCGAGATCTCCTTCTTCTTGAGCGTCTTGTTGATCAGGGCGAACGGCAGACCTGCAGGCAGCACCTCGGACAGCAAGGCACGGCCCACCGTCGTTTCATGGCGCACCAGCTTCTCTACCGCCTGTCCCGATTCATCCTTGTGAATTTCCTTGAGGCGAACGATCACCTTGGCCTGCAACTCGACTTCGCGAGTCTCATAGGCGCGCGACACTTCGGCGATGTTGGCGAACATCGAACCTTCACCCAATGCGCCAACCTTCTCGCGCGTCATGTAGTACAGGCCCAGCACGATATCCTGTGACGGGACGATGATGGGCTCGCCGTTGGCGGGCGACAGCACGTTGTTGGATGCCAGCATCAGGGTGCGGCATTCCATCTGCGCTTCCAGCGACAACGGCACGTGTACCGCCATTTGGTCGCCGTCAAAGTCGGCGTTGAATGCCGAACAGACCAGCGGATGCAACTGGATCGCCTTGCCTTCGATCAATATCGGCTCGAACGCCTGGATACCGAGGCGGTGCAGGGTCGGCGCGCGGTTCAACATCACCGGATGTTCACGGATGACTTCTTCAAGGATGTCCCACACGATCGGCTCTTCGGCCTCGACCATGCGCTTGCTGGCCTTGATCGTGGTTGCCAGACCCATTGCTTCAAGACGGCTGAAAATGAACGGCTTGAACAATTCCAGCGCCATCTTCTTGGGCAGACCGCATTGATGCAGTTTCAATTGCGGGCCCACCACGATCACGGAACGGCCGGAGTAATCGACGCGTTTACCCAGCAGGTTTTGGCGGAAACGACCGCTCTTGCCTTTGATCATGTCGGCCAAAGATTTCAACTGGCGCTTGTTTGCGCCTGTCATCGCCTTGCCGCGACGGCCGTTGTCCAGCAAAGAGTCCACCGCTTCCTGCAGCATGCGCTTCTCGTTGCGCACGATGATGTCCGGCGCTTTCAACTCAAGCAGGCGACGCAAACGGTTGTTGCGGTTGATCACGCGGCGATACAGGTCGTTCAGGTCGGAAGTCGCAAAACGACCGCCATCCAATGGTACCAGCGGACGCAATTCCGGCGGCAATACCGGCAACACGGTCATCACCATCCATTGCGGCTTGATGCCGGACGCGTTGAACGCTTCCAGTATCTTTAACCGCTTGGCGTATTTCTTGATCTTGGTTTCCGAGCCGGTTGCAGCCAGATCAGCGCGTATCGTTTCGATCTCAGCGCTGACGTCCAGACTGGCCAGCAAAGCGCGAATACCTTCAGCGCCCATGGTCGCAGAAAATTCATCGCCATACTCTTCGGTCTTGGCGAGATAGTCATCCTCGGACAACAACTGGCCGCGATTCAACGGGGTCATGCCGGGCTCGGTCACCACATAGGCTTCGAAGTACAACACGCGTTCGATGTCGCGCAATGTCATGTCCAGCACCATGCCGAGACGCGAGGGCAATGATTTCAAAAACCAGATGTGTGCAACCGGGCTGGCCAGTTCGATATGTCCCATGCGCTCGCGGCGCACCTTGGACAAGGTCACTTCTACGCCGCATTTTTCGCAGATCACACCGCGATGCTTCAGGCGTTTATACTTGCCGCACAGGCACTCGTAATCCTTTACCGGCCCGAAGATCTTCGCGCAGAACAGACCGTCACGTTCCGGCTTGAAGGTGCGATAGTTGATGGTTTCCGGCTTTTTGACCTCGCCATATGACCACGAGCGGATCTTCTCCGGAGACGCAAGACCGATCTTGATTGCGTCGAACTCTTCTTTTTGTGTGACCTGTTTAAACAAATCCAATAGTGATTTCATTTGAGACTCCTATTCGCCTTGTGTCAGCAAAATGTGCGGCTAAAAAATTATGCAAATATCCATGAGATTTAACCCATGGGTAATTGTCAGTGACGCACCAAATCCATATCGATCGCCAGGGAACGAATTTCCTTGATGACCACGTTGAATGATTCCGGCATACCGGCATCAATCTTGTGTTCGCCCTTGACGATGCTTTCATAGACCTTGGTACGCCCGGCCACGTCATCCGACTTGACCGTGAGCATTTCCTGCAGGGTGTAAGCCGCGCCGTATGCTTCCAGCGCCCACACTTCCATTTCACCGAAGCGTTGACCGCCAAACTGCGCCTTGCCACCCAATGGTTGCTGAGTAACCAGGCTGTACGGCCCGGTGGAACGCGCATGCATCTTGTCATCGACCAGATGGTGCAGCTTCAGGATGTGCTTGTAGCCGACCGTCACCTGGCGATCGAATGCCTCGCCGGTACGACCGTCGTACAGCGTGGTCTGGCCCGACAGCGGCAGATCCGCCAGCTCAAGCATGTACTTGATCTCTTCTTCGCTGGCACCATCGAACACCGGCGTCGCGAATGGCACGCCGTTCTTCAGGTTACGGCACAATTCAATGATCTCATCGTCATTGAACGATTCAAGATCGACTACTTGACCGTTATGATGGTTGTATATCTTGCCGAGGAACTTGCGCACCTCGGTGATCTTGGCATTGGTTTGCAGCATCGTGTCGATCTTCTTGCCCAGGCCCTTGGCAGCCCAACCCAGGTGGGTTTCCAGGATCTGACCGATATTCATCCGCGACGGCACGCCGAGCGGATTCAACACCACGTCCACCGGAGTGCCATCCGCCATGTACGGCATGTCTTCCACCGGCACGATGCGCGACACCACACCCTTGTTACCGTGACGACCGGCCATCTTGTCGCCCGGCTGCAGACGACGCTTCACTGCGACATACACCTTGACCATCTTCTGCACGCCGGCTTGCAACTCGTCGCCCTGGGTCAGCTTCTTCTTCTTCAGCTCGAATGAGGCATCGAATTCGGCACGCTTCTGCGCCAGACCTTCCTTGACCTGTTCCATCTGTGCGGCCACTTCATCACTGGCCACACGAATATCGAACCATTGATGATGCTCGACGCTATGCAGATATTCTTTGCTCAGCTTGGTGCCTTTGGCCAGTTTTTTCGGGCCGCCGTTGGCTACCTTGCCATGCAACAGCTTTTCCAGACGCGCGAACACGTCGCCTTCCACGATGCGCATCTGATCCACCAGATCCTTTTTGTAGCGGCTCAGTTCGTCATCAATGATCTGCTGGGCGCGCTTGTCGCGCTGCAAACCTTCGCGAGTGAACACCTGCACATCGATCACCGTTCCGGAACTGCCGGTCGGCACCCGCAAGCTGGTGTCCTTCACGTCGGATGCCTTCTCGCCGAATATCGCACGCAGCAGTTTTTCTTCCGGCGTCAACTGGGTCTCGCCCTTGGGCGTCACCTTGCCGACCAGCACGTCGCCCACCGCGACTTCCGCACCGATATGCACGATGCCGCATTCGTCCAGGCGCGCCAGTTGCGCTTCGGCCAGATTCGGGATGTCACGGGTGATCTCCTCGGCTCCCAATTTGGTATCGCGTGCGGCAACAGTCAGCTCTTCAATGTGGATAGAGGTAAAACGATCCTGCGCCGACACACGCTCGGAAATCAAAATCGAGTCCTCATAGTTGTAGCCATTCCACGGCATGAACGCGACCAGCATGTTCTGGCCCAGAGCCAGTTCACCCATGTCGGTGGAAGCACCGTCAGCCACCACGTCGCCGCGCGCGATTACATCGCCCACCTTGACCAGCGGACGCTGGTTGATATTGGTGTTCTGGTTGGAACGGGTATATTTGGTCAGATTGTATATATCCACACCGACTTCGCCGGCAGTGGTTTCAGCGTCATTGACGCGCACCACGATACGTGCCGCATCCACATAATCGATGCGTCCACCGCGCCAAGCCTGCACAGTCGTGCCCGAGTCCACTGCCACAGTGCGTTCAAGACCGGTTCCCACCAGCGGTTTTTCCGCGCGCAGGCAAGGCACAGCCTGGCGTTGCATGTTGGCACCCATCAGGGCGCGGTTGGCATCGTCATGTTCCAGGAACGGAATCAGCGAAGCCGCGACCGACACTACCTGGGAAGGCGACACGTCCATATATTCCATCTGGTCCGGGGCCGCCAGCACGAATTCGTTGTGATGACGCGCCGACACGATGTCGTTGGTAAAGTGGCCTTTCTTGTCCAGTTCGGCATTCGCCTGAGCGATGGTGAATTTACCTTCCTCGATCGCGGACAGGTAATCGACTTCGTCAGCCACCTTGCCCTTGGTCACCTTGCGATACGGCGTTTCGATGAAACCATACTCGTTGGTGCGTGCGTACAACGCCAGCGAGTTGATCAGGCCGATATTCGGGCCTTCAGGTGTCTCGATCGGGCAGACACGGCCATAGTGGGTTGGATGCACGTCGCGCACCTCAAAACCGGCGCGTTCGCGGGTCAGACCGCCCGGTCCAAGCGCAGAGATACGGCGCTTGTGGGTGATTTCCGACAAAGGATTGGTCTGGTCCATGAACTGCGACAACTGGCTGGAGCCGAAAAATTCCTTGACCGCCGCCGAGATCGGCTTGGCATTGATCAGGTCATGTGGCATCAGGTTGTCGGTTTCGGCTTGTCCGAGGCGCTCCTTGACGGCGCGTTCCACGCGGGCCAGGCCGGCGCGGAACTGGTTCTCAGCCAACTCACCCACGGCGCGCACGCGGCGATTGCCGAGGTGATCGATATCATCGATCTCGCCGTGGCCATTGCGCAACTCAACCAGAATTTTCACCACTGCAACGATGTCTTCATTGGATAAAATCGATGCGCCGGTCAGCTCTTCACGGCCGACACGGCGATTGAATTTCATCCTGCCCACGACAGACAGGTCATAGCGATCATCGTTAAAGAACAAACCATTAAACAGGTTTTCCACCGCATCTTCGGTGGGCGGCTCGCCGGGGCGCATCATGCGGTAAATCGCCACTCGCGCCGTCCATTGATCTGTGGTTTCGTCGGTGCGCAAGGTTTGCGATATGAACGCGCCATGATCAAGATCATTGGTGTACAACGTACTGATTTTCTTGATACCGGCTTCTTGCAGGACATGCAACATGTCTTCGGTGATTTCGTCATTGGCGTTGGCGATGATCTCGCCGCTATCCTTGTCCACCACATTTTCAGCAATCACCCGGCCGATCAGAAATTCTTCAGCCACATCCAGCTTGGTAATGCCAGCCTCCTCCATTTCACGGATATGGCGCACGGTGATGCGCTTGTCCTTGGCCACGATGACCTTGCCGGATTTGCCCAGAATATCAAAGCGTGCCGTATCGCCGCGCAAACGCTCCGGCACCACTTCGAACTGTATGCCCTTCTTGCTCAGGTGGAACGCGTCAAACTCGAAGAACATCTTGAGCATGTCTTCGTTGCTGTAGCCCAGCGAGCGCAACAATATGGTGACCGGCATCTTGCGGCGACGGTCGATACGGAAGTACACGTAGTCCTTTGCATCGAATTCGAAATCCAGCCAGGAGCCGCGATACGGAATGATGCGCGCGGAAAACAACAGCTTGCCGGAAGAATGGGTCTTGCCGCGGTCATGCTCGAAGAACACGCCCGGTGAACGATGCAATTGGGAAACGATGACGCGCTCGGTGCCGTTGATCACAAACGAGCCGGTGTGGGTCATCAGCGGGATTTCTCCCATGTACACTTCCTGCTCCTTCACTTCCTTGACGGTTGGCTTCGACGCCTCCTTGTCCATAATGGTGAGGCGCACGCGGGCACGCAACGGTGAAGCATAGGTCAACCCGCGTTGACGGCATTCTTTCACGTCGAACGGAGGCATGCCCAACTGGTAGCTGACGAAATCCAGACGCGCATTCTTGGAATGGCTGTGAATCGGGAAGATGCCGTTAAAGGCAGCCTGCAAACCATCATTCTTGCGCTGTTCCGGCGGGGTGTAAGCCTGCAAAAACGCGGCAAAAGATTCCAACTGGGTGGACAACAGGAATGGCACCGGCAAAGCACCAACACGCTTCGCAAAACTTTTACGGACACGTTTTTTTTCGGTAAAAGAGTAGCTCATATAATCTCCACGATGAAGGGACAACAAAGTTGCAAAGCAGACATAACCGCAGGTTATGCCGTAACAAAAGACATGGGACAGGCAACATTTTGCGAGCAGCCACTTTGTGGCTTGCCTGCTTGAACCATTTCAGGCCGCCTGGCCGCTGCCTTCTTAAAGCGGCAAAAGGCTGACGGTAAACCGCCAGCCTTTCCACAGCGCAGAACCTTACTTGATTTCGGCAACCGCGCCAGCTTCAACCAACTGTTTCAAAACTGCATCGGCATCAGCCTTGGACACGCCCTCTTTGACAGCCTTGGGCGCTCCGTCAACCAGATCCTTGGCTTCCTTCAAACCGAGGCCCGTAATGGTGCGAACCACCTTGATCGTGTTCACCTTGTTTTCACCGGCGGCCTTCAGAATCACGCTGAATTCCGTTTGTTCCGCTACTGCGGCGGCACCCCCTCCTGCAGCAGGTCCGGCAACAGCGACTGCAGCTGCAGACACGCCGAATTTTTCTTCCATTTGCTTGATCAGATCGGACAATTCCAGCACCGTCATCTTAGCAATTACGTCCATTACATCAGCATTAGTTGCAGACATGTTGTTCTCCTAGTTCAGTTAATTCAAAAATATTAAGCGGCAGTTGCGGCTTCGTTCCCTTCGACATTGCTCAGGGCATGCTTGTCGCGGATCGCAGCCAGAGTGCGAACAAACTTTGCAGTCGTCGCATTCATGGTAGCCATCAGGCGCGCAATCAACTCGTCGCGGCTTGGTGTGGCAGCCAGCACAGCGACTTGTTCCGCAGACATCAGGGAACCACTCATTGCACCGGCCTTGATCACCAGCTTGTCATTGGTCTTGGCAAAATCAAACATCACTTTTGCCGCAGCGACTGCATCAGCACTCATGCTATACACAAGAGGTCCGACCATTTTCTCAGCCAGCGCTTCAAAAGGTGTTCCCTGAACCGCACGACGAGCCAAAGTGTTTTTCAACACATGGAAATACACACCAGACTTGCGTGCATTAGCGCGCAGTTTGGTGATATCGGCGACCTGGATGCCACGGTATTCAGCCAAGACGATAGTTTGCGTCTGCGCCACTTGGGCACTGACTTCCGCTACCACGGCTTGCTTTTCTTGCAGATTGAGACTCAAGTCTTCCTCCAGTTTCCGGAATGCGCTCGCGCACATTCCATCGTTTACAACAGCGACCTTGAATCAGGAGAACAATCATTCCTGCTCGCGGGCGCACCATCTACATCTACGTGGGCCGCCGGAGTAATCCGGCAATTTAAGTCTCAGGCCAACCGCGCCTTCAACACCTACGGTCTCGGATGCTGCAAGCACGCCAGCATTCCAAAACTTTTGCCGGCCAAAAACGCGCCGGCGAATTCAATACAACTAAGCGGTCAAACTCGCCTGTTCAACGCGTATCCCCGCTCCCATGGTGCTGGAGAGCGACACTTTCTTCAGGTACATCCCCTTGGAGGCAGGTGGTTTGGCTTTGTTCAGCGCATCAACCAATGCCAGCAGATTCTCGCGCAACGCTTCCGGCGCGAATGAAGCGCGCCCGATGGTGCACTGAACGATGCCATTCTTGTCGGTGCGATATTGAACTTGACCTGCCTTGGCATTCTTCACCGCACCCGCCACGTCAGCGGACACGGTACCCACCTTGGGATTAGGCATCAAACCGCGCGGGCCGAGAATCTGCCCCAACTGGCCGACCAAACGCATTGCGTCGGGGCTTGCGATCAGCACGTCAAAATCCAGATTGCCACCCTTGATGGATTCAGCCAGATCGTCGAAACCAACGATGTCCGCGCCTGCCGCCCTGGCTTCTTCAGCCTTGGCACCTTGCGCGAACACTGCGACGCGAACTGTCTTGCCGGTTCCCTTGGGCAGCACTACCGAGCCGCGCACCAATTGATCGGACTTCTTCGCATCGATGCCGAGGTTGATTGCAACGTCGATGGATTCATCGAACTTGGCCACGGCATTTTCTTTGACCAAGCTCAGCGCATCATTCAGGGGATACAGCTTGTTGCGATCGACCTTTGCCGCAATTGCTTTATATCGTTTGGAGATCATGTTATACACCCTCCACTGTGATACCCATGCTGCGCGCGCTTCCGGCGATGGTGCGCACTGCGGCGTCCATGTCGGAAGCCGTCAGATCCGGCATCTTGGTTGTAGCGATTTGCTCCGCTTGCTTGCGGGTCAGCTTACCCACTTTGTCGGTATGAGGTGTTTTACTGCCCTTTTGAATACCGGCGGCCTTCTTGATCAGAATGCTCGCGGGCGGGGTCTTCATGATGAAGGTGAAGCTCTTGTCCGCAAATGCGGTGATCACCACCGGAATCGGCAGGCCCGGTTCAACACCCTGGGTTTGCGCATTGAACGCCTTGCAGAATTCCATTATATTCAGACCGCGCTGGCCCAATGCAGGGCCTATCGGTGGGCTTGGATTTGCCTTGCCAGCAGGCACTTGCAGCTTGATGTAGCCGACAACTTTTTTTGCCATGTTACTACTCCTTATCAGTGGGTTAAACGCATACTGCTTGTTACTCCAGCACGCTCCCCGTTAAAAACAACTGCTACCGTACTACTTAATCCTTTATTGGCTAGGCCTTTTCTACCTGACCAAAATCCAGTTCCACCGGTGTCGAACGACCAAAAATGGTCACCGCCACACGAATCTTGTTCTTGTCGTAATTAACATCTTCAACCGAACCGTTGAAGTCGGTGAACGGGCCTTCCTTGACCCGCACCAACTCGCCCACTTCGAACAGCACCTTGGGCCTCGGTTTTTCAACTCCCGCCTGCATCTGCTGCATGATGTTCTGCACTTCTTTCTCGCTGATCGGCGTAGGCTTCATCGCCGAACCACCCAGAAAACCGGTCACCTTGGGAGTGCTCTTCACCAAGTGCCAGCTTTCGTCGGTCATTTCCATTTCTACCAACACGTATCCGGGAAAAAACTTGCGTTCGGATATGCTTTTTTGTCCTGATTTCAGTTCCACCACCTCTTCGACCGGAACCAGAATCTGGCCAAATTTGTCTTGCATACCTTCGCGCTGAATACGCTCAGTCAATGCACGCTGCACGCTTTTCTCAAACTGCGAGTACGTATGAACAACATACCAATGCATGGCCATCAATCGCCCCGTCCCATCAACTTATTCACCACGACCATCAGACTGGCATCCACCGCCCACAAAAACAACGCCATAGTAACTGCGAATGCGATCACCACTGCGGTAGTCTGTATTGTTTCCTTGCGTGTCGGCCAAACCACGCGCTTCGTTTCGGCAACAGAATCCCTGCCAAAAGCAAAAAAACGCCTGCCTGATTCGCTGGTCCACGCCACCCCTGCGGCCAACAGCAAGCCGACCAGGATTGATGCCAGCCTCAGCACTGCCGGACTGTCGTGCAGGTAGTAATAACCTGCAATACCTGCCGCAACCAGCAAAAAGGCTACAAGCAATTTTATTTTGTCTACCATGCGCGATTATTCCAATTAACTTTAATAACTTGCTTTCTGGCAGGCCAGGAGGGTCTCGAACCCCCAACCCTCGGTTTTGGAGACCGATACTCTACCAATTGAGCTACTGGCCTAAAATTCAGCTGATAGCTTGTAGCTGGTAGCTTGTAGCAAAACCAGCTTGGCTACTAGCTACCCGCTACCGGCTACCCGCTTCTTTACTCAATAATCTTTGCAACCACACCTGCACCGACAGTACGGCCGCCTTCACGAATCGCGAAACGCAAGCCTTCTTCCATCGCGATCGGGTT
>Ga0207932_1000825_pt1 | contig 10646 bp, 7 predicted proteins | sample NGESurdeep092012_FD_184480 | JGI IMG/M metagenome (GOLD analysis project Ga0207932, IMG submission 184480) | Arctic peat soil microbial communities from Barrow, Alaska - NGEE Surface sample 415-2 deep-092012 (SPAdes) | ecosystem: Environmental > Terrestrial > Soil > Wetlands > Peat ...
CTAGCCGGGCTTCCGATCGCGCCGTAGAAGCGAACCGGTTTGTCGACCGGATCGGGACGGATGCGAATCGGCCGCTCGATGTTCCAGAACTTGCCGTGATATGAGAACGGCTTCCCCGCCAGACCCTGCTCGACGATCTTGAATACTTCGGAGAAACGCGCGCGACCCTCGTTCATATCGATATTGTAGGCATCGTATTCCATCTTCGCCGTGCCGCGCCCGATGCCGAGATGCAGCGTGCCTCTGGTCAACAGGTTGAGCATGGCGATTTCCTCGGCAAGCCGCAGCGGATGATACCAGGGCAGCACCAGCACCGAAGTTCCCAGCGACAGATCGGGGAATTTTGCCGCGATATGCGCCATCATCAGCAACGGGCTCGGCGTCGGATAATAATCGCTGAAATGATGTTCAAGCAGCCACGCCGCGTCGTAGCCAAGCCTGTGACCCAGTTCGCAATCCGAGATCAGATCGCGATAGAGCTGATGATCGGGAACGCCCGCGACGTCCGCCGCCGCCGCCTGAAAGCCGAACGATATGTCCTGCATGTGAATGGTCTCCGCCAGAGCCTGATCCTAGAGAGCTGGGATCGGGACGCAACTGGGTAGAAATTTCGTCTGGCGAAACTCCGGGCGGAATGCGACAATTTCGACCAACAGCCCGACGTTCACGGGCGAATAACAGGGCGGACTCTGCGGCGTCCTCGAGGCTCTTCGATCATGAAAAAAGAAATCCGGCTCAACGCCTTCGCCATGAACTGCGTGGCGCATCAATCGCCGGGACTGTGGACCCATCCGCGCGACCACACGTCGGAATATAACCGACTGCCGTACTGGACCGATCTGGCCCGGACGCTGGAGCGCGGCCGGTTCGACGGGCTGTTTCTCGCCGATGTGCTCGGGGTCTACGACGTTTTCGGCGGCAGTCCGGATGCGGCGCTGCGGAATGCCACGCAGACGCCGGCGAACGATCCGCTGCTGCTGATCTCGGCGATGGCGGCGGTGACCGAAAATCTCGGTTTTGGGGTGACCTCCAACCTGTCCTACGAGCCGCCTTATACATTCGCGCGGCGGATGTCGACGCTCGACCATCTCACCGAGGGACGGATCGGCTGGAACGTGGTGACCGGCTATCTCGACAGCGCGGCCAAAGGCGCCGGCAAGGACAGGCAGACCGCGCATGACGACCGTTACGACGTCGCCGACGAATATATGGAGGTGGTCTACAAGCTCTGGGAAGGAAGCTGGGAGGACGACGCGGCGGTGCGCGATCGCAAGCGCGGAATTTTTGCCGATCCCGCGAAGGTGCATCGCATCCATCACGAAGGAACCAACTACCGCGTCGACGCCATCCACCTCTGCGAACCCTCGCCGCAGCGCACCCCCGTGCTGTATCAGGCCGGCACCTCGCCGCGCGGGCGGCAGTTCGCCGCCGAGCACGCCGAATGCGTCTTCATGTCGGGACCGTCGGCCAAGATCATTGCGCCGCGGGTGGCGGCGATCCGTGAACTGGCCGCCAAAGCCGGCCGCGACCCGGCCGAAATCCTGATGTTCAGCATGTTCACCATCATTCTCGGCCGAACCGAGGCCGAGGCCAAAGCCAAATACGAGGACTATCGCCACCACGTCAGCCCGGAGGGCGCGCTGACCTTGATGTCGGGCTGGACCGGGGTCGACTTTTCGACCTACGACCTCGACCAGGAGGTCCGCCACGTCCAGAACGACGCCGGCCGCACCGCGATGGACAACATCACCCGCGCCGATCCGGACCGGGTCTGGACCGTGCGCGAGGTCGCCCAGCATGTCGGCATCGGCGGCATTGGCCCGCTGGCGGTGGGCACGCCCGAAAAGGTCGCCGACGAGATCGAAGCCTGGTTCGAGCAGACCGACGTCGATGGCCTCAATGTTCCGTTCGCGATCTCGCCCGGCGATTTCGAGGATATCACCGACATGCTGGTGCCGGAGCTGGTCCGCCGCGGCCGCTACAAGGACGCCTACGCCAAAGGGACGCTGCGCGAAAAACTGTTCGGCCAGGGCCGCGCGCGGCTCGCCGCGCCGCATCCGGCGGTGCAGTACCGGCCTCACATCACGGCGAAGGCGACGGAGTAGATCGTCATACCGGGGCGCGTCGAAGACGCGAACCTCAGATGTGCAATTGCACACCGGGGAATCTCGAGATTCCGGGTTCGATGCGGAGCCTGTCATCGGGCCGCGCTTCGCGCGGACCCGTTGGCATCGCCCCGGAATGACGCTGCTAAACCGTGCCGTCGATCACCACCTCGATCAGCTTCGCGCCGGGCCGGCTGAAGGCTGATTTGAGCACCGGCGCGATGTCGCCGGGCTGAGTAATCCGCGTTGCCTCCAGCCCGAGTGATTTGGCGAGACCGGTGAAATCCACCTTGGGGTCGATGAAATCCATGCCGACGTAATGATCGTCGCCATGAAACGCCAGCAATCTTTGCTTGATGATACGATAGCCGCCATTGTTGAGGATGATGACCGTCAGCGGCAGCTTGTGATGCGCCGCGGTCCACAATGCCTGGATCGAATACATCGCGCTGCCGTCGCCGGAGAAGCACACCACCGGCCGGTCCGGGTTGGCTAGGCTGACGCCGACCGAAGCCGGCAATCCCCAGCCGATGCCGCCCGACGCCAGCGCGTGATAGCCATAGCGGTCGCGATGCGGGCGCAGCGCCAGCATCTGGCGTGACGAGGTCAGCCCCTCGTCGACCATGATGGCGTTGTCAGGCATCGCTTCGATCACCTGCAAGGTCAGCCAGTCCGGATCGATCGGCGAACGATCCTTATTCTTCGTAATCTGCTCGATCAGCGGCGCGCGCCGCGCCGTCCAGTTCTTCGACGCCAATGCGGCGATGCCCTGTTTGGCGCGGGCCGCGAGCGCCGGGCCACCGGCGGCCTTCAGCGCCGGAACCAGCACGCGCAGGGTTTCCTTGACATCGGCCTTGAGCGCGATCTCGTCGCCGTAGTTCTTGGCGAGATCCCAGTCGACCAGGCCGACCTGCACGATCGGCATGCCCTCCGGCAGCGGATCGACCTCGCTGTAGACCGACATCCGCAGCGGATCGGCGCCGAGCACGATCATCAGGTCGTAGGCCGATAGCAGTTCGCGAACCTGCTTCTGCAGCCGCGACAGCGCACCCATGAAGCAGGGGCTCTCCGACAGGAAATGCGCGCCGTAAGGCGTCGAGCATTGATAGGCGGGAGCACCGAGCGCTTCGGCAAGGGCAGCGGCTTCCTGCAGCGCGTCGCTCTTGACGATTTCGTCGCCGGTGATGATGACGGGCCTCTCGGCTTTGAGAATGCGCGCCGTCAGCGCCTGCAAGGCCTCGTCGGAGGGTTTGACGCGGGTGTCGACGCGGGTGGAGCGGCCGAGCTCGATGCCGGCCTCGGAATTGAGGATGTCGCCGGGCAGCGAGATGAATACCGGCCCGGTCGGCGGCGTGGTCGCGATCTTGGCGGCGCGGCGCACGATCCGCGGCAGGTCTTCCAGCCGCGTCACCTCGACCGCCCACTTCACCAGCGGCTCGGCCATCTGGATCAGCGGCCCATACAGCACCGGCTCCATCAGGCCATGGCCCTGCTCCTGCTGGCCCGCGGTCAGGATCATCGGCGTGCCGGTAAAACTCGCATTGAACAGCGATCCCATCGCATTGCCGAGCCCGGGCGCGACATGGACGTTGCAGGCAACCAGGCGGCCCGATGCCCGGCTAAAACCGTCGGCGATGGCGACCACCAGGCTTTCCTGCATCGCCATCACATAGGTGAGATCGGGGTGATCCTTCAGCGCATGCATGATCGGCAGTTCGGTGGTGCCGGGATTGCCGAACAGATGGGTGATGCCCTCGTCCTTGAGCAAAGCGAGGAACGCCGAGCGCCCGGTGATGCGATTCATGAAAATCCTCCCCCTTCCCGCGGCTCGTTGGCCTGCGGGGCTTTACACATCATGGCCGATAGATGAGCAAGCGCGCAATGGACCGCGGTCATGGCTGCCCTGCATCGTTGGACCCGACTTCGCGAACTTGCTCAAAACATCCCCTCGCGATCGCCGCGCTTCTTCTTTTTGGAGCGCTGCCAGACCACGCCGGGAAAACCCTTCAGCGGCACCAGCGGCTCGCCGGTATAGGCCCACTCCTGCAATTCCTCGATGGCGATGTGATAGAGCGGTTGCCGCCCGGTCCGGCCGGCAAACAGCGCGCGCGGGATGTTCACCATGTGCGGCGAGCGGGCGCGTTCGTAGGTCAAGGGCGTACCGCAATGCGCGCAGAAACTGCGCACGGTCTTTGTCGCCTTGTCCTCGTAGCGGGCGATATCCGCGTTGCCTTTTGTAATGCGAAAGCGCTTGCGCCAGCTTCCGACATAGGTCGCATAGGCCGCGCCATGCGCGCGGCGGGATGCGGCTGAATGATCGTGCCAGGCCCAGCGCGCCGGCACGTCGATCTCGAAGCGGACCGCGCCGCACAGGCATCGGCCGGCGGCCGGCTTGCCCAGCGCAACCGCCTTTGGCTTTTTGACCGGCGCGTCGTCTTCCGGAAACATCGCTGCACACTCAACTTTCTCAGTTCGTCATTGCGAGGAGCGAAGCGACGAAGCAATCCACTCTTCCTTTGTGACGTAATGGATTGCTTCGCTGCGCTCGCAATGACGGTTAGGCCTTCTCAAGCTCACCATAGACGGGATAGTCGGTATAGCCCTTCTCCTCGCCGCCATAGAAGGTCGCGCGGTTATAGGGCGTCAGTGGATATCCTTCTCTCAGGCGGCGCGGCAGATCGGGATTGGAAATGAACATGCGGCCGAACGCGATGGCGTCGGCATGGCCTTCGGCGATCGCGGCTTCCGCCGCCTCGCCGGTGAAGCCGCCGGCCGTGATCAGCACGCCCTTGCAGATCGGGCGGAACAGCACCATCGCCGACGGTACGTTCTGCCAGTTGACCTCGGCGCGCCCGGCGCCGCTGGAGCGCGGCTCGATGAAATGCAGATAGGCGAGGCCGAGCGGATTGAGCGCCTCGACGACGTGGGTGTAGAGCGGCATCGGATCGGCTTCGCCGCTGCCATTGGCAATACCGTAAGGCGACAGCCGCACGCCGACGCGGTCGGCGCCCCACACATCGATCACGGCCTGCGTCACTTCCATCAGGAAGCGCGTACGGTTCTCGATTGAGCCGCCATAGCGGTCGGTGCGCAGATTGGTGTGCGACTGCAGGAATTGCTCGATCAGATAGCCGTTGGCGCCGTGAACCTCGACGCCGTCGAAACCGGCCTTGAGCGCGTTGCGCGCGGCTTGCCGATAGGCTTCCACGATGCCCGGAATCTCCGATGTTTCGAGTGCGCGCGGCGTCTCATAGACCGTGACCTTGCCGTCAGCCGTCCCGGTCTTCAGGTCAGGCGGGATCGGTACCGCCGAGGGCGCGACCGGCAGCACGCCGCCGGGCTGGAACGAGGAATGCGAGACGCGACCGACATGCCAGAGTTGCAGGAAGATCACGCCGCCCTTGGCGTGAACGGCATCGACGACCTTTCGCCAGCCAACGATCTGCTGCTCGGTATAGATGCCGGGCACACCGGGGCTTCCGAAGCCCGTCGGCATCACCGGCGAGGCTTCGGCGATGATCAATCCGCCCGATGTCGCGCGCTGCGCGTAATATTCCGCGTTCAGCGGCCGGGGCGCGAGGCTCGGCTTTTCCGCCCGCATCCGCGTCAACGGCGCCATCACGACGCGGTGCTGGAGCTGGTACGGCCCGATCTTGAGCGGTGAAAACAACGAAGGAAAGTTCATCTCGGCCCCAAAATTTCTTGTTGATTGCGAACACGAAGAAGGAGCGGCAGCCGAATGCTGCCACTCCTCCAGACAGTAAATCCATAAGCGCCTAGCCGGTCTTGATCCAGACCGCCTTGACGTTGAGATATTCCTCGAGGTGCTGCTTGCCGGACTCGCGGCCATAGCCGCTCATCTTGTAGCCGCCGAACGGCACCGCCGGGTCCATCGCCTGATAGCAATTGACCCAGACCGAGCCGGCGCGGAGCGCCTTGGCGATGCGATGCGCCTTGCTGACGTCCTTGGTCCAGACGCCACTGCCGAGCCCGAAGGTGGTGGCGTTGGCGCGCTGGATCAGCTCGTCACTGTCCTTGAACGAGATCGCGGAAATCACCGGCCCGAAGATTTCCTCCTGGGCGATCCGCATATTGTCCTGGACGTTGGCGAACACTGTCGGGGGCACGAAATAGCCTTTCGACAACGCGCCTTCGGTCAGCGGCGCCCCGCCGGCCAGCGCCTTGGCGCCTTCCTTCTGGCCGATCGCCAGATAACCGGAGACGCGCTCCATCTGCTGCGCCGACACCAGCGGCCCGATCTGGGTGTTGGGGTCGAGGCCGTTGCCGACCTGCAGCTTCTTGCCGAATTCGGCGACCCGGCCGACGAATTCGTCATACACCTTGTTCTCGACGAACAGCCGCGTGCCGGCGCTGCAGATCTGGCCGGAATTGGCGAACACCGCCATCGCAGCACCCGGCACCGCCGCATCGAGATCGGCGTCGGCGAATACGATGTCAGGCGATTTGCCGCCGAGCTCGAGCGATACGCGTTTCAGATTGCCCGCGGATGCCCTGACGATGGATTGCCCGGTCACGTGCGAGCCGGTGAAAGCGACCTTGTCGACGCCGGGATGCGAAGCCAGCGCCGCACCTGCGGTTTCGCCATAACCCGCCACCACATTGACGACGCCCGGCGGGATGCCGGCCTCCATGCAAAGTTCGCCCAGCCGCAGCGACGTCAGCGGCGCCTCTTCGGCAGGCTTCAGGATCACCGTGCAGCCGGTGGCAATGGCGGGGCCGATCTTCCAGACGCTGGCGCCGAGCGGGCCGTTCCAGGGAATGATGGCGCCGACGACGCCGACCGGCTCCTTCAGGGTGTAGGAGAAGATCTCGCCGGGCAGCGAATTCTCGATGGTCTCGCCATGCAGCGCGGTCGCCTGCCCCGCATAATAGCGGAGCATGCCGAGCACGCGCAGCTTGTTGCCGCGGGTGCGGCTGATCGGCGCGCCCATGTCGAGGGTGTCGAGCTGCGACAGCTCCTCGAAATTCTTCTCGACGAGATCGGCGAGTTTCAACAGCAGGGCCTGCCGCTCGAACGGCTTGACCTTGCTCCACGGCCCTTCGAAGGCGCGGCGGGCGGCGGCGACGGCGCGGTTGATGTCCTCGGCATCGCCCTCGGCGACGGTGGCGAGCAATTCGCCGGTGGCGGGATTGTGGGTCTCGAAGCGCTTGCCGGAGGCGGCGTCGACCCATTTGCCGTCGATCAGCATCTTCTTGTAGGAACCATCCGCATAGGGATGACGCGTGATCGGTATCGCCTGTGTCACAGCCATGTCTGCTCTCCCTTGATGTCGATCGCTGTCGGGATCGTTATGTGAAAATGTAGGGCGGCCGTGCGAGGCCGTAAAGCGGCAGTGCGCCCGCCAGGGAGCGCCGAACGAAGACCTCCCATGCCGTTTCGTGCATGGTAGTTGCAAGGCGTTGTCATAGCTCGATCATTCGCCAGGGTAATTCCTCGATCTCAGGAGAACTTGCGTGCCCCATCCAGCCATGTCGCCGAACAACCTCGCCGTCATCACCGGAGGCGCGTCCGGCATCGGCCTTGCCGCGGCGATGCGGTTTGCGCGCCTTGGCATGAAGGTCTGCATCGCCGATCTCGGCAGCGATCGCCTCGCCGAGGCAGAAGCCAGGCTGGCAGCTGCGGCTCCCGCCGGTGCCGCCAATATCATGGTCATGGCCGTCGACGTCAGCCGGATCGAAGACGTCTCCGAACTGGAAGCCGCGGTGCGAGAACGATTCGGCGGCGTCGATATCCTGATGAACAATGCCGGCATCCAGCCGGGCAGCACCATGTTCGGCCCGACCGAGAACTGGCAGCGCATTCTCGGCGTCAATTTGTGGGGTGTTATCCATGGATCGCAGGTCTTTGCCCCCCAGATGATCGCGCGCGGACGCCCCGGGCTCATCATCAATACCGGCTCGAAGCAGGGCATTACCACCCCGCCCGGCGATCCCGCCTACAATGTCTCCAAGGCCGGCATCAAGGCCTTCACCGAGGCGCTGCAGCACGAACTGCGCAACGCCACTGGCAGCAAGATCAGCGCGCATCTTCTGATCCCCGGTTTTGTCTTTACCGGTCTCACCGCCCGCGGCCGCACCGAGAAGCCGGCCGGGGCCTGGACGCCGGAGCAGACGATCGACTTCATGATCGAACGGATTGACGCCGGGGATTTCTACATCCTGTGCCCGGACAATGACGTGCCGCGAGGCCTCGACGAGCGGCGGATTCTCTGGGCGGCGGGCGATATCGTCGAAAACCGCCCGGCACTGTCACGATGGCATCCGGATTATGCGGAGGCTTTTGCGGCGTTTGTGAAGAATCCATGAAAGCCAGGCAAAACACCCCGATAGCAAGTCACGCCGGGCACAACGCCCGCTTGCGCTATTCGCTCGCCGCACCTATCCTCGCCTCCGTTCGGCATTCGCGCCGTAACCCCCCGGAGATGTCAAATGGCCTGGAAAGCACCAAAGATCGTCGAAGTGCCGGTCGGCATGGAAATCAACATGTATGCCTGCGCGGCGCGCAAGTAAGCGGCTTCGCGACGAACTGCCCGGCCCCAGAAGCGTCATCACGCTGGTGTTGCCGTTATTGGGGCCGCGGCGGGCGCCGGCTTTTTTATAAATTCAATTTCATTTTTGCGGCGCGGTCGCGCCGGACAATTTCCCTTTCCCAATCAAATACGCGAAAGAGCAGAACTGTGGGCAGCGTTCCACAAGTTCGGCGCGGAGGCGCGATGGGTCGTCATCAATTGCCCTATACAACTACAACGATTGCCATTTGACAATTGTTCGCACCCGCGCATTGATATCGACATTCCCCGACGGCGGGCGGTCGCCCGTTAGAATTGGGGGCATCACAGGGGAGACATCCATGAAGCTTCATTTGAAAGCAACGGTGGCGATCTTGACGCTGGCCGCTTGGCCGGCTGCAGCGCAGCCGGCGCCACCGGCGCCGAGCACACTCGAAACATTGGGCGCGATGCACCAGACGGGCAGCACGGCGGATTGGCCGGAGGTGCCGCAGACCGGTGCGAAAGCCGACACGGTCAAACAGAACCTGGCCAAGATCAAGCTGCCGGCAGGCTTCCACATCTCGCTGTACGCGCTGGTGCCGGACGCCCGCCACATCGCGGTCGGCCCGCAGGGCGTCGCGACCTTCGTGGGCACGCGCAAGTCGAAAGTCTGGGTGGTGACCGACCGCGCGCGCGGCGGCGTGGGAGACGAGGTGAAGGAGTTCGCCCCCACCCTGCCGAAGAAGATACCCAATGGCGTCTGCTTCTCGAAAGACGGCTTCCTGTACATCGCCGAGCAGAACCGGGTACTCGAATATGCGGCGGCCGAGTTCTTCTATGAGAGTAATGACGTCGTCGCCGGCAACGTCGTTCCGGAAGGCGAGCTGATTCCCAAGGCGGATGAGAGCTATAATCACACCGCGCGAACCTGCCGGGTCGGGCCGGACAACAAGCTCTACATTCAGCTCGGTCAGCCCTACAACGTGCCGGCCAAGGAGAAACTCGATACCTACCGTAAACTCGGCATCGGCGGCATCATCCGCATGGACCGCGACGGCAAGAATCGCGAGGTCTATGCCATCGGAATGCGCAACCCCGTCGGCATGGACTTCAATCCAAAGGACAAGTCGCTCTGGACCAACGACAACCAGGTCGACGGCATGGGCGACGATATTCCTCCCGGCGAGATGAATCGCGTCACCGCCATGGGCCAGGACTTCGGCTTCCCGTGGTATGGCGGCGGTCACACCCGCACCAACGAGTACAAGGCCGATACGCCGCCGGCCAACGTGATCTTCCCCGAAGTGGAACAGGTCGCCCACGCCGCGGACCTCGGCCTGACCTTCTACACCGGCACCATGTTCCCGAAGAAGTATCAGGGCGCGATCTTCTCGACCCAGCATGGTTCGTGGAACCGGACCGTGCCGGTCGGCGCCCGGGTGATGGTGACCTACGTCAAGGAAGACGGCCACGCCGCGGGCAAGTCCGAGCCGTTCGCCGAAGGGTGGAACGACAACGGCTATTACCTCGGCCGCCCGGTCGATGTGGCGCAACTGCCTGACGGCTCGCTGCTGGTCTCGGACGACCTGGTCGGCGCGCTCTATCGCATCTGGTACGACGGCAAGTAACATCTGTGATCTCCGGGATGGCCCCCAAAGACGGGGCCATCCCATTTCGCTTCTCTGTCCGAACTCCACCGGGGATCCATGGTGATGACTGCGTTTTCCGGGACGGCACGATTTGTCGTCCAACTGCTCGTGCCGGCTTGTCTTCTCGTGGCGACCTCCGGCGTGAGCCACGCCGGCGACGTCAAGGCCGGCCGCGCCAAGGCGATGATGTGCCAGGGCTGTCACGGCCTCGACGGTCTCTCGAAAACCCCCGACGCGCCGAACATCGCGGGCCAGCTCGAGCCCTACCTCGTCACGCAGCTGCAGGCCTTCAAATCTGGGCTGCGAAAGAACGACGCGATGAGCGTGGTCGCGCCGTCTTTGTCCGACAAGGACATCGAGGATCTCGCGGCGTATTTTGC
>Ga0207932_1000826_pt1 | contig 10640 bp, 11 predicted proteins | sample NGESurdeep092012_FD_184480 | JGI IMG/M metagenome (GOLD analysis project Ga0207932, IMG submission 184480) | Arctic peat soil microbial communities from Barrow, Alaska - NGEE Surface sample 415-2 deep-092012 (SPAdes) | ecosystem: Environmental > Terrestrial > Soil > Wetlands > Peat ...
GCGCGCAAGCCGGACAACAGCAAGCATGCGCCCTGGACCACCGAAACGATCTTCACGATGTTCCCCCGGCTCGAGGAGCGGCGCAACCAGATCGCCGCGCATCTGTCGGGCGGCGAGCAGCAGATGCTGGCGATCGGCCGCGCGCTGATGGGCAATCCGCGCGTGCTGCTGATGGACGAGCCGTCGGAAGGCTTGGCGCCGCAGATCGTCGCCGAGGTGATGGCCACCATCCGCAAGCTCAAGGAGAGCGGGCTGTCGATCGTGCTGGTCGAGCAGAATCCCAAGCTGGTGTTCGACGTCGCCGACGACATCGTCATCCTCAACACCGGCCGCGTCGCGGTCGTCTCCACGCCGGCGGAATTGAGCAAGAACGGCGTCGACCTGCGCCAGCATTTGGGCGTGTTCTGAGCCGCACCGCCCGCGCGGGACATTGAATATCGAAGCGCGACCGGCTACTGGATCGTCGCTGGCGCGGACAATAACGAACGAGGGAATGACAATGGCGATCTGGAACAAATACGCGAACACCGCGGCGCGCAAGCACGGCAAGCCGGGGCGCGAGCAGCGGCCGAAAAGCGTCACCATCGACGCCCACACCCACATCGCCGTTCCGCGCGCCGCCGAGTTCATCAAGCAGCATCTCGATGTGTCGAGCATTCCGCTGGCGCATTTTGCGAGCGCGGAGACCAAGGAAGTCAACGCCAAGCAGGAAGCCGACATCCGCGGCTGCATGCTCGGCTACGACGAGCGCTTCGTCGCCATGGACAGGATGGGCGTCGATATGCAGCTGGTGATGCCGCCGCCGCCGCAGTGCTATCACACGGTCGCGCTCGAATACGCGGTGCCGGCCGCGCGCATGATCAATGACGGCGTCGCCGAATTTGTCTCGAAGCACAAGGATCGCTTCATCCCCTGCGGCACGGTGCCGATGCAGGACGGCGTTGAGGCGGCCAAGGAGCTCGAGCGCTGCATGAAGACGCTGAACTTCAAGGGCGTCGAGATTCTCACCAATGTCGCCGGCAAGGAATTGTCCGACCCCGCCTTCGCGCCGTTCTGGAAGAAGGCCGAGGAACTCGGCGCGCTGGTCATCATCCACCCGAACGGCTTCACCGAGGGCCAGCGCCTGTCGCGCTTCTATTTCAACAACATCATCGGCAACCCGTTCGAGACCACGCTCGCCTTGCACTACCTAATCTTCGACGGCGTGCTCGAGCGGCACCCCAACCTGAAGATTTTCGCCATGCATGGTGGCGGCTATCTCGGCGCCTATTCCGGCCGCATCGACCATGCCTGGGGCGCGCGCTCGGACTGCCAGGCCAATTTGCCGAAGCCGCCGGGCGAGTATCTGAAGAAAATCTATTTCGACACCGTGGTGTTCACGCCGCTGCAGCTGGAATCGCTGGTGCGGACCTTCGGCGTCGATCACATCATCATGGGCACGGATTATCCGTTCGACATGCTGGAATTCGATCCGATCGGCCATCTCAACTCGGTCGAGAGTTTCGACGACAGCACGCGCGCGGCGCTCGCCGGCGGCAATTTGAAGAAGGTGCTGGGGATGAAGTGACCGCCGCTCAGGCGTAAAGAAAATCCAGCACCGCGGTTTCCGCGATCACGGCGCCGTCGCTGCTGTGCAGCCCGGCGCGCGCCTGCTCTTCCTGCGTGCGCGTCGCCTGCAGATAGGCGCCGAGATGGCGCGCACGCTCGATGATGCGGTAGTTCTCGGGCAATCGCGCCGCTCCGTAGCGCTTGAGCCCGCCCTCGACGTCATCCTCGGCCTGCAGCGCCGCCACCAGTGCCGCGGCGTCGTCGGCGCCCTTGGAGACGCCGGCGGCCACATGCGGGCGCGCGACGAAGGCGGCATCGCCGACGATGGCCACGCGGCCGAACGCCATGTGCGGCGATTCCAGATCGTAGATCGGCTGCAGGATCGGTTCTTCGACCAACCGTACGATTTGCCGGAACTGCGGCGCCAGCAGCCGCTCGGCGTCGGCGCGCATCTCGGCGATCGCCGCGCGGCGGATCAAGGGCGGCGCGATCGAGATCGCATGCGTGATGCCGCGCTCGTCGGTGAGCAGCCATTGCAGCTTGGTCGCCTCGTCCGCCGGCCGGTACCACACCACGTTGAAGCGGCGATGGCCCGGGCGCAGATCGTTATCGGGCCCCGCCACCGGATAGCCGAGGAACTGCTCGCCCGGCGGCAGCCCGAACGACATGTATTCGAACAGGTCGCGGTGAACGTCGGCCGGAAGCGCGCTCTCAGCGACCAGCGCGCGCCAGGCACTGTAGCCGGAATAGCGCGGCGTCACCGCGGGCAGGCACTGCTGGCGCACGGTCGAGCGAATGCCGTCGGCGCCGATCAGCAGGTCGGCACTAATCGTTTCACCATCGGCAAAATGCGCCTGCACCGCGCCGGCGTCCTGCGTGAAATTGGCGAGCCCGCGGCCGCGGTGATAGCGCTCCGGCGGGAAGGCGTCGCGCAGCAGCCGGTAGACCCGCTCCCAGGCCGTGAGCACCTGCGGGCATTCGATCGTCTCGGTCAGCCGGCCCTCGGCGTCGATGATCTTGCGGGTGGTGATGTGGACGCCGAGATCGTCGGTGGCAAAACCCAGCCGGCGCAACCGCTCGATCAACTCCTGTTGGGCAACGATCCCGGCGCCGCGGCCGGACAGTTCGCTCGCCACGCGCTCGTAGATATCGACGTCCCAGCCGGCCCGGCGCAGCGACAGGGCGCTGAGCAAGCCGCTCATGGAGCCGCCAATGATGACCGCACGTCCCGCCCGCGAGCCAGCCAATGGATCCGCCCCAATCTTTCCGTTTCCGCCGAATTGCTATATATGACACCTCAATAGCACTTATCGGAGGAATACCCATGGCTCTGAGCATGCTCGACAAAGCTGCCGAGAAAAAAGACAAGTCGCAGTGGCCTGCCGAGATCGCCGCCGAATTCGAGCGCGAGCGCCAGAACCCGAACCCGTGCGTCGGCTCCACTTTGCTGTCGGAGAATGAGCGCACGCGGGTATGGATCATCCGGCTCGCCGCGGGCGAGCGCATCGGCTTCCACCGCCACGTGCTGGATTATTTCTGGACCTCGGTATCCGGCGGCCACGGCCGTCAGCATGTGCATGACGGCACCACGGTGGAATACACGTACGTGCCCGGCGAAACCCGCCACGAGACCTACGGGCTCAACGAGTTCAAGGTGCACGACCTGGAGAACCTCGGCGACCGTGAAATGGTGTTCATGACCGTCGAGTTCAAAGACAGCGCCAACAAGCCGATGCCGTTGCCGGAGGGCGTGCGGCCGCAAGCCGCGGCCGCCTGATTGACTAAAGTCATCGACACGCCCGCCTCTTGGGTTTACTGCCCACCAGCGGGCGTTTCGTTTTGTCGCGCAGGATAAGGTTCGGCTGATCGATCAATAGGCTAGCCAAGCCGATAGGCTTACTGCAAACTGCCGCGCAAATCCGAACCCTATCGATTGGGGCCAACGGACCGCAGCGGCGGGTCAACAAGAACATAGGTTTAGCGGGGGGTAAGGCCGGCAAATTCGACAGGCAGATCGCATTCACCGCACCGCTCCGGCGGCGCAGGGCACCTGGCCCGGGTGAAATCCAAATAACGTGATCTGTCGGCAAGCGAATCCACCGGTTAGGGGCGGCATGGATATTTCCTGGGATCTGTTGCTCAACGCCATTGCCGCAGGGCTTCTGCTCGGCGGCTTTTACGCGGCCGTCACCGCCGGGGTGTCGATCTCGTTCGGCATGCTCGACATCGTCAACATCGCGCATCCGGGCTTCGTCATCCTCGGTTCCTACCTCGCCTATTTCATCAACATCAATTTCGGGGTCGATCCGATCTTGGTCAGCATCCTGATGCTGCCGGTGTTCTATCTGCTGGGGACGACGGTCTATCAGGTCTACTACCTGTCGTTCGAGAAACGCGGCCAGGAATCGCTGCGCGGCTTGGCCTTCTTCTTCGGCCTGCTGTTCGTCACCGAGGTGTCGCTGATCCTGGTGTTCGGCGTCGACTACCGATATGTCGAGGCCGCCTATATCGGGCCCAGCATCCATATCGGCATCGTCGATCTGCCGCTGCGCATGCTGGTGCCGTGCGGCGCCGCGCTGGCGCTGTTCGGCGCGATCGAATTGTTCATCACCCGCACCTTCACCGGCCGCGCGATCATGGCGGTGTCGCAGGATCAACTGGCGCTGCAGCTGATGGCGGCCGATCCGATCCGCATCAAGCGCATCGCCTTCGGCCTCTCGATCGCGACCTGCGCGATCGCAGGCGCGCTGCTCATCATCATCCAGCCGGTCGAGCCTTCGGTCGGCCGCGAATATATCGGCCGCGTGTTCGCCATCTGCGTGCTCGGCGGGCTCGGCAGCATGCCCGGCACGCTGATCGCCGCCATGCTGCTCGGCATCGTCGAGAGCCTCACCGCTACGTTCTACGGCCCGTCATGGGCGCCGGCGGTGTCGTTCGGCTTTCTCCTGCTCACGCTTGCCTTCCGGCCGGCGGGACTTTTTGGACGGTGAATGGTGTGAGCACGGCCAAATTCTCCCTCATAGCCATTGCGATCGGCGCCGCGGTGATGGCGTTCGCGCATTGGTTCAACGTCGATTATCTGTACTTCGCCAGCTACACGATCCTGCAATTCATCGTGCTGGCGACGGCCTGGAATATTCTCGGCGGCTACTGCGGCTATGTGAATTTCGGCTCGGCCGCCTTCTTTGCGATGGGCGCCTACAGCTCCGTCTTCATGCATAAGTTCTACCCGCTGCCGATCCCTGTCCTGATCATGATCAGCGCCGTCGTGACCGGCGTCGCCGGCCTGGGCATGGGCTATCTCACGCTGCGGCTGCGCGGCTCCTTCTTCGCCATCGCGACGCTGGCGCTCGCGGTGGTGCTGCAGACCCTGGTGGTGAACTGGGACTATGTCGGCGGCTCACGCGGCGCCTATATCATCCGCCCCGAGAGTCTCGAATTCGCCGGCATCACCATCAACTACATCGAATATCTGTTCGGGCTGATGCTGGCGCTCGCGGTCCTCGCGCTGGTGACCGCGCGGGTGATCGAACGCTCGCAGCTCGGCTTCGGCTTCGCCACCATCCGCGACGACGAACTGGCGGCGGAAGCCTGCGGCGTGCCGACGCTGCGCGTGAAGCTGATCGCCACCACGATCTCGGGCGCTTTCATGGGCATGGCCGGCGCGCCGTTTCCCTACTACATCGGCTATCTGCAGCCGTCGTCGGCCTTCGGCCTTGAATATGCCGTCAACTCGATTGCCATGCCGATGATCGGCGGCACCACCAGCTGGGTCGGGCCGCTAGTCGGCGCGATTCTGCTCGGCTCCGCCCAGCAATACGCCACGGTGACCATCTCGTCGGCGGTCAACCTGCTGATTGTCGGTTTGATGCTGGTCGCCTTCGTCATCATCGCACCCAACGGCCTGATCGGGCTGGTGCAGGAACGACTGCGCGCGTGGAGAAAGCCATGAGCGCGCTGCTGCACGTCGACAACATCACCAAGCGGTTCGGCGGCTTCGTGGCGCTCGACGGTGTCGAGCTCATGGTCAACCCGGGCGAACGGCTCGGGCTGATCGGCCCGAACGGCTCGGGCAAGAGCACGCTGGTCAATTGCATTTGCGGCACGCTGCAGAACGAGAGCGGCAGCGTGCGCTTCGACGGCCAGGTCATGGACGGCCTTGCCGCCCATCAGCGCACCCATCGCGGCATCGCCCGCAGCTTCCAATTGCCGCGCCCGTTTCACAGCATGAACCTGGTCGACAATCTGCGCATTCCGCTGCTCTACACCGTGCATGCGCGGCTGGGGCCGCTGCGCTCGACCGGCGATCTCGATGCGCGTTGTCTCGAGCTGCTGGAAATGGTGGGGCTGGCGAAGAAGGCCAAGCAGATGCCGCGCGATCTCACGCAAGTCGAGATGCGCAAGCTCGAGCTGGCGCGCGCCATGGCGGCGGAGCCGAAGCTGCTGATCGCCGACGAATCGATGGCCGGCCTGTCGCATTCGGAGATCGAGGACATCCTGGCGCTGCTGGTGCAGCTCAACGAGCGCGGCATCACCGTCATCCTGATCGAACACATCATGAGCGCGGTGATGAGCTTCTCGCAGCGCCTGGCCGTGCTGGTGTCGGGCAAGAAGATCGCCGACGGCAAGCCGGAAGACGTCGTGCGCGATCCCGAAGTGGTGAGGGCGTATATTGGCCAATAACAGCCTCACCATCGAGAATGTGCACGCCGCCTACGGCGCGGTGCGCGTGATCCATGACGTCTCGATCAACGTCAATGCCGGCGAGACCGTGGCCCTGCTCGGCACCAACGGCAACGGCAAAAGCACGCTGATGAAATGCATCATGGGCATCGTTAAGCCCGCCGAAGGCCGCATCGTCGCGGTCATCGACGGCGAGAGCCATGACCTGGTCGGAATGCCGACCGAGCAGATCGTCGATCTCGGCATCGCGCTGGTGCCGGAAGGCCGCCGGCTGTTCCCGAAGCTGACGGTGGAAGAGAACCTGCTGCTCGGCGCGTTCCGGCCCAAGGCGCGCGCCCAGATCAAGAGCAATCTCGCGTTCTGTTTCGAAGCCTTCCCGCGCTTGGCCGAGCGGCGCCGCCAGCTCGCCGGCAGCATGAGCGGCGGCGAGCAGCAGATGCTGGCGCTGGCGCGCGCGCTGATGCTGGCGCCGCGCATCTTGCTGGTCGACGAGCCGTCGGTCGGGCTGGCCCCGCTGCTGGTGGCCCGCACCATCGACGCCATCAAGCAGCTCAAGGACCACTATCATCTCACGGTGCTGATGGCGGAGCAGAATTTCACCCAGGCCATCCGCATCGCCGACCGCGGTTACGTGATCGTGCACGGCAAGATCGCGTTCGAAGGCCGTTCCGCCGACGAGCTCAACAACAATGACCTGATCCGCCAGTTCTATCTCGGGATGTGACGGCTACCGAAATGCAAAGCGGCGCGGTATTTGGTCCCGCGCCGCTTTTTATTGACCGTAGTGCGCGAGTGTCAGCTCACTTCGCCTTCTCGTAAGGGTAGATCACGTTGCCCGATTTGAGCTCAGCCGGGGTGATGATCACTTCGGTGTTTGGGTCCTTGAACTGCGCGACGTCGTTGCCCTTGATGCCGCGGAACTGCGCCTGCAATACCCGTGACTTCGCCCATTCGCCGTCGCTGCCGAACTTGACGTCGCCGACGATGGTCTTGAACGTCGTCTTTCGGTAGTAGTCGGCGAGCTTGGCGTCATCGAGGCTCTTGGTCGCCGTAATCGCCTGGCCGAGGATGTCGATATAGGAGTAGCTGAACGGCGCCATGTAGTAGCCGAGCGGATCGACACCGGCCTCGGCCGCGCGATCTTGGTATCTTTTCAAGAACTCGGCCGTTCCCTGGAACATCAGCGACTTGGCCGGCAGCCAGAAGTCGTAGTTGACGTAGCCGTTGAGCGCCGGGCCGAGCTTGGTCTTGAACACCGTCGACTGCAGGCCGACCATGGCGCCGCCAATCATCTTCGGCGTCAGATTGGCTTCGTGCACCGCCAGCACCATGCCGACCGAGTCGAGCGGATAGGAGCAGATCACCACCAGGTCGGGACTGGTGGCCTGGATCGCGCGCACGATCGGCGAGAAGTCGGTGGTCGAAGGCGGATAGCTCTTGTCGTAGACGATCTTCAGTCCGGCCTTCTTGGCGTTCTCACGCGCGCCGTCGGAGGCGTTCTTGGAGAACTCGGCGTCGGCCGCCACGATTGCAACCGTCGTCGGCTTCGGATTCTGCGCCATCGCGGTATCGAAGAAACCCCTGGTGAACGAAGTCTTCGGCTCCGGCCCGGACGGGATCATCGCAAAATAGCGGTCGTACTTGAAATCGGTGTTGACGCCGAGACCGAACAGGCCCGGGAACAGCTTCTTGCGCTGGATCATGATCGGCATCGCCGGCGCCAGCATGTTGGTGGCGTAGCCGCCGATGACTAGATCGACTTTATCGACATCGAGCAGCTTGGTGTAGATGCCGGGAACGGTCGACGGATTGGATTGGTCATCGTAGTAGACCAGCTTGACCGGACGCCCGAGCAGGCCGCCCTTGGCATTGATCTCTTCCTTCCAGATGTCCATCGCGAGCAGAGCGGACTTGCCGTTCGGCCCGAGCGGCCCGGTCAGGGCCATGCCGAAGCCGATCTTGATCGGCTCCTTGACTTGCGCGGTGGCCGGCGCCGCCAGCATCGCGCAGGCCGCGAAAGTGGCCGTCGCCGCAAGGCAGGCAAGCGTCTTCGATTTCAGAAATCGCATGATGGTGTCCTCCCAGACTTTTTGTCGTTGTCGGTATTCTATGCCGATTTTGCCCGACTTCGCTAGTGCTTAGTATTCGCAACTACTGCCTGGACGGCGCGGAAATGGGGGCCCATCAGACCCCCTCGACCATGATGGTCTCGACCTCGCCGGCGCCGCTGCGCCGGAACGCCGCGGCGCGGTCGTATTCCGGCGAGGTGAAACAAGCGACGCCCTGCTCGAGGGTCGGAAACTCGATCACGACGAAACGCTGGAATTTGTCGGGACCTTCCATGATCTGAAAACGTCCGCCGCGCGCCAGCACCTTGCCGCCGAACTTGGCGATGATGCCGGGCACCAGATCGGTATATTTCTTGTACTCGACCGGATCGTTGATCTTGGAACGCGCAACCCAATAAGCAGGCATGTGATTTTCTCTCCTGGACAGCATTATGGCGTTGACTGAGACTATCGCGAAACCGCATTTCGCAAAACAAACCAACGGGCTTCATCGCAATGCCGCGCAAAGTAATCGACATTTCCGTGCCGCTGGAGAACGACGTGGCCGCCGATCCGCCGGGCTACGGTCCGGCCATCGAATATCTCACGCACCAGGACACCGCGGCCGACGTTCTCAAGTTCTTTCCCGGCTTGAAAAAGGAAGACCTGCCCGCCGGCGAAGGCTGGGGATTCGAATGGGTAAAGCTGTCGACCCACTGCACCACCCATCTCGACGCGCCCTATCACTTCGCCTCCACCATGGATGGCGGCAAGCGCGCCATCACCATCGACGAGGTGCCGCTGGACTGGTGCTTCCAGCCCGGCGTGAAGCTCGACTTCCGTCATTTCCCGGATGGCTATGTGGCGAGCGCGGCCGACGTCGAGGCCGAACTCAAGCGCATCGGCCACACGCTTTCACCGCTTGAAATCGTGGTGGTGAACACCAGCGCCGGCATGGCCTATGGGCAGCCCGACTATGTCGCCAAAGGCTGCGGCATGGGCCGCGAGGCGACGCTCTATCTGACCTCGCGCGGCGTGCGGGTCACCGGCACCGATGGCTGGAGCTGGGACGCGCCGTTCGTCTACACCAAGCAGCGCTACGCCGAGACCCACGACGCCAGACTGATCTGGGAGGGCCATCGGGCCGGCCGCGAGATCGGCTATTGCCACATCGAAAAGCTGCACAATCTGGAGCCTTTGCCGGCCAAGGGCTTCACAGTGAGCTGCTTTCCCGTGAAGGTACGCGGCGGGTCGGCCGGCTGGACGCGGGCGGTGGCGATCATTGATGCTTGATTGCCCACCGCACCGGGCGATAGCATCGCCCCAATAACAAGCCGGCCAGCCGCCAGTAAAAGCCAATCTCCAGGGAGGATTCACGTGGACAGACGCCACTTTGTCGCCGGCAGCGCCGCCGCCGCAGCAGCCCTTACCATCCGGCCCGCCTTCGCCGAGGACACGTACCCGTCCCACGCCATCACCGTCATCAATCCGTTTCCGCCCGGCGGCGCCTCCGACGTGGTGACGCGCCCGCTGGCCGCCGTGCTCGAGCCGATCGTCAAACAGCCGGTGGTGATCGAAACCAAGGCCGGCGCCGCCGGTGCGGTCGGCGCCCAGGTTGCCGCTAGCGCCAAGCCCGACGGTTACACGTTGCTGTCGCACATCACATCGATCTCCGGCTTCGCCGAGGTCGACAAGCTGTTCGGCCGGCCGGTGAAGTTCACCCGCGCCGATTTCATTCCGATCGCGCGCTTCGTCGCCGACCCTTGCGTGCTGATCGTCAACGACCAGCAGCCCTACAAGACACTCAAGGATCTGACCGAGGACGCCAAGAAGCGGCCCGACGCCATCATCTTCTCGTCCTCGGGCCTTTATGGCGCGCTGCACATCCCGATGGCGCTGTACATGAAGGCGGCCGGCGGCTTGAAGTTCCGCCACCTGCCGACCAATGGCGGCGGGCCGGCGCTCACCTCCTTCCTCGGCAACAATGCGCAGGTGCTGGTGTCGTCGGTGTCGGCTTGCCTCAACCAGATCAAGGCCGGCAAGGCCAGGCCGCTGGCTTTGTTCGGCGCCAACCGCTCGAAGGCATTGCCCGACGTGCCGACCATGAAGGAGCTCGGCTACAACATCGAATATTATCTCTGGGTCGGCATGTTCGCCCCGAAAGGCACGCCGCAGCCGGTGATCACCTATCTGCGCACGGTGCTCAAGCAGGCCGCGGCGACGCCGCAGTTCCAGACCGCGATGGCCAATCTCGGTCAGGACGTCGAATACCTCGATGCGCCGGAGTTTGCGAAGTTCTGGGACGCCGACGCCGCGCGCATCGAAGATGCGGTCAAGGACATCGGCCGCGTGCAGGGATAA
>Ga0207932_1000827_pt1 | contig 10640 bp, 10 predicted proteins | sample NGESurdeep092012_FD_184480 | JGI IMG/M metagenome (GOLD analysis project Ga0207932, IMG submission 184480) | Arctic peat soil microbial communities from Barrow, Alaska - NGEE Surface sample 415-2 deep-092012 (SPAdes) | ecosystem: Environmental > Terrestrial > Soil > Wetlands > Peat ...
CATGCCGCAGCCGAGCATCAGGTCGTCGATCGTGGTCGGGTCGAGTTCGGGAACCTGGTCCAGGGCGGCCTGCACCATCATGGCGGCGAGTTGGTCGGGGAGGGTGTCTTTCAACGCGCCTTTGAACGCGCGGCCGATCGGCGAGCGGGTGGCCGCCACGATTACTGCTTCAGGCATGGGGGTTTCCTTTCAGGTTGATCACGGCGTGGTGCACATCACGGCCGGCGGGTGCGCAGCTGGTGGGGCCGGGTGGTCAGCGCAGGTCGAACACGATGCGGGCCTTCACCTGGCCCTTCTCGACGTCTTGGAAGCAGTCGTTGACCTCGTCGAGCTTGCGGACCTCGTGGATGACCCGGGTACGGCCCTGGGCGTGGATCGCGTAGACCTCGGCGAGGTCCTTGCGGGAGCCGACGATGGACCCGCGGATGGTGATACCCCTCAGGACCGTTTCGAAGATCGGCAGGTCGACGTGGTTGTCGGCGGGCAGGGCGACGAAGACCAGCGTGCCGCCGCGGCGTAGCGCGGTGAAGGCCTGCTCGAAGGCCTTGGGCGCGACGGCCACCGAGATGGCCGCGTGCGCGCCGCCAAGGTCCTGGATGGCCTTGACCGGATCCTCGGTCAGCGCGTTCACGACGTGGTCGGCGCCGAGTTCCTTGGCGAGCTGGAGCTTCTCGTCGGTGATGTCGACCGCGACGACGGTGGCGCCGCTGATCTTCGCGTACTGCAGGGCAAGATGCCCGAGTCCGCCGATGCCGAAAATGGCCACCAGCGATCCGGGGCGGGCGCCGGAGAGCTTGACCGCCTTGTAGGTGGTCACACCCGCGCAGGTCAGGACGGCCGCGTCCAGCGGGTCCACCGCGTCGGGGACCCGGGCGACGTAGGCCGCTTTCGCGGTGGCGTACTCGGCGTACGAGCCGTCCCTGTCGTACCCGGTGTTGACCTGCTTCTCACACAAGGTCTCCCACCCGTCGGTGCAGTAGTCGCAGACCCCGCATGCCTCCCCGAGCCACGGCATGGCGACCCGGTCGCCGACCTTCGGCGTGCTGACGCCCGGCCCGACCTGCTCGACGATCCCGACGCCCTCGTGACCGGGAATGAACGGCGGAGTCGGCTTGACCGGCCAGTCGCCGTGCGCGGCGTGGATGTCGGTGTGGCACAGACCCGAGGTCTCGACCTTGACCAGCACCTCGCCCGGGCCGGGCACCGGTGTCGGGACCTCCTCGAAGCTGAGCGGTTGGCTGAAATCGTGGACGACGGCTGCCTTCACGGGGATCTCCTTCGTTGCAGGGTGCGGACCATGACCGGGACCGGACTTGGGCCGAGCGGTCCCCGGCCGGCGGGACGGGACGGGACGGGTGTGATGACAGGCGGATCCACAAGGACTTGATCTGCGTGTACAGGTTGACGACCTCGTGACCCATTTCCCGGCCCACCCGGACCGTTGGTCGCCGCCGAACGGCACCGCCGCGTCGAAGATGGTGTGACGGTTCACCCTGACGGTGTTCGGCCTGTCGCTGCCCGGGCAACGGCGGTCCCGAAGCAGGGATCGCCGACTTCAAATGTCCGTCACCACCCGGGGTGGCCTGACGCATTCCTTTTAGGTAACCGCGTTCCGCGGTCCGGGGAAAGGGCCGAACCGTGCACGACTTATCGCCGCCGCCAATAAGCACGCTCGATTGAGGAAAGGGGATCAGTTCCGCGCCGGAGCCGGGTTCCAGTCAGCCGAGCCCGCGGGAGAGCTCGCGGGGTCGACGAGGGCGCGGACGTGCTCGGAGGAATCACCGGCCCGCCGCAACAGCGACCACGGATACCGTGACGCTGGAGCCACCAACGGCCGCCACACCTTCCCGGCCACGGTCGGCACGCACGAGGACGGCGCAGAACTCCGATGCCCCGCCGCTGTTCGGCGAACAGCCGGCGACCAGCACCCCGAGCCCATCGAGCGGGAACAACTCGGCGGCCACTGTGGTCGGGGGCCCAAGCGTTGCCCGCCCGATTCCCACGTCCGATCGCCCGTCCACCGGCCGGCAGGACAGGCACAACCTGGAACTCGGTCCGGTCGGCCCCGCCGGCCAGGCGCTCCTGGCAGCCGGTCGAGTACGCCTGGACGGCGACGGCGACGGCGACGGCGACGGCGACATTGGCCGCACGGACGCCGACCCCGCCATGGTCTGCGGTCCCGGCGTCAGCGCAGTGGTGCGTGGACGGCGGTGACGTCGGCGGCCTTCGTGGCGCACTGCATTCGATGGTCGTGCCGAAGAGTTGGGATTGACCGGCTCAAGTCAGTGGTCCGTCGGGCCGGTGGGTGCCGCGCAGGATGGTGAGCGGGTGACGAAATGCAGGTTGTTCCCGGCGGGTATGGAGAAGTCCTCGGGGTCGCCCGCGGCGACGTCGAGGATGAACTGCTCCTGGTGCCAGGCCTCGTCCAGCCGCCGATCGATGTAGAACGGGCAGCCGTCGACGTCGCCGAGGAGCACATCGATGTCGCCGATGAGGAACTCGCCGTCGGCGTAACACATCGGGGTGCTTCCGGCGCAGCAGCCGCCGGACTGGATGAACATCACCGGCTCGCCCCGGGCGGCACGCAGGCGGGCTATCGCCTGGAGTGCGGCCGGGGTGGCGGTGATGCGTGCGGGTGCAGCCATCTGGGACATCAGGTGATCAGAACAGGCCGAGTGGTTTGGTGCTGTAGCTGACGAGCAGGTTCTTGGTCTGGCTGTAGTGGTCCAGCATCATCAGGTGGTTCTCCCGGCCGATGCCGGAGATCTTGTAGCCGCCGAAGGCTGCGCCCGCGGGGTACTGGTGGTAGCAGTTCGTCCAGACCCGGCCGGCTTTGATGCCGCGGCCCATCTTGTAGGCCCGGTTGCCATCTCGTGTCCACACGCCGGCGCCGAGGCCGTAGAGGGTGTCGTTGGCGATCGCCAGCGCATCCGCATCGTCGGTGAAGGTGGTGACCGCCAGGACCGGGCCGAAGATCTCCTCCTGGAAGACCCGCATCTTGTTCTCGCCCTTGAGCACGGTGGGCTGGAAGTAGTAGCCGTCAGCGAACTCGCCGCCGACCTCGGCGCGCTGCCCGCCGATGAGCACCTCGGCGCCCTCGTTTCGTCCGATCTCGACGTAGGAGACGATCTTGTCGATCTGCTGCGCCGATACCTGCGGGCCGAGTTGGGTGTCGGTGTCCAGAGGGTTGCCCTGCTTGATCCTTCCGATGCGGTCCAGGCAGCGGGCCATGAACTCGTCGTAGATGTCGGCCTGGATCAGCGCCCGCGACGGACACGTGCACACCTCGCCCTTGTTGAAGGCGTACAGCAGCAGGCCCTCGACGGCCTTGTCCAGGAACTCGTCGTCGTGGGCCATCACGTCGTTGAAGAAGATGTTGGGCGATTTCCCGCCGAGTTCCACCGTGGACGGGATCAGGTTCTGCGCTGCGTATTGCATGATCAGCCGGCCGGTCACCGTCTCACCGGTGAAGCTGATCTTCGCGATCCGCGGGTTCGCGGCCAGCGCCTTACCGATCTCCGCACCCGGACCGGTCACGACGTTGATCACGCCCTGTGGAAGAACGTCCTCGATGGTCTCCATCAGTTTCAGGATCGACCACGGGGTCGGCGACGCGGGTTTGATGACCGAACAGTTACCCGCGGCGAGCGCAGGAGCGAGCTTCCATGCGGCCATCAGCAGCGGGAAGTTGAACGGGATGATCTGACCGACCACACCGAGCGGCTCCCGGAAGTGGTAGGCGACGAGATCCTTGTCGATCTCGGTCGAGCGGTTCTCCTCGGCGCGCGCTGCGGCGGCGAAGTACCGGAAATGATCGACGACGAGCGGGATGTCGGCGGCGAGTGTCTCGCGGACCGGTTTGCCGTTCTCCCAGCTCTCGGCGACCGCGAGCATCTCGGTGTTCTTCTCGATCGCATCGGCGATCGCGTTGAGCACCTCGGCGCGTTGGGTCGTCGACGCCTCGCCCCAGGCGTCCTTCGCCGCGTGCGCGGCGTCCAGCGCGAGCTCCACGTCCTCCGGTGTCGAGTCCGCGACCTCGGTAATCGGTCCGGCGGTTGCGGGCGCCAGGTTGACGCGGTACTTACCGTGTGTCGGCGCCAGCCATTTGCCGCCGATGAAGTTCTCATAACGCGGCGCAACCTCGACAATGCTGCCCGGCCGCCCGGGTGCGACATACTTCATGAGCTACTCCCTTGCCTCGATAAACCTCAGTTCCCCCGTCGTCGACGACGGTGGCGACCCTCGTGCAGCGCCGACCGGCGCCCCGCAGGACGCCCAGGGTGTCCGGCGCACTCCGTCAGTTCAGGTAACCGCGTCCGACAACGCGGGGAAAGGGCAGATCCGGACACGACTTATCGCCCCGACCGATAACGGGCGGCGGATCGTGCTCAACCGGCCGGCGGAGCCTGCTGTTCCAGCCAGCCGAGCCCGCGGGACAGCTCGCGGGCGCACTCGATGAGGGCGCGGACGTGCTCGGAGGTCTCACCGGCCCGCCACAACAGTGACCACGGATACCGCGACGGCGGGGAAACCAAAGGCCGCCAAACGATTCCGGGTGCTGTCGGTACGCACGAGGACGGCGCGCAGAGCACGCACCGACCCTGGACCACCAGGTCGACCGAGGCCAGGATGCTGTCCACGGTCCCCCGGTACAGGGTCGGCGCGAAACCCACCGAGCGGCACAGGTCGATCACGAACTGGTTGAACTCCGGCGCCCGTTCCTCCTCGGCGAACAGCAAAGGCTCCTCGGCCAGCGTGGCGACCGGCACGCTCGACGCCGTCGCGAACGGGTGCCCCTGCGCGACCAGCACCCCCAGTGGATCCAGTCGGAACAATTCCGCGGCCACCGCAGGCGGAGCCAATGTTGCCCTGCCTATCCCCACATCCAGTCGGCCGTCCAGCAAACGCTCGAACTGGTCGGGCACGCCGGCCTCGACCTGATGGATCTCCAGATCGGGATACCGCAGCTGAACCTCGGCCAGAATCAGCGGCATCGAGTCGTAGCTGGCATCGACGATCCCCACCCGCAGGCTCGGCGTCGCGCTGGCGGCGCGTTGCGCGGCCGTTGCCGCGCGATCGACCTGAGCCAGGATCTGCCGCGCGTCGATCAGGAAGGCGGCGCCCGCCGCGGTCAACCGCACGTGGTGGGTGGTCCGCTCCAGCAGGACCACCCCCAACTCGCGTTCCAGGCGTTGCAGCTGCTGGCTCAGCGAGGACTGACCGATGTGCTCGCGGGCCGCGGCCCGCCCGAAATGCAGCTCCTCGGCCAGGGCGACGAAATAGCGCAGCTGCCGAAGCTCCATCCGCGACACCCCCGATCGGTCCTCGCCATGGAGTCACGCCACCGACGGGCCAGTGCCGTGGTGGCCGGATAGAACAGACCATGACCGCTGTCCGAGGGTGGTGCCGCTCTCATCATCGCGGGCGAGGGGTTCCCGCGCAGCACCCGAGCGGGTCCTGATCTCAGACGATGCGGTGATGGACGAAGCACCACCGCGTCCGTGGCCCGGGTCGCAACCGCACGGCGATGGGGTGGTCGGTTTCCTCGTAGTGGGCTTGGGCGTGCCTGTTGGGGGAGTTGTCCGAGCAGGCCACCCAGCCGCACGACTGGCACAGCCACAGCTCCACCCAGTCGTCCCCGCCGGCCAGGCACTCCTCGCAGCCGGTCGAGTGCGCCTGCACGGGGCGTGCGACGCCGTAGTGGCCACACGGGCGCCGCCCGACACCGTTTGCCTCACGGCGGCCATCACCTGGCATCAGTGCCTCCCCGACTGCCGTGTCCGTGTGACGTGCGGTCATGTCGAGTCAACCGCGCCGAAGTCAGTCGGGGAAATGGGCAAAACGAGCAAGGCTGATCACGTGGATCGATAGGCGAGCGCCCCGGGGGAGTTGAACGATTGTCCTGGGTGGGCTGCGGTGACGTCACGGCCGTGCTGTACGAGCTCGCCCGGCTGCCCCGGCGCACCACTCGTCGACCTCGAGTTCGACGACAGACACGGATCAGCCAAGCCCGAGGATCAACCCAAATGAACTGAACACTCGTGTCCCGCTTGATTGACAGACCAACGGGAGGGGCAGGCCAGGGGGCCTGCCCCTGGGCCGCGCGGCGCTCGCTCGGATCCGGTTCTGCGCCAGGCATCCCGCAGCCACCTCGCGCCCCTCCCTGACCGTGGCCCCGCACAATCGGCACCAGCGAGCGGGCATTTTCGCCGCGTACACCTGGGTGGGCATCAACGTCGAATTGCCCTCCGAACAGGCAGGGGCGGTGTTGCAGGCGGTGATCGGCCCGAGGCTGTCCCGACCGCTCGTCGGCGTCGTATTGCGTCAGACCATGGCTGTGGCCGCTTCGGCCGGGCTCGACGAATTCGTTGCCGCGGCCGATCGGCATCCGGTTTTCGAACTGACCATCACCGAGACTACGAAGGTGCCGGGCAGCGTGCCGGCCGCACTCATCGGGGTTGGGCTACTGATCGGTGTGCTGCACGCGTCTTTGGGTGCGGCGAACATGGTGACCGCAGGCATGTGGATCAGCGGAGCCGTCCTCGGCCTGCTGATCGCCGGTATCGGCAACCACCAGCGAATCTACCGCCGAATCTGACACGCCACCGGACCCCGCGGACTCGGCGCCGGTGTTGTCCGGACGGGTCTGCGGGTGAGCTATCTCCTTTCTACGTCGTCCGGAATGGCGAGGGCGAGAAGGTTCAGCACCGGGGCGAGGTAGTTTTCCTGGCCTCTCCTAACCGCAATGCCGTTTACTTACGCTCGGAGGACGGGGGCTCCCGATCGATGCGCGGCGCGTTTCGGTGGCGGGGTGTTTGATCTGGTAGACGGACATCTTGCGTTTGGCGTGTGACGATCAATAGCCCGAACTGGCAGACGCCCTTCCGATGAACGCACCGGAATTCGGGCGCGTACGGGCCGACCTTGTTGACGCAGACGGCCGGGGACGCCGAGGACCTGTGCGCACAAGGGGTGCCGGTCCGGTTCGAATGTCGTGCCGAGCCGGCGGTCTCACATTGCGTGCGTCATCGACCCGTTACCGGCCAGCGCGTGCATGTCCGGTTCGAACGCGGTGATCGCGATGTCGGCGCTGACCGTGCGGCCCAGGGGTTCGTGACCCGTTGGTGGTGGCGGGTGCACGCCGGCGACCCGGCGGCGCATGAACTGGCTGCGGATCTGACCGGTCGCGGCCATCCGCGGCCGTCACGCAGACGCGACCGAGGTCAGAATGAGGCGGGCCGCGTTGACCGGGCACCGCATCGCCGATGCCGCCGACTTCTTCTCCTTCGACACCAACGACCTCACCCAGACCCCTGGGGTTTCTCCCGGGACGACGTGGAGTCCTCGGTGTTCGCCACCTACCTGGACACGGAGTTCGCCACCTACCTGGACAAGGGGGTGTTCACCGTGTCACCGTTCGAGACCATCGTCGGGGTCGGCGTCGGCCGGCTGGTGAAGATCGCGGTCGAGGAGGGCCGGCGCACCAAGCCCCGCCTGAAATTCTGGGTCTGCGGCGAGCACGGCGGTGACCCAGAATCCATCCACTTCTTCCACACCGTCGGTTTGGACTTCGTCTCATGCTCCCCGTTCCGGGTCCCCGTCGTCCGGCTCGAAGCCGGACGCGCCGCCGTCAGCTGAACCACATCGGGTCATCCTGCTGGATCCCACTCGGTGCGGCCGGAGTCGGCCCGATCGGGTGAACTCCACGGGGCCGGCGTGAGGGATGCCCAGATGTGCCGTCTCCCAGGCGAGGGGGAACGGCCTGAAACCATCGGCGGGACGAGCATCGATCCACGCACAGGCCGCCCCGACAGCGGAGCAAAGTCATGACACAGCACACCGCGGTGGTTCACGAGATGATCACCGCCGCCACTGAGATGCTGCTTATTTCCGATCCCGCGATCCCGGTGGTGCACGCGGAGCTGCGCTATGACTGCGACGACCCGTTCGCGGTGCAGATGCTGCTCACCATCGACGAGAGCCCGGCCATCCGTTGGGTTTTCGGCCGCGACCTGTTGATCACCGGCGCCAGCATGCCCAGCGGGGTCGGCGACGTCCAGCTGTACCCGACGCACGACGGGATCATCATCGAGTTGCGATCATCCACGGCGTCCGTGGCGCTGCTGGCCTACGCCCCGGATATCGCCGCTTTCATCGATCGGACGCTGGCCGTTGTACCGATCGACACGGAACTGGACTACTACGACATCGACGGCGAGCTCATGGTGCTGCTGCCGGTTCACGATTAATCGGTGCGGCGCGGATTGTCCGGGACTGGGACGCCGCGGTGTCAAGCAGTTGAGCGTCGAATGCCTCCGTGTCCGGGGTACTGCTGGCCGTGCGCACTCCCGGCTCGCCTGCTTTCGGTGAGGACGACTTGGAGTTGGTGTCCACCTTCGCCGATCAGGCGCGTTGGCGGTGCAGCGCGCCGAAAGCCGTGCGGCGCACTCGAACTGCAGGTGTTCGCCGATCGGGACCGGATCGCCCGGGATCTGCACGAGCACGTCATCGGGCGGTTGTTCGGGATCGGCCTGACTCTGCACGGCACTCAGCAAACTGGCGAAGTCCCGGGCGGTGGCCGCGCGGATCGCCGAGCACATCGAGCACCTCAACCAGGTCATCACCGAGATCCGCATCGGTCGCCATCACCGTCCGCATCGGCATCGTTCCCGCAGAGCTGGCCCTGCATGCCCAGGCAGTGCTTCGGGAAGCGGTCAGCAACACCGTTTGCGACACGCCTACGCCACCGAGCTCACCGTGACCGTCACCGTCGGCCACTCGGGCGATGCCACGGACGGGGAACCCACCGCCTACCGCTCATCGTCGCTATCCGCTCATCCTCCACGACTGTCCGGTGGCTATGGGGATGCGCCGCCGGGGGATGTGAGGCTCGATCGAGAACGACGACGACCCGGGCGGCGAAGGTCAGCTTCCCCGGCTGGCTGTTCCTGCCCGAGTGTGTGAGGGATTTCTCCGGGACGTCCTGCCCGGAGTGCGCGACGTTACTATCCGGCCCATGACCGCCGTCAACACGTTTCTGCAGGTCGATCTCGCCGACGTGGACGGTTTCACCCGGGAGTTTCTGGAGGAGTTGCAGTTCGGTCAGGGGGTGACGTTGGCGCGGGCGACACCGAACGATCTGTACATGGCGTTGGCCCGGACGGTCCGGCAGCAGCTGATGTCGCGGTGGTTGGACACCGTCAGCACGCAGATGCGTGCGCAGGCCAAGGTCGTCGCGTACCTGTCGGCGGAGTATCTGCTCGGCCGGCAACTGGACAACGCGCTGTTGGCTGCCGGGCTGACCGAGACGGCCGAACGGTCGATGCGGTCCCTCGGGCTGGACCTGGATCTGCTGCGCGACGCCGAGGTGGAGCCGGGGCTGGGCAACGGCGGCCTGGGGCGGCTGGCGGCGTGTTTCATTGATTCGCTCGCGACGCTGCAGATCCCGGCCGTTGGCTACGGCATCCGGTACGAGTACGGCATCTTCCGGCAGACATTCGTCGCCGGCGGCCAGGTGGAGCAGCCGGATTTGTGGTTGGCCAACGGGTCGCCGTGGGAATTCCCGCGGCCGGAGATGGCCGTCACCGTCCGGTTCGGCGGGCGGACCCAACTCTACGAGGATGCCGACGGGGTCACCCGGTCGCGGTGGGACCACGACTGGGAGGTGCTCGGCGTCCCCTACAACTACATGGTTCCCGGGTACCGCAGGGGCAACGTCAACACCCTGCGGTTGTGGAGCGCCAGGGCGCCGCACGCCTTCGACCTGAAGGTCTTCAACGCCGGCGACTACCTGCAGGCGGTCCGCGCCCAGGCCTTCGCCGAGAGCATCAGCAAGGTGCTGTACCCGAAGGACTCGACCCCGCAGGGCAGGGAACTGCGCCTGCAGCAGCAGTATTTCTTCGTCGCCTGCTCGCTGCGGGACTTCATCGACAGCACCCTGCCCCGCGATTTCGACATGGCCGGGCTGCCCGAGCGGGTGATCTTCCAGCTCAACGACACGCACCCGGTGATCGCCATCCCCGAGCTCATGCGGATCCTCATCGACGAGCAGCGGATGGACTGGGACCTGGCCTGGGACGTTTCCCGGCGGTGTTTCGCCTACACCTGTCACACGCTGCTGCCCGAGGCCCTGGAAATCTGGCCGATCGAACTGCTGGGCCGGCTGCTGCCACGGCACCTGGAGATCATCTACCGGATCAACGCCGATTTCCTGGCCGAGGTGCGCGCCGCTTACCCCGGCGACGAATCCCTGGTCCGCAGGATGTCGATCATCCAGGAGGACCCGGAGCGGGCGGTCCGGATGGCGTTCCTGGCCACCGTCGGCGGATCCAGCGTGAACGGCGTCGCGGAGCTGCACAGCCAGCTGCTGCGGGACAGGGTGCTCGCGGACTTCGCCGCGTTCTGGCCGGCGAAGTTCACCAACGTGACCAACGGTGTCACCCCACGCCGGTTCCTGGCGGTGGCCAACCCGGGGCTGTCCCGGCTGATCACCGACACCATCGGCGAGGGCTGGCTGCACGACCTGGACAGGCTGCGTGAACTCGAACCGCACGCCGACGACAACGGATTCCTGGACGCGTTCGCCGCGGTCAAGGCGCGGAACAAGGCACTCCTGGTGGCGCTGCTGGCGGCCCGCGACG
>Ga0207932_1000828_pt1 | contig 10639 bp, 7 predicted proteins | sample NGESurdeep092012_FD_184480 | JGI IMG/M metagenome (GOLD analysis project Ga0207932, IMG submission 184480) | Arctic peat soil microbial communities from Barrow, Alaska - NGEE Surface sample 415-2 deep-092012 (SPAdes) | ecosystem: Environmental > Terrestrial > Soil > Wetlands > Peat ...
GTTTGGTTGGGGGTGAAATTATGGTGAATCGTGTCGTCACCGGCGCGCACTACGGGCTGCGCGACTGGCTGATGCAGCGCATCACTGCGGTGCTGATGGCAGTGTACTGTGTATCAATATTTGCTTATCTGCTGATGCAAACCCATCTTGATTATGACGTTTGGACCGGTCTGTTCTCCAGCCAGATGGTGCGCACGTTCACGCTGTTGTTCATGTTGAGCCTGTTCTATCACGCGTGGGTCGGCATACGCGACATCGTGATGGATTACGTCAAATCTGCCGCCGTGCGATTGGTGATTCATATACTGGTGATCCTGGCGTTGCTGCTTTATGCAATATGGTCGGTAGAAATTCTGTGGGGAATGTAATGGCAGTCGCAAAAAGAACTTTCGATGTGGTGGTAGTCGGCGCGGGCGGTTCCGGGATGCGCGCGGCTTTGCAACTGGCGCATGCCGGACTGAAGGTGGCGGTTTTGTCCAAGGTGTTCCCGACCCGTTCGCATACCGTTGCGGCACAGGGCGGCATCGCCGCTTCGCTGGGCAATATCAAGGAGGACAACTGGCACTGGCACATGTACGACACGGTGAAAGGCTCGGACTACCTGGGCGACCAGGACGCCATCGAGTTCATGTGCCGCGCCGCACCCGAAGTGGTCTACGAGCTGGAACATTTCGGCATGCCGTTCGACCGCACCGACAGCGGCAAGATTTATCAGCGGCCGTTCGGCGGTCACATGCAGCAGTACGGCAAGACACCGGTGGATCGGGCCTGTGCGGCGGCCGACCGCACCGGCCACGCGATGCTGCACACGCTGTACCAGCAGAACGTGAAAGCCAACACGCATTTTTTCATCGAGTGGATGGCGCTGGACCTGATACGCGACGAAGACGGGGATGTGCTCGGCGTGACCGCGATGGAAATCGAAACCGGCGAGACGATGATCTTCCAGGCGCGCGCCACTTTGCTCGCGACCGGCGGCGCGGGGCGCATTTTCCATTCCAGCACCAACGCCTACATCAATACCGGTGACGGACTGGGCATGGCGGCGCGTGCAGGGATTCCGCTTGAGGACATGGAGTTCTTCCAGTTCCATCCCACCGGCGTGTATGGCGCGGGGGTGCTGATCACCGAAGGGGTGCGCGGCGAGGGCGGTTATCTGGTCAACAAGGACGGCGAGCGCTTCATGGAGAAATACGCGCCGAACGCGAAGGATCTGGCCAGTCGCGACGTGGTATCTCGCGCGATGACCATAGAGATCAACGAAGGGCGCGGCTGCGGCAAGCACGGCGATCACGTCATGCTCAAGCTGGACCATCTCGGCGATGATGTGATCAGGCAGCGATTGCCCGGCATCCGCGAGATTGCGCTGAAATTTGCCCACGTCGATCCGGCCAAAGCGCCGATCCCGGTCGTGCCCACCGCCCATTACATGATGGGTGGCATACCCACCAATTTTCACGGGCAAGTCGTGGCACCCTACAAAACCGGCCCCGATGAAGCGGTGCACGGCCTGTATGCGGTCGGGGAATGCGCCTGCGTGTCGGTGCATGGCGCGAACCGCCTGGGTTGCAACTCCCTGCTGGATTTGATGGTGTTTGGACGCGAAGCGGGCAGGCAGATCATCGAGGACCTGAAGAACAATCCGCATCCCAAGCCTTTGCCTGCCGATGCCGCCGATCGCCCGCTGGCGCGACTGGCGCGCCTGGAAAACCAGAAGAACGGCGAGCGCGTGCCGGATGTGGGCGACGCGATGCGCAGGACCATGCAGAAACATTGCGGGGTGTTCCGCTTCCCGGGTTTGTTGGCCGAGGGTGTGGAGCAGATCAAGCAGATCGCCGAGCGTGTCGCGAATACCGGGATCCAGGACAAGAGCAAAGTTTTCAATACCGCGCGCATCGAGGCGCTTGAGCTGGACAACCTGATCGAGGTCGCACAGGCCACCATGATCGCGGCGCATGCCCGTCAGGAAAGCCGTGGCGCCCATGCACGCGATGACTACCAGCAGCGCGACGATGTGAACTGGCTCAAGCACAGTCTGTATTTTCGCGAGGGACGACGGCTGGATTACAAGCCGGTCCGGCTGAAACCGCTTACTGTGGAATCGTTTCCGCTCAAGGCGCGGGTTTATTGATGAGCAGGTAGCTGGTAGCCTGTAGCGGGTAGCCAACCCCGGTTTTGCTACCAGCTACCAGCTACGAGCTACCGGCTACAAGCTTAGGAGTTGCAATGAAATTTAAAATTTACCGCTACAACCCTGACACGGACACTGCGCCGTATATGCAGGACTACGAACTGGACATCAGGCATGATGACAGCACCCAGGGGAAGATGCTGCTCGACGCGCTGTTGATGATCAAGGAGCAGGATGACAGCCTGTCATTGCGCAAATCTTGCCGCGAGGGAGTATGCGGGTCGGATGCGATGAACATCAACGGGCGCAACGGGCTGGCATGCATCACGCCGCTGTCGTCGCTCAAGGAACCGGTGGAATTGCGGCCTTTGCCCGGCTTGCCTGTGATCCGCGACCTGATCGTGGATATGACGCAGTTCTTCAAGCAATACCATTCGGTCAAGCCCTACCTGATCAACAACGATCCCCCTCCCGAGACGGAGCGGCTGCAATCGCCCGAGCAGCGCGCGCATCTGAACGGCCTGTATGAGTGCATCCTGTGCGGTTGCTGCACCACAGCCTGCCCATCGTTCTGGTGGAATCCCGACAAGTTTGTCGGCCCGGCCGGATTGTTGCAGGCCTACCGCTTCGTCGCCGACACGCGCGACCAGGCCACCAGCGAACGTCTCGATGATCTGGAAGACCCGTACCGTTTGTTCCGCTGTCACACCATCATGAATTGCGTGGACGTGTGCCCGAAAGAATTGAATCCGACCGAAGCCATCGGGAAAATCAAGGATATGATGGTCAAGCGCATGGTATGAAAAACCTGGAACGGATACGCTGGCGGAGCAGACGCGGGTTGCTGGAACTGGACATCGTGCTGGGACGTTTTATCGAGGCGCACTACACCCGGCTCGATGAAAAAGAAAAAATGGCTTTTGAAGCTTTGCTGGATATGCCTGACAACCCACTCTGGGATATGATTGTGGGGAGAGCGGAGCGAGGGGCACAGGAAGCGACACAGGGTGAACAGCAGGCTTTGCTGGAGAAGATCAGGGCGGTTTAGCGCCACTAAAAAACTGGAGAGTCTTTATGGATAACAAACGTATCGCAACGCTGACCCTGGATGACGGTCGCAGCATCGAACTGCCTATCCTGTCCGGCACGCTGGGGCCTGATGTGCTCGATATACGTAACCTTGGAAAACTGGGCATATTCACTTACGATCCGGCGTTCTTCTCCACGGCCAGCTGTACTTCGGAGATCACCTTTATCGATGGTGATGCCGGGTTGCTTTACTACCGCGGCTATCCGATCGAGCAACTGGCCGAGCAGTCTGATTTCCTCGAGGTATGTTATCTGCTGCTGAACGGCGAATTGCCCGATGCGGCAGCCAAGGCCGGATTCGTGCGGGATGTGACTGCGCACACCATGGTGCATGACCAGATAACGCGTTTTTTCTCCGGCTTTCGCCGCGATGCGCATCCGATGGCGGTGATGGTCGGCGTGGTGGGCGCGCTGTCCGCGTTCTATCACGACTCGCTGGACATCAACAATCCAGAACACCGGGATATTTCCGCGATGCGCATGCTGGCGAAAGTGCCGACCATTGCGGCGATGGCGCACAAGTACTACACCGGTGCTCCGTTCATGTACCCGAAGAACAAATTCGGTTACGCGGAAAATCTGATGTACATGATGTTTGCCACACCGACTGAAGACTACATACCCAATCCGGTGCTGGTACGCGCGCTGGATCGCATCCTGATTCTGCACGCCGACCATGAGCAAAACGCGTCCACCTCGACGGTGCGTTTGGCCGGTTCCAGCGGCGCCAATCCGTTCGCCTGCATCTCTTCCGGCATCGCTGCGCTGTGGGGCCCGGCACACGGAGGTGCCAACGAAGCCGCGCTGAATATGCTGAAAGAGATCGGGGATGTGTCGCGTGTGAAGGAATATGTGCAGGGTGTGAAGGACAAGAAATACCGCCTGATGGGTTTTGGTCATCGTGTCTACAAGAACATGGACCCGCGCGCCAGCGTGATGCGCCAGACCTGCCACGAAGTACTCAAGGAACTCAAGCTGGAAAATGACAAGCTGTTCGAACTGGCGTTGGAACTGGAGCGCACCGCTTTGAGCGACCCGTATTTCATCGATCACAAGCTGTATCCGAATGTGGATTTCTATTCCGGCATCGTGCTGAGCGCGCTGGGCATCCCGACCAACATGTTCACGGTGATCTTTGCGGTGGCGCGCACGATCGGCTGGATATCGCAATGGAATGAAATGATTGCCTCCAGCGATCACAAGATCGGCCGTCCGCGCCAGCTGTATCGCGGTGAGGTGAAGCGTGATTATGTACCGGTGAAGAAACGTTGAACGACCCCGTCAATTTCATGCAGCTGATGAAGAGCAGCTCGCTGCTGTTCGGTGCCAACGCGCCCTTCGTCGAGGAATTGTACGAACAATATCTCCTTGATCCGAACGCCGTGCCCAGGGAGTGGCGCAGTTATTTCGATGCGCTGCAACCCGTGTCGGGTGGCGCACATGATGTGGCGCATAGTCCGATTCAACGGGCTTTTCTTGAACTTGGAAAACGCCAGGCGGAGACTCCGGTACATGCCGACACGACGCGAAAACAGGCATCGGTACTGCAACTCATCAATGCCCACCGCTTTCTCGGTGTGCGTGTTGCCGAACTGGATCCGTTGCAGCGACACCCCAAACCGGAAGTGGTGGAACTGAATCTGTCCTATTACGATTTGGGCGAAGGCGATATGGACACCACGTTCTTCACCGGCTCGCTGGTGGGTGGTGCACGCATGACCTTGCGCGAAATATTGCAGCGTTTGCGCCGCATCTATTGCAGCAGTATCGGCTCGGAATACATGTACATCAGCAACGTACCGCAGAAACGCTGGATACAAGCCCGTCTGGAAGGTCCTGCCGGAGAACTCCATTACTCCGATGAATCCAAAAAGCGTGTTCTCGAACGGCTGACTGCGGCAGAAGGGCTGGAACGCTATCTGCATAACAAATATGTCGGGCAAAAACGTTTTTCGCTGGAAGGCGGCGACACGCTGATTCCGTTGCTGGATCATTTGTTGCAGAGAGCAGGTGTGCAGGGGGTGAAAGAGTCGGTGATTGGCATGGCGCACCGCGGCCGCCTCAACGTGCTGGTGAATACGCTGGGTAAATTGCCAAAGGATTTGTTTGCCGAATTCGAAGGTATCCATCTTGAGCATCTCGCATCGGGTGATGTGAAATACCACCAGGGATTTTCATCCGACATCGCTACGCCGGGCGGACCGATGCACCTCACGCTCGCGTTCAATCCCTCGCATCTGGAGATCGTCAATCCGGTCGTGGAAGGTTCTGTGCGGGCCCGCCAGCATCGGCGCCGCGATCACACGGGAAAGCAGGTATTACCCATCCTGATACATGGCGATGCCGCACTTGCCGGGCAAGGGGTGAACCAGGAAACCCTGAATCTCTCGCAAACCCGGGGCTATGGCACCGGCGGAACAGTACATATCGTGGTGAACAACCAGATCGGCTTTACCACTTCCGATGCACGCGATATACGTTCGTCGCTGTATTGCACCGACGTTGCGAAAATGATCGAGGCGCCGATCTTCCATGTGAACGCGGACGATCCCGAGGCTGTGCTGCTGGTCACCGAGATCGCCATCGATTACCGGATGCAATTTGGCCGCGATGTGGTGGTGGATATGGTGTGTTTCCGCAAGCTGGGGCACAACGAGCAAGACGAGCCACTGGTCACCCAGCCGCTGATGTACCGCAAGGTCAACCAGCATCCGGGTACGCGCGCCTTGTACGGCCAACGTTTGGTGGAGCAGGGAGTGCTTGCCGCAGACGGACCGGATGCGATGGTCGCCAGTTTCCGCCAGGCCATGAATGAGGGTCGCAACCCGATCCAGCCGGTGTTGACCGGATTCAAACACGAATATGCGGTGAGCTGGTCGAAGTTCCTCGGCAACATCACGTGGAAGGCACCTGCCAAGACCAGTCTGCCACTCGATCGTCTGCAGAGTCTGGCACAGCGTCTGGTGGCTATTCCGGAGAATTTCACATTGCACCCGCGTGTGGAGAAAATCATTTCTGACCGCATCGCGATGGGCAAGGGCGAACTGGGGTTGGATTGGGGTATGGCGGAAAACCTTGCCTACGCGAGCCTGGTAGCGGAGGGCTATCCGGTTCGCCTGTCGGGGGAAGACTGCGGCCGTGGCACGTTCTTCCATCGGCACGCGGTGCTGCACGACCAAAACCGTGAACATTGGGACACGGATGCTTATATTCCGTTGCAAAACATCGCACCTGACCAGGCCGATTTTGCGGTGATCGATTCCATTCTGTCCGAAGAGGCGGTGCTGGGTTTTGAATACGGTTATGCCACTGCCGAGCCGGATTCGCTGGTGCTGTGGGAAGCGCAGTTCGGCGACTTTGCCAATGGCGCGCAAGTGGTCATCGACCAATTCATTGCATCGGGTGAAGCCAAGTGGGGCAGGTTATGCGGCCTCACGATGCTGTTGCCGCATGGTTATGAGGGGCAGGGCCCGGAACACTCTTCGGGCCGTATCGAGCGTTATCTGCAACTGTGTGCCGACTACAACATTCAGGTGTGCATTCCATCAAACGGGGCACAGATATTCCACTTGTTGCGCCGCCAGATGCTGCGGCCTTATCGCAAACCGCTCGTTGTATTCACCCCCAAGAGTTTGCTGCGCAGCAAGGATGCGAGCTCGCCCCTGAGTGATTTCACTGACGGTTCTTTCATGCCGGTCATTCCCGAAACCGACCAGATGGATAGTGCCAGGGTGCAACGCATCATCGCTTGCAGCGGCAAGGTTTATTACGACCTGATCAAGTCCAGGCGGGAACGCGGCATCGACACCATGGCCATCATCAGGATCGAGCAGCTCTATCCTTTTCCGCATGACGAATTTGCCGCGCAGATCAATGGGTATCCGAATGCGACCGAGGTCGTCTGGTGCCAGGAAGAACCGGGCAATCAAGGTGCATGGCATCGCATCCAGCACTATCTGCTCCGGCACATGCGCAAAGGGATGCGTCTCGATTACGCGCTGCGTCCCTCTTCTGCTTCGCCTGCCGCAGGCTATCTGTCTACGCACAACGAACAGCAAAAAGCGGTGATGGATGCCGCTTTCCGTCCCGATCTTGATGTCAAGAACAAACCAGGAGCACCCCATGAGCATCATTGAAGTCAAAGTACCGCAACTGTCTGAATCGGTCTCCGAGGCGACCTTGCTTACATGGCATAAAAAAGTCGGAGAGGCTGTGAAGGAAGACGAAAATCTGATCGACATCGAGACCGACAAAGTGGTCCTGGAATTACCGGCGCCGCAAAGTGGCGTGCTGATCAAAATCATCAAGGGCGATGGCGAGAAGGTGGGCAGCAATGAACTGATCGCGCAGATCGATACGGCGGCGGTGGCTGCCAAACCGGCTGCGCCGCAAGCCGCCGCCGGTGCAGCCGTGCCGCCTTCGGTGCGCAAACTGGCGCGCGAACATGAGATCGATGCCGGCAGCCTGCAGGGCAGCGGCCGCAGCGGGCGTGTCACCAAAGAGGATGTGCTGAATGCGATGCAGCAGGTTTCCCAGGTCGAAGTGCCTGTCAACAGCAAGCCGCAGGCCGTGCCTGCCATCGCTCCGTCAGGCAACCGTCCCGAACAGCGCGTGGCGATGACACGCATCCGCCAGCGCATCGCCGAACGCCTGCTGGAATCGCAACAGAATGCCGCGATCCTGACCACTTTCAACGAGGTCAACATGCAGCCGGTGATTGACCTGCGCAACCGCTACAAGGACGCGTTCGAGAAGAAGCACGGCGTCAAGCTCGGCTTCTCCTCGTTCTTCGTCAAGGCCGCGGTGCTGGCATTGCAGAAATTCCCGATCGTCAATGCCTCGGTGGACGGCACCGATATCATCTACCACGGTTACTTCGATATCGGCATGGCGATCGGCAGCGAGCGAGGCCTGGTCGTGCCGATCATCCGTGATGCAGACAGGCTGTCATTTGCCGACATCGAAAAGCAGATCGCCGATTTCGGCGCGCGGGCCAAAGTCGGCAAGCTGACGATGGAAGAACTCACCGGCGGCACGTTCTCGATCTCCAATGGCGGCGTGTTTGGCTCGATGCTCTCTACCCCCATCATCAACCCGCCGCAAGCTGCCATCCTTGGCATCCATGCCACCAAGGACAGGGCGGTGGTGGAAAACGGTCAGATCGTGATCCGACCGATGAACTATCTTGCGGTTTCCTATGATCATCGCATCATCGACGGACGCGAAGCCGTTCAATTCCTCGGCACCATCAAGGAGGCGCTGGAGTATCCGGGGAGGGTGTTGCTGGATTTGTAAATAGGTACCGTTCGTCCTGAGCCTGTCGAAGGATCGCCGCGAAGCGGTGGCGCGCGGTGAGGTGTGTAGGTTGGGTTAGCGGCTTCATCGCGTAACCCAACATCAAATACAAAGTCAAAACCGTCGGGGGTAGCCCGACAGCTATAACCAATGACTTACCCAGCGTCGTTTGCTGGGTTAGTCAGATGGCTAGTAGTTTTACCAGTCACTTTTTCTTGCTTCGCCAAAGAAAAAGTAACCAAAAAGAAGGCGACCCCGGTTTGCCGCCGCTGCGCGGTTCCCTGCGTTGCTCGACTGGTCAGGCGGCTGCGGAACTCGCGCTACGCGCTCAGACAGTCCTCGCCGAAATCCCCTGACCAGCCTGCGCTACTCGGCGGCGCACAGGGGATAAAAAACGAAATTCCAAAGCCGTAAACCCGTATGCTGGGCAACAAGTTGCCCACCAAGCTGAAGTAGATAGCCAAAACAATTCGACTCCGGTACATTGGTGTCTACCAGTAGTGCCTGACACCGCAATTCAAATTGTTTGGAAATATGCTTGTGAGAAGAAATAGGCGCACTTCTTCTGGGAATACATCATGGCGATAGCAGCAACATTCGATATTTCCATTTAGGGGTAAGAGATGCGCCTTTACTACTATACTGCGAAGCAGTGGGGCATGAAGTCGCTTTGGGAAAAGCGATTGAAAATAGCTGAGTACGGCGACTTGAACGACCCCTTTGAACTGCTGCCATTCGAGCAGACCGACAAGGAAGCTCGGAAGCACCTAGAAATTGTTGTCAAGGTTCTATCCAATCATGGGCATGGCGTACTGTGTTTTTCGGAATCTTGGCAATCAACATTGATGTGGGCGCACTACGGCGATAAGCACAAAGGGATGTGCCTTGGTTTCGAGATTGAAGACGGGCCCTTTTTGACGAAAATTGAATACGTTCCGAATCGGATTCCCAGCCCGATTAATTTTAAAATGCCGCTTGGGGGTGTTGACGAGCCAATGTTAGCCAAGTGCTTGAACATTAAGCATAGCGGCTGGGAATACGAGAGGGAGCGCCGATTGAGGGTCAGGCTGCAAGAAAAGCGAGATGGCATCTACTACAACCCATTTAACAATGGTATGGAACTTCGCGAGGTCATCATCGGAGCGCGTTCTACCTTGTCAATCGTGGATGTGGCGGAGGCAATTGGGAATCAACCTGATGCTGATGTTGATGTATGGACAGCGAGTGCAGCTCACGACACTTTCAGCATGTGCGCAAACCCTGAGCTACCGAGGAAAACCATCATTAAGATTGGAAGCTGAAACGCACTCGTTAATTGGAACATTGACCGTCTGCATCGGGTTAGCCAAGTAGGGTGGGCACGATATTTGTGCCCACGCGGCAATGCAATAGATGGTGGGCACAACGTGCCCACCCTACGATTTTAAGGTTTTCGCTTTTCCTCCCCTGAGCGCCGCCTCGATCAGACACAAACGAGCGGTGGGGTTGGGCGAGCACTGTTTGAGCACGTGGCCGCGTAGCGGATCGTGCGAGTTGCGCAGCCCCGCTCGTTTGTGTCTGATCGAGGGAACCCCCGAAGGGGGCGGCAAACTGGGGCGGCGTTTCTTTGATTACTTTCTTTAGCCGCATAAAGAAAGTAATCGGCGTGCGGGGCCGCACCCCGCGACTTTGACTTTGGATATTCACATGAAGAAATTTTCCGCTTATAGAATCTTTGAACAAGACGGCAAATCGCAAGGTCGTTTCGTCGAGCTGACGCTGGACGATCTCGATCCCGGCGAGGTCGTCATCCAGGCGCACTACTCCAGTGTGAATTACAAGGACGCACTCGCCGCCACCGGCGCGGGTAAAGTCATCCGCCGTTTTCCGTGCGTGGGCGGTATCGATGTCTCGGGTGTGGTGGCGAGTTCATCCGATGCGCGCTTCAAGGTGGGTGACGAGGTTCTGGTGACCGGCTATGACATGGGCGTGGCACATGACGGCGGTTACGCCGAATATGTGCGCGTCCCGGCCGGCTGGGTGGTGCCGCTGCCGCAAGGGTTGACGCTGTTCGATGCGATGGCCTTGGGTACGGCGGGATTCACCGCGGCGCTTGCCATTCATCGTCTCGAGCAAAACGAATTG
>Ga0207932_1000829_pt1 | contig 10638 bp, 9 predicted proteins | sample NGESurdeep092012_FD_184480 | JGI IMG/M metagenome (GOLD analysis project Ga0207932, IMG submission 184480) | Arctic peat soil microbial communities from Barrow, Alaska - NGEE Surface sample 415-2 deep-092012 (SPAdes) | ecosystem: Environmental > Terrestrial > Soil > Wetlands > Peat ...
GTTTCGCGAGCCTGGCGAGCGGATGCCGATCGGTCCGCTCGGCATCATCGGCCTGGCCGGCGCCGCGATCGCGTCGATCGCGCTCTGGCACCACAACGCCACCAGTTTCGGCGTCGTCGCCGCCGACAAGTTCGGACTGTTCGTCACCGGGATTCTGATCATCATCGGCGTCCTGTCGCTCGCCATCTCGGCGCCGGCGATCGAGCGCGAGCGCCTGCCGCAGGGCGAGTACTACGCGCTGATGCTCTTTGCGTTGGCCGGCATGATGCTGATGGCGACGGCGACCGATCTGCTCGTCATCTTCCTCGCGCTCGAGGTGCTGTCGCTTGCCGTGTACGTCCTGACCGGGATCCGCCGCGACTCGCCGGTCGCGACGGAAGCGGCGTTCAAGTATTTTCTGCTCGGGGCGTTCTCGAGCGCCTTCTTTCTCTACGGGATTGCGTTCACCTACGGCCTCACCGGCAGCACGCGGCTCGACCGGGTCGGCAGCCTGATCGCCTCGCAGGCGATGGCGCCGACCCCAATGCAGCTCATCGCCGTCGGCCTGCTGATTGTCGGCTTTGCCTTCAAGGTCTCCGCCGTGCCGTTCCACATGTGGACGCCGGACGCCTACGAAGGCGCGTCGCCCGCCGTGACCGGCTTCATGTCAACCGGCGTCAAGGCCGCGGCGTTCGCGGCGTTCTTCCGCGTCTTTCTCTCGGCGTTCGACCCGCTGCACGCCGTCTGGTGGGAAGTCGTCTGGGTGATGGCGGCGGCGACGATGATCGTGGGGACGGTCGTGGGCGTGGCGCAAACCTCCGTCAAGCGGATGCTGGCGTACTCGAGCATCGCGCACGGCGGCTATCTGCTCGTCGCGCTGGTGTCGGCCAACGACGCCGCCAAGGGCGCCGTCCTGTTCTACCTCCTCGCCTATGCGGTGACCAACATCGGCGCGTTCGGTGTCATCACGCTCATGGAGAACACCGGCGGCGATCGGCCCAACGATCAGATCCGCGATTTCGCGGGGCTGTGGAACGAGCATCCGGCGCTCGCCGCGCTGATGACGATCTTCCTGCTCTCCCTGGGCGGCTTTCCGCCGACCGCCGGCTTCATCGCGAAGTGGTACGTCTTCACCGCGGCGGTGAACGCCGGCTACTACTGGCTGGCGATCATCGGCGTCCTGACCAGCGTCATCTCGGTCTTCTTCTACCTGCGCATCGTCGTCATGATGTACATGACGCCGAGCGACACGCCCGCGCGTTTCCCCCTGGTGCCGAGGATTGCCGGCGCCGCGCTGGTCGTCTCCGCGGTCATCATCGTGTATCTCGGCGTCCTGCCGGCGCGCGTCCTCGACTGGGCCGTGGCCTCGATCTCTTCTATTTTCTGATGCGGCCGTCCGCATCTCCCTTATGAGGGCACGCTGGCAATCAATCCAAGAAGCGTCTGATCCTGATCGGGGACGACGGTCCGCAGATCGAGCAGCACCCGGTCGCGCTCGATGCGCGCCACGACGGGCGGTGTCAGCCTTCGCAGACGCTCCTCGAGCGCGTCGGGCGTGAGCCCGCGCTTCTCGATCGCGACGAGCCACGTGGCCAGCTCGACGCCAGGTGCGCTGCCGCCGCCGACCGCAGACGCACCCGCCCGCAGCTCCGCGCGCCATCCGTCGATCACGTTGAGCCGCGCTGCCAGCGCCTCCGCCCGCACGCGGATCTCATCGGCGCCCATCGTCAACATCCGCTGGACCGGAATCGTCGCCGATGCGCGTCCGGCGGCGTATTCGGCGAGCGTCGCCTCGAGCGCCGCATACGTCAGCTTGTCCACGCGCAACGCGCGCATCAGCGGATGCCGGCGCACACGCTCGACGATCTCCTCGCGCCCGACGATGATCCCCGCCTGGGGGCCGCCGAGGAGCTTGTCGCCGCTGAAGCAGCAGATGTCCACGCCCGCCGCGACGGCGTCGCGCACCGCGGGCTCGATTCGATCCAGCGGGTGCGGGGAGCCTGCGCCGGCGAGATGTCCGCTGCCGAGATCCTCGGCGACCGGCACGCCGAACCGCCGTCCGATCTCCACGAGCTCGCCGAGCGAGGGCCGCTCGGTGAATCCGTCGATTCGAAAATTTGACGGATGGACGCGCAGGATCAGCGCCGTGCGCTCGCCGATCGCCGCCGCATAATCGGCCGCCCGCGTCTTGTTCGTCGTCCCCACCTCGCGGAGCACGGCGCCCGACTGCGCCATCACGTCGGGGACGCGGAAGCCGCCGCCGATCTCGACCAGCTCGCCGCGCGACACGATCACCTCACGTCCGGCGGCCAGCGCGGCGAGGACGAGGAGCGTCGCCGCGGCGTTGTTGTTGACGACGACGCCCGCCTGCGCGCCGGTCAAGTGTTTGAGTAGCGCTTCGGCATGGCGATCGCGCCGTCCGCGGACGCCTGTCGCGGCGTCGTACTCGAGGGTCGAGTAGCCGCGCGCGATCTCGACGATGCGATCGATCGCCGCGGCGCCGAGCGGCGCGCGGCCCAGATTCGTGTGCAGAATCACGCCGGTGGCGTTAATCACCGGCTCGAGCGAGCGACGAAATTGTTCGCCGAGCCGTGCCTCGGCCGCCGCTTCGATCCGTGCGACGGCCATCGTGTGGGCCGCGAACGACCGATCGCCGGCCGCGATCGCCTGACGCACCGATCCGGCGGCGTCGCGCAGCGCCTCCAGGGTCGCCTCGGCGCCGAACCGCGCCTCGAGCGCGCGGATGGCGGGCCGCTGACGCAGCTCGTCGATCGACGGGATGACGCGGAAATCCGACATGAAATGCTATGCTAACACCCGCACCCACCATGGAGTCCGATCGCCCGAAGTACCGACCGCAGGAACGGTTCTGGCCGTACGCCGAGCTGCCCGAGCAGCCGACGGAAGAGGAGCTGGCCGCGCTCGATCCGGATCTGCACGACGCGTTGTTCGGCGTGCAGTCGCGGCCCTTCTCGATCACGCTGGTCTTCCCGGCGCTCGACTCGCCCGACTTCGCGCGTGCCCTCGACATGGCGCGCGCCTCGGCCGAGTACCGCGAAACGGGCAGCGGCGCCGCGACTCGCCATCGCGCGCGCTTCTGGTCGGGCGACGCGCTGAAGCTGCGCGCGCTCTTCGAGATCGTCGGCGGCTCGCCCGACACCGAAGTGCTGATCGACGACCGTCCCCTGCCGTACGCGCGCGAGCTCTGGCTGCCGCTCATCTGGTTCCTGATCTTCCGGTAACCATTCGTGCCCGAACCGACCGAGATCGAACGCGGCCTGCAGCAGATCGAGGTGGACCTCAAACGCCTGGAGGCCGAGTACAACATGTACTTCGCCGGCCGCCTGCCGAAGCCGCCGTGGGAAACCCGCAGCCGCGTCGAGGCGTTGGTCAAGAAGTACGATCGCTCCTACATCCAGAACTACGGCGATCGCTTCCGCTTTCAAACACTGCAGTCGCGCTACGCCGCCTTCATCGATCTGTGGGATCGCGGGCTGCGCGCGCGTGAGGAAGGACGCCCCGGTCCGTTCGCCCATAAGCCGCGAGCGGCCATGGAGCCGGAGGCGAAGAAGCCGGAGGATCACATCCTGTACGTCGCCGCATTCCACGATCCGCTGCGCGAGATGGACAAGCTGCACGAGCTGTACCAGTCGCTCGCCGAAGCACGGCGCGAGGTCGGCGAGGACAACGTGCCGTTCCACAAGTTCGCCGATCTGGTGAAGAACCAGGTGAAGAAGCTGAAGTCGAGCGGCAGTCCGGAAGTGGCGTTTCGCGTCGCGGTGAAAGACGGCAAGGTCAACTTCACCGCCCGCGCGTTGAGAGGGGTGCGAAACGAATAATCAGGCGGGAGCGCGGGGGGCCGGGCACCCCGGCGGGCGCCCGGCATCGCGAGGCGACTTAGATTTTGGTCACGTTGCCGGCCTGCGGGCCTTTCGGGCCGTCAACGATCTCGAACTCCACCGCTTGGCCCTCTTCGAGCGAGCGGAATCCATCGCCCGAAATGGCCGAGTAGTGCACGAAGACGTCACTGCCTCCGTCGCGTTCGATGAACCCGTAACCCTTGGCGTTGTTGAACCACTTGACTTTGCCTGTGATGCGCATCGTTCTTCTTCCCTGCTTGCTGTGGACACGACACATTCGCCGCGTCGTTGAACAAAAAAAAGGGCCGCGTGTGCGGCCTTTTCCTTACGGCGCCAGGCCCGCCCGGCGTCGCTGAGATAATACTGGACTTTACCCGTTATGCCAAGAGCCCTGCTGAGCGTGTCCGACAAGAGCGGCCTCGCGGATCTCGGGCGCGCCCTGGCGGCCCGAGGGTTCGAGCTCGTCTCGACCGGCGGCACCGCGCGCGCGCTCGGTGAAGCCGGCCTCGCCGTCACGAGCGTGTCGGCGGTCACCGGCTTTCCCGAAATGATGGACGGCCGCGTCAAGACGCTGCATCCGAAGGTGCACGGCGGCATCCTCGCCCGACGCGACCGTCCCGACGACCTCGCGTCCGCCGCCGCCCACGGCATTGGCCTCATCGACATCGTCGTCGTCAACCTGTATCCGTTCGCGGAAGCGGCCGCGCGGTCCGGCACGACGTTCGCGCAGCTCGTCGAGGAGATCGACATCGGTGGGCCGAGCCTCGTGCGGGCGGCCGCCAAGAATTTCACCGACGTGCTGGTCGTCGTCGAGCCGTCCGACTACGCGGAGCTCGTGCGCGAGCTCGATCGCACGCAGGGGCCGTCGCCGGCGTTCCGGTTTCGGCTGGCGGTGAAAGCCTTCACCCACACCGCGCTGTACGACACGATGATCGCCGACACGCTGTCGGAATTCTCGTGGGACCGCGGAAGGCTCGTGCGCGTCCCCGAACGCCCCGCGCGCGCCTCGTACACTTTCGAGGTGGAGAAAGTGCGCGATCTGCGGTACGGCGAGAACCCGCATCAGCGCGGGTCGTTGTGGGAGCCGCCCGACGCGCCGATCGGCCTGACCTTCATTCAGGGCAAGGAGCTCTCCTACACCAATCTCCTCGACCTCGACGCCGTCTGGCGCATCGTCGCCGAGTTCGACGAGCCGGCGGCGGCGGTCGTCAAGCACACGAATCCCTGCGGCGCCGCGACCGGGTCGTCGGCGGCCGACGCGTACGTGCGCGCCCGTGACGCCGACGCGCTCTCGGCGTTTGGCGGCATCGTCGGTCTGAATCGTCCACTCGACGCCGACACGGCCCGGGCGATCACGGCGACCTTTGTCGAAGCGGTGATTGCGCCAGAGGTCGCCGACGAGGCGCGCACGATTCTGGCGGCCAAAGGCAAGATGCGCGTCGTGACGCTGCCCGCTTCAGGCGAGGGCGACGATAATCCGTGGCTGGCGATGGAACTGCGGTCGGTGTTCGGCGGCCTGCTGATGCAGGAGCGCGATCGTGTCGTCGAGGCGCGCGCCGAGTGGCCGACCGGCGACTTCCCCAAGGTCGTCACCCGGCGCCAGCCGACGCCGGAGGAGTGGCGGGCGCTGCGCTTCGCGTGGCGGCTGTGCGCGCACGTGAAGTCCAATACGGTGATCTTCACGGATGCGCGGAAGACGCTGGCGATCGGCGCCGGACAGATGAGCCGCGTCGATGCGGTGAACGTCGCGGTGATGAAAGCGCGCGCGGCCAAGCGGTCGCTGCAGGGATCGGCCGTGGCGTCAGATGCGTTCTTTCCGTTTCGCGACGGCCTGGACGCCGTCGCGAAGGCGGGCGCGACCGCGATCGCGCAGCCGGGCGGGTCCGTCCGCGACGCAGAGGTCATCGCCGCCGCCGACGAACACGGCTGTGCGATGGTGTTCACGGGGAAGCGGCACTTCAGGCACTAAGAACCCAGAACCCAGAACCGAGAACCCAGAATTTAGAACGTGTCCGCGAGCTCTTGCCGTGTGAGTGTCGCGGGCCCGAACTTGCCGACCACGATGCCCGCCGCGTGATTGGCGATGACCGCCGCTTCGGCCATGGTCGCGCCTGCCGCGATCGCGAGCGCGAGCGTCGCCACGACCGTGTCGCCCGCGCCCGTCACATCCGACACCTCGCGCGCGACCGCCGGAATCGCACCTTCCACGGTCGCGTCCGACAGCCACATGCCGTGTTCGCCTCGCGTGATGAGCACCGCGTCGCATGCGGCGCGCGCGCGGAAATCTCGCGCCGCCTCGCGCGCCTCGTCGTCGGTGCGGATGCGTCGATGGGTGGCCGTTTCCGCCTCGTGGTGGTTCGGCGTGACGAGCGTCGCGCCCGCGTAGCAGGCGAGGTGGGGAATCTTCGGGTCGACGATCAACGGCGCGCCGGCGACCTTGAGCTCGACGAGCGCTTCGATGATCGGCCGGGTGACGGCGCCCTTCAGGTAATCCGACACGAGCAGCACCTTCGCGCCGGCGCCGAGCCGTCCGATTCTGGCGACGATCTGGCGCTCGATCCCGCCGTCGACGTCGGCGTCGCGCTCGTAATCGACGCGCGCCACCTGCTGATTGCGTTCCGTGACGATCCGCACCTTCTCGGTCGTCGGGCGCGAACGGTCTTCGACGAGGCCGTCCGCGGTGACGCCGGTCGCGGCGAGCTGTTCGCGCAATCGCGCGCCGGCCGCGTCGCTGCCGACGACTCCGATGAGCGACACCGCGCCGCCGAGCGCCGCGATGTTGTGGGCGACGTTGGCGGCGCCGCCCAGACGGACGTGCTCGGTCTGAAAATGCACGACCGGCACCGGCGCCTCCGGTGAGATGCGGGTCACACGGCCGACGATGAAGCGATCGATCATCACGTCGCCGGCGACGAGCACGGGAAGGCCGGGGAAGCGGGCGATCAGATCGCGGGCGCGCCGCGCGTCGATCGGCGGGAGCGTCATGTGGTCGTGGTGCGTTCGCCGGCGAACGGCAGCGTGATGAGGATGAGGAACATCATCAGAAACTCCGAGTCGCCGAAGTTGTACTCGAACATGCCGGCGGCGAGCATCGCCGTCACCGCCGCGAGTCCCGAGGCGGCGAGAAAGCGCGCGCGGTCGTGGCCGAGGCGCCGGCCGAGCGACACGATGAGCGACACGATGAACCACAGCCAGAGGCCGAGCGCCGGCAGGCCGCGCTCGGCCGCGATCTGCATCGGCACGTTGTGCAGGTGCGGGTTGACCTTCTGCACGGCGTCCGGATCGCGGTACTGGCTGTAGAGCACCTCGACCATGTTCGGGCCGACGCCGACGAGGGGATGCGCGCGAATCATGTGCTCGCCCTCGCGCAGCATCGCCAGCCGATCGCGGCTGCTCGGATCCTTCATGTTGAACATCGTGACGAATCGGGCGCTGAGCGTCGCCGGTGCGAGCGCGAGGAAGACGGCGGCGACGATCGGCAGGACGGCGAGCAGGCGGAAGTCCTTGAGCGACAGGAGCATCGCCGCCGCCGCGCAGGCGCCCACCGCGGCGCTGCGCGTGAACGTCACCGCGATGGCCACCGCGAGCGCGGGCAGCACCGCCGCGGCCCACGTGCGCTCGCTGCGCCCGAAGAGAATGCGCGCGAGGGCCGCCGCGAGGACGAGCATCAGCAGCCCCGAATACGTCATGTAGTGGCCGAGCGTGCCCTGCGGGCGCCGGCCGAGATTGTCGTAGTGGAGGATCGCGTACTGGAAGATGCCGAAGGCGGCGCTGACCGCCGCAAACGACAGAATCACCGTCACCATCGTTGTCGCGCGGCTGCCGGTCACGAAGCGGTAGACGAGCGGCACCAGCAGGAACAGCACGAGCTGCTTGCAGTCGATCAGGCTGACGCGCGGCTCCGGCGAGAACGCGGCCGACACGAGCGTCGCGCCCGCGTACGCGAGGAGCGGCCAGAAGAACGCGGGGACCGCGATGCGCTCGTGCCGCGTGGCGACGACCGCGACCCAGCAGACGACGGCGAGCGTCAGCAGGATTTGCGCGACGGCGATTGAGAAGAGGACGCCGCCCGCGACGCCGAAGAGCGCCAGCAGGCCGATCTGTTCCAGTCGGTCGGCCGGCGGGTCGAGGGCGGGCGCATGAGCCATGGGTCCAGACATTTTACGTTACGTGGCCGCGAGCGCACGCTCGGCGGCGTCGACGACCTGTTCGGGGCGGATCCACGTCAGGCAGCGGAAATCGCCGGGGGTGCAGACACGCTGATCGCACGGCCGGCAGGGCAGGCCGTCCACTTCGACCGCTTCCCCGATGAGGTCCGGCGCGCGCCACGGCGCCGATCGCGCCGGCAGCGTCGGCCCGTAGAGGGCGACGATCGGCACGCGGGTCGTCGCCGCAACATGGAGAGGTCCGCTGTCGCCGCCGATATAGAGCGCCGCGCGGTCGAGCAGCGCCCGCAGCTCGTCGAGCGAGAAATCGCCGCACGACACGACGCGGCCGCGATCGGCCGGTTCGAGCAGCGCGCGCGCCTGCGTGATCACGCGGCCGGCCGCCTGTCCCTCGGATGGCCCGGACGTGACGATGACGCGCCGGCGCGCATCCTTCGACACCAGGAGTGTGACCAGCGCCGCGAACGCCGCGATGGGCCATCGCCTGAACGGATTGCCGGCGCTGACGTGCACGACCACCAGACGATCGCCGGCGCCGACGCCGGCCCGTGCGAGGCGATCGGCGACGGTGGCCGCGGCCTGGGGCGCCGTCATCATTTCGACGGGGAATCTCGCTCGGTCCGGCGGCGGGATGTCGAGCGCGGCGAGCAGGTCCCACTGATTCTCGACCGAGTGCCGCGCCCGGAGCGCGCGCGGGCGGGGCACTCGCCGCGTGTACATCCACCCGCGTCCGGCGATCTCATACCCGATGCGGACCTTCGCGCGGCTCAGCCACGTCAGCAGCGAGCTGCGCGGACCCCCATGGAAGTCGATGGCGAGGTCGTAGCGGCGGGCGCGCAGGCGGCGCCCGAGCGCCAGGTCCGCCGCGAGCTGCATCAGCCCTCGTCGCCGCGGCGCCACGATGACGTCGTCGATGTGCGGGTTATGGGCGACGACGGGAGCGGCCGCAGGCTCGACGAGATAGGTGATCTGAGCGTCGGGGAACCGTTGCCGGACGGCACGCACGGCCGGCGTCGTGAAGACGACGTCGCCGATGAGCCGCAGTCGGACGAGCAGAATCCTCAATCTGCAATCTGCAATCTGCAATCTGCAATCTGCAATCTGCAATCTGCAATCTGAAACTTGCAGTCTCAGGGCTCGATGGTCGCCTCGTCGATGAGCATCACCGGAATGTCATCCTTGATGGGGTAGACGCGCTTGCAGGTCGCGCACTTCAGCGCCGCCCCGTTCTTGACGAGCGTCACGGGCGTTTTGCAGTTGGGACACGCGAGAATCTCGAGCAGTTCAGGATCGACGGGCATCGCCGAACTATATGACACCTACCGGCTTTTGTGGAACAATTCCCTTGTATGAATTTTGCGGTCCTCGCGGCGGTCATCGGCCTTTCCCTCCAGGTATCCACGCCCGCGCCGGACAAGATCGCTGACGCGTACGATCAGTTCATGCTCGCGCGCCATCTCGAGGCGGGCGACGACGTGACCGGCGCGATTGCGGCGTACCAACGCGCGATGACGCTCGATCCGACCGCCGCCGACATTCCCGCCGAGTTGGCCGCGCTCTACATGCGGCAGAGCCGCGCGGAGGACGCGCTCGCCGCGGCCGAGCAGGCGCTCGCGATCTCGCCGACCAACCGCGAGGCGCACCGCGTCGCCGGGATCATCTATGCGGCGCTCGCCGAGTCGCGGCGCAGCACGTCCCAGCCGGGCGCCGCGGCGGCGCCCGACGACACCACCGCGAAAGCGATTGCGCATCTCTCTGCCGCACTCGATCAGCCCGACGTCGAGCCCGATCCGAACGTCCGCGCGACACTGGCGCGCCTCTATCTCGCCTCGGGCGCGTACGCCAAGGCGATCCCGCTCCTCAGCGACCTCGTGAAGCAGGAGCCCGGCTGGCCGGAAGGTCCGGCGCTGCTCGCGGAAGCGTACGCCGGCGCGGGGCGCAACGGCGACGCGATTCTGTGGCTCGAGCAGGCCGCGCCAGACGATCCGCCGCTCTATCAGACGCTCGCCGAGTTCTACGAGCGCGAGCACCGGTGGAAGAACGCGGCGGACGCATACGGGAAGGCGCTGGAGAACGCGCCGCGGAACCTCGATCTCAAGGTCCGTTACGCGTCGGCGCTCGTCAATGCCGCCGGGGATGCGGGACGCGACGACATCGTCAAGGCACGTGACGTCCTCACGGACGTGTTGTCGGCGCGCCCGAAGGATGCGCGCGCGCAGTATCTGCTGTCGCAGACCGCCCGCAGGCTCGGCGATCTCGACGGCGCCGAAGCGACGGCGCGCACGCTCATCGCCGACAACGCGAAAAGCCCTTGGGGGTACTACGCGCTCGCCGAAGCGCTCGAGGAGCGGCATCAGTACCGGGCCGTCATCGACGCGCTGACGCCGGCGGTCGCCGCCTTCCGCGCGGAATCGGCCGGTGACGGTGTCGACCTCGGCCTGCTGCTGCCGCACCTGGGATTTGCGTATCAGGAGCTCGGGCAGTACGACCGCGCCCTGCCGCTGTTCGAGGAAGCGCACCGCCTCGCGCCGGCCGACGCGTCGGTCACGAGCTACCTGATTCAGGCGAACCTCGCGGCGAAGAAGTTCTCGGCCGCCGCTGAAATCGCGCGCGCGGCGCTTGTCGAGCGGCCC
>Ga0207932_1000830_pt1 | contig 10623 bp, 5 predicted proteins | sample NGESurdeep092012_FD_184480 | JGI IMG/M metagenome (GOLD analysis project Ga0207932, IMG submission 184480) | Arctic peat soil microbial communities from Barrow, Alaska - NGEE Surface sample 415-2 deep-092012 (SPAdes) | ecosystem: Environmental > Terrestrial > Soil > Wetlands > Peat ...
GCGCGAGCGCCAGCGAGACTTCCGGGAAGATCGGCCCGCGGTGGGTTGGATCGACCCAAAAGGTAGACGCGGCACTCACCTCGTACGGGTTGATTGTTTCCACCAGCAGTAGTCCACCTGGTCGCAGCGCCTTACTCGCGCCGAAAAAGAATGCTTCGAGAGCTTCGGCGGGCAGGTGCTCGATAACGTGAATCGCGCTGATAGAGCCGAGCGAACGCTCGGCGATCTCTTTGAGGGTTGCGATACCGTCGCCGACCGCGGCCGTCCGGCCTCGTGCCTTGGCCTGCTGGATGAGCTCCTCGTCGAGGTCGACACCCCGCGTCTCGATGCCGGCCTGTTCGGCGATCTCGAGCAGCTCGCCGCGGCCGCAGCCGATGTCCAGCAGCGGACCTTGGCCGGCGAGCAGCGCGCCGTAGGGCTGCATCAGTTCCAGGACGCGTTCATACGGACCGCGGAAAACGGATAGGAAACCGGCGTATTTGTCGCCGCTGGAGCGTAGGTCGCTACCGCCAAGTGCGCGTCCTATCCCTTCGACCTTCTCGACGCGTAGTCCCGCCTCGGCGATGCCGTAAGGCTGCACCGCGTGACGCTCCAGGTGCTCGGTTTGGGTCTGCTCCACGGCATCTACCCGACGCTCACGCTGCTCCGCGACGTCTATCCGGCGCTTCGTCTCGTCTTCGTGCCGCCGCAGCATGACAAACAGCTGGTCGAGCCTCTCCGCGATTTGAGTTGCATACGCTGTGTGTGTGTTCTTCTGCTGCCGAAGCTCTTGTCGAAATTCTTCAGCCTCCATATCGACGCGCTGCTGGAGTTGCGCCACGCCCTGTTCTAGCGAAGAGGTCCGGTCTGCGAGATCAGCGGTCCGGACCGCGACGGCTTTATCCATTTTGCGGCGGAGAGGGCCAAGCAGTAGGAAGGTCAGTCGGTTTCGAACTAGGCGTCGGGCGATGCGCCGGGCGAGAGGCGCAGGGGGCGCAGCGGGTGCAGGGGGCGGAGGACGGTGAGCAGCTGCGTATCGCTCTCGCACGGCGTCGAGGCGCTCGCGCATCGCCGCACCGCTGACGGTCGCGTTGTGCCGCTCGGCGATACGACGCCGGCCCCGCTCGGCCATCGCCGCCGCGGCCTTAGGCTCATCCACGATCCAGCGCAATGCGGCGGCCAGATCGTCGAGGTCGGGGTCAGCCCAGCGTCCGTTGGGCGGGTAGGGCAAAGCGCCCGGGCCGACCTGCGCCGGCGTCCACTTGACGATGCGCGCAACCGTTTCATCGGCGTACTGCGTCGTGCCGCCGTACCCGGTCACCACGACCGGCTTGCCGAGCAGCATCGCCTCCGCCGGGCTGTAGCCGAAGCCCTCGGAGCGGTGCGGTGAGACGTAACAGTCGCAGAGCTCGAGCAGTGCGTTTTTCTCGCGGCCGCCGAGGAAGCGATCGATGATCTCGATGTCGTCGCGCCCGGCGGCGGCCAGGCGGACTTTCTCATCGGCCTCGGGGAGGTTCTCGTGGTTGATGCACTTGAGCACCAGACGGGTCTTGGATCCCTCCGGGAAGGCGCGGCGATAGGCCTCCGCAAGGCCGCTCGGATTCTTGCGCGCCTCGGTCGAGTGGTAGTCCCAGAGGTAGAGGAAGACCGTCTCGTCGTCCTTCCAGCCGAAGTGCGCGCGGTCGAGCGGCTCTTTAAGGCGCTGCAGCGAGACCGGCACCGGGAACACCCAGACCGGAATATTGACGTGCGGCTCGATCAGGCTCCGGATGAAGTCCGAACCGACCCAGAGCTCGTCGAGCCACTGCAGCGCCGGCGACCACTCCTCGATCGGAAACGGATCGACCTCCCACCACCAGACGCCGATTGTCGGGCGCCCGCTGAAGAATCCTTCGCCGATATCTCGCGCAAAGGTCGGCATCCGGTCACCGTTGATCACCGCGATGTTGACATCGTGGTGGGCCTCCTCCGGGCCGACCGGCGAGAAATCCTTCTCCTGGTGCGTTGGCGGCACGAATAGTCCCTGAACCAGGGTGGTCGGGACAGCGGCCGCCTCGAGCGCCACCGCGATCTGCCGCACGCTCTCTCCCAGCCCCAGCGCGGAGGTGAAGTACCCGGCCAGATTGACGCCCTCGCTATCGGGCTGCTGGGGATCTGAAGGCTCTATGCGGAGCGCATCGCGGTCGGGGCGCGGCGGTAAGAAGCTCTCGGGAATCGACATCTCCCGCTGGGCCGAATTCCAGGCCCACTCGATCAAGGCGAGCCCGCCGCTGTCGTCGATCGACGGAAACGCTGCGGCGACGTCATGGCGCACACCGTAAATGGCGTAGAGCATGCGGTTGACGCCGACCGAACCGCCCTGTCTGGCGGGTTGCAGCGCATATTCGCGAAACTGATCGAAGCCCTCCTCACTGAAGGGCGAGTGCGTGATCGCGCCCGCCCGCATTCCGGCGCGAATCAGGCATTGCGTTATCTCGTTGTGTGGAAGACCCTCCGGTAGTTCGCTCCAGCGAGAGCCGTGCGGGCTCTGTCTCGCGCCGGAGAGGTTCTTCTTGATGGCTTCACTCCAGCCGGCCGCTATCAACGCCGCAGCCCGTTGGCGCAGCAGAGGTGCTAGTGCCGGCTGTTCGCTCACTCGGGCCGTCACGAGGTCGCCTTCGAAAAGGTGGGGCCGGCGCGCATCGAACCCGCGCAGGCTAAGCAGGGTCAGTGGCTCACCGTCGACGGAAGGAGTGGCGTCTGTCGGGCCTGGTTCGACGGTACGAGACAGAAGCTGGGTCGTGGAAAGCACCGTGCCTGCCGACCGAACGACGCCGACGTCGTCGCGTAGTGCCAGCGCGTTGAACCACAGTTGCGCGGCGCTGCTCGTGGCGAGCGATTCGTGCGTGGGCATGTCGCGTGGCACGGGCCACTCGGAGAACACGCCGGCTGTGACTTGTGACCCGACCGCCCAGCCGAGCACCGAGCGTGAGATGAGCTCTCCGTCGCGGCGCTCGACGGTGGACATCGGCTGCAGCGCGTAGGGACGACCGCTTGCGCTATCTGCGTGCTCGTGATCGTGTGGCGCCAGTGAGGGGGCGGCGAGACCGACCACTAGCTCAGACTCCTTCAGCGCCGCCCAGAACGCGCTGGGTGCCTGCACGATCGCGAGGTCGGCTCCGAGCCAGAGAACGCGGTCGCCGGCAGCGCCGATGCTCGAGAGCACGTGCGGAAACGCGGCCCAGATGAGCCCCTGCTCACCGTAGGCCCCGACCCAGCGACCGATCAGATCGGGGTCGAGACCGAGGTCGGAGGCGGTTCGTATCTCTCCGGCGCCGTCGAGCAGCCCAAGCGATTGCGGATCCTCGTCGAGCACCACGATCGTGCGCGACACGGTCGGATCGACTCGCGCGAGGCTGTCCGCCGAGACTCGTATCTCAGGAGCGGTCGCGTAGGTGGCCGCGATCAGAAGGTACTGCTGGCCCATGGGAAAGGACGATACCCCATGCATGTTGGAGGCGGTGCCGGAGTTTTACCGGTATTTATCGATACTCCGGGTCGCTGATTGGTCGGTGCCCGCGGGCCATATCCGACTTCGCTGGGAGTGGCCATCCCGAGCTGATCCCGGCGAGAGCGGGCTCGTGAGGTTAGTCGCCGCGACCCGTGATCGACGGTATCAACTGCGGGTTCACAAGGCGGACGCGGAGGTCGGGTCGTGTATTGGTTGCGTCGACGGGCAACTGAGGGCCGGTCGTGGCGAACTCGAGGTTCGTGTCTCCCGGAGCGATTCTGCAGTCGAATTCAACGGCTGAGCCGGCGGCGGCGATGCGCAGCGTTTGGCGGCAGGCCGCAGGGGCGACGACAGACACGGTGGCCGGCGCGGTCGCGATTGCGCGATAGGCGTGTGCTTGCAGCTTGATACTCCGCCAGGTCGCTGTGGGGTTATTGATCGTGAAGGTGCCGCGAGTGCCGAGCCAGCGCCACTGAGACGTAGCGTCCCCCTCGACTCCGCCGAACCCGGCGCCCCAGACGAACCTAAAGGGGCGTACGAGTTCATCTCCGAGCAAGCGGAGCTCGTCTCGCGTAAATCTCGTGGCCTGCTGGCGCTCGAGGGGCCGGAGGTCGAAGTACGAGATCGCCCCGTCGGGCGAGTTGAACGGTACTTGCCCAGCGAGTGCCTTGGATAGCTCGCCGATCAGCGCGGCCCCAAGGTCGGGATACGCGCGATGGTCGAGCCAGATGCCGTCGAAACCAGCCGCTGCCGCGCGTTCGACGAGCTGGGGCGTAGACCAGTTGACCATCTCCGGCCCCCAATCGGTCGGCCGACCCTTCATCGCCGCTCCGCTCCACTTGACCGGCGCGTTAGTTTGCACAAACGGGCGCAGCTGTTCGTAATCGATCATGGTGCCCCGCGTGCCGAACTCAGGGTACGGAACGTACGGCAGCTGCAACACCATCGCGCCCTGCCGGGGAAGCCTCGCAACGACGGCAGCAGTGAACTGCTTCTGCGATTGCCAGGTGGCCGATTGGGCCTGCCAGAACGCCTTGCTCCTGAAGTTCTTCGGGGTCTGGTCGAAAACACAGAGCGCGAGGAGCAGGAGCAGTACCAGCGCGATATCGAAACGGAGCCGTCGTCTGGCCTCGGAGCTCAGGTGGCGTCCGATACGGTCGAGCACGAGGCCGGCGGAGAGCAAAGAAGTGAACCCAATCACGACGCACATCCGGTCCCAGGCACGGATCTGCGGGCTGATGTACCAAGCGATCAGCGCCGACACGCCGCCGGCCCACGATACGAGAAGAGCGGTGAGAGACACGAAACCGACGGTCGGTAGGACGCGCGACTCGCGCAGCCCGAACCTGAATAACGCGCCGATGCCGAGTAGCAGGCCGATGCTTCCCAGCGAGCCTATCCATAGGCCCGCCAAGTTCTCTCCCGGCATTGTGGTGCTCGCCGCGTAGCGTTTCCCCGCGTTGGCAAGGAGTGGCACTGGATGGGACTGTTGTGGAATAAGGAGGTCGGCGAGATCGAGTCCGTAGGTCTCGCTCTCGGCCGGCTGCCGGACACCAACGCTCCCATTCGAGCCGTGGCGCGCGTGGTAGATGAGCGCTGGCGTCTGAGAAACCAGCGCCAGGGCCGCGACGGTGCTCGCAACTGCGACGCCGCATAGAAGCGGCCGCCACGAACCGCGAACAAGCGCGACGACAGGTGTGCCGATCCCGAGCAGCACCAGGCAGAACATCGTCCAGTACACAGATCCGCCGCAGACAATGAACGCTGCGATTGCGACCCTCAAGGTCGGTAGCGGTATCCGGCCGTGCATCGTCCACACGGGCCTTCCGAGGGCCGCGATGATCACGAGCCACGCGGCGAGGGGGACTGCGAAGTAGGCCGATAGCGTTCCGCCTATTGCCGCAAAGTGGAAAGGAAGCGCGGAGAAGGCGACGCTGGTCACGAGGGAGACCGGACGGGTTACGCCGAGGTCGCGCTGCACCCAGAAAGCGGTCATGGCTGCGAGCGGGAATCCGACGATCATGTAGGCGTTGAAGACGAGGACCGGGTCGTGAGAAAAGAGCGAAAGGCTCTTAATAAACCCCATGTGCAGGAAGTCGCCGAAGACCGAGGAGAAGTCGTACAGATCGAGGCCGTACGGTGCGCCGAGTCCAGATATGTGCCAGTACCGAACATGCACGATCACTGCCTTCGCCAAAGCGAGGTTCCCAAGGCCGTCGCCGTTCGGATCCCCTAGCGGGGCGTGCTTGTCGGCCCACCAGAACCGGAAAGTGACGATTGCCACGAGCAGCGCAATGAATCCGGTGGCGAGCACCCATATGGTCTCTCGAATCCAGGGCCGAGCGAACAGCGACGCTCCGGCGGCAGACCTACGGGGCAGCATTCGCGTGATGATACAGAGCCGTCAAGCTAGATCCGACTCGACGCCATGTCGGGTCTGAGCAACCGACGGAGAGTCCCGACCAGTGGTTCCTCATCCGGATATCCCACTCTCGACGAATGGCGCCTTGCGCCGCTGCTGTTACGCTCGTCCGTATGTCGTCTTCCTCTGCCAAGCGCGAGCTCGCCGGTAGTGCAGGTGGCGACCTTCGCAGCGAAGACGTAGAGGCGGTTTTTCGCGAGTTCCTGGGACGAGCCGCAACTCCCGGAGATATCGACGTGTGGATGCAAATCGGGTCGCTGAGGACGTTCCTGGATGGTGTGCTTTTGTCCGAGGAATACGCAGCGCGATTGGAGAAGCGCGCACGGGGCGAGGAAGCACGCTCTCGTGGGTCGTTCCTGAACTGTCGGATAGAGGGTTGGGAGCGATTTACCCGTCCTCCTGGGGACGTTTCGCCTGACGGTGTGGTGATCATGGGCCAGTCCGGGCACCTGTTCATATACGGCGGCAGCAACAGCAACGTGCCGATGTATCGCGGGCAGGTCGAGATGGCTGCGGACTGGCTGGAGGGATGGCGCACGCTCATAACGAAGCGGCTCGCTCGCGCGCAGGACGCGGGGCGCCGCCTCGTTTGTCTGGTCGTGCCCGAGAAACTCGCCGTGTATGCCGACTCTTATCCGCTGGATCTGACTCCTTCCGGGCCCCGACCGGTGCTGCGCCTGCTCGAAGAGGGCACGCTGCCGCTTACCTATCCAGTCGAGGCGCTGCGCGACGCCCGCGACGGCGGTGACACCTATCTGCTCACCGACAGCCATCTAACTCCGCGCGGGAACCGGATCATGGCCGAGGCGACGTTAAAAGAACTTGGTGTATCGCCGGCTCTTATCCCGGCGGTGGAGCACAGCGATGCGTTACTACATCTAGGCGCCGGAGACCTCGGCCTTCATTTCGACCCGCCACTTCTCGAGATCATGCGGCCGATGGCGAGCCCCTCCCGAGCTGCGGTCGTCTCAGACAATCGCGAACAGGTCGCCCGCGTCGGGGGTCATATCGGGAGCATCCGCGTGTTCCGCCGCGAAGATGCGCCGGACAACCGTACCGTGGTGGTCTTTGGCGATTCCTACGGCTTCGGCGGCGACGCCTATCAGGGATTGTCGTGGTGGCTGGCCCAGGTCTTTCGCGAGGTGCACTTCGTGTGGGTGCCGTTCGGATGGGATCCCAAGTACCTGGACAGCGTCAAGGCGGAGCTGGTTGTGTGTCAGACAGCGGAGCGCTTCATTGCCCGCGTTCCTCGATTCAAGGTGAACGCCAGGTCTCTGGCCAAGGAGACGATCAAACGGCACCGGGCGGTCACCGAAGAGCGCATCTTCACAGACTGACCGAAGCGCGCGACCTCGGGATGAGCCGCGAAACCTATCCCGCGGAGCTATCAGCTGGGGTCGTATACCAATCCACGTACCGGCCGCACGCCTTGCGCAGCGGAACGACGCGCTCGGTTCCGACCGGCGTGGCGATGATGGCGTTCATATAGGCGCCGGCTGTCACCGGTATTAGCCGCGAGAACCATCCAGCGGCGACGTGAATCGTAAGCTTCAGCGAACCCGACGCCGGGACTACAACCCGTCCGATCGGCCATCGCGGTCCAGGCCGGTCGAGGTGGGCCGGTAACCGCCGTATCACGCCTCCTGGCCCGCTCACCGTGACGGGACGAGAGCTCACGTACAGCGTCTCCAGATCCCACGCTCCGCGGGCAAGCGATAGGCGAACGGTGATCGTACTTCCCGGCGTGGTGATGCCGCTGACGGCAACGCCGACCGGAGGCTTGCGCACTGCGGCCTTTCCGCCGTTTTGGATCAGCTTGCGCATGGCCGAAGCTCGGCAATTGAGCGTTGCCCCTGGATTCGTTCCCTCATTAAGGATCTGGCGAGGCGCGACCGTGCCCGTACGGCGCCAGAGCATGAAGTCCGGAGTCTCGCGAACGAGATGAAGCTGAGCCGGAAGTGCGCTCTGCGCCGCATCGCGAGTGGTAATGACCCAGTCGACGCCGTTAATCGCCGAGACGTCCACCGAGTCGATATCGAAGGCCTGGCCGTACGCCCACGCCTTCTGAGGGCGAATGGGCAGCACCTGATAGCCGATCAGCGGCGCGGTCACCGGTACGCCGGCGAGCTCCCAGCGGATGAAGTCGTCATTGCCCAGGAAGAGCGTCGGCTTGCCGTGCAGTTCCCCGCGTAGCTCACGCAATTGGGCGACGTGGCTGGTCGGTCCGACAGCGCTGTTTCGCAGCGTCCGCGCGGAAGAGTCGGAGACGCGCCCCAAGAGGACGAGGGCCAGGATCGGAGCGAGCATCCACCACCCGATCGCCAAACGCTGAGGGCGCTCGCTGGGTTCGGGGCGCTCGGCCAAAGGCAACGCGGCCAGAACGAGAAGAAGCGGAGACAGGATGACGAGCGCCTTTGCGGCGACATACGGCGATTGAGCGTGGGCAGAGTAATCCCAGATCAGGGTCGAGGCGCCGACCGCTGCGGGCAGCATCCATCTCCTCTGTTGAATTGACCAGAGGACGCCGTAAAGCACGAGCATCAGGACGAAGGCCGTCCACATGCCACCGGTGAAAGGCGGAGTTGCCTCAAAACGGAAGTCAGGGTTGTTCCAAGCTCCGAAGGCCTCCCACCCGGATAACGGTCCCGCCAGGTTGCCCAGGTCGGATTTTGCGATCCTGAGGCTGACGAAGTTCTTAATCTGCGGGAACGCCGGCACCATGACCACGACGAGGACTGCGACCGCGACCGCCACGCCAAGGAGCTGGCGGCGAAACTCTGCTGCAACGGCGCGAATGCCGGCACGATAGATATGGGTTGCTGTTCGCGCTATAAGCCACAGGCCGAGGAACGCGACCGGCCACGGTAGCCCGTTGACGGAGTAGACCGACACTACGCCCGCAATGAGCAGGGCCATGGGAGCCCACCGCCATCGTCCGGCGGCCGGCACGGGACGCTCGAGCCACAGCGCGACGGCCAGGACGAGTTGTGCCTGCAGCACTTCCTTGAACGCGCCCTCGCCGTAGAAGGCCGCTACCAGGTACGGCATGCCCCCAACCGTCGCCATCACGAATTGGCCCAACCAGGTAGGACGGCGCAAGGCATGAAGCGCCGTCCAGGCGCTGAGAATTGGAAGCGCAAACGTGAACCCCGCAAACATCAGGTCGACACGGCCGCCCAGGCCTGAACTTAGGGCAGCGACAACAGCATGCGATCCTAGGGGGTAATGACCGGGTAGCGGCGTGATTTGGGCCACGGATTGGGACATGTAGGCTTCGACCCACCCCAGGTGTACGGCCATGTCGTTGTCGAACGCGACTCCGAGCGTGCCGGCGCGGCCGGCGACGATGAAGGGAATGAGAGCTAGCAGGGCGACCGGAGCGGCCGCTACGAACCCGAGCAACGGCGGCCGGTGTCTGGGTACTCGCGCGCACCACACGAAGCTCGTCACAGTTAAGACCGCGATAATCACAGCGGTCGTCAGCGAACGTCCGGGCACGTAACGCGCCGGTATCGCCAGAAGCATCAAGATAGCGATGCCGACCGGGGGAGCCATCCAGCTCCAGTGCGGCGCGCCGCAGAGTCGCAGGGCGGCCTGACCGAGCGATAGAGACGCGATACAGATGATGAGCGCGCTTAGAAGGATCAGAATCATTCGAGGCTAGGCCGTTCTCTTCCGCAGAGATCGGCGCCGACTCGCATGGTGTGCGGGAGTCATATCGAGGCTCTGCATTCTGGCGGACAGCATTGATTGTTCGCACTACAGCAGGAGTAGCGCCAAGCGCACTCGCCGAAAGCAGACGTTATCACGGTAACGAGATCGGCACGGCCGCCCTTGGAGTCTCTGCCTCCGAAGAGGTCACGGGCAAGCTGAGTTCACGTGCGCTGAAGAAGAGTTGGAACGCGGTCCAACTCTCGACTCGCGTGCCTCACGGCTCGGTACGGTGGATCTCATAGCTCCGTTCCTGCACCACGACGCGACGCTTCTGCTCGATGACGCGTTGCACGATTTCGGATTGTGCGTGGCGCAGGCGTGGGAGTGTCGCGACGACGTAGTGGTTCACGGGATCCGACCGACCGCCAGGGGACTGTTCGAGGCGACTCTGCGAGCGGGCTTCACTCGAGGCCATGGGTCAGCAAGTTCCCGTTGAGCACATCGTAGAGTGCGACGCCCAGGATCTCGTGACACCGCCGGGACAAAGACGCACGCGCGATGGGCCGGTCTTTCGCGCCGCCCTCGGCCACTCAACCTCGGACGGCCACGAAGTCGCGCACGGTCTGGATCATGAAGTCGAGCATCTCCGTCGACAGGCCCGGGTAGACGCCTAGCCAGAAGGTGCCTTCGGTGATGATATCGGCGTTGGTTGCGTCGCCGACCAGCCGGTGCTGCATGTTGCGGTAGGCCGGCTGGCTGGGGCGGTCGCGCCGATGGCAAGGATCCGCCCCCCTCGGGGGCATCGGTAATGGGGTCACGTCGAGCGGCCGAGCACCTGCCACCGCTTTTCGAGCATGTCGATCCGCTTTGCGTCTTCCTGCGTGATGCGGCCGTAGTAATCGCGCTTGTTGAGGAGCCAGAGGAGCTCGAAGTGGACAGCGTTCAGGAGGCCGTCGACAACGTCGGGAATCTCAACCGCGTCGGCGGAGAACACGATCTTTCGCGTCTCGAAGCGCGTGAGGTGCAGCTCGTAGACGCGTTTGAGGATGTCGAGCGCGTCCATCGAGACGGCGCCACC
>Ga0207932_1000831_pt1 | contig 10623 bp, 9 predicted proteins | sample NGESurdeep092012_FD_184480 | JGI IMG/M metagenome (GOLD analysis project Ga0207932, IMG submission 184480) | Arctic peat soil microbial communities from Barrow, Alaska - NGEE Surface sample 415-2 deep-092012 (SPAdes) | ecosystem: Environmental > Terrestrial > Soil > Wetlands > Peat ...
CGTCACGGATTATTTCCTGGGCCGCAAGAAATTTGACGAGCTTTGCCAGCCACACCCGGACGTTCCCAAATTATTCTGGATGGCCGCCGGCAGTTCCGTGCCCAACCCGGCGGAACTGCTCACGCAGGCGGATTTTACCCAGTTGCTCAAGGAAGGGCTGGCGCATTTCGACCGCATCGTCATTGACACCGCGCCGATCCTGCCGGTGAGCGACACGCTGCTGCTGGCCGACAAGGTGCAGACGGTGGTGCTGGTGGTGCATAGCTGCAAAACGTCGCGCAAAGCCGTGGCCCGCAGCATCCAACTGCTCAAAAATGCCAGCGCGCCCATCGGTGGTCTGGTCTTGAATATGTTGCCCAACCGCGTCCTCAACGGTTACTATTATTCCTATTACCAGGGCTACGGGTATGGAAAATACGGCGAAAAAGAGGCGGATAAAACTTCCGATGATACCCGGTGAAACCCTGCGTCGGAAGCCCGTCCCGAAAATCTTTTGTAAGAAATGTTGGCTGGCCAGGTGCCAGCAGTGTTTGGGCCGGGAAAGTGGCCCGGGTCGCTGGCTGAAAAGCCGTTACGGTTTTATTTTGTTTAAAACCTGCCCCCCGGCTGCCTGAAACTTTTCCCACGCTCCGGAGAACCAGCCAGCGCCCAACCCGCCAGTCCCACAAACCGAGGCACACAACTGCTTCATTTTCTGGATAATTCAGGCTTGAATACCGTCTTCCTTGGATTTCAAACTGCTATATGTCTGAAATCATTCAACCGCCGGGCGCGTCAGTGGCCAATCCCTCCCGGATCAAGTCGTTGACGGGTTCATGGTTTGCGCTGCGGGCGACGGATGTCCAGGCGTATCGCGTTTGTGATGATTTGAGCGGGGTGCTTATTTTCCCGATGATCGTTTTCAGTCCGTGGGCCTTGGGCACGACTCAACCATGGTCGGTCTGGATGATGAACTACGCGGGCTACGCGCTCGGCCTGCTGCTGCTGGCGAAACTATTCATTCGCGAAGTGAAGGGGTATCCCGCTCTGCGCTGGGAAAATTTTTCCGCACGTTCTGGCACCCGCTTGCGCCACCGCCATCCGCTGGCGCGTTTTTTGACTCGTGCTTTGGCCGGGCTGACGCTGGCAGTTCTGGCGTATTGCCTGGCCAGCGCTTTGAATGCCAGCGCCACCTACAATTCCGAAACCCGGCTGTTTGAATACCGCCATTACGTCGGCTGGCTGCCGCATAGTTTCGACCGCCATCGCACCTGGTTCACTTTTTGGACGTATCTCGGACTGGCCGGTTCGTTCTGGGCGATTCGCGATTGGCTGTCGGGCATGACTTCGGCCGAGGAACGCGCCGCTCACGTCAGAACCGAAAATGATTCCGGCAAACCGGCGCGGCCGTGGCCGGCCCGGTTGCGCTGGCTGCTGTGGCTGGTTTGTGTCAATGGCGCGCTGCTCGGCGTGGAGGCGATTGTTCAACGGGCGTCCGGTTCCAGCAAACTTTTGTTTCTGGTTCAACCGCGGGTGAATCCCGAAGGCGAGTCGCAGTTCGGCGCGTATGCGTATCGTTCCAACGCCGCGCAATACTTCAATCTGCTGTGGCCGTTGTGCCTCGGCTTTTGGTGGACGCTGCAACGCGCCGGCGGTCAGCGCTTCAAAGCCCATCATCTGCTGCTGTTGTGCGCGGCAATCATGGCCGCTTGCCCGGTCATTTCCACCAGCCGGGGCGGGGCTTTGGTGGCGGGGGGCATTTTAATTTTGGCCGTGATTTTCCTGCCGCTGACAAATTTTTTCGCGGCCGCCGGGCGGGTGAAGGAACGTCCGGCGCGCTGGGGCACTGCGGTGATGCTGGGGCTTTTTTTCGCCGTGGCCGTGACGCTGGGCTGGTATTTCGGCTGGGATTCGCTGGCACCGCGCCTGGATCAAATTCAGGCCGGCTATCAAAATCGGGAGGAGATGTATGACGCGGCGCGGCCCATGGCGGCGGATTATCCGGTGTTCGGCACCGGGCCGGGAACTTTTGGGACGGTTTTCCAATTATACCGTTTCTCCAATTCAACCTACTGGCCCGAGCAGTTGCATAACGACTGGCTCGAAACGCAAATCACTTTCGGCTGGCTGGGCCTGTTGCTGTTGCTGGCGGCGCTGGCGTGCGTGGCGTGGCGCTGGTTTGCGCCGGGTGGAATTCGCGGAGGCAGGCGGTTGGTGATGCTGGCGTGGTTGGGATTGGTGGGCTGTCTGGTTCACGCGCGGTTCGATTTTCCGTTTCAAATCCACTCCGTCCTTTTCCTCTTTCTGGTGATCTGTGCCATCCTTTTCAGCCTGGGCCGAAAGTCCGGCGCTTCCCGGCGATGAAGTTGCCCCGCCCGGTTTCACAAAATGGCCGCGCGTTCGTTTCCTTCTTTGATGATCGAATCCGCCGCCAGTTCGATCATCGTCTGCTGTCCCAAAAATTCCATCAAGACCGCGACGCGCTCACGGCTGGGCATGACGCGCAAAACGACGGCGCGCAGTCCGCGCAAAGTGCCGGCGGCGACTTGCACGGCGTCACCCGGGGCAAATTTCATGGGAATGATATTAAGTTCGTCGGAGCCGACCGACCGGCGCAATTCTTCGATGACCCCTTCGTGAAGCGTGGGCCAGTGTTCGCCGAAGTGAACCACGCCGCGAATCCCGCAGGCGTGTTGCACCTGACGCAGGGACGTCTGCCAGTTGAAGCGGGCGAAAAGATAGCCGGGAAACAACGCCTCCGTGACCCAGGCCGTTCCCTGCCGCGTCGCGTGCCGGAACCGGATTCGCGGCAGGAAGACTTCGACTTCGCCCATTTTCCGCAGATGCGCCGCCGCAATGTGTTCGTGCTTGGGTTGCGACCAAAGACAAAACCAGTCGGTGGCTCCAGTCGCGGCCGGCGCGGGTGACAGATTTTCAGTCATGTTCGGGAGAATGTCGCCGCCGGCAAACCGTTATTTGCCCGGATGCGTCGAGTAATAGTCCTGATAGCGGTAATAATTATAGTAACCCCCCACCGACATGCGCACCGCGTTGAAGACCAGGCCGAGGACGCGCGCTTTGCGTTGATACAACATGTCCAGCGATGCGCGCACCACGCGGGCGGAGGTGAATTCCGCGCGCACCACAAAAATCACGCCATCCACGCGCGGCGCGAGGCTGGTGACATCGTCCGCCGCCATCACCGGGGCGGTGTCAATCAGGACGTAATCATATTCCTTGATGGTTTCCTGAAGGAATTTTCCCATGACCGGGCCGAGGAACAGTTCGCTCGAATGCTGCGTCGTGGCGCCGCGCGGCAGCAGAAAGAGATTGCCCACGGTGGTTTCCTTGACGGCTTTATGCCAGTCCATGCCTTGAGCCAGGGATTCGGACAAGCCGGTGTCGGCCTGGATTTTGAAGCGGCTATGCAGGCTGCCTTTGCGCAAGTCGCCGTCCACCAGCAACACGCGCGAACCGCCCGTGGCGAGGGTGATGGCCAGATTGGCGGCGGTCACGGATTTGCCATCGTTGGGCACGGCACTGGTGATCAACAAGGTGTGCGGGCGGGTGCCGGTTTCCGACATGTAGAGCAGTGACGAGCGTAAATTACGATAGGACTCCACGAAAGGATGCCGCAGATCTTCGGATTGCAACAATGGCAGAACCGTGTTTTTATCGGGTGATTTCTCGCGCGGGATATTTCCCAAAACATCTTCGTCGAACAATTCTTCAAGTTCCGTGAACGAACTCATCCGGTCATCCACGCGATCCAGCAAAATCAGAATTGCCAGCCCCAAACCAAGACCAAGCAGGCCGGCGAACATCAATCCCTTTTTAAGCAAAGTTGTGTCCGGATACGCCTCGCAGGCGGGCTGGTAAATGGTGACGGTTTCCGGGCTGGCGTCTTTGTTGACGTTCAGGGTCTGGAACGTGGCCAGCAATTGATCGTAAAGCGCCTGGAGGCGCTGGCTTTTGGCTTTCAAGCTGGCGTATTCAGCGCTTTTATGGCCCAGTTCAATGTTCTGCCTGCCCCGCTGTTTGGTCTGGTTTTCAAGATTTTTGATTTGCAACGCCAAGGCGCTCTTTTTGGCTTCCAGTTGCTCCACGCTTTGATCCCGGTAAATGCCCAGCAACCGGCCCATTTTTTCGGAATCTTCGTTCATCGCGACCATTTTGGGATGTTTCGGCTTTAGATATTCTCCAAACCGGTCTTGCTCCGCCTTCAGCAGCAAAATTTGTTGTTTGATGGACAGATACTGCATCCCAATCGTGCTGGGAGCGAACAACGTGGACTGTCCGCCTAACGCGGCATTGGCCAGAATTCCATTGCCCGTTCCCAGACCGCCCGGCATTCCCGCGCCCGCCAGCGCGGGCGACCGATCCTGTTCGAGCAGGAGGTTTTGATCCAGGGTCATGGATTGGAGCAGGTCATACTCTGACTTGGACTCGGCCAGTCGTTGATAAAGCACGCTTAAATAATTGGCCACGCCACTGGCTTCTTCCAAAAGCGCGACGTCATTGGTGCTCAAAAAGACCGCCACCTGATCGTCCACCTTCCGCATTTCCGGATCCAGCCGCAACATCTGGTCGGTCAATCCGGCAACGGTGGTGTCGGACGCGTGCTCGGTCATTCCCTTTTTCATGTTCCGATATTCATCCATGCACGCTTGGAGATAGGCTTTGGTGTATTCCGGGTTTCCGCCCGTGGCGCGCAAAATAAAAATCGTCGTCTTCGGCAGAACCGAAACTTGCAGGGTGACCGGCTTGGGGGTGACGCCGGGATTCTGGCCGGCCACGCGTTCCCGGGCCCGGTTTTTCACTTCGTTGCCTTGCATCAGGGCGGCTTGGGTTCCCAGGAAGTTGCCCAATTCTTCGGTGTAGAGCGAGCCTTGCTGGGTATTGACTTTGATGCTGACGATCATTTGTCCCTCCGAGATGAATTCCGGTGGCGTAAACCGGATATGGACGGCTTCAATTCCCAGTGCCAGAACCAGACAGATCACCAGCACCCACCAGCGGCGCAGCAGCAGATTGCGATAGCGCTGAACCCGCGAAAAAAACTTCCTGCCCCAAGCGTGGCGATCAGGAGCTGTTGATGCTGAATCTTCCTTCATGGCGATTTTCTAAATGGCGCTAAAAATTGATCAGTCGTTGAGGCACGATGATGAGGTCGTTCGGTTGCAAAACGATGTCCTTCTCGATCTTCCCGCCCTCCAAAATTTCCGTCATGTCCAGGTCGAAAGTCTGGGATTTTCCTTTCGGGTCTGAATTGGCGCGCACGACCGTGACTTTTTTCTTGTTGGCAAAATCCGCAAAGCCGCCCGCCCGCAGAATCGCCTTGCCGGCGGTAAGATTCTCGTTCACCTGAACGTCGAGCGGGCCCTGTTGCCGCACCTGTCCCAAGATGTAAACGCGCCCCCAAAGCCGGTTGGCAATGTTCAGGGACAAAACCACCGTGGCCTGCTTGTAATAATCCTTTTCCAGCGCGGCTTTGATTTCCTCGCCCAGTTGCTTGCAGTTTTTATCCACCGCCATCACCCGGCCGATGTAAGGCACATCCAGCTCGCCGGAATCCGCCACGACCAGACTGGTCGGCGCGGTCTGAATTTCCAAAATCCGATCCTCCAGAATCTGGAAGCTTACGGCGTCGCCAGCGCGCAATTTATAGGTGTCATCCGGCGCGTAACCGTTGAACAAACCGGGCACACTGCCGGGATTTGACCCCGGGGCTGCGGCCGGTTGTCCCGTGACAGGGGTGCTGGTGGCCGGTGGCAACTGTGCAAATACTGGCAGCCCAGTCACCCCGGCCCAGATCAGGAGAAATGAAAACAATCTTTTCACAAAGGGTTTACAGTATTCAGAACTGGTAGGAAAAGTTCAAGCCCAGAATGTTGACCATGTAATTAAGCCCCGCCTGACTGGAGGTTTCCTCAACGAATTGATAGGAAATACTGCCGGAAAGTTTTTTGGTGATTTGTCGCCCGAGGTTTATTCCCACGCTGAACTGGTCAAAATTGGCGGCTTGATTGTAAGTTTGCGATCCTTGTTCCCACCCGAACGGCGTGCTGATTTGATACTTTTTGAATAGATTCCAGTTCGGTTGCAGTCGTGCGAAGTAATGGCTGTAAGCCTGTCCGGAAAATCCAAAATCCGTGCTGCGCCCCGCCGATAGCGTGTAATTGACGAACTTGTTGACCCGGTGCGACAGCGAAAATTGAAAATAATAATCAGCCGTGTCGCCCATGTTCAGATTGGTCGAAGCCGTGCCCGCCGGCGAAAGCACCGTGTAACCCGCGTCCAGTCGCGCGCTCATGTATTCGCTGATTTGCGCCTGGCAAAATACGCCCGCGTTCCATTGCATCATGTCCGGTGAAACGGCCGCCGAACTGGATTGATCGTAGCTGGTCAATCCGCCGCCCGCTTCGACCCCGATCAGGATTTCGGGACGCACGCGCACGCCAGCGTTGATATACAGATTCTCGGACGACCCATCCGGCTGTGACTGGCTGGAACCCAGTGACATGTAACTGGCATGGTCGTAACCCGCCGTAACAACCGCCTTGTTCAAATCCCAGGTCGCACTTGCGCCCGCTGCGTTTGCCAGCCGCGCGTTGTTGCCATTGTTGCTATTCACCCCGGGATTTTCATAGGCGTTCTCGGTCACGGAAATCCGGTCGTGCAGGTTGATCGCAAAATCGCCGAGGTAAATATCAAAGGAAAATCCCGATCCTGGACTGATATAAAACTGGTTCAAGTCGCTATGTTGCAAATATTCCGAGTAACCAACGCCCAGCGAAATATCCAGACTGTTTTTTTCCGTGACCGGCCGGTGCATTTGAGCGTTAAAATTGGGACGGAAAATAAAATCACCCTCGGGGTTTTGCGGTTGCAGGCTCACATTGTCATCATACTCGGCGCTCAATCCCGCTGAAAAACGCCACGCCGTGCGTCCCAGCAACAGATTGTAATAACCGATTGTGGCGGTTGCCTCGCGATTTGCCCGGGCGGCGGCATCGCCCGCCAGCGACAGGCGCAACGCCTCCTGTCCGCAGGCCTCTTGCGTCAGCGACGCCAAAAAACAAACCACCATCGTCAGCCGCCAAAGCCAGCGATGAGACTTGAACTCAATGAATGTATTGTGTGTCACCTCAAACTTTCCGGCACTAAACCCGCTTATTTTGAAGGCCGCATGATGCCGGTTGTTTTTCAAACGGCAAATAAAAAGTCGTCGCCGGACGACGAATGACAATCGTCCGGCATTTTAACGCCGGGTTAAATCCGCAAACATTCCAAGTCCCGCAGAGACGACCCGGGTTTTCAAAACAAAATGATGGGCATTGGCGGAAATCATGTGCCGTTCGTTCAGCCGTCCCGGTGGGACTCATGGTGGCCGTGCGCCAGCACCCCGGCGTTGAAACGCCGGGCTATTGTCGGGTTGTCCCGTTGGGACGAACGATTGCGAAACAGAGCGCGAGTTGTCCCAACTCGCAGCGGGTGGAATAACGAGGGGCGGCTGGGATAATTTTGAAGTTTGTTTGTCTGGCGACGTGCTGCGGATTGAGGACAATCCGCGCTCCGGGGACGGGTGGCCGGCCGCAAGAACCGGGGTCATCCGCCATCCGTCATCCGGTCTGTGATTTCCGCTTTCCGCTTTTTAGAAGGCCGGCCGCCCGCCGCCGACGGTCTTTTTTGTTCATTTTATATTGAACAAAATAGTCAGTCCGCTATACTTTCCCGGTAATTAACTTTCAAACTGCGGAAAATAAGATGGGGAAAAGATGGAAGACCCTGACAAAATAAACGGCGCCAATCCGCGACTGGAACCGGTGGAAGTGGAAGTCATCCACCTCTTCGTCCAGTTTTCCCGCGCCCTCGGCCAGCCCCGCTCCGTCGCCGAAATCTACGGGCTGCTCTTCGTATCCCACCAGCCGCTGACCCTGGATGACCTCATTGAACGCCTGAACTTGAGCAAAGGCTCCGGCAGCCAGGGCTTGAAATACCTCCAGGACCTCGGCGCCGTGCGGACGGTTTATGTCGCGGGCGAACGGCGCACGCATTACGAAGCCGTCGCCGAACTGCGCAATCTGGCCGGCCGCTTCCTGCGCCAGCAGATTTTAACCCACTTTGAAGACAGCGGAACGCGGCTGGAACGCATCGCTGACCAAGTGAAGAACCTTTCGGGCGAACAGCGGAAATTTGTGACCACCCGCGTCAAATTGCTCCGCAGTTGGGAAAAGAACGGGCGGCGCATGTTGCCGTTCGTGGCGAAAATGCTGGGCAGCGGTTGAAGCAGAGGGCGGAAAGAAAAAGCTGAAATGCGGAAAGCTGAAAACTGAAATTTATTTCTACTTTCCCCGGCCCGTGAAGTCTTTGCTTTGCTACTTCACTGGGCTACTTTCGTTTTTCATTTCAGCTTTTAAGAACGGCAGCGCGGAGAGCGCACAGTGCGTGGAGAAAAAAATCGGATGGTTGTCATGCCGGCTTCTGGCGAAAACCCGCCGGCGGCCAAGGGCGGCAGCTTGCCTGCGGGGGGAAGCAGTCGAAGCTGGCGAGTCTCCTTTCTCCCCTCTTCGCTCTGCTCTCTGTCGGATGTCACCGTCGTTAGCAAACTGACCGTCGCCACCGCTGAAGCCTGATCTCTAATGTTGAAATTATTCAAACGACTGGCTGCCGCGCTGCTTGTCCTTGGCGTCTTGCTTGTCACCAGCTATGTCTTCCGCGCGCCGCTGTTGCGCGCCAGCGCGGATTTCTGGATTGTCAATCAAAGCGTCACCAATGCTGATTCGATTGTGGTGCTCGGTGGCGGCTTGCAGACCCGACCGTTTTTCGCCGCAAAGCTTTTCCAAGAAGGGCTGGCCACCAGAATTCTATTGATGAACGTCAAGCCCGATGCGACTACGGAACTGGGACTGACTCCCACCGAACAGGAACTGACGCGTAAGGTGCTGCTGTCCCAAGGAATGACAGAAACCAATCTCGTCGAGATCGGTAACCGCGTCTCCAGCAGCTACGAAGAATCAATCGCCGTGCGCAACTGGGTTAAGCAAACCGGTGCCAGGCGCATCATCATCCCGACGGACCTGTTTCACACCCGCCGGGTGCGCTGGCTCTACGCCAAAGAATTGGACGGGCTGAACGTGGAAGTGATTGTCGTCGCCGTGCCTCAGCGCGAATACACCGCCAGCGACTGGTGGCAGCACGAAGAAGGACTGATCGCTTTTCAGAATGAGGTCATCAAATTTGCCTACTATCGGCTCAAATATTGATCTCTGATTTCAGCGTTTCAGCTTTCAGAATTTCAGCTTTTGGTTTTTAATTATGGACTTGATCCTCGAACCCGGCCGCGCCGAGAAAAATTACTGGCGCGACCTCTGGCGTTACCGCGAGCTATTTATCATCCTCGCCTGGCGCGATGTCACCGTGCGCTATAAACAGACCGTCATCGGCGTGGCGTGGGCAGTCCTCCGTCCGTTGTTGACGACGATTGTGTTCACCGTGGTATTCAGCAAGATCGCCAAGCTGCCCGCGCCCGCCGCCGTGCCCTATGCGCTTTTGGTCATGGCGGCCAACCTGCCGTGGCAGTTCTTTGCCGCCGCCATGAGCGAGGCCAGCAACAGCCTGATCGGCAATGCCAACCTCATTTCCAAAATTTATTTCCCGCGCCTCATCATCCCTGCCGGCTCCGTCATCACCAGCTTCGTGGATTTTCTCATCACCCTGGGACTGATGGCACTGCTGATGGTGTGGTATCAATTCATGCCGGATTGGCGGCTGATGGCGCTGCCGCTGTTCATGCTCCTCGCCTTCGGTGCGTCATTTGGCATCGGCCTGTGGTTGTGCGCGCTCAACGTGGAATACCGCGACTTCCGTTACATTGTGCCCTTCATAGTGCAATTCGGTTTCTTTCTTTCGCCGGTCGGCTACAGCAGCGACCGCGTGCCGGCCATCTGGCACTGGCACGGTATGGATATTCCGGCGCGGCTGCTCTACTCGTTCAACCCGATGGTCGGCGTGATAGACGGCTTCCGTTGGGCGCTGTTACGCGGCCAGACCGACCTCTGGTGGCCCGGCATTCAACTGTCCGTCGTTCTGACCGCCGCCCTCTGTTTGAGCGGCATCTGGTATTTCCGCAAGATGGAACGCACTTTTGCCGATGTGATCTGAAGACGGAGGAAACCGGAAAACAGAAACGCAGTCCAATATGATTATTCAAAGCGCCAAAGAGCTTGAGGTTTATCAACTGGCCTATCAGCTTTCGATGCGCATTTTCGAGATCAGCAAACACTTTCCGGCAGAAGAACGCTGGGCGTTGACCGGTCAGATTCGGCGATCCTCCCGCTCTGTCTGTCTGAATCTCCGTGAAGCCTGGGCCAAGCGACGATACGAAGCCCACTTCGTCAGTAAGTTGACGGATTGTGATGGCGAATCCAACGAAACCGACACATCGCTCGACTTTGCCCGCGATTGTGGATATATCACGGTCGCAGAATATGACGAACTGGCCGCGCACAACCATTCGGTTGGACGCATGCTCGGCAGCATGATTGGGCCTCACCCGGACTGATGGACACCTTGGGGGCGGTGCGCTAAACCGAAAGCACACATGAACAAAAGCAAGCCGACCGAACCGCAACCGTCACCACC
>Ga0207932_1000832_pt1 | contig 10615 bp, 11 predicted proteins | sample NGESurdeep092012_FD_184480 | JGI IMG/M metagenome (GOLD analysis project Ga0207932, IMG submission 184480) | Arctic peat soil microbial communities from Barrow, Alaska - NGEE Surface sample 415-2 deep-092012 (SPAdes) | ecosystem: Environmental > Terrestrial > Soil > Wetlands > Peat ...
TGCTCGAGCAGCAGGTGAACCCCAGCATCGCCTCCCACGGCGGCCGGGCCGACCTGGTGGCCGTCGAGGACTTCTCGGTCTACCTGCGCCTGAGTGGTGGGTGCCAGGGCTGCGGCATGGCCAAGGCCACGCTGTCGCAGGGCATCGAGGTCATCCTGCGTGAGGCCATCCCGGAAATCGGCAACGTCGTCGACGTGACCGACCATGCGGACGGCACCAACCCGTACTACGAGCCGGCCCACAGCTGAGCCGCACCGGGCGCCGGAACCACGGCCCCGATGACCACCCCTCGGGCGATGCCGGCCCCGGGCCGATGATCCGTGACGCCACGCCCGGCGACCTACCGGCGCTGCAGTCCGTCTTCGAGCGGGCCTCCTTGTCCAATCCCGGTGACCGTGCCGCCCTGTTGGACCATCCTGCGGCCCTGGTGTACTCCTGGCCGGACGATCCGACGTCCCGGTGCCGGGTAGCGACGGACGACGCCGCGGGCACCCTCGTGGGGTTCGTGACCACCACCCGGGCCGACGACGTCCTCGAATTGGTCGACCTCTTCGTCGACCCCGGCCGCATGCGCCAGGGGATCGCCCGGGCGCTCCTCGGCGACGTGGTCGTCCACGCCTGGGCCACCGGTGCCCGTCGGCTCGAGGTCGACGGCAACCCGCATGCACACGCCTTTTACGAGGCGGTCGGGTTCGTCGTCGAGTCGATGGTGGTCACCGAGTTCGGCCCGGGGCTCCGGCTCGCTCGCTCTAGCCCTTCGGGGCCAGGGGTCGAGGCCGCACGGCGGGGCAAGCCGGTTCAGCCGACCCGGGTCAGGTGGTCGTCGAGCCACTCCAGTGTGCGACGCCATCCGTCGGTGGCCGCCGCCGCGTCGTACGAGTCGCGCACGTCGCAGTGGAAGCCGTGCTCGGCGCCCGGATAGCGGACGACGGCGGTGTCCACGTCGGCCGTCGAGTTGAGCTCGTGGCGCAGGCGCTCCACCTCCTCGACGGGGATCGACCCGTCGGCGTCGCCGAACAGGCCCAGCCACGGCGTACGCATGCCCGGCACCAGGTCGAGGAGGGCCGGCATGGTCGCCGTGCGCCCGGTCACCACGCCGCCCCCGTAGAAGGCCACCGCCGCGCCCAGTGCCTCGTGGCCGGCGACGAGGAAGGCGACCCGGCCGCCCAGGCAGAAGCCGACGACGCCGATCTGCCGGTCCGCCCATCCCGCCACACCCAGGTGGTCGAGAGCGGCCCGGACGTCGGACAGCAGACCCTCGTCGGTCAGCGCGAGGACGTGGGGGATGACGACGGTGAAGTCCTCGTAGCCGTAGGCCGGCGACCCGGTGCGGTGGAACAGGTGGGGCGCCACCGCGTGGTAGCCGGCGTCGGCGAACCGCCGGGTCACGTCCTCGATGTGTCCGTTGACGCCGAACGCCTCCTGGATCACCACCACCGCTCCCCGGGCCACGCCGTCGGGCACCGCCTCGTACAGGGGCATGGCGCCGTCGGGTGTGTCGATGGTGAGGCTCCGGGTCTCCATAGGCCTGTCACGATGCCCCGTCGGCCGGTGTGCGTCCAGTACGTTGCGTGTGGTGGACGCCCTCTTCGTCGCAGCCTGTGGCGTTGCCGGCGTGGCCGTGGGCGCGTTGCTCGACCCCGTCAGCCAGAAGCTGGCCGACCGGTCCCGGGCGGCCGAGGAGCGGGACCGGGCCGAGCGGGAGGCGACCCGGGAGGCGGTGTCGCCCGACGGATCGGGTGACGCCGGGCCCCGAACCGTCCCCGAGCTCGCCACGGAGGCGCCGGCCGCAGTGCCTGAGCTGGCTCCTGATGCGACGGCGGCCGTCGCCGCATCCGAGGAGACGCCGGATGCCCCATCCGAGGTGCGGCACCTCCTGCCGTCGGGTCGCTCGACAGGCCGCACCGTAGGTGCCGCGATCACCACGGGGGTGCTGTGGGCGGCGATGGCCCACCACTTCGGGGTCCACCTCGTCGTCGTGCCCTACCTGGTGTTCGTGGCCATGGCCGTCGCCGTGTCGGTCACCGACCTCAGCCACCGGCTGGTGCCCCGGAATCTGATCTACGGGGCGCTCGCCCTCATCGTGCCGTTGCTCCTGGCGGTGTCGGCCGTAGACCACACCTGGTCCTTCCTGGTGCGTGCGGCCGTCTGTGGCGCGGTGGCCTTCGCCGTGTTCTTCCTGATCTGGTTCCTGGTCCCCCGGGGGATGGGCTTCGGCGACGTGCGCCTGGCCGGCGTCATCGGGCTGACCGTCGGCTACCTGGGGCCGGTCCACGTCTATCTGGCATTCCTCTGCGGCTTCGTGCTCGGCCTGCTGTTCGGCCTCATGCTGATGGTCGGCTCGTCGGCGGGCCGCAAGACGCGTATCCCGTTCGCCCCGGCTCTGGCCGCCGGCGCCACCATCGCCATCCTGTGGGGTGGAACGCTCGGCCAGCACCTCTTCCACACCGGGTCCTGAGTGCGTGCGCCCGTGGTGAGCACCGGGATGGCGCCCGGCCACCGGGACCCCCGGTCGCCCCGAGTAGATTTGTCCGGATGCTGCGCTACCTGACCGCCGGAGAGTCCCACGGACGTGCCCTCGTGGTGATCCTCGAGGGCGTGCCGGCCGGCCTGCTGGTCACCGCCGAGGACATCCAGCGCGGGCTGTCCCGCCGCCGGCTGGGCTTCGGGCGCGGCCCGCGGATGCGCTTCGAGGTGGACGAGGTGAGCCTGGTCGGGGGCATCCGCCACGGCCGCACCCTGGGCTCGCCCGTCGCCATCGAGATCGCCAACACCGAGTGGCCGAAGTGGGAGGAGGAGATGTCCCCCGCCCCCGGTCTGCCTTCCAAGGTGCTCACCCAGCCCCGCCCCGGGCACGCCGACCTGGCCGGGATGCTGAAGTACGGCCTCGACGATGCCCGTGACGTGCTCGAGCGGGCCTCGGCCCGCGAGACGGCCGCCCGGGTGGCCGCCGGCACCGTGGCCAAGCTCCTGCTCGCCCAGATCGGCGTCGACATCCTGAGTCACATCGTCCAGATGGGGAAGGCCAAGGCCCACCCCGAGACGCTGCCCCGCATGGAGGACCTGGCCGCCATCGACGGGTCCCAGGTGCGCTGCGCCGACCCGAGGGCCGAGAAGCGGATGGTGGCGGCCATCAAGGCGGCCGCCAAGGCCGGCGACTCGCTCGGCGGCGTAGCCGAGGTCGTGGCCTACGGCGTGCCCGTCGGCCTCGGCAGCCACGTGCACTGGGACCGGCGCCTCGACGCGCTGCTCGCCCAGGCCCTCATGAGCATCCAGGCCATCAAGGCCGTGGAGATCGGGGAGGGGTCCGACGTGGCCGCCATGCTCGGCTCCGAGGCCCACGACGCCATCCGCATGGCCGAGCCGGGCTCCGGCACCGACGCCGACGCCACCGCCGCCAAGAGCGGTGGCTACGTGCGCGACACCCACCGGGCCGGCGGCATCGAAGGCGGTATGAGCACCGGCGCCCCGATCGTGGCCCGCCTGTCGATGAAGCCCCTGGCCACCCTCAACCGGCCGACGCTGGGCACGGTGGACGTGGTCACCAAGGAGTCGACGGTGTCGTTCAAGGAGCGCACCGACGTGACGGCCGTGCCGGCCATGGGCGTCGTCGCCGAGACGATGACGGCACTCGTGCTGGCCGGCGAGGCCCTGCGGAAGTTCGGCGGCGACTCGGTCGACGAGTTCGCCCGCAACCATGCCGGCTACCTGGCCTCCCTGGGCCAGACCCCGTCGGCGGCGGCACCGCTGGCCGATGGCTGACCGACTTGTCCTGGTCGGGATGATGGGCAGCGGCAAGACGACGGTGGGTCGGCAGCTGGCCGGCCGTCTCGGCTGGGCCTTCCTCGATTCCGACGCCATGGTGGAGGCGTCCACCGGGTCGACGGTGGCCGAGTTGTTCGAATCCCGCGGCGAGCCGGCCTTCCGGGCCGAGGAGTCCCGGGTGCTGGCCGAGGCGCTGGCCTCGACCACGCCGACCGTGGTGTCCGCGGCCGGGGGCACCGTGCTGGGGGAGGCCAACCGGGGCCTGCTCGCCACCGGGGCCATCGTGGTGTGGCTGCGGGCCGAGCCGTCGACGCTTGCCGCCCGGGTGGGCCCGGGTGGCCACCGGCCGCTGCTCGGGGCCGACCACGCCGACGCGTTGGCCGAGCTGGATGCCGTGCGCCGCCCGCTGTACGAGGAGGTGGCCGACGTGGTCGTCGACGTGGACGGGCTCGACCCGTCGCGGGTGGTCGACCGGATCCTGGCCCTCACCGCGTTCGAGCGGAGCCGGCCGTGACCCGGGTGGTGCCGGTCGAGCTGGCCGAGCGCTCCTACGAGGTCGTGGTGGGCGACGGCGCCCGCCACGAGCTCGTCCGGGTCATCGCCGAGGCCGTGCCCTCGGCTCGACGGGCCGTGGTGGTGACCCAGGAGGGGATCGGGGTCGAGGTCGACCCCGGCCTGCCCGTCGAGGTGGTCACCGTGCCCGACGGCGAGTCGGCCAAGTCGCTCGCCCAGGTGGAGGAATTGTGTCGCCGCTTCGCCCGGTCGGGCCTGAGCCGGGCCGACGTGGTGGTGGCCGTCGGGGGTGGCGTGGTCACCGATCTGGCGGGGTTCGCCGCCGCCTCGTTCCAGCGGGGGACGGCCTACGTGAACGTGGCCACGTCGCTGCTGGCCCAGGTCGACGCGGCCATCGGGGGCAAGACCGGGGTCAACATCCCCGAGGGCAAGAACCTGGTCGGGGCCTTCTGGCAGCCGAGCGCCGTGCTGTGCGATACCGGGACCCTGGCCACCCTGCCGCCCCGCGAGTGGGCGTCGGGTCGGGGCGAGGTGGCCAAGTACGGCCTGCTCGGCATCGAGACGGTGTTCGGGCGTGCCCCTTCGGCTGACCTCCCGATCGAGGAGCAGGTGGCCCGGTGCGCGGCCATCAAGGCCGAGGTGGTGGCCTCCGACGAACGTGAGGGCGACCGTCGGATGCTCCTCAACTACGGCCACACCCTGGCCCATGCCCTCGAGGCGTCGGCCTTCGGGGACCAGGCGGTGGACCTCCGTCATGGCGAGGCGGTGGCCGTGGGCCTGGTGTTCGCCGCCCTCCTGGCCCGGCGTATGGGTCGGATCGACGACGCCCGGGTCGAGCACCACCGCCGGGTGGTGGCCACGTTCGACCTCTCGACCGACCTCCCGGGGCGGAGCGATCCCGACCTGTTGGTGTCGTTCATGGGCCGCGACAAGAAGGCGCAGGGCGACCTCACCTTCGTGCTCGACGGCCCGGAGGGCCTCGAGGTGGTCCGTGGCATCGATCGGGCCGACGTGGTCGCTACCCTGGCGGACATGGAGTCGAACCAGTCCAGGGGTGATGCATGACGGCGGCCGGCCTGGTGCTGCTGGTTTCGGGCCCCAACCTCAACCTGCTGGGGGAGCGCGAGCCCGAGATCTACGGCACCGCCACCCTCGACGACCACGTGGCCGCCGCCCGGGCGGCGGCCGACGACCTCGGCCTCACTCTGGAGCACGTCCAGTCGAACCACGAGGGCGACCTGGTGGAGGCGATCCAGGGGGCCCGGGGCCGGGCCGCCGCCATCATCATCAACGCCGGGGCCCTGTCGCACACCTCGTGGTCGATCCACGACGCCCTGGCCTCCTTCGACGGTGTGGTGGTGGAGCTGCACCTCTCCAACCCGGCCGCCCGCGAGTCGTTCCGGCACACGTCGACCATCGCTCCGGTGGCCGACGGCTGCATCGCCGGGTTCGGGGGCCTCGGCTACCCGCTGGCCGTCGAGGCCGTGTCGCGCCTGCTCGCCGCCCGCCCGTGACCGAGGCGACTCCGGTGCCCCCACCGGGCGACCTGTCCGGCCCGATGGACCCGCTGTCGGTGGCGGGCCGTCTCGACCGGGTGCGGGCCGCCCTCGCCGCCCGCCAGGACGACGGCATCCGCCCGAACGCGCTCCTCGTCACCACGACGGCCAATCTCCGGTGGCTCACCGGGTTCACCGGTTCGGCCGGGGTACTGCTGGTGGGGCCCGAGCGCGCCGTGCTGGCCACCGACGGGCGGTACCGGACCCAGGCCGCCGAGCAGCTGGCCGACTCCGGGGTGGTCGACCAGGTCGACCTGTCGATCGGCGGCGTGGTGGCCCAGCGCGAGGCCCTGGTCGCCGGAGCTGCGGGTGCCACCGCGGTGGGCCTCGAGGCCGGCGACGTGACGTGGTCGGCGGCCACCACATGGGAGTCGGTGCTCGACCCGCTGGTCGTCGTGGCCACCCAGGGGATCGTCGAGGGCCTGCGGGTGGTGAAGGACGACGACGAGGTGGCCCGCATGGAGCGGGCCGCGGCAATCGCCGACGCCGCCCTGGGCTCGGTCCTCCACCTGCTGGCCGGGGTGGGGGACGGCGCCGTGCTGACCGAGTCGGCGTTCGCCGCCGCACTCGACCACGCCATGCGCCTCGGAGGCGCCGAGGACCGCGCCTTCGAGACGATCGTGGCCTCGGGGGAGAACTCGGCAAAGCCCCATGCCCGGCCCGGCCCCCGGGTGATCCGGGTGGGCGACCCGGTGGTGGTCGACTTCGGCGCCACCTACGACGGCTACCGATCCGACATGACCCGCACCTTCTGCGTCGGGGGCGCGCCGACGGGCGAGCTGGCAACCGTGTTCGACGTGGTGGCCTCCTCCCAGGCGGCCGGCGTGGCCGCCGTGGCCCCGGGCGTGGCCGCCGGCGATGTCGACAAGGCCTGCCGCGACCGGATCGCCGAGGCCGGCTGGGCCGAGCGCTTCGAGCACGGCACCGGCCACGGGGTGGGCCTCGACATCCACGAGGGGCCTGCGGTGGGGGCGGGATCGACTGCTATCCTGCAGCTCGGCACCGTGGTCACCGTGGAACCCGGCGTGTACCTGCCCGCCGTCGGCGGGGTCCGCATCGAGGACACGCTCGTCGTGACCGCGACCGGTAGCCGACCACTCACCCGTTTCCCGAAGGAAGTCGCCGTCTGATGTCCGTCTCCACCAACGATCTTCGCAACGGCATGACCCTCAACCTGCCCGAGGGCCTGTTCAACGTCATCGAATTCCAGCACGTCAAGCCGGGCAAGGGCGGTGCCTTCGTGCGCACGAAGCTCAAGAACCAGCGGACCGGCGCCGTCATCGAGCGCACGTACCGGGCCGACGAGAAGCTCGAGCAGGCCATCATCGACAAGCGCGAGATGCAGTTCCTCTACCGTGACGGGACGGAGTACGTCTTCATGGACACCCGCACCTACGACCAGCTCCAGGTGGAGACCGGCCTCCTGGGCGATGCCGCCAACTACCTGAAGGAGGGCGACGACGCCGTCCTCGAGTTCTTCGGCGACGAGATCGTGGGCGTCGAGCTGCCTGCCGCCGTCGAGCTGACCATCGCCGAGACCGAGCCCGGCCTCCAGGGCGACCGCGTATCGGGCGCCCGCAAGCCGGCGACCCTGGAGACCGGCCTGGTCATCCAGGTGCCCCTCTTCGTCAATCCGGGCGAAAAGGTCCGGGTTGACACCCGCACGGGCGAGTACCTGACCCGGGCCTGAGCCCAGCCGTCCCGCCGATCGCCGGCAGGGCACCCCACTCCATGAGCGCCGACTCCGCACCCCGCCACCAGTCCCGCGAGCGGGCCCTGACCCTGCTGTACGAGGCGGAGCTGAAGGGCGAGCGGCCCGAGGACGTCCTCGCCGCCCTGCCCATGGCCCCCGACCCGTACGTCACCACGCTGGTGACCGAGGTCGGCACCCGCAAAGGGGAGATCGACTCGCTGGTGGGCGAGGCGGCCATCGGCTGGGACCTCGACCGCATGGCCGTGGTCGACCGCAACGTCCTGCGCCTGGCCACTGCCGAGCTCCTGGCGTGTGACGACGTCCCCACCGCGGTGATCCTGAACGAGGCGGTGGACCTGGCCTCGGCGTTCTCCACCGACGACTCGGGGCGGTTCGTCAACGGGGTGCTGGCCACCGTCGCCACCCGTGTACGCGGCCCAGCCACGCCCGACGCCTGACCCGGCGGCCCCGCCTCCGGCGGAGGGTGCACCCACCTGAGGCCCGTCCCCGCAAGACTGACGGCCACGCGTCACGGGAGGGAACCCATGGGGAGGAGTGGCGGGAAGTCGAAGGGCCTGATCCTGGCGGCGATGATCTTCGCCGTCTCGATGACCTTCATCGACCAGACGATCGTGTCGATCGCCGTACCGGAGATCCAACGGGAGCTGGGCCTGAGCGCCACCGGCGTCCAGTGGGCGGTCAACGCCTACCTCCTGTCGCTCGCCGCGTTCTTCGCCTACGGGGGGCGCCTGGCGGACACGGTCGGCCACCGCAAAGTGGCGGTGATCGGGGTGACGATCTTCGCCCTGGCCTCGACCATGTGCGGGCTCACACCCAAGGGGAGCCTGGCGCAGGCATGGATCGTCACGTTCCGGGCGGTCCAGGGATTCGGCGGCGCGCTCCTGTTCCCGGCGGCGCTGGCCATCGTGGTGCAGACCTTCCCCCTGCGCGAGCGGGGCAAGGCGCTGGCCACCTTCTTCGGCATCGCCGGCGGCCTGACGGCCATCGGCCCGCTGCTGGGCGGATTCCTCACCCAGTGGACCTGGCGGGCGATCTTCTGGGTCAACGTGCCCGTCGCCGTCATCGCCCTGGTGCTGATCGCCGTCTCCCGCCCCGAGACCCAACACCGGCCGGCCCGGATGGACTACCGGGGCCTGGCCCTCATCGTGTCCGGCGTCGGCCTCAGCGTCTTCGGGTTCCAACAGGCGTCGACCTGGGGGTGGGGGAACCCGGCCATCGGACTGTGCATCGCCGTCGGTGTCCTCCTCCTGGTCGTCTTCGGCATCGTCGAGCTGCGCACCGACGTGCCCCTGATGCAGATCCGGATCTTCCGGGTGCGCCCGTTCCTGGTCGAGAATCTGGTGCTCGGCATCGCCATGCTGGCCTTCGTCCCGGTGTTCTTCTTCGCCAGCGAGTACGCACAGATCTCCTTGGCCAAGACGGCCTCCGAGGCCGGGCTGTTCCTGCTCTACTTCTTCCTCGGGTTCGTGGTGGCCGCCCAGATCGGCGGCCGCATGCTCGACCGTGGCGGGGCCAAGCAGCCGGTGGTGCTGGGCTGCGTGCTGGCCGCCGTGGGCTTCGCCCTGTGGGCCGGCAAGGTCACCACGCTCAGCTTCTCCGCCCAGCAGTGGTACGTGGTCCTGGCCGGGGCCGGCATGGGATTCCTGCTCGGGCCGGCCAGCACCGACGCCGTCAACCGAGCATCGCGCCTGTCCTACGGCGAGGCCACCGGCATCACCCAGACGGTGCGGAACTACGCCGCCAGCCTGGGCCTGGCCATCCTCGGCACGCTCCAGCTGACCGTGATGCGGTCCCACCTGACGACGTCGCTCCGGGCGCAAGGCCTGGCGCCGTCGGCGGCGGCCTCCGAGGCGGCGAGTCTCACCCAGGGCCGGTCCGGTTCGACGTCGGGCGGTTCGCTACCGCACTTCGTCCGGCTCGACTTCGCCTACGCCACCCGCAGCGTGCTCTTCTCCATGGCCGCCGTCATGGCCGCGGCCGCGGTGGTGGGCCTGGTGGGCCTCCGCCGGGGTCGCCAGGAGGACCTCGACGCCGACGGTGCCGCCCCGGCGGTCGCCGACGATCCGGCCATCTCGGAATAGTCGCCGCCCGCCATGCGTTGACCGGCGGGGACAGGTGGACGCGGCCCCGTTCCGCCCCGCCGGGCGCCGCGGTGCCTGTCTCCTGGCGCACCTTCCACCTGGCACACCTTTCCGGACTACGCACATGGCCACCTCCGACACTGCAGCCGACCTGACGGGGCCGGAGGCCGGCCGCGGTGGCGGGGGTGCTCCGGACGACTCGGCCAAGGGCGTGCTGGCCGGCCTCGACCCCCACCTCAGGCGCCTGGCCCTGGTGGTCGTGCTGGGCAGCATCATGTCGATCCTCGACACGACGATCGTCAATGTGGCCATCCCCACCCTGGCCAAGGACTTCCGGGCCCCGCTGTCCCAGGTCCAGTGGATGTCGACCGGCTACCTGCTGGCCCTGGCCGTCACGATCCCGCTGACCGGGTGGGCCGTCGAGCGGTTCGGCGCCAAGCGGATGTGGATCGCCTCGCTGGCCCTGTTCCTCCTCGGCTCGGCCCTGTCCGGGGCGGCATGGTCGATCCAGAGCCTGATCGCCTTCCGGATCCTGCAGGGTGTCGGCGGCGGCATGATCATGCCGATCGGCCAGTCGATCATGGCCCAGGCCGCCGGGCCCCAGCGGATGGGCCGGGTGATGAGCCTGTTGGGTGTGCCCATGCTGCTCGGCCCCGTCCTCGGCCCCGTCCTCGGCGGTCTCATCGTGGACAGCGTGTCGTGGCGGTGGATCTTCTACGTGAACATCCCGATCGGGATCGTCGCCATCGCCATGGCCGTCAAGTACCTCCCGGGCCACCAGAAGACCGACCGGGCCTACAAACTCGACGTGCTGGGGTTCGTCCTGTTGTCGCCCGGCCTCGGGCTGTTCGTCTACGGCCTGTCGCAGGCCGGACAGGGGTCGGCGTCCAGCGTGCTGGTCCCGACGGTGGCCGGTGCCCTGCTCGTCGCGGCGTTCGTCTGGCACGCCCTGCACACCAAGGTCACCCCACTGATCGAGGTGCTGC
>Ga0207932_1000833_pt1 | contig 10604 bp, 10 predicted proteins | sample NGESurdeep092012_FD_184480 | JGI IMG/M metagenome (GOLD analysis project Ga0207932, IMG submission 184480) | Arctic peat soil microbial communities from Barrow, Alaska - NGEE Surface sample 415-2 deep-092012 (SPAdes) | ecosystem: Environmental > Terrestrial > Soil > Wetlands > Peat ...
AGGGGGCAGCCCTGGACCGGGTCTACGAGACGCTGGTCGGAGCCGCCGTCGGTGTCACCGTCAACGTGGTGATCGCAGCTCCGCTGTACGTGCAACCGGCCAGTGATGTGATCGGTGAGCTGGCCGACCGGATGGCAACGTTCCTGCGACGCCTCGCCGATCAGCTGGGGACAGGGTGGTCTCGCGAGTCAGCCGACCGGATGTTGAACGAGGCCCGGCGCCTCGGCGACGAGGTCGACCACGCTGACTGGACCCTGGCTCGCGCCCAGGACAGCGCCAGGTTCAACCCACGCGTTGCCCAGGCCCGCGAGGCGCTGCCGCGGCTGCGCACCGGGTTGACGGGGCTCGAGCACACCTACCTCACGATCCGCAACCTGTGCCGTTCCCTCCTCGACCGGACCTACTTCGTGCCAAGCGAGCAGGCGGAGACTGTGTACGACGCACAGGTCCGCGCTGTGCTCGCGCAGGTGCTGCAGGCTGCGGCGGATGCCATCGGGCACGTGTCCGTGGTGACATCCGGCACCGAAGCCCAGGACGCCGCCCGAACGGAGGTCGACCGGCGACTCTCCGAGCTGCACCGTCGCCGCGACCGGCTTGCCGAGCTCCTGCACGAGGAGTCGCGTGCGGACCGGGCGGTCTGGCAACAGCACGGCGCTCTGCTCACCGACCTCGACCGAATGCGGATCGAGGTAGAGGCCGCGGTCCGCCCACCCGAGCAGGCGTGGCGACCACCTCCGGTCATCGAGGGTCAACGGCGAGCGTTGCGGCGCATCCTCGCGGCTGTCCGCCAGCGCGCCGAGCGTCGGCGGCGCCGCTCCTGACCCAGCCCGCTGGACCCGTGAGATGGGGCGCCTCGGTCAAGGCAGAGCTGGCCGCTGCTGGGGACGTCTTGAAGGAGGTGCTTCGCGACCGCGCACGCCTCCACTCGGCCATCTCGCCGGCGGGGGGTCCAGGACGTCGACATCGACAACGTGCGGGAGCCGCGCGGTGGCCGAGGTGGCTGCCAAGGTGCTCGCCTTCTGTAGGCGGTCGCATCGGAATGCCCGGGGGCACGTACGGTGTTAACGGGTCATGGACAAGGCGAACGCGCACCGGGCCGCTGCTCCAGCCATGGCCGTGCGGGAGGTACTGGCGACCGAACGGCTCCGGACACTCGCGCTTTGTCAGGCACTTCACAACGACTTCGACTCGATCGTCGAGGCTTCGACGTCGTCCAACGCCGATGACGAGCACGACCCGGAGGGTGCCACTGTGGCGTTTGAACGGGCACAGGTCGTTGCGCTGCTGGCTCAGTCCCGATCACGACTGGACGACATCGACCGGGCCGTCCAGCGGTGCGAGCGGGGCAGCTACGGGATCTGCGAGGGCTGTGGCGAGGCGATCCCTGCGGAGCGACTCGCCGCGCGTCCAGCGGCACGGACCTGCCTTCGCTGCGCTGTTTGAACCTCCCACGGTTGTGCCCCGTCGCCGACTCGCGAATCCCGCAGGACGGATCCGCTTACGACGACGGCACAAGACCTGGACTTGTCGAGCACCGAGCTTCCCTTCGCTCTCCGGTGGCTCTCCAGCCTTGGGAGCCGCGGATCAGCATGGGTGCGCCGAGGCGTGTCGAGGCGGTCGGCGGGTGGTCAGCACCCTCGGTGACATGAGGTGATGTTCGTGGCCTACGACGGGCACAGCACCGCCGCCACGATCGCGTTGGCTGCTGTCGGTCGCTGCGAACGCATGTCCTGCGCCGGGCTAGTACGCCTGCAGCGTCGGACGGATGAGCAGCTCGTTGACCGACACCCGGGAGGGCTGTGACACGGCGTAGAGGACGCCCGCGGCGATGTCCTCGGGCTGCAGGGCGTCGTAGTCGTCGTACGACTGGCGGCTGCGCTGGCGGATCGTCTCGTCGCTGATGTGGTCAGACAGCTCGGTGCGAACGGCACCCGGCTCGACCAGCGTCACCCGCACCCGATCGTCGATCAGCTCCTGGCGCAGGGCCTCCGACCAGCCGCCGAGGGCCCACTTGGTCGCGCTGTAGACGCTGGAGGTCGGGCGGGCCTTGCGGCCGGCGACGCTGCTGATGTTGACGATGTCACCGCCACCGGCGCGCAGGGCCGGCAGGAACGCGTCGGTCGCTGACATCGCGCCGAGTAGGTTGATCTCGACCATCTGGCGCCACTCGTCGGCTTTGCCGTCGGAGAACGCCGACAGCAGCATCTGGCCGGCGTTGTTGACCAGGCAGTCGGCACGCCCAAGCTCGTCGGCCACCCGCTCGGCCGCTTCGCGCAGCGAGTCCGGCTTCCGAACATCAGCGGTCAGCGGCAGTGCGCGGCCGCCGCCAGCGACGATCCTCTCGGCCAGCGCGATGACCCGGTCGGTCCGCCGGGCCAGCAGCGCCACCGCGGCCCCCTGGGCCGACGCGGCAAGAGCAGTGGCCTCGCCGATGCCGCTGGAAGCGCCAGTGACCACGAGAACCCGGCCGTCGAGAAGTCCGCTCATCGGTCAATCGTAGCCATGCTGGCGTAGCGGTCGCCTGCGGCCACGCCCGCCGGGGCCAGCTCGTCGAGCCGGGACAGGTCGTCAGCCGACAGCGTCACGTCGATCGCGCCAAGGTTCTCCTCGAGGCGGGACCGCTTCTTCGTTCCCGGGATCGGGACGATGTCCTCGCCCTGGGCGAGCAACCAGGCGAGAGCGAGTTGCCCGACGGTGCAGCCCTTCTCGGTCGCCATCTCCTTTACGCGGTCGACGAGCTGGAGGTTGCGGTCGAAGTTCTCACCCTGGAAGCGGGGCGCGCTGCGCCGGTAGTCGCCTTCGGCGAAGTCATCGGGAGTGCGGAACCGACCGGTGAGGAACCCGCGGCCGAGCGGGCTGTAGGGGACGAAGCCGATGCCGAGCTCGCGGACGGTGGGCAGGAGCACATCCTCCGGCTCTCGCTCCCAAAGCGAGTACTCCGTCTGCAAGGCCGCAATCGGGTGCACCGTGTGGGCCCGGCGGATCGTATCGGGAGCGGCCTCCGACAGGCCGAGGAGTCGTACCTTGCCAGCCTGCACCAGCTCGGCCATCGCACCCACCGTGTCCTCGATGGGGACCGCCTTATCCACCCGGTGTTGGTAGTAGAGGTCGATGACGTCGACCCCGAGGCGCTGCAGGCTGGCGTCGCAGGCGGACCGGACGTAGTCCGGGTGGCCGTTGATACCCACCCACGAGCCGTCCGGCTGGCGCTCGTTGCCGAACTTGGTCGCGAGCACAACCTCATCCCGGCGGCCGGCGATGGCACGGCCGACGAGCTGCTCGTTGGTGAAGGGGCCGTACATGTCGGCGGTGTCGAGCAACGTGCAGCCCAGGTCGAGCGCCCGCGCGATGGTGGCGATTGACTCCTGCTCGTCGGTCTTGCCGTAGAACTCGCTCATGCCCATGCAGCCGAGGCCGAGAGCGGAGACCTGCAAGGAGCCGAGCCGACGCAACTGCATACGCACATCCTTCGAAAATGGGGGTCGAGCCAACGTACTCCTACGACCCGCTCACCCGCGACACCCTCTCAAGAACCGCACCCTGGCCCATTTACCTCTCGCAGTAGCGGATCCTGCTGCGAGATGAGCGTCCCACAGCTGCGCAGGCAGAATGAGGATGTGCACTTGAACGTTCTCGATGGGCTTCCGGCAGATCACGAGGCTGCCATTGGCGTCTGGCGCGCGGCGAACATTGCCAGGCTCCTACCCCCCAGCTGCTGCAGGGACTACACGAGCGTGCATCGGAAAGGGGATGAAGCCGAACGACGCTGTGGACCCGGGCGTCGAACGCGCGCGCTCGACGCCTGTACCAAAGCCAGGGATACCGAGCGTCAGGCCACGAGACCACACTTGGCGACGGTGGCCCCATCCTCCAGCTCGAGCGTCAAGCACGCTGACCCGCGTCGTTCGGTAGTCGATCGTGCCTCTGAACGTCAACTCTCCGCGGGCCGCTCCAACAGCAGCCGCATCGAGGGGAACGCCGGTTCACGGAAGCCGGCCGACTGGTACATGCCGGCGCCTTCGGGGGTGGCATTGAGGTGCACGACACGCACATCCGTGTCCGTGTGGAACCAGGTGAGCAGCTCAGTCAGGCACGCTCGCCCATAGCCGCAGCGGCGGTGGGCCGGCTCTGTGCTGATGTTGAACACGTGCCCCTGAGTTCCGCTGACATCGTTGGGGCCGGGAGCGCGGGCGTCGCAGCTGCCAAGTGCAGCACTCACAACACCGTCGACCGGGTGCTCGATGACGAAGCCAGCAAACTGCCGCGGCCGGGTGAGCTGGTCGCGGAACCAACCGGCTGCGGCGACGCGCCACTCAGCGTCGTGGCCCCCGACGTCTGAGCCCATCGACGAGAACATCAGCGAACGCAGATGTACCAGCGCCGGCACATCCTGAACCGTGGCACGGCGGAGTTGGACTTGTGCTGGAACTGGGATGATCACGCCGACAATCATCTTGCTCCGTCCGCGCAAGACCGAGTCCGGTGAGGAACATGGGATCCTCTCGCAGACACCAACCGCCAGTTACCCGTAGACCGATCGTCCTACGGACACCGTGCTTGGCTCAGATGCGTCCGGTCATGGTTCGGGTATCAGCGACATCGCATGGGACGCCCTGCGATCAGTCCCAGTCGCGGGCGGGGAGCGACAGCGTGCCCTCTGCGATCAGGACCACGGCCCTCAGTGCAGACACGCCGCTGATGCAGCGGCCGCCGTTGACCACCGACGGGGCACGCGCGTTGTTGTCGATCACAGAACGGCGCACCGCCTGACAAACATGCTTGCTAAGGGTTGCATTTTGCTAACTGAAGCAAGCACAATGGAGGTATGCCGACGTTCACTCCGATCTCCGTTCACGACCTTGGCGAGTACCTGCGAGAGCAACGCCACTCGGCGCAACTCTCATTGCGGCAGCTGTCCGAGGTCGCGGGGATCAGCAACCCATACATCTCCCAGATCGAGCGCGGCCTGAAGAAACCGAGCGCCGAGATCCTGCAGGCCCTTGCCAAGGCCCTGCGCATCTCGGCCGAGTCCCTCTACGTCCGCGCCGGCATACTCGATGAGCGCACCGACGATGCCGGCGCCCGCGCCGTTGACGTCACCGACGCCGTCCTGGCTGACCCCAAGCTGAACGACCGGCAGCGCGCTGTCCTGCTGGACGTCTACGAGTCCTTCGTGGGCGAGCCGGCAGCCGGCAAGTCGTCAGCGTCGAAGTCGACCAAGACCACGAGACCAGCCAAAGCGCCTCGCGCACCGAGCCCAGCACAAAAGCCGGGAACACCGGCCCACCCGGAAATCACCCAAAAGGAGAAGAAGCCATGACCCTCGTCAAGGAAATCCGCAAGACCGTCACTGACGCCACCCCCGTCTACGCCGCCGTCGGCGTCACCGACCTGGCCGTCGAGAGGTTGCGCGAAGCCCGCGCTCGCGCTGCTGCCGTTCGTCCGGATCTCAGCGTCAGCGCGATGCAGGACCGGGCCGTCAAGGGCATCGAGAAGGTCACCGAGCAGGCCCTGCACATGCCTGCGCAGGTCCGCGACCAGACCGTCGAGGCGGCCGACAAGGCTCAGCACACCTACACCGAGCTCGCCGTGCGCGGCGAGAAGCTGGTCAAGCGCCTCCGCAGCCAGAAGGCCACTCAGGACCTGCTGGCCCAGGCAGACAACACCGTTTCCCTCGGCAAGGGTGCCGTCACGACCATCCGCAAGGCGGCCGTCGACACCCGGCGCGCAGCCAAGGCCACGCTGACCACCAGTCGCAAGGAGGCCGAGGTCGTTCTCGAAGCCGTTGCCTCTTCGGTCAAGGGCGAGGCCGAGACCACCACCGAGGTTGTGCGCGAGGCCGCCAAGGCCACTCGCACCTCGGCCAAGCGCACCGCCACGACCGCCAGGAAGAGCACCGTTGCCGCGGAGCGCGTGGCCGCAGCCACGGCCGCCAGTGCCGCCAAGACCGCGGCTGCGGCTGCTGAGGCCGCCAGGATCGCCACACCCAAGGTCGGCGACTGACGGAAGCAGCAGTTGCCGTTCGGCAGCTGAGCAAGAGACAGCGTGGCCGGCGTCGTTCACCCGACGTCGGCCACGCTGTCTCTTGCGGGACGACGCGTCACAACACCCGGGGGCCAGGAGCAAAGCCGCCCGCCGGATGTACCGCCAGCGGGGCCATTGAGCGAGTTCTCCGCGGCCATGCCGCCCCCATCAACAGCGCTGCCTGTGTCGATGTTGGCTCTGACGAGCTCCACGCGTGCGCAAGGGTCAGCTCAGCACCTGGGAAATCATCACACCGACGCCATAGAGGGGGCCCAGCCGCCTATCGCCCATCGGCTATGTACCGGTCGCATCTTGTTAGTTGACCCGGCGTCCCGATTGCGGAACGGTCAGCGGAGCACGCGGCCGCCCTCACAAACTCTGCCCCGCCCCGTAGCCCGATCCACCTACGAAGGTGAGTTCCGAAGCCTTTGTTTGGTTCCCGGCAAGCGAGATGATGATGATGTTGTTCGCAGCAGAGATCGGCGCGGTGGCCGGTCTGATGATGGGCGCATATCGCGGTGAGCCGAACCGCAGTTGATGTCAAAGAAATCTCCAGACGGACGCGGAGGGGTCGTTGAAATGAAGGCTTCGCTCGACAAGAAACCTGCCCTGCCCCTGACAGCCGCTGACCTTTGTGACCGTTGCTCAGCTCGTGCGGTGGTCGAGACTGTGATGATGCAAGGCGGTTCGCTGCTCTGGTGCGCGCTCCACTTCGCATTCTTCGAGGACGCGCTGAACGCCTTCGGCGCCACCATCCTGGTGGACGAGCGGCGCCGATAGCCGATCGTCCCGTAGCCCAGTGATCGCCCTACGAACAGGATCCGGCATGGGCGGACCCGTCGCTGACCCACCGCCGTGCGCTGTGGTTGGGTCTTCTCGGTCCACTTACGCTTGTTCGCGATGGTGGCAGCGGCGAGACAGTTCGGTCCATGGGCACCCCAGCCGCGATGCCGGAACCCGACATCGTCGCTTGGCTCCTCGACTGTGACGATCCATCCGTCCGCTACTTCACGCCGACCCTGCTCGGCGAGTCGGTGGACGGCGTCGCTGCCGCGAAGACACGGTGCCGGATCATGACCGAGGGTGCTGTGCCGCTCGTCTAGGCGGCACAGTGCGAGGAGGGTCATAGGTGCGAACGTGAGCGCTTGTACACCGCCAAGTACACCGGCACGGTCTGGCAGCTCATCATCCTCGCCGAACTCGGCGCGGACGGCGGCGACGAGCGCCTGCGCCGTGCCTGCGAGGCCATCCTTGTTCGCAGCCGTGCAGGCGGCGTCATAAGTTTGGTGTATGGAATATCGACAGTTAGTCCCATTGCCCTTCCGGGCCGCCCGTTCCGGGCTGAAAATGGGGCTGTGGTTGCCCGCCGATGTCGGAGTTCCTTGGTTCGTTAGGCCGTCAGTTAGTCGGGCACCGGGAGCTGCGTTGTTGGGCCCTTCAGTGTTGCTTCGGCATCCTGGTTTGGAGCCCACTTGCCGGCGGCCTGCTGTCAGGCAAGTACCGCCGCGGCGTGGATGCTCCTGCGGGCAGCCGGCACCTGAGTGAGTGGGATGAGCCGCCGGTCCATGACGAGGACAAGTTGTACGCCACGATTCAGGTACTTGTCGAGATCGGCGCCGCGCGAGGCGTATCAGCCGCGCAGATCGCGTTGGCCTACATCGTCGGCAAGCCCGCGGTCACCTCGGTGATCGTCGGCGCCCGCACCGAGGACCAGCTGGCCGATAATCTGGCCTCGGCACAACTCGCGCTCACCGACAACGAGGTCTCGCGGCTGGACGAAGTCAGCGCCCAGCCCCTGCTCTACCCGTACTGGCACCAGGCGAAGACGTCCGCCGATCGTCTCAGCCCGGCCGATCTGAGCCTGCTTGGCCGGCACATCGGCTAACCGCGGCGAAGCTGTTCGCGATCTACGCCCACCGATCCCAAGGCCGGGACCAGGCCATGGCACAAAAGCTCGGGGACCTGATCCAGTCGTCAACCGACTCCTGCTTGACGACAGCTTTCGCGACGGCCTTGGCACTGCCGGGCTCTGCCCCGTGAGCTCTGCCCCGTGATCAGTCGGCCATTTTCGACGACGTAGGTGTCTAGGACGGCTTGTCGGCGAGGGTGTACTTTCCCACCGCGCTCCTTCGGGTTGTCCTGCAGGCCGAACGGGACGGCCTCGCCGCGCTGAGCGAGCTCCTCTTCGGACCAAGAGAAGACCAGTGACATCCTTGTCCGTGACCAGGAAGTCGCCGTTACTGAGCCTGACGTTGATCACCCCGGCCTGTTCCGTGGCAGACCGCGGAGACGATCTTGTCGGACTCGTAGAACTCGGTGATCAGGCTCGCAAGCCCGGCTACCCGGCCTCTGGCCTTGTGGATTCGATAGTCTGATGGCCAAACCAGATCAGAGGAGAGCGGCATGCCCAGCACCGTCAAGGGAGTAATCGCTCGCACCAAGGGTGCGCCGGTGGAGATCGTCGACGTCATCGTGCCGGATCCGGGTCCTGGTGAAGCCGTTGTCAAGATCGAGGCGTGCGGGGTCTGCCACACGGACGTGCACTACCGCGAGGGTGGCATCAGCGACGAGTTTCCGTTCCTGTTGGGCCATGAGGCCGCTGGTGTGGTCGAGGCGGTGGGCGAGGGTGTCACCAATGTCGCGCCGGGCGACTTCGTCATCCTGAACTGGCGCGCTGTGTGCGGTCAGTGCCGGGCGTGTGCCAGGGGCAAGCCGCAGTACTGCTTCAACACCCACAACGCCAAGCAGAAGATGACCTTGACCGATGGCACGGAGCTCTCGCCGGCGTTGGGGATCGGCGCGTTCATCGAGAAGACCTTGGTTGCGGCCGGTCAATGCACCAAGGTCGACCCGCAGGCCGATGCCACCACCGTGGGTCTGCTGGGCTGCGGGGTGATGGCGGGGTTTGGTGCTGCGGTCAACACTGGTGGTGTCAGTCGTGGTGACTCGGTGGCCGTGATCGGCTGCGGCGGCGTGGGCAGTGCCGCGATCGCCGGTGCCGCGGTGGCCGGGGCGACGACGATCATCGCGGTGGACGTGGACGACCGGAAGCTTGAGTGGGCAAAGAAGCTCGGCGCCACCCACACCGTCAACTCCCGCAACACTGACGCCGTTGAAGGCATCCGCCAACACACCGGCGGATACGGTGCGGACGTGGTGATCGAGGCGGTCGGCCGGCCCGAGACCTACGAGCAGGCTTTCTACGCAAGAGATCTGGCCGGCACGGTCGTTCTGGTGGGAGTACCCACGCCCGATCTCCAAGTCACCTTGCCGATGATCGAGATTTTCGGTCGTGGTGGGGCGCTGAAGTCCTCCTGGTATGGCGACTGCCTGCCCAGCCGGGACTTCCCGATGCTGGTCGACCTCTACCTCCAGGGACGTTTCGACCTCGGCGCGTTCGTGTCCGAGACCATCGGTCTGGGCGACATCGAGTCGGCGTTCGAGAAGATGCGCACGGGCGAGGTCCTGCGTTCGGTCGTGGTCCTGTGAGCGCGACCGCGGCGGCTGTCCGCGTGGACAAGGCCGTCACCTCGGGCACCTTCAGCCTTGACGGTGGCACCTGGGACGTCGACAACAACGTTTGGCTCATCGGCAACGACGACGAGTGCATCGTCATCGACGCGGCCCACGACGCTGCGCCGATCCTGGCGGCAGTGGCCGGGCGCAAGGTCATCGCTGTCCTGCTCACCCACGGGCACGATGATCACATCGGCGCGGTCGGCGGGGTCGTGGACGTGACGGGTGCTCCGTCATACCTGCATCCGGCCGATCGGGTCCTGTGGGACAGGGTCTATCCGGTGAGTCCCGACGGCGAGCTGGCTGACGGGGATGTGTTCACCGTCGGCGGACTGGACGTCCACGTCCTGCACACTCCGGGTCACGCTTTCGGCGCCTGTTGCTTCCATGTCCCGGATCTGGGCGTCGTGTTCACCGGTGACACGCTCTTTGCAGGAGGACCCGGCGCAACAGGACGCTCGTACTCGGACTTCCCGACGATCATCGACTCCATCAGCGGCAAGCTCCTGAAGCTGCCGCCGCAGACCGTCGTCCACCCCGGACACGGCGACGACACCACCATCGGAGCCGAGGCACCCCACCTGCAGGAGTGGATCGACCGCGGTCACTGAGAGTGCGACAACCGTATGCCGCGCGGGCTGACCCTGAGCGGGTGAGCTCGCGCAGGTCACCAGTCCGGCGAGGCTCAACTAGGCGGTATGGGGTAGTGGCTGGGGCCTCGCTCACATGTGAACGAGGGTTGCCGGTAGTTGCCGGTAAGGGTGGTCCTGGCCGGTAGAGCCACAGATGTGGGAGGCCCAGTGAATATTCAGCGTACGAGCGTGGTTTGGATGTGCACGCACGATCGGTGGTCGCGTGCCGGCTGGATGGACGGTGCGGGGAGCTGATCGAGCGCCGGCTGACCCCCGATTACGGCGAGCTGCCGATATAGGTCCGGTCGCTGCCGGGTCCGGTCGCGGTGACCGTGCACCCGACTGCTTCGCGGTCAGTGCGGGAGGCCCGCCCGTCGCGAGTCCTGACCCGCGCCGGCCACATCAGAACCTTGGGAGGAATGGCGGCGGGGG
>Ga0207932_1000836_pt1 | contig 10593 bp, 3 predicted proteins | sample NGESurdeep092012_FD_184480 | JGI IMG/M metagenome (GOLD analysis project Ga0207932, IMG submission 184480) | Arctic peat soil microbial communities from Barrow, Alaska - NGEE Surface sample 415-2 deep-092012 (SPAdes) | ecosystem: Environmental > Terrestrial > Soil > Wetlands > Peat ...
CGGCTCTTACGCGCTGCAGTGCTTGAGGCACGACAGGCTGCAAGCGTGTCACGGGTTCCTGACGGGATGCACGGCGTTGATCCAACTCGCTGGTTTCCGGTTTAATGAACGCGGCCGGAGGGTTGGTCAATACGACAAACTCGGTGTGCGCGCGCGTCTCTTTGTTGAGCCCTTCGTCGGAAACGATAATCGATGACCCCGGCGTCAGGAGTTTCGAAATTCGGTCGATTGCGTCCTGCGGAATATTGATCCGATCCAGCACCTCGCTTGGGGTCTGCGGTGTCCATCGTTCACGGCTGAACGAAGCGGTGCGGATCAATCGGCCGTCAACCCAGCGCTCTTTGACGCTGTATCGATCATGCAGTTCGTCACCTAAATTCTTGCTTTTCATCGCGATGACGGACCAACGCATCTCCAGTCCGCCGTTTTTATAATCCATGGCTGTGAACACGTGCGTACCCATCGGCCGTTGCCGGTTGTCAAAGCTGACGGGCACATCGAACAACGGTGCAAAATTGCGCCGAACGAACAGCCGGCCCTCCTTCTTGCTGATAAACACCGAGGTGGTATTAATCCGAGCCGCATCCTGAAGATTGCCGGCGTCTGCATCGTTGCTTGCGAGCTTGCGTGACGCGGAAAGTGAGACACTGCCGCGAGAGCCGCCGTTGCTGTCTGGAGGAATGCGGTCGGCAGATGGTCCGGATGCGATGTTGCTCGTCAACAAGAACGGATGCGAAATCTCTTCTACTCGCGGCTCATCGTTTGCCACGATGACCCGGACTCCCAGATCCGTGAGGCCAAATAGCCAAGTTGCAAAATGGCGCGGCAGTCGAATGCAGCCGTGCGAAGCGGGATAACCGGGCAATACACCTTCGTGAAGCGCGACACCCGACCATGTGATGCGTTGCATGAATGGCATCGGCGCAGCGGAGTAAATGTTCGATTCGTGCCAGGTATTCTTCTGCAAGATCGAAAATACGCCGGTCGGCGTCGGGTGTTCGGCCGTGCCGGTAGAGACCGGCATGCTGATGATTGGTTCGCCGTTGCTGTAAAGCTCGGCGCGCTGCTTCCCGATGGAAACAATAATGTGCAGAGGCCCCGCCGGGAGATTGTTGGGAAGCGCTACCTCTTGCTCTTTCTTGGGCTCGACAGATTGGGATTTGCGTGCAGCCGCAACGCTCTCTTCGGGAGAGGCCAACAGCAAGCAGCCCACGACCGACAATGCAGTGGTAACAGTGCCTCTCCGCACGACACCTACCTCCAATGTGTACCCACCAGCCTACCATCGGGTGTGCGGCAAAGAAGGTAAACAGGAATTTTTCAAAAAAGTTCCAATTTGACTTAAATTTGCGCTTTCCGGCGGTCGGAAATCGGCCGCGGCACTCAAGGCTTGCCCCAGCGCAGAGGGTCGATGATCCTTTAAGTATCTACGAAAACTCGCGCAACCGTCGCAGTTAATGTTAATTTTGGTATTGCTGTATGGAACTATTTCGCTTGTTTAGCATCGGTCTAAGCTCGGTTTAGGGGAAATGGCTTGCCGCTGGTTCCGCGTGCAGGCTTGCGAGGGGAAGATGGTGGGGAGTTGGCGACGCTTCACGAGCAGGGGGGTGATGTCGGCTGTCATGCTGCTGACAGCGGCCTCAGCGTTTGCGCAAACCGAGCCGCAGCCGAAGCTGAATACCAATGACGCCGTGGCGCTGCATGCCAGCGGGGTCGCCTACCGCGACTTGGGCGATCTCGAACGTGCGATTCAAGACTTCGACCAAGCCATCAAGATCAATCCGGAATTCGTGCAGGCGCTCATCGACCGCGGGGTCACCTATGCGAACAAGGGCGACGCCGGCCGCGCCATCACCGATTTCGATCGGGCGATCCTGCTCGATCCGCGCGGTGCTTCTGCCTATAACAATCGCGGTCTCGCCTACCGCGCGCGCGGCGAAACCGATCGCGCCATCGCCGACTTCGGCGCGGCGATCCAGATCGACGGCAAGAACGCACCCGCCTTCTACAACCGCGGTAACGCCTATTACGATAAACGCGATTACGATCGGGCCATCGAGAATTACGATCAGACGATCCGGTTCAATAACGATTATGCGCCGGCGTATTTCGATCGTGGTGTCGCCTACTACGAGAAACGCGACTACGAGCGCGCGCTGCGTGATCTTAGCCAGGCGGTCAAGCTCGATCCCAAGGATGCACGCGCTCTATACAAACGCGGCATCACTTACCGAGCGCGCGACGAGACCGATCGCGCCATCGCCGATTTCGGCGCGGCGCTTCAGCTCGACAGCAAGAACGTACTCGTCTTCTACAATCGTGGACTCGCTTATCGCGAGAAACATGACGACGACCGCGCCATTGCGGATTTCAGCGAGGCAATCCGCTTGGATGCCAAGCATGCGCTCGCTTTTTATCAACGAGGCTTGGCCTATCGCAGCAAGGAAGACATCGAGCACGCGCTGACGGACTACGATCAGGCGATACATTTAGATGTCAAGAATCCGAACGCTTATTATGAGCGCGGCAACGCCTATTTCGACAAGCGCGATTATGACCATGCGATCCAGGATTTGAATCTGGCGATCAACATCAAGCCCGACTACACCCTGGCGTTCAATATACGCGGCCTTGCGTACAGCGCCAAGGGCGACAATGACCGCGCCATCGCCGACTTCGATCAGGCGATTCGGCTCGATCCAAAATTCTCCGCCGCGCTGAAATTTCGCGGCGACGCCTATCAAAACAAGCGCGACTATGACCGCGCCATCCAGAACTTCGACCAGGCCATCCAGGTCAACCCGAATTACGTTCTCGCATTCTACAGCCGCGGCCTGGCACTTACGAACAAAGGCGACTTCGAACGCGCCGTGCAGGATTTTACGCAGACGATCAAGCTCGATCCCAAGAATGCACAGGCTTATAACAGCCGTGGCATCGCTTACCGCAGCCGGGGTGACGCGGCCAGAGCTTTGCAGGATTTCGGCCTAGCGACCAAACTCAATTCAGACTATGGCAGCGCTTATTACAACCGCGGCGTCTTGTATTACGAGAGACGCGACTACGATCTTGCGGTGAAGGACTTCAACCAGGCCGTCCGGCTTGACCCACAAGACGCTCCCGCGGTGCATGCTCGCGGTCTCGTTTATCGCGAGAAGGGCGACTTCGACCGCGCCATCGCGGATTTCGACCAGGCCATCCGGCTGGATCCAAAATCAACGGTTGCCTTCGTCGATCGCGGTAACGCATTGCGCGAGAAGGGCGACTACGCACGCGCGATCGGCGACTTCGACCAGGCGATCAAGCTTGATCCAAAATCCGCCAGCGCCTTCACCGACCGTGGCAACACCCATGCGGCCATGGGCCGGATCGAGTTGGCGCTGAAGGATTTCGATCAGGCCATCGTATTTAATCCCAACAACGAAGGCCCTTATAACAGCCGCGGCGTTGTCTACCGCAATCGAGGCGACATGAAACGCGCGGTCGCCGACTTCGATCAGGCGATCAAGATCAATCCCAACTACGCGGTGGCGCTCAACAACCGCGGTGCCATCTTCCAGGCCCAAGGCGAGCTCGATCGCGCCATCGCCGACTACGACCAGGCCATCAAGGTCAAGCCGGATTTCGACGTCGCGCTCAACAGCCGTGGTGTGTCCTTGCGCAACAAGGGCGAGGTCGACCGCGCCATCGCGGACTTCGACCGGGTGCTCAAGATCAATCCCAGGTTCGCCGCCGCGCTGTATAATCGTGGCGAAGCCTACGAAACCAAGGGCGATCACGACCGTGCCATCTCCGACCTTGATCTGACGCTCAAGATCAACCCCAACCAAGAGCTCGCCTATAATGCGCGCGGCCTGGCCTATTTCGGCAAGCAGGACTTCGACCGCGCCGTCGTCGAATTCAGCCAGGCGCTCATGCTCAATGTCAATTTTTCCGCCGCCTATAACAATCGCGGCTTTGCACTGCGCAGCAAGGGCGATAATGACCACGCCATCGCCGACTTCAACCAGGCGATCAGGCTCGATCCGAATTACCTGCTAGCCTACGACAACCGCGGCAACGCCTATTCCGACCGGCGCGATTTTGACCGTGCCATCGCGGATTTTAGCCAGGCACTCAAGATCAAACCCGGCTACGTGCGGGCCCATCAGGGTCGCGGCGTCGCTTACGGCATGAAAGGCGAAACCGGCAGCGCCATCGCGGACTTCGATCAGGCGATCAAGCTCGAAACAGCCAACGCGATCACACTGAACAACCGCGGTCTCGCCTACCACAACCGAGGCGAGTTCGATCGCGCCATCGCCGATTTCGACCAGGCGATCAAGATCAATCCGTCCTATTCCATCGCGTTCTACAACCGCGGCAATAGTTTTTACGACAAACGCGACTACGACCGCGCCATTACCGACTTCGACCAGGCGATCAAGCTCAACGCTAAGGACTCCTTCGCTTTCCATGATCGCGGTATCGCTTATTACGACAAGCGCGACTACGACCACGCTATCGCCGACTTCGACCAGTTGGTGACGATCAGCCCCCAATACACCATTGCTGCGCGCGGCAATGAGGCCAGAAACCAGCGCGGCTATGATCGCGCGGTCGTAGAGGCGAAGAAACCGCTCAAAGTTAGCCCAAACTATGCACTCGCCTTCAACGACCGTGGCATCGCCTTCGCATCACAAAGACAGTACGACCGCGCCATCGCCGATTTCGACCAGGCGATCAAGATCAATCCGGCTTATGCCGTCGCATTCTACCAACGCGGAAACGCCTATTATCAGAAAGCCGATTATAATCGCGCCATTGCCGATTTAGACCAGTCGATCAAACTCAATCCGAATTATGCCCTGGCGTATTACGACCGTGGCGTCGCCCGCTACGAGACGCAGGACTATGACCACGCCATTGCCGATTTTGAGCAAGCGATCCGGCTTGAACCGAGGAATGCTTTCGCATTTTACAATCGCGGAACCGCCTATTACGAAAAGCGCGACTATAACCGCGCCATTGCCGACTTTGACCAGTCGATCAGGCTGAACCCGAAAATCGCGCCGGCTTTCAATAATCGCGGCAATTCCTATGCCGGCAAACGCGACTACGATCGCGCCATCGCTGACCTGAGCGAGGCGATCAAGCTCAATCCGGATTATGCAATCACATTCAACGACCGTGGCATCGTTTTCGACTTGAAGGGCGATGACGACCGCGCCATTGCCGACTTTGACCAAGCAATCCGGATCGACTTTAAATATGCCGCTGCATTCAGCAACCGGGGCATCTCTTACGCCGCCAAAGGGCAGCTGGACCGCGCGATCGCGGACTTCGATTCTGCCATCAAGTTGGAGCCCCGCTACGCACTCACTTTCTTTAATCGCGGGAACAGCTATTACGACAAGCGCGACTATGACCGGGCCATCCAGGATTTCGACCGGGTACTCAAGCTTTCTCCAACGGATACGCTGGCCTACAACAACCGCGCTGATGCCAATATCAACCGACGCGACTATGATCGCGCGATCGCCGATTTCGACCAGGCGCTTAAATTAAATATCAATTACGTGCTCGCCTACAACAACCGCGGCGTAGCCCATGCGTTGAAGGGTGAGACCGACCGCGCCATCGCGAATTTTGACCAGGCGGCGCGGCTCGATCCGGCAAATGCGCTTGCCTTCTACAACCGCGGCCTGGCGTTCCGGGACAAGAATGACATCGACAGCGCGATCCAGAATTTTGACCAGGCGATCAGACTCAATCCGAACTCCGCCGCCTCGCTCTACAACCGGGGCAATGCATACATTCATAAGCAAAATTATGACCGCGCGATCACGGATTTCGATCAGGCGATCAAGCTCAATCCGGACGATGCGGCCGCCTACTATGATCGCGCTCTCGCCTATGGATTGAAGGGAGATAACGATCGCGCGATCGCCGACTTCGACCAGGCGACTAAGCACGATCTGAAGAATGCCAAGGCATTCTACAATCGGGGCGTCGCTTTCCGAAAAAAGGGCGATATCGAGCGAGCGATTACGGATTTCGGCCAGTCGCTGCAACGCGACCCAACATTTGCGGCCGGCTTCTATCAGCGCGGCAACGCTTATTATGAAAAGCGCGACTACGATCGCGCCATCGCGGATTTCGAGCAGGTGATCAAGCTCAATCCCAGCGATGAACTCGGCTATTATAGCCGGGGCCTAGCCTATCGCGACAAACAAGACTACGACCGCGCGATTGCCGACTTCAGCCAGGCGATCCGGCTCAATCCCGCGAATGCCTTGGCGCTCAACAATCGCGGCCTTAGCTATCGCAACAAGGGCGAGATCGATCGCGCCGTCGCGGACTTCGATCAGGCGGTCCGGCTCGACCCAAAGCTCGCCGTCGCGTTTAACGACCGCGGCATTGCATATGGGGCCAAGGGCGACACCGATCGCAGCATTGCGGACCTGGACCAGGCCATCCGGCTCGATCCAAAGAACGCCCAGGCATTCAACAACCGCGGTTTCGCATACCGTAACAAACGCGATATCGATCGCGCCATCCAAGATCTCAACGAGGCGATCAAGCTCAATCCGGCCTACGCCGTCGCCTTCTACAATCGCGGCAATGCCTATTTCGACAAACGCGAATACGATCTCGCCATTACCGACTTCAACGAGGCCATCAAGCTCAATCCCAACTACGCGACGGCCTATAACAGCCGTGGTCTCTCTTACGAAAACAAGCGGGACTACGATCGGGCCATCCAGGATTTCGCGCAGGCGGTCCGCCTCAATCCGAATAACGCGCTCGCCTTCAACAACCGCGGCTTCGCCTACCACAACAAGGGCCACGCCGACAAAGCGCTGGCGGATTTCAACCAGGCGATCAATATCAATCCCGACTACGCGCTGGCGCTCTACAATCGCAGCATCGCCTTTTACGCCAAGCGCGACTACGAGCGCGCCATGGCCGATATGACCCAGGCGATCAAGCTCGATCCAAATTATGCCAATGCCTTTTACGACCGCGGTATCGCTTATTATGACAAGCGCGATTATGACCGCACCATCAACGGCACCGATCAGATCGCTGGCCGCAGTCCAAACTATGTGGCCGCCATCAAACCCAGCGGTGGTTACGAGAATCGGCGCGAGGGCAACCGCGTGATTCAAGACGCCAGTGTGGCGATCAAAAGCAACCAGGTCGAATTAGATCGGCTGAGCAGGAATTAGCGTTTGCATTAATTCTTTGTCATCTGAGGCTTGCGCAGCCGAAGGGGTAAACGCGTTGGTGTTACAAACCGATGACACCAAGCCCATGATCGGCGACCGCACGATTGATGATGGGAATGACTGCCATTGGCGAACGGACTTGCCAGACATGCCAGCCTATGTCGTGTTAGCGAGGTGAACACAACGCGGCGCAGCATGTCCCAATTATAATGTAAATGCCTGATATCAATAGAACATTCGCCATTGCTCCAATGATGGAGAGGGCCGCCTGAGCGGGAATCTGTAATAGATTCTAGATACTTAGCGGGGCCTACGAAGTCCACGTCGTACCGCTCATTGTACCGTTTCATTTGCCTCTTTGCCGTTTGGATGCCGCATCGATTTACACGTTTGATTTGTCGGCCACAGTATTTTGCAGGTAGCTGGTTCTGCGGAAATGAAAATGAATTATTCTGTTAGAAAAAATCATTATTTGCGCTCGCACCGACGCACCCAAGCAGCTTGCCACCGCTCAATCCCCGATGATGATATCGAAGCTGTTGTCTGAAGCCGGAACCGAGCCTGGATGCTTGTCATTGGCGACCGGGTTTTGCAGCCGGTTCTACAACGTGGTCTATCTCATCAACCGATCGAGACCGCGCCGCCCTAAAGTCGGCAGCACCGGGTCGCCGATCATGCGATTCGCACGGGCTTTGTATTTGACTTAACGCAATTCGGGATGGTCGCTGCCCGGTTATCTTAGATTGGTTCAATTTACGTCTCGTCGCTGCATAATAAGTCGGCTATCGGGGGAAACGATGAGGCGCCTAGCGTGAAGGCTCGCGCATTTAATTATATTCGTGTGTCTTCCACCGATGAAGCGCTGCAAGCGTTTCATGGGGCGAAAGATGCATGTTATCTGTCCGGCGGACAAAGTCTCGTCCCGTCCTTGACCCTGCGCCTCCAGGCACCTGACCTACTGATCGATATTTCACGGATCGACGCGCTTAAGGGCGTCCAGGTGAGGGACGATCGCTTGCGGATCGGCGCACTCACCCGTCATGTCGACGTGTTGAGGTCGGCGGAGATCGCCCGGTTTGCCCCGCTGCTCAAGCAGGCCGCGGCGCATGTCGCCCATCCCGCTATCCGCAACAAAGGGACGATCGGTGGGTCGATCGCGCACGCCGATCCGGCGGCGGAATTTCCTGCGATGATGCTCGCGCTGGATGCGGAAATCGAGATGATCGGCAAGCTCGGAAGCCGCCGCATCAAGGCAGATCAATTTTTTCGTGGTCTTTACGAGACGGCGCTGCAACCCGGTGAAATCCTGACCGCGATCCATTTGCCGTTGTTTGGGCCCGCCCATCGCTGCGCTTTCGACGAATTGGCGCGGCGGCATGGCGACTTCGCGATCGTTGGAGCGGGCGTACAGGCGGTTTTCGATGGCGAAATCGCTCAATCGGCACGGATCGCGTTTTTTTCGGTTGGGCCGACGCCGATGCGGGCGAGGAATGCCGAGGCGGCCATCGCCGGGCGTTTGCTGGACACTGATTCAATCAGCGCGGCCCAGACCGCTCTGTCGCAAGACCTCGACCCGTCCGACGACATCCAGACGACGCCCGCTACTCGCATGCATCTTGCGCGGGTGCTGCTCGGTCGTGTTCTAGGCCGACTGAAGGGGCCGACTGATACGGGCGCGGAGACGCAAAGATGACCGAGCTTGTTCCTTTGTCGCTGACGGTCAACGGGCAGATGGTGCACCGGTTGGTGGAGCCGCGCGTGTCGCTGGCGGATTTTTTACGTCAGGACCTCAAGCTGACGGGGACGCATACCGGTTGCGAAATGGGTGTGTGCGGAGCCTGCCTCGTGCTGCTGGAGGGCGAGGCCGTGCATTCGTGCCTCATGTTGGCGGTTCAGGCCGAGGGGTTGAAGATCGAGACCATCGAAGGGCTTGCCGAGCGCGGCGTCATCGCCGAGTTGCAGGCGGCCTTCCACGAACGCAATGCCTTGCAATGCGGCTTCTGTACGCCGGGCATGCTAGTCACCGCGCATGAAATTCTCGCCGCAGGTGGCCAGCCGTCGCGCGAGGAAATTCGCGATGCGCTTTCGGGGAATTACTGCCGCTGTACCGGCTATCAGGCGATCATTGATGCGATCGAAACGGTCGCCAAGGTACGCGGCGGTGCATCCGCGTCACCGGCCACGGAGACGATCGCATGAATTCTGCGCTCAATCCGTTGGATCGCCCGAACAGCTATATCGGTCGTTCCGTCTCGCGGCCGAATGCCAAACGGCATCTGGCCGGACGCGGTCGCTACGTCACCGATCTCGATCTGCCACGCATGCTGCACGCGGCGTTCGTCCGTAGTCCCTATGCCCATGCCCGCATCGTATCGATCGACGTGGCGGCAGCACGGGCCATGCCTAGCGTGCATTTGGTAGCAACCGGCGAGGACTTGGCGCGCCTATGCAAACCCTGGGTCGGTACGCTCGATCATTTCAAGGGTATGAAATCGTCTCCGCAGCTTCCACTCGCGATCGGCAAGGTCGTCTGGTCGGGTCAGGCCGTGGTCGCTGTTGTGGCCGAAACACGTGCTCAGGCGGAAGACGCGGTTGAGTTGGTGACGGTCGAATACGAGGAGCTCCCGGCCGTAACCGATATCGATGCCGCGCGCGCATCCGGTACAACCGTCATCAATTCCGATATGGGAGACAATGTTGCTTTTCGGTTGGCGCTCTCCAGCGGCAATGTCGATGAGGCCTTCGCCCGGGCGATGACCGTCGTCGACGGCGAATTTGTTTTTGGCCGACACACGGCGGTTACGTTGGAACCACGTGCCCTCATCGCCGATTACGATCCGAGCGAAGAGCGCCTGACGGTCCATCACGGCACCCAGACGCCGTATCAGTTCCAAGACATCTACGCCCGTCATTACGGGATTCACGAGTCGCGCGTCCGCGTGGTCGCGCCTGACATCGGCGGCTCCTTTGGGATGAAGCTTCATGTCTATCACGAGGACATGGCTGTCATCGGCTTGAGCATGCTGGTGGGACGGCCGGTGAAATTCGTGGCCGACCGGATCGAGTCGTTTCTTTCCGACATCCATGCTCGCGATCACCGCGTGCGGGCCCGCATCGCGCTCGATAGCGAAGGTACGATTCTGGCCATGGATGTGGACGACGTCACGGCGATCGGTCCGTTTTCCACTTATCCGCGGACGAGCGTTGTGGAAGGCAATCAGGTCGTTCGATTGATCGGCTCGCCGTATCGGTTCCGCGACTATCGCGCCAACCTCGCCGTCGTCTTCCAGAACAAGGTGCAGACCAGCCAGTACCGTGCGGTCGGCCATCCGATCGCCTGCGCCGTCACCGAGCGGCTTCTCGACATGGCGGCAATGAAAGC
>Ga0207932_1000837_pt1 | contig 10589 bp, 8 predicted proteins | sample NGESurdeep092012_FD_184480 | JGI IMG/M metagenome (GOLD analysis project Ga0207932, IMG submission 184480) | Arctic peat soil microbial communities from Barrow, Alaska - NGEE Surface sample 415-2 deep-092012 (SPAdes) | ecosystem: Environmental > Terrestrial > Soil > Wetlands > Peat ...
AAAAGGTAAAACTACATTTAAAGAAGAATTTGTAACTGCAGGTGGAATTAAGTTAAATGAAATTGAAGCTAATACTATGACTAGTAAAATTGTACCTAATCTCTTTTTCGTTGGTGAAATTCTAGATGTCGATGGAATTACAGGTGGCTTTAATTTTCAACATGCATGGACAAGTGGATGGTTGGCTGCTATGGAAATAAGCAGGATTGTAAAGGAGGGTGATTAGTTTTTTTATTTAAGATATGTTCAAAAAAAATCCCGTTACTTAGGTAACGGGATTGTAACAAATGAAAAAACATTCTATTCACTATCTTCAGTTTTTTTCTCAGGATCAACTGCATCTTTTTTAACCTCTTCGGTTTTCTTTTCAGCAGTTACCTTTTTCTTTTTAGTTTCTTCTTTAAGAGCTGCAGCTTTTAGCTTTTCTGCAGCGGCTTCACCTTCATCTTCCATTTTCTTTTTCAAGTCAGCTAAAACTCCAAGGTCGCCCAAGGTTGTTTTTTCAACTTTACTTTGAATACTCTTCACCGCTTTTTTGGTTGATTCAGCATCAGCTCTTTTCTCTTTTATTTCAGCATCTTTTTCTTCAGCTTTTACCTGTTCCCAGATGCGGCTGTGGCTAAGAATGATCTTTTTATCATTACGGTCAAATTCAATAACCATGAATGGTGCAATTTCATCTATACCGATAATTTTTTCATCTTCGCGACGCAAGTGACGTGCTGGTGCAAATCCTTCAAGTCCGTAAGGAAGTTGAACAGTTGCTCCTTTATCATCTTTTCTTGTAACAGTTCCTTCGTGGATACTGCCAACAGGGAAAGTTTCTTCAAGAGAATTCCATGGATCTTCTTCAATTTGTTTATGGCCAAGTTGAAGTTTGCGGTTTTCTTTATCGATGCTCATAATGATAACATCAATCTCATTTCCAACTTTCGTGTATTCGTTGGGGTTATTGAAGCGCTTCAGCCAGCTTAAATCACTAATGTGAATCATTCCGCCAATGCCGGGAGAAAGTTCAACAAACACGCCGTAAGGAGTAATATTTTTTACCAATCCTTTGTGTTTGCTTCCTTCAGGGTATTGAGTTTCAATTGTATTCCAAGGATCTTCAGTCATTTGTTTAATAGACAGGCTCATTTTGCGATCCTCTTTACTAAGTGTAACAACCTTTGATTCATATTCATCGCCAAGCTTAAAGAATTCTTTAGCGTTGATTGGAGTGTTGGCCCATGTTATTTCACTAACGTGAACAAGACCTTCAACACCTGGGAATATTTCTAAGAAAGCACCATAGTCTTCAATATTCACAACTTTTCCTTTTACAATTTCACCTTCTTTAATTGTTTCAGGTAAAGTATCCCAAGGATGCGGGGTTAATTGTTTCAGACCAAGACTAATACGTTTTTTATCATCATCAAAATCAAGAACTACTACATTGAGTTTTTGATCAAGTTTCAACACTTCGCTAGGATGGTTAATACGTCCCCAGCTGATATCAGTTATATAAAGTAATCCGTCTAAGCCGCCAAGGTCAAGGAATGCACCAAAATCTGTAATGTTCTTGATTGTCCCTTCCAGTACCTGGCCTTTTTCAAGTTTACCAATAATTTCAGCACGTTGTTGTTCAATATCACTTTCAATAAGTGCTTTGTGCGAAACAACCGCGTTCTTTATTGCTTCATTAATTTTTACAACTTTAAATTCCATTGTTTTACCAACAAACTGATCATAATCAGTTACAGGCTTAACGTCAATCTGAGAACCTGGTAAAAATGTTTCCATACCAAATACATCAACGATAAGTCCGCCTTTGGTTTTGCTTGTAACAAGACCGGTAACAATTTCACCTGTCTTATGCATATCAACAATTTTTTCCCATGCACGTGTTGTGCGGGCTTGTTTACGGCTTAAGTGAAGGTTACCTTCCCTGTCTTCTTTTTCTGCTACCATTACTTCCACTTCATCACCTACTTTAAGATTAGGGATATCGCGAAATTCATTCAACGAAACAAGTCCGTCACTTTTAAAACCAATGTTTATAACAACATCTGTTTTGGTCATTCCCACAACAGTACCAAAGATCATTTCATTGTCATTGATCTGCTTGAAGGTTTTGTCATAAACTTCATCATATTTTTCCCTTTCTTTTTTGTCGTAAGAGGTTACATTTCTCTTATCAACACTCCAGTCAAAATCATCATGAGGAGTTGCGATAATCGCATCATGAATTTCAACTTCAGTTTGCTGTGGCTCACCATTATCAACTGGTTCTTCCACTTTTGGGAAATCAGGGAAGGGAACACCTTCAATACCACCCTGTGGCATTTCTTCAACTGATTGCCTGATTTCTTCTTCTGTTCCGGCATTTACGATTGGATTCGCATCATTTCTTGTTTGTTCTTCCATATTATCATCAGCAGGTAATTTTGTTGTTGCTGCAGGTGCCTGGGCCACCTCCTGCTCATCAGCATTTTGGTTAATAATTTCGTTACTCATATTCTATTCCCAATTAATTTTTTATTTTGGGACTGCGAAGGTAAGAAAATACAGCCATTTCCCCGAATCCTAATTGAATTATGGACAAATATTTGCTTTTCAAATTTTTTCTAAAAAATTTATTCAAAAAGATCCTGATATGTTTTATTTGATTGCCCTAAATACTAATTGTTTATAAAGTACAGTTTCCTAAATTGCATTCTTATTTTTTACGAGAAAACGATGATGAAAAGGTGGATCGATAGCTTGAAACAAACACACCTGATAAAATCGCTGGTGTATTTCCTGATAGGTATATTTACTTATCCGGGCATAGCGATTATCAACAGGATAAGAATAAGCGGTACCGAGCATATCAAAAATCTACCTAAGAAAAATGTTTTATTTGTAAGCAATCATCAAACCTATTTCGCTGATGTAATTACATTTATTCATATTTTTTGCGCAGTAAAATGGAGGAAAGAAAACAAGTTAGGTATTCCATTTTATTTATTAAATCCTTTCACACGCGTGTATTATGTAGCAGCGGCAGAAACAATGAAAAGCAGTTTTTTAAGCAGGCTTTTTATGTGGGGTGGTGCAATAACTGTTAAGCGTACCTGGTGTACTGAGGGTAAAGAAGTAAGAAGAGGGCTTGATCCCGGTGATACACGTAAAATTGCGAGAGCTCTTGAGAACAACTGGGTAATCACATTTCCCCAGGGAACCACAAAGCCATTTGCGCCGGGCAGAAAGGGTACTGCATTTATAATAAAAAATTATAAGCCGGTAGTCATTCCTGTTGTGATTAGTGGCTTTTGGCGCGCATTTAATAAGAAGGGATTGAAATTCAAAAAAAAGGGAACACTTCTCAGTGTTCAATTTAAAGCACCCTTGGATTTAACCTATGAAGAAAGTATTGACACCATTCTTGAAAAAGTAATGGATGCAATAGAACAGAGCAAAAAATTTATGATGAAAAGCGATCATCATTCAATAACACCTTTGAATAAGTAAATGATTGAAATAGCAAATGAGCTCACTTGCTATTTCTAATACTTTTAATTCCTTATTTAATTGGCTCTACAAAAAAAGTGCTTTGAGTTCAATTGCATCTCCCGGTTTCATTTTCCCTGCAAGAATCAACCTTAATTGCCTGCGTCTTAAGGCACTTTCAAAAAGACTAATTTCATCTTCAGTTTCAGGTTCAAGTGTAGGAACAGTTCTGGGTTTATTATTAGGATCCAAAGCAACAAAAGTATAATACGCCTCATTGCTTTTGTATCGGTATTGTTGAATGATGTCTTCACCCCAAACATTTAAATGTACTTCCATACTGCTGTTAAAAGATCTTGTCATTTTTGCCTCAATATGAACAACGTTGCCCAATTTTATTGGATTAGTAAAAGAAATGTTATCAACAGAAGCCGTTACTACCGGCGCATTACAATGCTTTGTACCCGCCAATGCTGCAGCAATATCCATCCAGTACATAAGCCTGCCGCCCATCAGGTTGCCAAATGTATTCGTATCATTTGGTAATACCAGTTCGGTCATTATCACTAAACTCTCTGAAGCTTTTTTTGAAATCATTATAGAAATTTTTTGCAAAGATAAGGTTGGAAGGTGAAGAAGGGAGATGGAATGTTTTGATGACAATGCAACTTCATTTGTTATAAATTTACAAAACTATAAATGCAATTTGCATGATTTTCCCGCCGCAAATAGTTACTAAAAATGATTTATTGTTATTGCAATTACCTGCGACTATTGATGAAGTAATTGCTCAACTTGAAAAGATTATAACCTATTGCGAAATCAATAATAATCGGGCAGGTTATTTTGCAGTGTTATATTACAAGGTTACCTGTAAAGTTAAAGAGGGTATTATAAAAAAGGATTTTGAAGACGGTATTAGAATGGAACACTTGGATGTGAAATTTGCAAACCGTTACCTGGATGCATTTTATTCATCAATCGCCGGCAGGCAAACAACCAATTCCTGGCGCATCGCTTTTGATTCGGTTTCAGAGAATACTTTACTTGTGTTGCAGCATTTGCTTTTAGGCATGAATGCTCACATTAACCTCGACCTTGGCATCGCGACAGTACAGGTTATGCAAGGTTCTTTATTAAACGATATTCACAATGATTTCAATACAATAAATTCTATTTTATCATCGATGATTGACAACACTGAAGACTGTCTTACGAAAGTAAATCCATTGATGAAACTGCTTAATTTGGACATTTATAAATATGATGAAATGCTGGTTCAGTTTAGCTTATCAACTGCAAGGGACGGGGCGTGGAGTTTCGCGCAGGAATTGAGTGGAAAAGCCGGAAGTGACTATGAAAATTGTATTCGTTCAAGAGATGAACGTATTGAACAATTAGGAAGCAGTATTGCCAAACCGCTTGGATTTTTATTAAAATTTATTATTAAACTAATCAGGTTATTTGAAAAAAAGAATGTGAAAGGAGTGATAAAACTACTCGGGGAATAATAATTAAAAACTCAATAAATAATTTTGATTCCGGATTAGGTATTTCAATCTTAAGATTATTAAATTCTTTTTTATTCTCAAAAAATTATGGCTGCAAATAAATTTTACGCTTTGCATTCGTTCTTCTTTTAACCATTAATTTATTTATTTGGTAATTAGTTTTTGATTTGTGAATTTCGGCTCAATTATGAAAAATATTTCTTTCGGCGACACAGAAATTGCTTTTAAATATAAAACGGATAGCGAACTAAAAAAAGCAAAATTTCTTTTTGCCACAATGACGAAACCCTTGCTGGTAAAGCTCGGTACAAAATTAACTCCCTGGCTTATAAAATCCGGATTGCCAATAAATGGCTTAATAAGAAAAACTATTTTTAGCCAGTTTGTTGGAGGAGAAACTTTACAGGAAACCTCTGGCGTAGCTGATAAATTAGGAAAATTTAATGTGCAGGTAATCCTTGATTATGGTGTAGAAGGAATGGAAGGCGAGGAAAATTTTGATAAAGCAAGAGATGTATTCATAAAGTCAATTCAATACGCCGCAGCGCAACCGAATATTCCTTTCATGAGTGTGAAACTTACCGGTTATGCCAGGTTTGGTTTATTGCAAAAGTTAAATGAAGGATCCCAATATTATGATATTGTTCAGGGAAAAGTTTCTTTGGACAAACTAAATGAAAACGAAAAGGAAGAATGGCAAAGAATTGTAAACAGGTTAGAATCGATTTGCCAGGCAGCTAAAAATAATAATATCGGCGTTTTAGTTGATGCTGAAGAATCATGGATACAGGATCCTGTTGATGCATTGACTACGCAAATGATGCAAAAATTCAATAATGAAAAGGCCGTCGTTTATAATACTTCTCAACTTTATAGGCACGATCGCCTTCAGTTTATAAAGGACAGTTGCAGGTATGCAAAAGAAAATAATTTTAAACTGGGAATGAAATTAGTGCGAGGTGCTTACATTGAAAAAGAACGTGCGCGTGCAATAGAATTTAACTATCCTTCGCCAATAAATGAAGATAAACAATCGACTGACAATGACTATAATGCGGCGATGGAATATTGTATTAATCCATCAAACGATATATACATTATAATAGGTTCGCATAATGAATACAGTAATTTATATGCTACAGAGTTAATGGAAAAATTTGGGCTGCCTTTGAATTATGATCATGTTCATTTTTCACAATTGTATGGCATGAGTGATAATATCACTTTTAACCTGGCAGAAGCTGGTTGTTTGGTAAGTAAATATTTGCCGTTTGGACCAATTAAAGATGTAATTCCATACCTCATGAGAAGGGCCGAAGAAAACACTTCAATTAGCGGCCAGACAGGGCGTGAACTATTGATGATTAAAAAAGAATTACAACGCAGATTCGCAAAATAATTTTATTGCATTTTTATTACCTGGGATTCGACCAAAGCAAAAATACTATCTGTCTTTTTAGGAACCAATTTGTATAGTCCTGTAAACAGGCTGAAAGCCGGAAGCACTGCATGTTTCCTGCTAAAATAAAAACATGGAAGCGTAAAAGACTGCTTGCCGCCGCCACTCACTTTTATCCCCGGGTGAATATGCCCTGAAAAAGTAAATAAATTCTCATCATCTGTTTTTGATAAGGATGCGATATCATGCGTGAAGCAAAAATTTTTAATGGACAATTTTTTATTGGCAACTTTTATATTCGCTTCTTCGTAAAATTTATCTGTAAGAATATCGTGATTCCCTTTTACAAGATGAATAAGTAAAGAAGGGATATCATTTCTCCATTTTAAAAAGAAATCAATTTCTTTATTGGCATGGCTGTGAAACATATCGCCTGCAATAATTAAGGTGGAAGGTTTAAAATATTGAATCTGGCTAAAAAGCCTTTGCAGGTCTTCTTTATAAATATTTTGAGGTACGCCAATTCCTGATTTTCTAAAATGTCCTGACTTTCCAAAATGAAGGTCAGAAAGGATTAATATTTTTTCTTCTTCCCAAAAAATACATCGTGCTGGCGATAGCCAGAGGTTTTGATTTTGAAGAATAAATCTTTGAGGTGAAAACAAGGAATTTTTTTGCTTTGAAGTTATTACATTAATACTTATAAATCATGTGCAGCAGAAAACCTTAATTGGTTGTCTTATATAAAAATCATGAAAAAAATAATATCAATTATATTTATTTTTCTTCCATTTTTCGGATGCAAAAAAGCATCTGATAGTTGCACTAATGTTATAGTTACCCTATCTGCTCCCTCTTGTAATCATGTTGGCGTTATTATTGACGGAACCAAATATCCTTCAGATGATTTGCCCGCTCAATATGCTGTGGATGGAAAAAGTATTTGTATTGAATATTCCTTTTGGGGCGATCCGGCAATGTGTCCCTGCTGCGGCGGAAAGAAAGTACATGTTATTGCCGTGCATTAATTTATTTCTCCATTTGCATTTGCATTTTTTTCACTCTGTCTTCCAGTTTTTCAGAAGTTAGATTTTCACGCAAACTATCAACTTTAATAGGAAAGCAAAAAGGAGTAAGCGAGTTTGGAAACGTAATAATTATTTTACTTTTTTGAATTCGTTCCAACATATCTCTCAGCCGTTGCTCTTCCATTTGCTGCTCCATCACTTCATTGTAAGCCTGTCGAAGCAATAGATTGCCGGGTTCATATTCTGAAAATACATTAAAGAGAAGTGATGCTGATGATTGCAAATGCCTTGCTTTTTTTTGCTCTCCGGGAAACCCCTGGAATATTAATCCGCCAATTACTGCAATATCCCTAAACTTTCTCCTGGCCATTTCAACACTATTTACGCTTCGCTGAATATCCATTAATAAATCATCAGGAGAAAATAATTCATAACAATTGGTATCATCTAGCGGTATCGGCTGGTCGCTTAATAATTCAAATCCATAATCGTTCATAGCAAGTGAAAATGTGATTGGGGTAATTCGACTGATCCTGTAAGCTAAAATGGCTGCCATGGCTTCATGCACGAGTCTTCCTTCAAATGGAAAAACAAAAAGATGAAAGCCATCCTTCGTTTCAATATGCTCAATTAAAAGTTCATTTTGTTTTGGAATGTGCGACAAATATTCCTGAAGTTCAAACAATGGTTGTAATGCCTTTATCTCAGCGCCAATATCTTTTTTATTATTATTATGCAAATGGAGACCGGCTTCATCAAGTTTTTTCCTGAGCATAAATCCAAGGTTTGCAGACAATGGCATTCTTCCTCCCTGCCAGCTTGGAATAATAGATTTCTTTGCATTCGATTTTCTTACCAGTGCGGTCATTTCCTTAACCATTACAAATTCAAGTATTCTGCCGGCCAGCGTAAAAGTATCTCCGGGTTGCAGCCTTGCTATGAACCCTTCTTCAATAACACCAACAAATCCTCCGCTTATAAATTTTACTTTCATCATTGGATCACTTACAATTGTTCCAATGTGCATTCTATGGCGCATGGCAATTCGCCTGTCATTGATTTTATAAAGGCCATCTATAATTTCAATCTTTTTATAATCGTCATATTGTTGCAACGCAACGCCACCCGCTGTTGTGAATTGCAAAATTTGTTGCCATTCATCACCAGTGATATCGCTGTAGCAATGAGTTGATTTGATTTCTTTATAAATCTGCTCAGGGAAAAAACCATCAGAAATAGCCAGCGTGCTCAAATATTGTATCAATACATCAAAGCATAAAATCCTTGGCTCGCGGTTCTCTATCAATTTTATTTCTGTAGCTTCTTTCAGTGCAGCGGCCTCCAAAAGTTCAAGAGAATGTGTTGGCAAAAAATAAATTTTACTTACTTCTCCGGGACCGTGGCCGCTTCTTCCTGCCCTTTGTAAAAATCTTGCAACTCCTTTTGGCGAACCAACTTGTATAACGGTCTCGACTGGACGAAAATCAACACCCAGGTCAAGGCTGGATGTACACACTACTGCTTTCAATTTTCCGGTGTGCAAATTTTCTTCTACCCAAAATCTTAGTTCCTGCTCAATACTTCCATGATGCAATGCAATGGCACCGGCAAGTTCGGGACAAGCTGTAAGTAATGCCTGGTACCACATTTCGCTCATGCCTCGCGTATTAATAAAAATGAGTGTGGTAGTGCTTCCCATTATTATCGGAATTACTTTATCAACCAACTTAATTCCTAAATGTCCTGCCCATGGGAATTTCTCAATTTCATCAGGGAAGATGGACTCAATTTGTATAGTCTTATTAATTTGAGCAGTTACGGTAACACCTTTTGATTTCAAACCTGAATCATCTTCAACCATAAGGCCATTTGGGGAAAGTGGAGCAAGTAAAACTTCCTTTGCCTGTAACAGATTTCCAATAGTTGCAGATATTCCCCAAATTGAACATGGCACATTGAGTGTTGAAAATTGAAGATTAATTATCCTTGAAATAGCCAGTTCAACTTGCACTCCTCTTTTTGATCCAAGCAATTCATGCCATTCATCAACGGCAATAATTTTAAGTGATTTAAATAGATCAGGATAATTTTTTTGCGCAAGCAAAAGATGCAGGCTTTCTGGAGTTATGATGAGTACTTCAGGCATTTGCCTTTTTTGTTTTTGCCTGTCACCGATACTTGTATCACCATTACGAATGCCTACTTTCCAACTCATTCCCAGCTCATCAATTACTTCTTCCATTGTCCTTCCAATATCTTTCGCAAGTGCACGCAAAGGCGTTATCCATAATAGCTGAAGATTGTTTTTGGTTTTTGTTTTGAAAGTTTTTGGATGCTCATTTATGAAATCAATAATGGCTCCTAAAAAAACAGAAAAAGTTTTACCGCAACCCGTTGGAGCATTAACCAAACCTGATTTCTTATCAATAATGTGCTGCCACGTTTCTTCCTGGAAAGTGAATGGGGTGTAACCTTTGGAAGCAAGCCATTGCTGTATTACTTTATATCCTTTACTTGTTTCTAATTCCACTGATTGATTTAAAGTTTAGAATATATTTTTTAATATTTTAAATCTAAAATCCATCTTTTTTTATTTATATAAACCAGGATTTCAAATCATCAATTGTAACAGTTTCATTTTTAGATTTATCTTTCTTCAATATTTCATTTATGGGAATTGAATGATTAGGTCAATTGTATTTTTCATCATCAGCTTTCCGTTTCATTAAGATTTGGTGCGATTACCAATGCAAAATATCAACAGATATGCTCATGAATTTACAATGATTATTTGAGTATAAAAAAAGCCTGGATTTACCAGGCTTTTTTTAATTTTTTCATATATTCCGATTAGGAACATATTGATCAAAAAGTATTTATTAACTCTTAAGTAACAAAATATATTTTACCATCGTTGTTACATCAGCTTCACTAAGGTCAGGGTGAGGTGTCATTGGAATATTTCCCCATACACCACTTCCACCTTTAATAATTTTCTGAACTAGATAATTAACGGCGGTGTCATTTCCTGCATATTTATTTGCAACATCTTTATAAGCTGGACCAATCAATTTTTCACTAACCTTGTGGCAGGTTAAGCAACCTGATTTTGATACGAGTGCCAAACCTTTTTGATAATCGGGATTGGTAGAAACATCCGGTGTTGATGCGGGTTGTGCT
>Ga0207932_1000838_pt1 | contig 10586 bp, 10 predicted proteins | sample NGESurdeep092012_FD_184480 | JGI IMG/M metagenome (GOLD analysis project Ga0207932, IMG submission 184480) | Arctic peat soil microbial communities from Barrow, Alaska - NGEE Surface sample 415-2 deep-092012 (SPAdes) | ecosystem: Environmental > Terrestrial > Soil > Wetlands > Peat ...
CTGACAGCGGACCTCGGCCTCGCCCTCGACGTCGCGCTCGGAAAGGCGGTGCGAACGTGAGCGCCCCGCGCGTCCACATCACCCCTCGTTTCGCGCTCGAATCCGGCGAGATCCTGCGCGACGTCAGGCAGGCGTACGTCCTCGAGGGCGCGCTGAACGCGCGCCGCGACAACCTCGTCCTCGTGTTCCACTCGCTCACGGGGTCGCCCGAGACTCTCGGCGGATGGAAAGGAAGTGTCATCGGACCGGGCAAGGCGATCGACACGAACAAGTGGGCCGTGCTTTGCCCCAACCTGTTGGGCTCGTGCTATGGCACGACTTTCGAAAGAATTCCTAGAAAGGGTCGGATCGCCGGCGCGCACCCCACGATCACGACGCGCGACCAGGCATTTCTCGCAGAAGTTCTTCTTTCCGAACTTCGTGTCGAACGAGCTGCACTCGTCACGGGAGGTTCCCTTGGGGGGATGGTTACTCTCGAATGGGTGGCTTCCTTTCCGGAGCGCACCTCGCGCGCGGTCGTCTTCGCGGCGCCCGCGGCGCACTCCGCGTGGGCGATCGGCTGGAACCACGTCCAGCGCCAGGCGATCGAGGCCGCGGGCCCCGCCGCGGGCCTCGCCGTCGCGCGCATGGTCGGGATGCTGACGTACCGGTCTCCGGCGGAGCTCGAGAACCGGTTCCAACGCCTCCCGGGCGAAGGAGAGACGTTCGCGATCCAGTCATACCTGACGCATCACGGCGCCAAGCTCGTCGCGCGCTTCGAAGTGCAGAGCTATCTCGCGCTTCTCGACGCGATGGACGCGCACGACGTCGGCCGCGGCCGCGGCGGCGCGGCCGCCGCGCTCTCCGTGTTTCGAGGACGCCTCGCCGCCGTGGGCATCACGAGCGACGTTCTTTATCCCGAGGAGGAGGTGCGCCGCTGGGCGCGCACCGCGGGCGCCGAGCTGCGCACGATCGTCTCACCGCACGGTCACGACGCGTTTCTTCTAGAGAGCGGTCCGGTGGGAACAGTGCTCCGGGAAGCCCTGGAGGCGGGTGGGGCGCTCGCCGGAGAGACGGGAGAGAGAGCGCTCAAAGCGCTCAGTCCGCTCAGTCCTGAGGCGGCGGAGGAGGAAGGGGAACGGGGGTCTTTTTCTTCGGCGGCCGCGCCGTGATGAGAAGGCCCGTGCCCGACATGCCGGTCTTGCCTGCGGTCGCGAGATCGCCGCTCTCGACCGCAGGCCCAAGCCGGTAGGGTGCGGGCTCGCCGATCGTGAGGATTTCGTCATCGTCCAGCTTCAGGACGGGACGCGCTTTCGGCTCGGGCTTTTCTCCGCCCGCGGGACGCGGGTCGGAATAGCCGAAGACGTCGATCGCCTCCTTGAGGCCGATGAGCTTCGCCGGCGCCGCCAGCGAGGCGCCGGAGATGATGAACGGCACCGCGCTCTTCGAAATCGTCCTGCCTCCACTCACGATTTCGAGAAACGCGCTTTTCGAGAGGCCGGGCGGCACGATGAAAGCCGAAACGCCGTCGGCTTCCTTCACGACCCCCACCGGCTTCCCGCCGATCAGAAGCTGCGCGCCCGCGGGCACGCCCGCCTTGACGACGACCCGCCCGCCCACGGCTCCCACTTTCGGCTCGAACTCCAGGCGCTCCTCACCGCGCGCGGGGATGCCCGAAAGGACGAGGAAGAGGACCGCGGCGGCGCAAACGAGAAATCGTCTCACGCGGGCACTGTACGCCCCGGCGGCGGGAGCCGCAAACGGGCCGTGAGAGGATAGGAACCCGTGGCGGCTTTCCCGCTGGCCCTGGTGATGGGCTTTCTCGCCGGGTTCATCGGCGCGATTCCGCCCGGCCCACTCAATGTCACATGCCTGAGAAAGAGCCTTCAGGGCGAGAAACGGGATGCCTTCCGCGTCGCCTTCGGCGGCGCGACCGTGGATACGTTCATCTGCACTCTGATCGGGCTCGGCCTCGGCTGGATCCTCGAGAAGGTCGTGACGAACCCGTGGGTGCGCGGGACGCTCGCCGTTTTCCTCGTGGGTTACGGTGCGAAGCTCCTCCTCGTGGACGCGCGGCGCGATGCGGACCAGACGGACCCGGGAACGTCGCGCCTTCAATTCACGCCCCGTCCGGCCGACACACACGACGGCTTTTTCAGGCTTCCCGTGCTGACGGGCCTCCTGCAGGGTGTGGCGAACCCGGCACTCTTCGTGAACTGGACGCTCTTCATCTCTTTCCTCGTCGGACACCGGTTGTTCGTGCCCACGGCGGCCGGGGCCGGCGGCTTCGCGCTCGGGGTGGGCCTCGGCGTCTTCTCGTGGTTCACGCTCCTCATCGAGCTGGCCGATCGCTGGCGTTCCCGCGCGGGCGCGTGGGTGTCCCGTTCGACGATCGTCGCCGGCGTGCTGCTCTTCGTTTTCGGCCTTTATTTCACATTTCGCTCCTTCAAGATCCCATGAGGCGATCGTGACCGGCGGCTCCCGCGTCCGGGGAATCCGGCTCTCCACGCGCCTCGGCCTGACGTGGGCGGGCATCCTCGTGCTCGCCGCGATCGCGCAGACGCTCGTCTACTTCCAGACCCGCGACGAGACGCTCGATGAGGCGGACGGCTCCTACCAGGCCGTCGCGAAGGCCATCGAAGTCGCCACGACGCAGATCGGCCCCGAGGGCTGGAAAGATCCGAAGGTGCTCGAGGACTACACGGCGGCGCTCCGCGCCCGCGGCCTCCAGAACATCAAGGTCGCGGACGAATCGGGACGGCCCCTAACCGACGCCGCGCCCCCGGGAACCGCAGCCCGGCGTCCGAGGAAAACGCCGAGCCCGAAGGACATCGTGATCTCCGGCGTCATCGGCTCGGGACCCACGAACCGGAACCTCGTGGTGCCGATCGTCATCGACGGCCACCTCCGCGGGCACGTGGAGATCGCCTACAACCTCGAGAACATCCGCGCCCAGCTCGCGGACAACTTCCGGAAGCGCCTCTTCGCGCTCCTCGGCGTCTTCGCGCTCGGCCTCGCGGTCATGCTCGTCCTCACGCGCAACGCGACGCGTCCCCTCGACGCGCTCGCCGACGGCGCGGCCCAGGTGGCCGAAGGGCGGCTCGACGTGACCGTGCCGGTCGACCGCGACGACGAGATCGGGCGGCTGGCCTCCACCTTCAACTACATGACGGAGAAGCTGCGGGAGAGACAGGAGCTCGAGGTGCGCCTCGCGGGCGCCGAGAAGCGCGCCGAGATCGGCCACCTCGCTTCCGGCCTCGCACACGAGATCAAGAACCCCCTGAACGCCCTGTCCCTCGGGCTCGACGTCCTGAGGCGCCGTCACCGCCCAAGCGACGAGGCCGCCGCGGCCGAGTACGGCGCGCGCATCGAGGCGCTTCGCGAGGAGATCGACCGCCTCGCTATCCTCATCAACAACTTCCTCGCATACGGGCGGCCCCTCACCCTCGCGTTCGCTCCGACGGACCTCGCCGCTCTCGTGCGTCACACGCTCTCGGACCTCGCCGAGACGGCGGTGCAGGCCCACGTCACGATCGAGGAAGACATTCCGGACGCGGTGCCGCTCCTCCGGGCGGACCCAAACCTCCTCAAGTCCTCGATCTGGAACCTCGTGCAGAACGGCATTCAGGCGATGGAACGGCACGGCGGCCTCCTCAGCGTTCGTCTCTCCGCGGAGAGCGGGATCGAGGAGTCCGGCCGGCGCCTCGTCCTCTGCGTCGAAGACGGGGGACCCGGGATTCCCGAGGCCGACCTCCCGCGCCTCTTCGACCCCTATTTCTCGAACAAGGAGGGGGGCGTGGGCCTCGGCCTCGCGATGGTCAAGCGGATCGTCGAGGAGCACGGGGGAAGGGTCACGGCAGGCCCTCGCGCGGACGGACGCCCCGGGGCCCTCTTCCGCGTCTCACTGCCCGCGGGCGGCTGACAGGCCTCGGGGGTAATCTCTCTCCGTGAGCACCGTGAACACCCAAGAGCCGAAGGCCTCTCTCCTCGTCGTCGACGACGAGAAGCATCAGCGCGAGTCGCTCGCCTTGATCCTCGAAGACGAGGGATACAAGGTCACCGCCGCCGCGGACGGGCGCGAGGCGCTCGCGAAGGCGGCCGAGATCCGGCCTGAAGTCGTTCTCACCGACCTCAAGATGCCGGGCCTCACCGGCATGGACGTGGTGAAGAGCCTGAGCTCTCTGGCCGACGGGCCGCTCGCGCCGAAGGTCATTCTCGTGACGGCGCACGGCTCGGTCGAGCGCGCGCGCGAGGCGCACCGTCTCGGCGCGTTCGACTACATGTCGAAGCCCGTCGTCGCCGACGAGCTGCTCTTCCGCGTGGAGCGCGCCGTCGAGGCGTTCCGGCTCGCCGAGAAGAATCTCCGCCTCGAGCGGCGTCTGAAGAACGACGGGCTCGAGGCCATCGTCGGCGAGAGCGCGCCGATGCGCGACGTGTTCCGGCTCGTGGAGAAGATCGCCCCGACGAATTCCACGATCCTGATCCGCGGCGAATCCGGCACGGGCAAAGAGCTCGTCGCCCGCGCGATTCACGCGCGCTCGCTTCGCTCCGCCAAACCCTTCTTCGCGCTGAACTGCGCGGCCATTCCGGAGAACCTCCTCGAAAGCGAGCTCTTCGGCCACGAGAGGGGCTCGTTCACGGGTGCCGACGCGAGAAAGATCGGGCTCGTCGAGGCGGCCAGCGGCTCGACCCTGTTTCTCGACGAGATCGGGGATCTCACCCTGCCGCTTCAGGGAAAGATCCTGCGCGCGCTGCAGGAAAAAGAGGTCAAGCGCGTGGGCGGCACGGAGACGATCCCCGTGGACGTGCGCATCGTCGCGGCCACGAACCGCGACCTCGAGGGGATGATGAAGACGGGCCATTTCCGCGAGGACCTCTTCTATCGCCTCAACGTGATTCCCGTCGACCTGCCGCCGCTCCGAGAGCGCGCCTCCGACATCAAGGCCCTCGTGAGCCGCTTCCTCGACAAGGCGAACGCGTCGCACGGCACGGCCGTGACCACGGTCTCTCCCGAGGCGATGGAGCTTCTCGTGCGGCATCCGTGGCCCGGCAACGTGCGCCAGCTGGAGAGCCTCGTCGAGCGCGCGGTGCTCCTCTCAGAAGGGAACACGATCCGGCCGGAGGACCTCCCCGCGGACGTGCGCCTCCGCACCGCGCCCTCCGCGCGGCCGTATGGTTTCGACATTCCCATAGAGGGAATCGACATCGAGGAATTCGAGCGCCAGCTCATCGTCCAGGCGATGGAGAAATCCGGCTGGGTCATCGCGCGGGCGGCCCGCCTCCTCGGCCTGACGTACCGCACGCTCCAGTACCGTCTCGAGAAGTTCGGGCTCAAGAAGCCGGCCTGAGGCGACCTCAATCATTCCATTTGGACGTCCCCCGTCGACTGAATGGGGCAGATGCGCACGCGCGGCCCGCGAAAAGTTCCCTGAGACGGGTCGTAAGCGTCTTAAGGACAGCGTTTTCGCCCCAAAGTGCGGTGTGGTGTCTTCCGCCAAACCCGGCACGGCTCATGCACGTACAACGAGCGATGTTTGCCCTCGTCCTCCTTCTGGCACTGCTCATCGCTCCCGAGGACGTCCAAAAGCCCGGGGCCGCGCCTCCCTCCGTGACGGCGAAGTCCGCGTCGACGGTAGCGGCGGTAGCCTCGAAGACGATAGTGGGCGAGATCGTGTGGGTCGACTTCCCCTCGCGCCTCGTCCTGGTGCGCGAGTCGGTGAAGTCCACGTTGGTCAAGGGCAAGCCCGCGACCCGCGAGACGATCGCCATTGCCGTCGCGCCCGACGTGCCCGTCATCCGGGGAAAGCAGCCTTCCACGTTCGCCGAGCTGAAGCCGAAAGACCACGTCGTCGCGCGCTATCGGCCGACGGCCGACGGTGCGAAGGCCGTCTCGCTGCGCGTCGCCGACGCGACGACCGGCGCGCCGCCCGTTCCCGCGGGAACGCCCGGCGACGCGAACTGAGGCCCCGGCGCCTCCTCTCCGGATACACTCCCGGCATGGAATTTCCGGCAGGATTCGCCGCGCCCAACGCCCGGTTCCGAACTCCGAAGGGCGGCTCCCTCTCGACGAGAGACGTCGTCGCGGCGGGAAACGATCTTCCCGTCCTCCTCGCGTTCTTCAAGACGAGCTGCCCCGTCTGCCGGCTGGCCTGGCCATACCTGCAGCGCCTTCACGAAGCTTACGGCGGGAAATCCGTGCACGTCGTGGGGGTCTCGCAGGACGATGCGGCGTCGAGCCGCGCGTACTACGCGGCGAACGGCGGCGCGACGTTCGATCTCCTGCTCGATCCCGAGCCCACGTTCGTTGCGTCGAATGCGTTCGACGTCGAATCGGTACCGCTCATCGTCCTTCTCGCGCCGGACGGAACGATCGAAGACACGTTCGCGGGCTGGTCGAAAAAGCGGATGGAGGCGCTCGGCGCGCGGTTCGCGTCGAAGTCCATCCCGCTCGTGCCCGTGGTCCCGCCGGGCGATCCGGTGCGCGAGTTCTCGCCCGGGTGACTGGGCCGCAACCGCTGACGGTTCGTCGGCACTCCATCCCGTAAGCTTCAGCAAGGGAGTCTCATGACCGAACGTCCAACGACCCTCGGTGAGCTGATCGCGGAAGGCTACGGACCGAAGACCGTCAAGGACGAGGTGCGGGACAACCTCATCGCGAAGCTGAAGAAGGGCGAGAACGTCTTTCCCGGCATTCTCGGCTACGAGAAAACGGTCCTGCCCGCGCTCCAGAACGCGATCCTCGCGCGCCACGACATCATTCTCCTCGGCTTGCGCGGCCAGGCGAAGACGCGCCTCCTGCGCGCGCTCGTCAACCTCCTCGACGAGGAGATTCCCGTGATCGCGGGCTCGGAGCTGAACGAATCGCCGTTCGCGCCGTTCTCCGCTTACGGCCGCCGCATGGCCGCAAGCGCCGGAAACGACCTGCCCGTCGCTTGGCTGCCGCGCGCGGCGCGCTACCGCGAGAAGCTCGCGACGCCGGACGTCACGATCGCCGACCTCATCGGCGACATCGATCCCGTGAAGGCCGCCACGCTCAAGAAGACGTTCGCCGACGAGGACGTCATCCACTACGGGATCGTGCCGCGCACGAACCGCGGCATTTTCGCGATCAACGAGCTGCCGGACCTGCAGCCGCGCATCCAGGTCGGCCTTCTCAACATCCTCGAGGAGCGCGACCTGCAGATCCGCGGCTTTCCGCTGCGCATCCCGCTCGACATCCTGATGGTCTTCTCGGCGAATCCGGAGGACTACACGAACCGCGGCAACATCATCACGCCGCTGAAGGACCGCATCGCGTCGCAGATCCTCACGCATTACCCCGTCGACACGAAGACGGCCTCGGCCATCACGGACCAGGAAGCCTGGACGGACCGCGAGGCGGCGGGACTGACGGTGCTCCTCGGCGACGAGGTGAAGCTCCTCATCGAGGAGATCGCCTTCGTGGCGCGCAAGAGCGAGCTCGTGGATCAGTCCTCGGGCGTATCCGCGCGCCTCTCGATCGCGGCGCGCGAGCTGCTCGTGTCGAATCTCGAGCGGCGGGCGCTGAAGACGGGCGAGGCCGTCGTCGCGCCGCGCCTCGTGGACCTCTTCGCGGCGCTGCCCGCGATCACGGGCAAGGTCGAAATGGTGTTCGAGGGCGAACAGCAGGGTGCCGAGATCGTGGCCAAGAAGCTCATCGGCGACGCCGTGAAATCCCTGTTCGAATCGAGGTTCCCGCCCGTCGAGGGCCCGCGCGCGCGCGCCGAGAGCCGGCGCCGGCCCCGGAGCGGCGAGCTGGACGACGACGACGTGAGCGGCCCGACGACACTCGAGCGCGCGGAGGGCCGGCGCACGGCGTCTGCCGCGGCCGCGCCCGCTCCCGGCCCCTACGACGACATCGTCTCGACCTTCACGGACGAGAGGAAGATCGTCCTCTCCGACGACACGCCGTTTTCCGAGCACCTCAAGACTCTGGAGTCCGTGAAGGGCCTGTCGGACTTCGTCCTCAAGCACGCTAAGCCGCGCGACCACTACGAGCGCGCGTTCCTCATGGAGCTCGTCCTCGAAGGGCTCGTCCAGCACCTCCGGATCGCGCGCGAAGACCTCGATTCGACTGTCACCTACGCGGAGCTCGCGAAGTTCAACCTGATGCGCAGCCGGGGGTAGGCGCCGCCGCGGGCGCAGGGCTGAAGCACTGCCGGCGCGTGATCCATAGCAAGGGAGGCCGCTTCATCGGGCGAGAAGGGTGCGCGGGTCGTTCGTGCCGTTGTCGATGGTGCTCGCGTAGGCGGCAAAGGCGCCGCCGGACGTCGCCGTCGTGAGGACGAGCGTCGCGTTCGTGACGTTCGATCCTCTCGAGAGCGTGCGGGCGACCCCCGAAATCTGCGTCATCTCCAGAGGCAGCAGCGGCACGGTCTGCGAGCCGAGGCTCGCGCCGCTCGCATCGAGCAGGGCGAGGGAGACGGTCACGGGACTCGACGTCGCGTTCGCGAGGATCAGGTCCGTGCGGAAGGATGCGTCGTCGGAAACGGCCACGATCGTCCTCTGGGAGCCGCTCGTCACGAGGTCGACGGAGGCGAGCGCCGGGACACTCTGGCCGAAAGTGCCCGCCCCGCCCGGATTGGGCGTCGACGTCTGGCCGACGACGTTGAGCGACGTCGTGCCGGCTCTGATCAGGATCGCGCCGTAGTCCGAGCTCGTAACGCCGAACACGGAGCCGAGCACGTCCGGGTAGGTCACGGAAGCCCCGGCGGCGAGGTTGAGCGTCGAGGTCGCTCCCGTCGTTCCGTCCTTGTCGTGGCCGAGGAACTTCAGGGTCAGGCCGGCGGACGCCGTGCCGGTGTTCGCGATCGTCAGCGTCGTCGTGTAGAAGGCGCCTCCCACGCCGGGCGCGTGCGCCGAGGAAGGCAGGATCCACGCCGTCGTCGGAGCCGACCCCGCGAGGTTCCACCCGACATCCGCGAGCGCCTGGCCCGTGATGAGGAGGCTGTGAACGCCAGCCCTGTAGTAGGGCTCGAGGGCCTCGTAGGGGCTCAGAGAGCTGTCCCAGTGGGAGACCGAGGAGCCGTCCAGCCACGGGTTGGGCGCGTACATGCGCACCCGGCCCCCGGACGCGACGCCCGACGAGAAGAGGCTCGACTTCGCCTCGACTTGCGGACCCGTCCAGACGAGGTTCCCCGAATCCGTCGAGGACGCCGCGCGCTGCGCGTCCGTCATGGCGGGCCACGCGAGACCCGTGAAGAGGTCGAAGAGTCTCTCCTCGAAGGCGTCGGGAAACGGACCGGACGTGTCCGCGAGTTCGCCGCCGTTCTGATCGACGAGGCACACGAACCCGAGACCATGCGCGATCTCGTGGTTCACGACGGCGACGAAGTCGATCTTGCTGGGACCGGCGGCACCGTCGAAGCCGAGGTACCAGGAGGCCGGAAAGGGGCAGGCGGAGGTGCCGATCTTGCCGCTGAATGTCGTCACCATCTCCGGCATGGTCGTCTGGACCTGGCCGGAAAACTCGTTGGCGAGCGCCCCGACGTACCAGACTCCCTGCTGCGGGAAAGTCGGGTCGTCGCGAAAGACCTCCTGCGGGCCGGTCTGGGCGAGGACCGCGTCGGTCGCCGTGCAGGTGATCGAGGAGTCCGTCGCGAACGAGGCCTGCACGCGGATGGGGAGGGAGCTGTTGACGCGGCTGCTCCAGAGCGAAAGTCCGTACTGAAGGGCCGCCATCCGCTGCGCACCGAGCGAGGTCGCCGTGTTCCCACCGACGGGCGACACTGGAGTCGGATCGTTCAGTCCCGTCCCGGCCGCGTCGACGTTGACGACCTGGAACGTCGCCTGGCCGAACGCCGGAACGGCGCCGAGGAGAAGCGCGAGTGAGAGGATCGCGAGACGCTCACTTCTCACTCGGAACCTCGCCTTGACCCGCCGCGGCGGGATCCTGTCTTGCGGGGAGCGCGCTTGCGGGCTTGCACGTGGTCGTGATCGCGCCCGCCGCGTCCCGGTGCGCGACCACGGCCATCTGGTACCGGCCCTTGAGGTCGACCCTCACCGCGCCGCTCGCGAGGCGCATGCCGGCGAGCGGGGCGCTGCTGACGGCCGGATGCGGCGCGGCGGACGCCGGCGGAGCGGCCGCGATCATTCCCGTTCGGGGATCGATCGCGATCCTCTGGGCGGGCGGCGTCCGTGACGCGCCGGGAGCCACGTCGTCCGGATCGGCCGCGTGAACGGGGAGGCCGACCGCGAGCGCGACGGCTCCGGCGGCGATCCACGAATACCGGAAACGGAATGTCATCGGTGTGACCCTCCATGAGCGGATTGCGGTCCGCTGGTCCGTCAGATCGCCCCGGCTACCGAAGGCCGAGGTATTCCAACGTAGTAGTGAAAATCTTCATGACGATCTTTTCTGCCGAGCGCTCGGGCTCCGGCAGGCTGTCAATAGCAGAATCCGTGCCCGGATCGGGCGTCATCGTAACGGGGAGCCGAAGCGATTCCGAGCTCCTCGTGGGCGGCGAGGTCATCACGACGATCGACGGAACACCCGTCCGCGTTTCAGGCCCGCCGGCGTAGCCTCTCAAGCACCGGGAACGCGACCGCCGGAAGGGTCGCGAGGCGGGCAAGGCCCGTCGTCGCGCGGA
>Ga0207932_1000839_pt1 | contig 10584 bp, 8 predicted proteins | sample NGESurdeep092012_FD_184480 | JGI IMG/M metagenome (GOLD analysis project Ga0207932, IMG submission 184480) | Arctic peat soil microbial communities from Barrow, Alaska - NGEE Surface sample 415-2 deep-092012 (SPAdes) | ecosystem: Environmental > Terrestrial > Soil > Wetlands > Peat ...
ATTCCGACGGGTCGGCCAGGCCGCGCTCGGGGTGGCGCCAGCGCACCAGCGCTTCGATGCCGGTCAGGCGCAGATCGTCGACGCTGAGCTGCGGCTGATAGAACAGCACGAATTCCCCGCGCTGTACCGCCTGGCGCAACTTGGACTCCTGCGCCAGCACCTCGGCGCCCTCGTCCGAAAGCCCCGGCGTGTAGAAGCGGCTGTGGCCGCGGCCGTGATCCTTTGCGCTGTACATTGCCGCGTCCGCCCGGCGGATCAGATCGTCCGGATTATCGCCGTCGCGCGGGAACACGCTGATGCCGATGCTTGCGTTTGCGCTGAGTTGCTGGCCTTCGAGCGCGATCGGAGCCGAAATGGTCTGCAGCAGCTTTTCGGCGACCTTGGCGGCATCCTCGGGCGCGGCAAAATCGGCGAGGATCACCAGAAACTCATCGCCGCCGAGCCGCGACACCATGTCGGCCTCGCGCAGCACCGCCTTGATGCGCGTGGCCACTTCTTTCAGCAGGGCGTCGCCGACATGGTGGCCGAGCGAATCGTTCACCATCTTGAAGTTGTCCAGGTCGATGAACATGATCGCCACCAGCGTGCCGTGGCGCCGCGCCAGAGCCAGGATCGTAGTCAGGCGCTCGGTCAGGTAGGCGCGGTTCGGCAGGCCGGTGAGCATATCGTGGTGCGCCATGTACTGGATGCGCGCCTCGGCGTGTTTGCGCGCGGTGATGTCGCGCAGCGTGCCCAGCCGGTGCGCCTCGCCATTCTGGAACACCGTCTTGCCCACCAGTTCCACCGCGATCTTGTGGCCGTCCTTGTGCAGCACCTCTGCCTCGTAGGGATCTTCGCGCTCCTCGCGCAGGTAGTCAGCCGCCATCTGTTGCCACTCCGGCGCCACGAACTCGAATGCGTTGTGCCCGATCATTTCCTCGCGCGTATAGCCCATGATCGCGAGCAGCGCCTCGTTGACATCGGTGAGGATGCCGTTCCTGTGGAAGAAAACCCCTTCGTTGGTCGCGGCGGCGAATTTGCGCATGCGCTCTTCGCTGTCGCGGATCGCCCGCTCGGCAAGCTGATGCCGGGTAATGTCGGTGATCAGCACGAACGCGCCCAGCAGTTGCGCGCGCTCGTCGAAATGCGGGATCAGATTAACCTCGATGGTGCGCTGCTCGCCGCCGGGCAGGATGAGGGGTCGGACGTACTCGACCTTCTCCCCCTTGAGCACGCGCTCGACCTGCGGCTCGATCATCCGCCACGCCTCCTCCCCGATGGCTTCGCGCACGGTCTTGCCGATGATCGAGTCCACGGTCCAGCCGTTCGCCTCGGCATAGCGCTTGTTGGCGAACACGCAGTGCATGTTCCGCGGTTCGAAATACGCAATCATCGCCGGCACATTGTCGGCGAGCGTGCGCAGCAGGTTTTCCTGCGCTTGATCGCGCGTATTGGCCGGCGACGCCGTGATCATGGATGCGCGCTTAGGGCCGGCCTTTCAGCCAGCCTCTCAACCAGCCCAGCCCGGCGCTGGTCCCGCCTTTGGGCCGGTACTCGCAACCGACCCAGCCGGCATAGCCGAGCTCGTCCATGAGCCCGAACAGGTAGGGATAGTTGATCTCGCCCGTGTCGGGCTCATGGCGCTCGGGCACGCCCGCGATCTGGATGTGGCCGACGCCGGCGATGTATTTGCGCAGCTTCATCGCGAGATCGCCCTCGACGATCTGGCAGTGATAGAAATCCATCTGCACCTTGAGATTGGGCGCGCCGACTTCGGCGCAGATGGCGTGCGCCTCGTCCTGGCGGTTCAGGAAAAAACCCGGAATGTCGCGGGTGTTGATCGGCTCGATCACGACGGCGACGCCGGCCGCGGCCGCTTCTCTCGCCGCGTAGTCGAGATTGCGCACATAGGTCGCGCGGTGAAGCGCATGGTCCTCGCCCGGCCGGATCAGGCCGGCCATCAGGTGCACGCGCTCGTTGCCGAGCACGCGCGCATACTCGAGCGCGACGGCGACGCTGCGCCTGAATTCGTCTTCGCGGCCGGGCAGCGACGCGAGGCCGCGCTCGCCCGCGTCCCAATTGCCCGGAGGCCCGTTGAACAGCGCCTGGGTGAGGCCGTGCTCGGTCAGGCGCGCGCGGATTTCCGCGGCCGGGAGGTCGTATGGGAACAGGAACTCGATGCCCTTGAAGCCGTCCTTCGCGGCGGCGCCGAAGCGATCGAGGAAAGCGTGCTCCTGATACATCATCGACAGGTTGGCGGCGAATCTGGGCATGGCGTTTTTCCTTGGAGAGGGTTTCAGCCGGCGGGATAACGACGCCGGATGTCGGCGACCTGCTCGGCCGTGAGCGAGCGTACGCGCCGCCCCTGCAGCATCAGGTACAGGCGGGCCGTGGCTTCGAGCTCCTCGATCGCGTCGGCCGCGGCCGCCAGGCTCGTGCCCGCGACCACGGGGCCATGGTTGGCGAGCAGCATCGCATGATGCTTGCCGGCGAAGCCGCGCACCGCCTGCGCCAGCTGCATATCGCCCGGCGCGTAATAGGGCACCAGCGGCAGGCTGCCGATGCGCATCACGTAATAGGCGGTGAGCGGCGGCAGCACATCGGCGGGGTCGATCTCTTCGAGCACCGACACCGCGACCGAGTGCGTCGCGTGCAGGTGGACCACGGCCTGGTTACGCTCGCGCTCCTGGTACATCGCAAGGTGCAGGAAGTTTTCCTTCGACGGCTGATCGCCCGAGATGAGTTTACCCTGCCAGTCGAGTTTCGCCAGGCGCGCCGGATCGAGCCGGCCCAGATTGGATCCAGTGGGCGTCAGCAGCCAGCCGCCGTCGCCGCGGGCGCTGATATTGCCGGTGCTGCCATGCGTGAGGCCGCGCTCGAATATCGAGCGGCCGAGTTCGCAGATCTCCTCGCGCAGTGCATTTTCGTTCATTGCGTATCCGGTGCTTGATCCAGCTGCTGCAGGGACTTTACGAAAAAATCGCGGCTGCCGAAGTTGCCCGATTTGAGCGCGAGCAGGATCGGATGCGCACCCTGGGTCGCGGTCCAGGGCACGCCGGGGTCGATCTGCGCTCCGATTTTCAGCGCCGAGACACCCAGGGCCTGCACCACCGCACCCGCAGTCTCACCACCCGCGACCACCAGCTGCGTCACCCCGCCCTCGACGAGTCCCTGCGCGATGCGCGCCAGCGCCTGCTCGAGCATGGCGCCGGCGGCGGCGACGCCGAACTGCGCCTGCACCGCCTGCACCTCGTCGGGCGCCGCCGTAGCGTAGAACAGCACCGGCCCTGATCCGAGCAGGGGCGCGGCCTGCCGCAGCGCCTCTGCGGCGACGTCCGTCCCGCGGGCCATTTCGAACGGGTCGATGCGAATCGCGGGGCGGCCGGACTCGATCCAGTGCGCGACCTGGCCGTTGGTGGCCTGCGAGCACGAGCCGGAGATCACCGCGGCGCGTCCCGATGTCCGCGGCAGTTCAGCGGCGTTTGCGCGCGGCGACAGCAGGCCTGCGCTGCGAAAATTCTCCGGCAGGCCGATGGCGACGCCGGAGCCGGCCGTGACCAGAGGATGTTCGGCGCAGGCCGCGGCGATCGCATGCAGGTCGGCATCGGTGATCGCATCGACCACGGCGAGGCGCACGCCCCCGGCCTCGAGCGCCGAGAGCCGCGCGCGTATCGCCTGCTCGCCCTCGGCCACCGCGGTCCAGGCGACGAGGCCCACCTTGCCGCGCGACTGCGCCTGCAGCACGCGCACCAGATTCGCGTCGGTCATGGGCGTCAACGGGTGATGGCGCATGCCGGATTCGGAAAGGGGCAGCTCGCCGACGAACAGGTTACCCATGTAGATCGTGCGCGCATTGGTCGGGAATGCGGGGCAGGCGATGGCGATCCCGGCGCCGAGCGCGTGCATCAGCGCCTCGGCAACCGGTCCGATGTTGCCCCGCGGCGTGGAATCGAAAGTCGAGCAGTATTTGAAATAGAACTGTCGGCAGCCGGCGCTCTTCAGCCATTCGAGCGCGGCCAGCGACTGCGCCACCGCCTCGCCGGCGGCGATGGTGCGCGACTTCAAGGCTACCACCACCGCGTCGACGTCCTCCGCGAGCGCACCCGCGGGCACGCCTATGGTCTGCACCGTGCGCATGCCATTGCGCACCAGGTTGTTCGCGAGATCCGTGGCGCCGGTGAAATCGTCGGCAATGCAACCGAGCAGCATGGCTCAGTCTTTTTTGCGCGGCAGTTCGATGCCGGGAAACATCTTGACCACAGCCGCATCGTCCTCGCCGCCGCGGCCCGCCGCCGCGGCCATCAGGAACATCTGATGCGCGGTCGCCGTCAGCGGCAGCGGAAACGCCGCTTTCTTCGCCGTGTCGAGAACAATGCCCAGGTCCTTGACGAAAATATTGACCGCCGACAGCGGCGTGTAGTCGCCAGCCAGAATGTGGGGAACGCGGTTCTGAAACATCCACGATGACCCGGCGCTGTTCGATATGACTTCGTACAGCACCGCCGGATCGGCGCCTGAGCGTATGCCCATGGCCATCGCTTCGGCCGCCGCGGCGATGTGCACGCCGGCCAAAAGCTGGTTGATCATTTTGACCTTGGATCCGGCACCGGGTGCATCGCCCAGGCGATAGACCTTCTGCGCAATGGCATTGAACACGTCCTCCACCCTGGCAAAATTCTCCGGGCTGCCTGCAGCCATTATGGTGAGCTGCCCGCTGGCGGCCTTGGCCGCGCCGCCCGATACGGGCGCATCGATCATGCCGATGCCCCTGGCCGCGAGCCGGGCCGCAAGCGACTCGGCGAACTCGGGAGCGACGGTGGAACTCGCGATCACCACTGCTCCCGCTCGCATCGCCGCAGCCGCCCCATGCTCGCCCAACAGCACCGCCTCGGTCTGCTGCGCATTCACCACCAGAGTCAGCACCACCTCGCAGGCCGCGCCCAACTGCTCGGCTGTGGCGCAGGCGATGCCGCCTTCGCCGGCAAAGGCATCCAGCACTTCACACCGAACATCGCAAGCGTGGGTGCGAAAGCCCGCGCGCAGCAAGGATCTCGCAACGCCCAGGCCCATCGCGCCCAGGCCGATGACTCCGACGTTTCTTTTGCTCATGTTCTACCATCCCCTTCTTTGATATGTGCCGACTCAAATCGCGCCCCCTCGTCGTTGCAGAGATGCGATGTTGCGCGGACGAAAAACCGTCCGCGCGGATCGTCAATTGCGCGCGGATGAAAAGCACATCCGCACGCAATTGACGATCTTGTATAACCCCTCCGCGTTGTGCTTGGTGTTAACCATAACCGTGTTTTTTGTGCGGATGCGCTTTCTATCCGTACAAAAAACACGGTTGGCGCGCGCAGCGCGCAAGTTCCCTCGCGCCAGGCGGCAGCATTTAGCTGAATATAATTACCCGGCTTCACTTGGCGAGCCGCGCATTGGCCAGATCCAGGCGGTCCACCAGGTTGCGCACCAGCGCGCGGGTGAGCTGCAGCTGCGCGCCCAGGCTCATCCGGGCCAGGGGCTCCGGCTCGAATTCGGCCAGCAGGATGCCCGTCATGGCCTCCACCGTCGCGTGCCGCGGCATCTCGCCGCCCCGGATATAGGCCATCTCGCCGAAGCACTCCCCTTCGCTGATGGTGTTGAGCAGCCGCCCCTCGAGCGTGACCTTGACCTGCCCCTGCGCGAGGAAAAAGAAACTCTTACCGGGATCGTTCTCGCGGATGATGGCCTGCTTCGCCGCGATGCGCGTCCAGCGCCCAGCTTGCGTGAGCTCCCACAACTCCGCGTCGGAGAGGTTCGCCAGCATCTCCACGCGCTTCAACGCGACGTATTTCTCGCTGTCCATGATGGACTCGGACGGCAGCACGAGCTTGCAGACGTTGGAGAGCTCGAGCGCGAACTCGGCCCAGGTGTCATAACGGAACTGCGGCTTCTTGCCCAGCGCACGCAACACGACGCGGTCGATCTCCTTCGGCAGCGCAGCGCGCAGGCTGCTCGGCGGCGCGGGCTCCTGGTGCAGGATTTTCTCAACCAGCATTTCCAGGCTTTCGGCCGTGAACGGCCTTTGCCCGGTCAACAGCTCGTACAGCACCACCCCGAGGCAGTACATGTCGCTGTGGTGCGTGAGCGGCGCTTGCTCCAGCTGCTCCGGCGACATGTAGTAAGGCGAGCCGATGCTGGCCGTCTGCACCGCATGGGCCTTGCGCAGCAAAGCGGCGCCGAAATCCGCGATCTTCACGTTCGTGCCCTGCGAGATCATGATGTTCGCCGGCTTGATGTCGCGGTGAACGATGCCCTCGTTGAAGGCGTAGGCCAGGGCGCCGCAGCACTTGAAGCCGATCTGCAGCACGTCGGCGACCGGGAGCAGGGTGTCGGCGCTGACATGCTGCGACAGGTCGCCGCCCGAGACCACCTCCATCGCGATGTGGCCCGAGTCCTCCAGCACCACCGCGTCGAGGATCGCCACGATATGCGGGTGCCTCAGCTTGCCCGCGAGCGAGGCCTCGTTCAGGAACTGCGAGCGGTACACCGAGCCGAACTCGGGGTCCTTGAATACCTCGGGTTCGATGACCTTGAGCGCAACTTCCTTGCCGGAAAAGGTGTCCACGGCGAGATAGACCGTCCCCGTCGCGCCCTTGCCGAGTTGCCTGCGGATGTCGTACTTGCCGATCTGCAGGCTCAGATCCATTTCGAACGGTTGGGCCATCAGGCTCGGTCCATTAGGCTTGATTCATGAGGATGGCATCATTCTAACCTTTGCCATCCCCATTGGCATACGACCGATTTCAAGTAAAGGCACGCGCGCGGACCGGAGGCGCCGCGCACAACGCTGTACGGGCATCTGAGGCCGCTCTGCTTCCCGGGCTCAGGCGAGCGGCGCTCCCGCCGGCTCGATCAGCTGCGGCCCCTGGCTGCGGGCGTTGTTGATTTGGCGGCCGACGGGAATGGCCTGCAGCTCCCCGGCCGGATAGCTCCCGATCATCGGCTGGATCTGCGCCGGGTCTTGCAGCGCCGGATCCAGCCAGCGCGCATAGTGTTCGCGCGGGATGATCGCGGGCATGCGATCATGGATGCGCGCCATCAGCTCGTTCGGCTCGGTGGTGATGATGGTAAACGAGCGCACCTCCCCCTCGGGCCCGGCCCAGGTCTCCCACAGCCCGGCGAACGAGATGAGCCCGCCGCTCGCGGGCCTGATCAGATAGGGTTGCTTGCCGCCGTCCTGGACCTTCCACTCGTAGAAACCCGTGGCCGGAACGAGGCAACGCCGCTGCCGGAACGCCGCGCGGAACGCCGGCTTTGCCGCGACGCTCTCGCCGCGCGCATTGATGGCCTTGTAGGCTATGGCCGGGTCTTTCGCCCAATGCGGAATCAGCCCCCAGCGGTGCCAGCGCGCCGCCCTGTGCCCGCCCTCGGCGACGATGACCAGCTGCTCGGTTGCCGGCGCCACGTTGTAGCGCGCGAGCCGCCCTTCGCCCAGTTCGGCTTCGACCTGATACGCGTCGTAGAACGCCTGCGCATCGGTAACGATGTTGTACCTGCCGCACATGCGGCGATTATGCGGCGCTGGTTCGCAATGGGGACAAGCCTGCGCCGCTCACAGTTTCACGCAGACATTGCGCAGCTCGGTGTAGAACTCGAGCGAATGCACCCCGCCCTCGCGGCCGATTCCCGACTGCTTGGAGCCGCCAAAGGGCGTGCGCAGGTCGCGCAGGAACCAGCAATTGACCCAGCTGATGCCGACTTGGATTTTCGCGGCGACGCGGTGCGCGCGCGCAAGCTTGGTGGTCCAGATGGTGGTGGCGAGCCCGTACTGCGTGTCGTTGGCCAGCCGCACCGCCTCCTCTTCGGTGTCGAACGGCCGCACGTGGCAGCAGGGCCCGAAAATTTCCTCGCGCACCACGGCGGAATCCTCCGGCAATCCGGTCCAGATGGTCGGCTCGACCCAGCAGCCGTTGGCGAGTTCGCCTTCCATTTTCGGGATACCGCCGCCGGTGACCACGGTGGCGCCCTCTTTGCGCGCCTTGTCATAGTACGACAGCACTTTGTTGCGATGCTCCTGGCTGATCAGCGGCCCGAGGCCCGTTTTCGCATCTTCCGGGCGGCCTGGCTTGAGGCTCTCGGCTTTCGCCTTAAGCGCGGCGACGAACTTGTCGAATATCGGCCGCTCGACGTAGACGCGCTCGGTGCCGAGACACACCTGCCCGCAGTTGGCGAACACCGCGCGGCCCATGCCTTCCACTGCCGCGTCGAAGTCGCAGTCGGCGAACACCAGCCCAGAGTTCTTGCCGCCGAGCTCGAGCGATACCGGGCGCACGCGATCGGCAACCGCTTTCATGATGGCGGCGCCGGTGCGCGTCTCGCCGGTGAAGGTGACCGCGTCTATGCCCGGATGGCGGGTAAGCAGCTCGCCCGCCGAACCCGGCCCGAAGCCGTGGATGACGTTGTAGACGCCTTTCGGCACCCCCACCGCGTTCATCACCTCGCCCAGCAGCGTCGCCGTGGCGGGCGTCTCTTCCGAGGGCTTCACCACCACGGTATTGCCGCAGGCGAGCGCGGGGCCCACTTTCCAGGTCATCAAGAGCAGCGGCAGGTTCCACGGCGCGATCACCGCGATCACGCCCTTGGGCACGCGCATGGCGTAGTTGATGGCGCCCTTCTTGTCGGGCGTGGCCATCTGGAAGAACTCGCCCGGCACGTTCTTCACCACGTCGGCGAATATCTTGAAGTTGGCCGCGCCGCGCGGGATGTCGATGTGCCGCGCGAGGCTCGCCGGCTTGCCGGTGTCGGCCACTTCGGCGTCGAGAAACTCATCGAAGCGCCGGCTGATTTCGTTGGCCACGGCGTAGAGCAGTTCGGTGCGCTCGGCCATCTCCAGCGCGCCCCAGGGGCCGGCGAGGGCGGCGCGCGCGGCTTTGACCGCCGCATCGACCTCGGCTGCGCCGGCCTCGGACACGAGCCCCAGCAGCCGTCCGTCGACAGGCGAGCGGTTCTCGAACGTCTTGCCCGATGCGGCTGCGACGAATGCGCCGTCGATGAAATTGAGCCTGTTGCTTGTCGCCCGGTTCATGCTTTTCTCCTGTTTCCTGCGGGCCACCGCACCGCCGTTCGGGTGAATACCGATCCGCCTTGATCATGCTCAGCATGGGCCTGGACGGATACACCTGTGCGAAGGCGTGCGTGGCGCCTGATATCGAAGTTCGCGATGATAGCAGCACGCCTGGTCCAGCGGGCCAGGCGCGTTGGTGCTAGCATCTGCTCCCGCTTCCAACCCAGCATTCAACGAGCTGTTGAAAGAAAAGGAAAAACCAATGTCTGGTGTAGCCCTGATTACCGGATCGAGCCGCGGCATCGGCGCGGCAACGGCGAAACTCGCCGCCAAGCGCGGCTACGCGGTATGCGTGAATTACCTGAAGAACGAGGAGCGTGCCGAAGCGGTCGTGGCCGAGATCCGCGCGGGCGGCGGCAAGGCGATCATGGTGCAGGCGGACACCGCGATCGAGGACGAAGTGATCAAGCTGTTCGAGCGCGTCGATCGCGAACTCGGACCGCTCACCGCGCTCGTCAACAACGCCGGCATCACCGGGCGCGCCGGACGCCTCGACAGCTTCGATGCCAAGGCGATGCGGCGGGTGCTCGAAGTGAACGTGGTCGGCGCCCTGCTCTGCGCGCAGCAGGCGGTGAAACGCATGTCCAGGAAAAACGGCGGCGCGGGCGGCAGCATCGTCAACGTCTCCTCGCTCGCCGCGACGCTCGGCGGCGCGAACCAGTGGATCCCGTACGCCGCAGCCAAGGGCGCGATCAACAGCTTCACCCTCGGCCTCGCCAAGGAAGTCGCCGCCGAAGGCATCCGCGTCAACGCCATTAGCCCCGGTCTCATCAACACCGAAATCCACGCCGAGGCCGGCCTCGGCGACCGTCTTCAAAAAATGATTCCTCAGGTGCCGATAGGCCGCCTCGGCACCGCCGAGGAATGCGCCGAGGCCATCCTGTGGCTGATGTCCGGCGAGGCCGCCTACATGATAGGCAGCATCCTGACGCTCGCGGGCGGACGTTAGCTCAGAGCATTCCGCGGCGCGCCTGCTTCAGCACGAAGCGCCCGGGATCCAGCGCATCGGCCAGGTCGCCCTCGAGCGGCAGGGGCTCGCCTTCGATCAGGCTCGCCAGCATCTCCCCGGCCAAGGCCGCCCAGACCAGCCCGCGGGATGCATAAGCCGAGGCACAGTAAAGCCCCGGGCGCCGAGGCAGGTCGGTCAGCTGCGCGCCGGAGAGCGCGGCCTTCTGCGTGCAGGCCGCCTCCACATCCGGCATCGCGCCGGCGAGCGGCATACGGTCCGGGGCCACGCAGCGAAATCCCACCGCGCCGTCGAGCTTCGCGGCATCCGCCGCAAGCGCCGCATCGGGAAGTAGTTGCGCCAAGCGCAGCAGATTGGCCTCGTGGCCCTGCAGCTGCGGCGCGGGATCGTCGTTGTCGCGATCGTAGGTGCTCCCCGTCACCACCATCCCATCGGCTGCGGGTAGAACGTAACCGTTGCCGGTGAGCACGATGCGCGGGGCTGCCATGCTCGCGGCGGGCACATACGTGACCTGCCCGCGGATGTTTCTGAGGGG
>Ga0207932_1000842_pt1 | contig 10562 bp, 5 predicted proteins | sample NGESurdeep092012_FD_184480 | JGI IMG/M metagenome (GOLD analysis project Ga0207932, IMG submission 184480) | Arctic peat soil microbial communities from Barrow, Alaska - NGEE Surface sample 415-2 deep-092012 (SPAdes) | ecosystem: Environmental > Terrestrial > Soil > Wetlands > Peat ...
CCGCCGGGTCACGAAGCAGCCGGGCAACTTCCGCAGCGATGAATCGCGGCACCTTCTTGTCCTGCACTGCCGCCGGCGCTGTTCCCAGATCCACCAGCACCATCGGGCGCAAAGCGGGATCGGTCAAGGACGGTTCGGCGCGAGCCGCCTTCACATGCTCGAACTTGAGCACACTCTTGTCGACATCGAACGGCCTGTCCGCGCCCCCGAAGAGAATCTCGGTCGCTTCGATCAGCGGCTTGTCGGAACGGTAGTTTGTGTCCAGTGACGCAACCCGATTCCCGGCACTTCGACGCGCGTCGCGGTACGCCGTGATGTCCGCGCCACGGAACCCGTAGATCGACTGTTTGGGATCGCCGACCAGAACCAGCGGCTTGATGCCGAACGTGGTTGAGAAGATCGCCCACTGCGCCCAGTCGGTGTCCTGGAACTCGTCCACGAGCACGGCGTCATAGCGATTCGAGAGTTCCTTCCGAAGACGATCACCCATGCCCGCGTCTGTAATGGCGCGCTGAAGGAAGGCGATCATCTCGTTGAAGCCGGCAACCCGGCCCCGCTTCATCGCGCGTTCCGCGCGCTCGGCGATCGAAAGGACGACGTCCGCCCAAATCCGCGCGCGCACTGCTTCGTATGCAACGAGCAACGGCTCACAGGCATCCAAGAACGGTTCCTTCGGCAGCCGCTCCTTGTTGATCTTGGCGGTCTTATGTGCGACAGCCTGAACCTCCGTCCGCGCCCATCTCGTGATGTCGGCGATTACCACGTCCTGGTTCGTGCCCAGCGCCCGCATCGAGTCGCAGAGTCTCCTCAAGTCGTCCTCTGAACGGCCATTCTTGTTCCATTTGACCGCGTGGAAGAACTCTCGAACCCTGGTCTCGTCCCACACGGTGAGGAGCGGTGGCAACAACTCACGAAGGGCGGCCAACTCACCATCGCGGTCCACGCGGGCCGGGCGGTCCACTCCGACGCCACTCCGGACGATGCGAGCGGCCCGAAGGAGTTCCATCGGTGCCCATCGATTCCGTATTCCGGATTCCCCGCTCATCCGTTCGCCCATTACGAACCGGGTCACCGATCCCGGAGCCCATGTGAGCACGCGCCATTCGTCCGCCGCGGCCTCTTCGAGGTACTCGCTGTCATCCTCGATGAACCGCAACCCGACGGGCACTCCGCACTCCAGGGCGAACTCCTCCAGCACTCCCTTGCAGAAGCCATGGATCGTCGTGACCGCGAGCCGGTCGATGGACGCCAGCGTGTCGTCGAGCCGACTCGAGAGCTCGACGCCCCCAGCATCGAGCATCGCGCGCATCCAGCTCTCGTGCACTTTCGGTTCTCCACCGTCCCGTATGTGCTGCAGTCGCTGAAGATCCTCGCGCAGACGCTCCTTGAGTTCGGCTGTCACCGCGCGCGTGAAGGTGACCGCGAGCAACCGTTCCGGACGATCCACTTTTGGCAAACCGGGATCTTGCAACAGCAGACGGACTGCCGTCCGCACCATCCATGTGGTCTTCCCTGTACCCGCCGAAGCCTCGACCAGGTGAGGCCCGACTCCGCGAATGAAATCCTCGGGAACGCTCACGATTCCTCCGCGACGACACGGGCACGCATGAAAGGGAGCAACACGCGTTCAGTGCAACGCGCGAACAGCTCCGCAAACTCCTCATCATCGTCGAAGCCGCGGTCCGGCCAGCAGAGAACGTTCCACGCCTGTTGTCCTTCGCCGGGGATCGCCGGCGCACTGCCATACGAACGCTGCCTCAGCCACTTCTTTTGGGCCTCGCCGCGCGCCCTCACCCGCGTTTCGTCATCGGCTTCGGCCTCCGGCCGCACACCGAGTGCCTCCAGCCACGCACATCCAGTTCGCCGAAAGAGCGGCAACGGCGCGACACTCGCCTCTTCGTAGAACGCGCAGAGCCGGGCGACCTCGACCTCAGCTTCATCTACGGCACCGAGCGTCCATTCCTCTTTTCCCACCATCCGAGTCTCGCGAGGCAATGCCTCGCCGTGCGCCGCGAGCGCATTCATCACGAGATGCGGCACCCACTGCGACACCGCCGAGTGCGCCCGGGTGGCGTACAGTGACTCCACCACGCGAGCCTCGGCCGTCAGCCGATCGAGACGCCCGATGATCGTCCACTCACCAACCTTGAGCCGCACTGGACAGGGCTGTTGCCAGACGATGCGGCGCAGCTGCTCCACCTGTGGCCACCACGCGTCAGCGACGGCACCGGCGAGCTCCCGACCTTCCTCGCCGTAAGGCATCTCCGGCTGATGCCGAAGCCACTCGCGAATCTCGTCGCGCCCACGCACGTCAACCCGTCGTTGCGCCGCCTCGAGTCGCCACGCGACCTGACGCAGGTCGTTCGTGACACCCTTCTCGTCCGGCGGATTGACTGCTTGGGGCTCGCGCTCCGCCAGTACCTCGTCTTCGTCCTGCATCAACAGGCCAAGCGTGCGTCGGCAGAAGTGGAGGGTCGGATCCTTCACGCAAGCGGCGAGCGCCTCGAGTGAGATCACGCGCGAGCCATCGCTGATGTGGTCGAGCGGTTCATCAGCGAACCCGAGGTGCGACGACCCGCGCGTCCGGATGAGCGCCGCAGCCTCTCCCCATCCGTGCGCTGCACTCTGGATCCTTCCCGCGGCCTGCACGGGAGAGAAGAGGCTCGTCGAGAAGGGATGCGCCGGCTCCATGCGTACGAATGCCTTCTGCGCTTCGTCATCGAGTACGCTGCATGCGAGCTCGCGGAGCTCCGAGACCGCAACCGAGGGAGCACGCAGCTCGTGCTTCGCCATGGTGAAGCCCGTCCACGCGACGTGCGCGCGCGACCGGGCGCTCCCGATCGCCTCACGGAAGGCATCGAGTGCGTCGGCGCGGCGGTCAGGGTCCTCGTCCTGCGGTGGCTGCTGCAGCAAGTCCCATGCTGGTGTGCCGCCACCCGCCGGATGCAACGCGTCGTCCACACCGGCGATCAGGACGACATGGGCTGGAAGGACCGTCCCCGCTTCGAGCCGGCATATGCGCACGCCGCCACGCAGGTGACCAAAAGCTCCGGCTTTCTCCTCGAGCGCCTGCTCCAGCAGGGTGCGCACCGCCTCGAGCGTGACCGGCGTACCGCCGGAAACATTTGCGATCTCCCCGAGAACCTCGCCGATCACCGCGCGAACCGTGCGCAGGGCCTCGGAGTCCTCCGACCCCTTGGCCGCGATAAAGGTTCTCATCGTGCGTTCCAACATCTCGCCCCATGCATCCGCGCGACGCGGCGTTCGCAACTCGGCGAAGAGCGCGAAGAGATCCTCCGCCCACGCGGCAAGGCGTCCCACGAGGTCTGCCTGTCCAGCCAAGTCACCGGAAACGGGCAGTACCGATCCGAGCGGCGAATCGGTGCGTCCCATCGCGACCCCGAGCACGAGCCGGTCGATGCCATGACGCCAGGTGCCGGCCTCAAGGAACGGCAGCTGGAACCGCTCGTGTCGGTCCCCGCCATCCGCCCCCCATACGATTCCCGCCCTCAGCGCCCATGAAATCGCCGATTCCGTTTCCTGCTCGCTGAACCCGGCCGCGTCAGCGATCGGCGGGAGCCGCAGGAGTGCGCCAACTTCCTCGAGCGTTGCTCGGCCTTCACTCGCCTTGAGGATCTGCAACAGAACGAACGCGATCTGCGACCGGTCACTGAACGGCCGCCCCGCCACGTCGTATGGAAGACGCGGCACGCCGGGCTCATCCACGCCGAACACCGCATTGATCGCCGGCAGGTAGCGCTCGAGCGAAGTCACGTAGAGCGTGACATCGTGCGGGCGCAGGGCCGGCTGCGCTTCCATCGCCGCAAGCAGCCGCTCGCGCAAACTTTCAATCTCCCGCAACGGGGAGTGACAGGCGTGGAAAGTGAGCGAGTCATCGAGCTCGCGCGCTTTGTCGGGCGTGGGGTCGTCGCCCGCGAGGAGTCGCTGGACTCGGCTCAGGAGCGTTGTTTCACTTCCCGCGCGAGGGGGCATCGCTGCAAGGCCGAGAGGTTCGAGCGCACGAGTTGCGGCGCGGAGCCGCTGCGACCTGATCGCCCGCTCGTCGGTACCGGCCGATGCGACTACGCACCAGCGCAACAACCGCTCGTTGCCGATGGCCCGCAGCACGTCGCGCACGGCCGGTGGCATCGTCGGGTCTGCCACCGCGAGAATCACCGACGGCAGGCTCTCCGGGCATCGGAAACGACCGGCGCGGACATCAGCGACGATCTGCGCGGGCGATCGCGACTTCGATCCATCCACGAGTGCGCGCCAGAGCGCGGCCTGCCATCGCTCGGCGCTCTCGCCGTCCGTACCGGGTGCCTCGGATGCTTCCCACCGCAACAGCATTTCCGGACGGTGCAGTACATAGGCGCGAAAACGCTTCGCTATGGCGCGCGCAAGGTCCAGCAACGCGACGGTATCCTCGCCCACGACGATCTGCTGCGCCGAGTGCGGGAGGAGGGCGACGTGCTCGGTCAGACTCGCCATGAGTCTCCACGACATGGCCGCGTGTCGCCACTCGCCTTCTGCACCTTCGAGTCCGACAACCTCGTCCACCCATCCGGCCGGTGAGACGAAACGAACGGACGCGGCGCAGCCCGTACCGCGTGCGATGCCGAGCGTGAGCGCGCGTCGCAGAGCCGGATGGTTCGCGAGCACCACCGGGTGGTCGAACGGGCCGAGCGGCAGTTCCTTCAGCTCACGCAGCAGCCACGCCGTGGCGGCATCCGCATCGCGGACGCCGGTGAGGATTAGGCCTGGCGTTGGAGGGGTCATTCAGTTCCGGACGGGAGGAAAGAGTGAAGTGGGAATGATGGATACGGGGTCTGACAGTCAACAGAAGATCGCTCGGCACATGCGAACCACGCATACTCCACCGGCGACAAACGAGATCACTTAGCACATGAGGTTGGCCACCATTCAGCGGCGGTTCAGGCCGCTCAGCTCGGTACGGGAGGAGGCGATGGGAGACATCTGGAATGAAGTGCGCGCCCTGAAAGGCGAAACGATCCAAACCGTGACGGGCCGGACGTTCGGGATTGCCGACGTGACCGACGAAGACCTGACTGCAGTGCCGACCAGAACCAAGAAGCCAATTCGCGTCACTCGGCGGCGCATCGAAGAGGCATTCGATAAGCCATTTCAGCCGGCCCCCGGTGCCAAAAGTCGTCCGAGAGACCTGCTCGCCCTCGCTCCTTTCACCCGCCCTTACGTGGCAGCCATCTATAACGAAGTGATAAGACGTCGCGCCGTGTCATAACGCGCCGCGAACATTCTTCAGATCGTGTCGCCTCATGACTCCGAGACGTCTACCCGCTCGGACTTCGGCAGGGAAACACTTCCACCGCGCCCCTTCCCTCGAACCAAGCGGCCTGTGGCGACAAGATCGTCCTTGACCGCGGAATAGGTCTCTTCATCCCAGCCGAGTTCGCTGCGCAGCGTTTGATTCCCTCTCGATCCTCCAAGTTTCAGTAGAAGATCCAGAACAGCCATTCTCTGCTGGTCGCTGACAGAACCGGACTGTGAGTCGGCCAGTTCGTGCTCATCGGTGCGCGGACTCTCATCTTCATCTGCGCGCGCTCCGTCGAGATCATCCGTTGAAGTCAGTGCGGTAACGCTTCGATTCTCGGGTGCGCGCAACCCTACAGTCCTTGCCCCCAATGCCGCGTAGTCGGCCGGATTGCAGGTGAGCACGATGATCTGTAGCCCGCGCGACGCTGCCAAGTCGAGCATTCGCTGAACCTTGACCACTCGCTCCGGGTCGGAGTTCACGAACGCATCATCGAACACGATCGGCAAGCATCCGTCATAGTCGGCGGCGAGAACTTCTGCCATCGCCAAGCGAACCGCCGATGCGACCTGCTCTTTCGCGCCGCCACTCAGCTCGTCGAAACCAAACGCACCGATACCGAGATCCGGACGCACAAGGCGTAGCCGCTGGAACTGGTTCGCCTCGAGTTCGACCTGTGCGCGCGCACCAGCGCCGAAAATGCATTGAAGGTAGCCAGACATCTTATCCGCTAGCGGCTGGGTGAGCCGATTCGCCATGGTCGTCTGTTCTTCTTGAAAGAGCCGATCGAGCAACTTGACCGCGTTTGCTCTCCGCTTCACACTGCGAAGGTGTTCTCCGATTGAGTCCGCTCGCGCGCGCGCCGTCGCCACTGCGGCCGTGGGATCTTCACTGCCGTCGGTCCGGAGCGTTGCTCGAGCGACTGCGACTCGCGATCGCAGGTCGCTTTGCTCGCTATTCTTCTCACCTATCGCCCGTTTGATGCGTGTCAGGTCGCGCTCGACAAGCTCCGGCTGCAGCGCGGTGATTGCGCCGTTCGTCGCGTCAAGCGCGCGTTGACTCTCAGTAACGGATGATTCGAGCGCAAGCAGTGCTTGGGTGCGGACGGCATCATCTCCGTGATTGGAAACGAGCAACGAGAGCTGCGCTTTGCCGTCAGACAGCGCTTGCTGCTGCTTGCGGATCGCCTCTGTCGTCTCCGTCAACTCTTCGTCCGTATCGGACAAAGCCTCTGCGCAAGCGTCCCGCGCGATGGCCGCGTCTTGCTCTTGGTCTTCGGCATTCGCCACCTGACGCTCAGTGCTTTCTTTCAGTTCGCCGGCGGCGACCTTATCTGATTGTTCCGGCAGTCCGAGGCCTAGGGCTTCGAGGCGCTCGACGTCTGCCTTTGCCTTGGCCAAGCCAGCCGACGCATCGCCAAGTTCTTCAGTCAGTCCGTCTGCTTCCATTCCCTCTAGTTGCGCGCGCACCGCTTTCAACTGCGACGTTAGCTCGTCGCGAAGCGCATGAACTTCCGCGGCGTGCTCCTCGCTGGACAGGCCGAGCGAATCGAGGAGAGCCTGCAGCTCGTCGCTGGCGTCAGACTCGACCCGGCGCGCTTCAGCGAGTGTCGTCCCTCCTGGCCGAATGCGTAGTCGAGCCCCAGATCCGAATTGCACCTCAGTGTCGTCCGTCAATACTTCTGGCTTCCCGATCGCGATCAAGCGACCGTCGATTGTCACCGATTCTTTGGCCGCTAGGAGCTCAACGCCCGTTGCCATCGCTCGGAGAGCTGCGCTCGCATTAGACAACGCACCATCCAGTTTTCGAATCTTCTTTAGTTTGGGCTTGTCTACTTTCGGCAACGCTCCGATCTGCACGTCGAGCTCTGCCGATTTGTGCCGCGTGACGGCAACAAGGGCCTCCTTCGCGCTCAGCTTCGCATGGAGCTCTTGTTTTTCGAATAGCACGACGCGCGCGGATGCCAAATCACGGCGCATGCGCGCTAGCCGCGACGAATCAGCAGCAGTTCGGTGCGCCGCTTCCGCAACGCTCATTGCGCTCAGAGCGTCGTCACGGATGAGCTCCAGCCGTGTGATCGAATCCTGCTGCGGCCTAATGTCTTCTTCGACCGCGCGGCCCTCTTCGCGAATCAGCGCAATTCGCTCGTGAAGGGATTGCAGATCGCGAAAGCGCGTGCTGGCGTCGTTCGCCGCGTGCGTGTCCTCTAGTTGCTGTGTATTCAACCGAGCGAGTTCAGCGGCCCTAATGGCGGCTTCCTTCTCCTCCTTCTCTAGCGCGGCGACGCTAGCGCCAACAACAACGAGATCTTGCGACGCGCGCTCGAGATCGATCACCGCAGACTCGAGCCGGCGAAGGCGTCCGTCAGCACGCATCAGCTCGGCGTCCGCAGCCTCTTCGTTACGCTCAGCACCCTCCAGCGCCGATCCCACTTTCACCTTGCCGCTCTGCGTGAACATCTGTTCTAGTTCGGCGTTGAAGCGGCTGGCCACCCGCGCGTCGAGGTCCGACTGGATCGCACCGGCGCCACCCATGTCTTGCAAACGTTGGAGCAACGCATCCTGTTGCGCCGTCGCGTATACCGTCGGATCACCGCCAGCGTCACCCTGCCACACCCACAAGTGTGCCCACTGTGCCAGCATCGCCTTGCCAGCCGTTCCAACTTCGACGCTCAGCACTCTTGCAAGTTCACTCTCTGCGTCGTCGCCGGAGCGTGCGCTCGAATCCGCGCTCGACAACACAGCCGTACCAGCCGACCCGAAGCGTTTTCTCAGATGGTACGTGGTTCCACACGCCTCGAACGTCACCTCTACTTCGGGATGCCCGCCATGGAGCGACGAGGTCATGTGACGATGGCTCTCAGAGTTGCCCCTCGCCTTCAGGAAGAGTGCACGGTGCACGGCTTCGGCCAACGTGCTTTTGCCGGTCTCGTTTGCACCGCCGATGATAGTGCGCGAGGGATCGAACTCGACATGGAGCTCACGATGAACGCGATAGCAGCGGAGCGTAACCGAGGTGATTCGCATGGACGGGTTCCTCTATCGATGACGAGCCGCAACGTGGAGCTCGCGCAACGCGACACGCGCAACCGCTGCGTCATCGCCGGTGCCGGATGCGAGCGTCACAAGTTGCAAAGCCACTCGGGAGATGACCGGATCTTCCGCTCGACGGGTGAGTTCGTCTAACTCTTCAGCCGTTGGCGCAATGCCGGTCTGGTCGTCAAGCTTCAACCGCAGCAACCGAGCGCCCCACGTCTCGATCATTTGTTGGAGGCGAGACCCTGCTTCGATCCCCAACGATCCTCGCAGGCTCAGTCGTAGCAAGTCCTCTCTGGCTCGCGTGCCGATCCTTTCGTCCACAAGTTCCGCCAGTCGGGCGAGACCGGTGTCATCGACGAAACTGAAATCAACAGCATGCCACCCTATCGTGCCGGTACGTACGCTCCGGACCAGAGGTAGCGCGCCTCTTGCCACTTCGACCACAAGCACGTTCCCTGGATCATGCTCGTCACCCTTCACAAAACGGTCCAACTCTGGAGTGCCGGAGTACCAAGCTTTTTCGGCGACTTGCTTGGCACCATGCCAATCACCCAACGCGATGTAGTCGAATCGAGCAAACGACAGACGTTTCAAATCGATCAAATTGGCCATTCCGCCGCCCGGCTCGTCATCGTCCGACGCCGGACTGAAATCCACGACGCTGCCATGTGCTATCACGATTCTCGGCTTGCCCGAGAACCGTGCATCGTCGTCGGGGATCGCACGCAACCACGCGGTAGGATCTACGGCTTCGTGCCGCCGTAGTAGTGGACAGGGGAAGAGAACCGCCGTGTCCAGCTCGGTTGGCTCCGCCGCGAGCAAGACATGGAAGTTCTTCGCGAGCTCGTCGCGCGCGCGCTTGAAGAACTCCTGCTCCCACAGGCTACCGGCGCCGCCGAAGTCGTGATTGCCCGGAATCGCAAACACGGGCACGCCGATGGAGCCGATCGCGCTGCATGCCGCTGCGACAGTCGATTGCGTGGCGTGGGGAGAATCAAAGAGATCGCCAGCCACCACGACGAATTCCGCGGCCTCCGCCTTTGCGAGGGCTGCGAGCCGCTTGATAACGGCGAGCCGCTCTTGCTGAAGCAATGCGCGTTTCTGATCATCGTCGACACCGGCAAACGGTTTGCCGAGCTGCCAATCTGCGGTGTGGAGAAACTTGACGGGCATGTTCCGGCGCTATTGGTAGACGGGAAGCACGACCCGAGCGATGTCGGCGACCGCATCTGCGATCTTCTTTGCGTGCGGCTCGGTTATCGCGGGCGTAATGCCGATCTGGAGGATCGGTGACAGCTTGCCGTCGCCGAGGCGAGCGCCGACGCTCTTCGCAATCCTTTCAACTTCGCGGAATACGCGCATTGGAAGTTCGTGGGTGCGGCGTGGGAGGATCTCCAGCTTATAGTGCGCAGGCTTTTTGCCCCGAACGTTGCTCGGCGCGCACAAGCTCCAGAGGAGCGGCTCTCGCTCGACCAAGAGCACGGCATGTATTCGTGGATAGCGAACGGCCTTCGCTTCGCGGACGTGCTCGGTTTCCAGCCGAACTGGGAGTGTGTCACTCACTCGTTTTAACGCAACCACGAGCGCTCGAGCGGCCGGTCTGTGGTCGTCATGCATTGGGAAACGCGGCGGCCCGAAGCAACTAATGAATAGCTCTTCGAGTTCGTGTGTAAGTGGCTCGGTCATGACTTCTCCCGCGAGAGTTCGATGGATCGTCGTTCGAATAGCAACGGGCCGGCACTCGCGAGGAGGCCGTAGAGTTTGGTGCCGAACTCTGCAAACTAAGTAACGGGTCTGACAGTCGATGCACGAGTAGGCGAGTGGTAGTGAATGGCCCGATAGAATCGCACATGTCGCAGCATTCCGCACCACGCCGTGGCGCACAATCCGGTGCATAATCAAGCCACCCGCGCCAGGACGTCGCGATTCCCATTGGCGTGATGGGAGAGTCGACCGAAGTACATCGCTGCCGCTGTGCGATGTAGAACGCGGGCGCGAGCGTCGGGAGCGTTCTCATTGAGCTCCGCGCGCCTAGCGTCCCGATGTCTAGGCAAGCGACAGAATCAGGCCACTAGCGCTCGCGTGCTCGCACCTGTAATCAGTCGATGACCGTTTCTTTGCTGACCCCATCACCGAATTCATGGCGTCACTCCACCTCGTTTCCGTTTGGAATCCTTCCTACGCAGCCGACGCCCTCGATGCGCACGCGCAACTGTTGCTTGAACACGTTG
>Ga0207932_1000844_pt1 | contig 10558 bp, 11 predicted proteins | sample NGESurdeep092012_FD_184480 | JGI IMG/M metagenome (GOLD analysis project Ga0207932, IMG submission 184480) | Arctic peat soil microbial communities from Barrow, Alaska - NGEE Surface sample 415-2 deep-092012 (SPAdes) | ecosystem: Environmental > Terrestrial > Soil > Wetlands > Peat ...
ACGGCGCCTCCGGTCATCCGACACTATGGCCATCGGCATTGTCATCGGGCTAGCAGATGAATGCCAGAGTCCAAATGCCCTGGTCACCGACCGAGCCTCCGAATGCACCGTGGCGGATAGTTCGGCGCTGCCCGACCAAACGCGAGATGTGGGGCACCCCTTCCGCTTCAATGGTCGCACTCAAGGGGCTGCCGCCCGTGCTCACTCATCCGGGTCATCCGGCTGACGAGGGCCTTTGTCCTCTGGCTGCGCACGGCCACGAGGGCCACGGTGGACTTGTAGCCAGGCCACTAGGGGTCCGGCAAGCGTCACGAGAATGAAGAAGGTGAAGTGACATGGCTGGGAAGACAGATCAGATGAAGGGCAAGGCGAAGGAAGCCGTCGGCGACCTGACTGGGAACAAGGACCTGAAGTCAGAGGGCAAAGCGGACCGCCAGGCCGGTGAGGTCAAAGAGAAGGTCGGCAAGGTCGAGGACAAAGTCGAAGAGGGCATCGACAAGGTGAAGGACGTCCTCCACAAGTAGGAGGGATTCGTCGTCCGTCCAGCGGTTCCCGCTGACCGATCGAGAAGGTTGGTCAACCGGGGGCTGACAAAGGCACCGCGGTGGGCTTGCCAGCATGAGCGCACCGTGTGCTGTCTACATCAGTGGGTATCGCATCGTGCGGCCCAAGAAAGTTGGGAACTATGTACATCGGCCTTGGAGCACTCGTCTTTGTCCTGGTAGTCGTCGCGATCGTCTACTTCGTCCGTCGGGCATAGGTAGCTGTTCGGGACGTCGTCAGCTTGGGTGCCGACCACGCACCCGGCGAAGCCTCTGAATGTCGTGGTCATGAGCCAGGCAAGTAGATGGAGGCAAGAGAAATGGGTTTGACCGGAATGGGATTCAGCTCCGTGGCTATCGCTGCGGGTGCGATCATGTATTGGGCAGTGACCTACCAGGGGCACGGCTTTCGATTCTCGACCGTGGGGGTCATCCTCATGGTCGTCGGGGCCATCGGTCTGGTGATCTCGACGATCGTGTTCGCCACGTCACGTCATCCCGCGGGAGGCCGTCGACATGCGTACGACAAGCAGACCATCGATGCGGAGGGTCGTTCGACCGAGGTGCACGAAGTCGTCAAGTAGGGACGCGATGCCAAGCACGACCGAGCCAGGTGGCCGATCGCCAGCGAGTGCTTCTTCAGATTGTCGGGAGACGGTCCGCTGGCGACCTGCACGTTCACACTGAGAGGCTGAGATGACAGACATATACGACCAGGGCCAAGACAATGAACCCGAGAAGGCCAGATGGAACGTCTCAGAGTGGCATGGAAGGACGATCATCGACAGCTATGGCGAGAAAATCGGCAAGCTGCAGGACGTCTACGTCGACGTCGAAACCGATGAGCCCCAATTCGCGACGGTGAAGGAGGGCTTCATCGACCGCCACCTGACCTTCGTGCCTCTGGGTGGCGTCCAAATCGGTCCCGATGACCTTCAGGTCCAGACGACTCACGAGACGGTTCGAACTGCACCCGACATCGAGATGCACGGAGACGAACTATCCCAGGCGGACGAGTCCACGCTCTATCACCACTTCGAGATGAACTACACGCCAATCGATACGGAAAGCGGTCGCCGTCTCGCTCGTCGATGAATGCCTGGAGACTTGGCGACGTTGCCTGCCATCCGGCGGTGCGAACACGTCTACAGAAGTCTTTACCAGCAGGTATCCCCGATGTGCCGGTCCGGGGCAGGCAACTACCGCGAGCACTCGGTGGGCTGAGCTGGCAGACCCCGTTCATTTCCGAAGAGTCCCTTTGGTTCATCATCCTTTCCGATGATTCGCAGCATCACTCGGACAACCGCGTCCGCTGCTCGATCCCAATCTGGTCCGCCGCTCATGGCAATCCAAACTCTCGACGACGAACCCGCCTCCGCTTGTCGAAGGTCAGTCCCCTCGAATCGCAGAACCCGTCGACCATGCTGCCGAGCTCCTCACAAGCCTCCTCTGTCGAGCCTGAGGGCCGAAATCCTCACAAGTCAGATGGAAACCAAAGCCTCAGCAGTCCCATCGGCCAGTTGTCCCTGGTCGGAGGCAGGGTTTGAAAGTGGGACCGAAGGGTTCCGCGAGCCAGCTCGGCGCCACAGATCGCTCGTCACCCGATCGTGCGGCAGACCCCGGCTCGCAACGGCCCAATGCCATCGCAACTTGGCTGGCGATGGCCGCCGTGGCACGCGTGCTGCAACGACGGCCGAGCCCAAGGCGATCGGGGCTCGTTGGGGGCGTCGTCGACGGCACGCTCGGAGCACCAAGGGAAGGATGACGTCATGGATCGAACCCGGGCCGTAGCGGTAGATGAGTTCCCGCTTGTGGGGCCCTGCAGGACCGGAGGGGTGACCGGTGGGGTACGTTCGCCGCGATGATCACGTTCGACTGGTTGCGGGATGCGGTCCTGGGTGCCGGAAGCGGGCTGGTCTCGGTCTACCGGCGCACCGGCGCGGACGTGCCCTTCGGTGACCCGTTGCCGTCGCACGGCGCCGAGATGGAGGGCTGGTTCTGGCGGGTCACCGATCCGGCGTCGGGCCGGGTCGTCGTCGCCCTCTGTGGCGTGAACCGGCATCCCGCCGGCGACTGGGCCACGGTGGCCGTTGCCCTGCACCCCGGGGACATCGTGCGCTCGGCCGTACTGGATGACGCCCGAGCCGACCGGGCCCACTTCGCTCTCACCGCCGGTACGTCGGCTGAGGCCCGCTTCGAGGCCTCGGCTGACCGGCTCCGTGTCGACCTCGACGACGTCCACCTCGACCTGCGCTTCTCTGGCTCCTTCGAGTGGCCCAAGGCCTTCGGCGGTGGCGGGATCTTCTCGGCCGTGCCGTTCCTCAACCAGTACTGGCAGCCTTACCGCCTCGGCGGTACCGCCTCCGGTGGCGTCACCTTCGGCGGCAGCGGATCTGGGGGGGACCAGTGGTCGCTCGACGGTGCCGGGGTCTACGGCGAGCGGAACTGGGGCGCCGGGTTCCCGGACCGGTGGTGGTGGGGCCAGGCCCACGACTTCGACGGCGCCGACGTGTCGGTCGCCTTCTCAGGGGGCGTGCTGCACCTCGGGCCGATCGCCCGGCCGGTGTGCGGGGTGGTCATGCGGCTGGGCGAGCGGGTTATCCGCATCACACCGCCCTCGCCTGTGCACTCCGAAGTCACCCCAGGGCGGTGGGCCGTCCGGGCCCGGTCGTGGCGCCACCAGATCGACCTCGAGGGGGACGGCACCGGCATCGAACCGCACGTGCTGCCCGTCCCGCTCCCGGCCGAGCGACGCAACGTCCACACCGACTTCGAACACCTGGCCGGTCAGCTCCGCTGCGTGGTGCGTGAACGCGGCCAGGTGGTGTTCGACGGCACGTCCGAGCTGGCCGGCCTCGAGGTGGGGAGCCTGCCAGGCCGTGACTGAGCCCAGCTCCCCCGAGGCGGCGGTGCGCGAACCCGGGCGTCGTCGCCGCCACCGGGCCCGAATCGTCGGGGCCATCGTCGGGGTCGCCCTGATCGCAGGTGTGACGACGTTCGTCGTGCTGTGGAACCGGGGCTCCTCCCGGCCGGTGTCGATGGGGGAGGCCCGCCACCGGGCCGGAGCTCCCGGCACCGACCAGTCGACCGGCGCGGAGCCGTTCCGGCCGGCGGCCGGTATCTATCGGTACCGCGGTGAAGGCACCGAGCACCTCGACATGCCGCCGCTGACCCAGACCCAGGGCCCCGGCATCCCAGGCACCGTGACCCACCTCGAGGGCCAGTGCTGGAGGCTCCGGGTCGACTACAGCACGAACCATTGGCAGAGCTGGGACTACTGTCCGACCGGTTCGGGGCTCACCGAGAACGCCGGCGCGTTCTTCCAACGGTTGGACCTGGTCGTGACCAAGGTCGATACCTCGTCGGCCTACACGTGTGACCCACCCGTCGACGCCATCAGGACGACGCAACAAGCGGGCGACCAGTGGATGCAGGAGTGCCGTGGCACCTCGACCGGGTCGGACGGCGAGGTGATCTCCTCCGGCGCATACACCTATGTCGGCCCGGAGCACCTCGACATCGGCGGTACGAACGTGGCGGCCCTGCACTACCACCGGTTTCGGAACCTGACTGGCGGCCAGACCGGCACGGAGGACGTCAACGTGTGGTTCGACGCTGCGACCGGCCTGCCGCTGCGAAACCAGCGGGTCATCACCGTGCACAGCGGTGCCCTGATCGGTGGTGTGACCTACCAGGAGAACGGCAGCTTCCAACTCGCGTCGATGAACCCGACCTAGGCGGTAAACCCGGGACGTGGGCCCGCTCAGACCACGTCGGTGGGCCGGAGCCCCAAGCCGAGCGCGAACCGCCCGGCGCTGCGGTCCCAGCCGGGGTCGTGGGCAAGGCTCGGAGCGTGCCCCCCGGACATGCGGCCAGGAAGCCCGCCCCTGCGACCCCCGATGGGCCGATCAGGGATGACACATATCGCTCACGCCTACGACCAGGCCCTGGATCCGTGGTTGGGTCGATGCACGCTCGTTGCCGGGGTCTCGCTACACGTACCGCCCGGGGGGATTAGATTTCGCGTCCCAGCCCGGCTGCTTGGCGCTTCAGTGTTCGTCGAACCGTGGCGGGGTCGACGCCAAGGGACCTGGCGATCGCCTCGATGGATTCGCCCGCGTGGTGGCGACCGGCGGCGTCATGGATGTCGGCCTGGGTCATCTTGGGCTTGTTGATGCGCCGAGGTACGCCGCGATCTTCAAGGTGGCCGGCGACGGTTCGTCGATGAATCCGGAACTCTGCGGCGAGGTCGACGAGCGATCGGCCAGTTCGATAGGCGGTGACGAGCCGGTCGATCTCGGACTCGTCGAGGCGGCGCTGAACGAAACGCCGAACCGGTTCCAGAGGTCGCGGCTCCTCACGAGCACCGGGTGCGCCCGCGCCGCTGGATCCGACAGCAGCGTCAGGGTTTGAAAGCCGTCCCTTTTCCTCCGGAGGGGCCTGTGCGAAGCACACTGAAGCCCGATTCGAGGTGTCTCCGGCGGCCTTCCGCGATCGGCGCGAAGCCTGCGACCTCTGTCCCGTAAGGGATTCCACGACTTCGGGAGGGTTTGAAAGCCGTCCCCAAAGGTCCACCGATGTCAGATTTACAACGTTCGCCCAGTTCAGAGGGCACTTCGCGTGTCCGATCGCTCGGGCGCGTTTGTCTCCTGTTTCAAACCTCCGTACCCGGCGCTGGCGGGCCCGTCACACTTGAGCGCGCACGACGTCCATCAGCTTCTCTTGAGGGGTCCTGAACTCGGTTCCCCGCAGGGGACCGACGAGGTGATCGGACATGTACAGGGATAGTTCCAGCAGGTCTTCCCCAACGCTGTCGCGCAAGTGATCCAACTCCAACTCGAGCCGGTTCATGACGCCAAGAACCGATCGATTGGCGGTCTTGGAGAAACTCGCCTCGGACATGGCCCAGTGTTCGGATGCGATGAACGCCGCTTTCACCCCTAGTACCTCGAGGATGGATTCGAGCGCCTCAGGGAATCGCGCCGCGATCGAGGTCGCCGGAGCGAGCGGGAGCAGGACCGGGAACAGCGTCATCTCGTTGACCGAGAAGGCGGCATGTGGTCGCCAGAAGATGGCGGTGGCGTATCAGTTCCCCAAGGCCGTCGTCGGGTGGTCGACAGCGGGCATGACGGGTTGCTTCACTCGATCGAGCAGCTTCTTTGTGCCATGGATCGTGTACACGGGCTCCGGTGTGCGTGTTCGTGATGGTCGTGCGGAAGCAATCTCAATCATCCGAACTCGCGAGGGATACCCGAAGGCGCGCTCGCGAAAACTGCGTGCCCACTTTCGGCACGAGTGGGATACCCACGTGGCGGGAGGTCGCTGCGAAGCAGATCCTCCGTCCCGTGACTACTTGACAGCTTCGTGTACCTCGGTCGTCCGACCTTCTGCATCGACGGTCTGTTTGTCATATGCATGCCGACGACCGCCAGCGGGACGACGTGACACGGCGAACACGATCGTCGAGACCACGAGACCGATGGCGCCGACGACCATGAGGATGACTCCGACGGTCGAAAATCGGAAGCCGTGCCCCTGATAGGTCACTGCCCAATACATGATCGCACCGGCAGCTATAGCCACGGTGCTGAATCCCATTCCCATCAAACCCATGTCTGTTGCCTCCATCTATTTGTCTGGTTCATGACCACGACGTACAGACGCTTCGCCCGGTGCGTGGTAGACACCCCAGCTGACTGCGCCCCGAAGGGCTGACTACGCCCGCCGGACGAAATAGATGATCCCGACGACTACCAGCACCAAGACGAGTGTTCCAAGGCCGATGTACATAGTTCCCGACTCTCTTGGGTCGCAAGATGCGCAACCCACCGAATTCGACACCAGGCGCTGGGCTCCCGCTGTCCAGCCCACCACGGTGCCTTCGCCGGTCCCCGCTTGACCAACCGTCTTGATCTGCCCGCGGGAACCGCTGGATGGACGACGAATGGCTACTTCTTGTGGAGGACGTCCTTCACCTTGTCGATGCCCTCTTCGACTTTCTCCTCGACCTTGCCGACCTTCTCCTTGACCTCACCGGCCTGGCGGTCCGCTTTACCCTCTGCCTTCAAGTCCTTGTTCCCAGTCAGGTCGCCGACGGCTTCTTTCGCCTTGCCCTTCATCTGATCTGTCTTCCCAGCCATCTTGTTTCACCTTCTTCGATCTCGTGACGCGTGCCGGACTCCTAGTGGCCTGGCTACACATCCACCGTGGTCCCCGTTTCCTTCCGCAACAAGCGGACAAAGGCCCTGCTCCACTGGATGACACGGACAGGTAAACACCAGCGGCAGCCCCTTGAGCCCGCCCGTCGAATTGGAAGTGGTGCCCCACATCTCGCGTTCGGTCGGGTAGTGCCGAACTATCCGCCGCCGTGCATTCGGAGGCTCGGTCGGTGACCAGGGCATTTGGACTCTGGCATTCATCTGCTAGCCCGATGACAATGCCGATGGCCATAGTGTCGAATGACCGGAGGCGCCGTGCACGCTCAAGTGGGTGACGAGATCTTGGTGAGGGCGCATAGGGCGGTGCACCGGCGCTGTGAGGTCTTGGAGGTTCTCGATCTCGACGGCGGGCCTGCCTATCTCGTTCGATGGGCTGACGACGGGCACGAGGTGGTATACGTGCCAGGACCCGAGGTCATCCTGCTCCGAAGAAGACATCTCAGGGCCCTGACATCATGAACTGACGGTGGGTGTCCCTATGCGCCGGGTCGGCGTGCTGGCTGTGTCCGTCGAGCGGAGTCCAGCGCGCCCCCAACCACGGAATGGTTCTTAGGAATCGCCCGCAGGCGCCGAAACCTGATTGATGGTCTCCAGGGCGAGGACCGCCTCCCGGTGAGCCTGCCGCTCTTCCTCCAACTCACGACGGGTAATCAACAGCGCCGTCCCCATGCCGACAAGTGACGTTCCGATGATCCATCGAATGGGGCGCATGCTCCAAGGGTACCCCCATCAATAGGGTGGCAATCCGAGGTATCCCAGAACAGTGACACTGTCCCGTAGGGTCCACCGCTGTCCGGCTGGTCTTCAATAGCTTCGGGAGCACTGGGAGGATTCGGCCTGACTCGCAGTCATGAGGCGCTCTCGGGCGTCGTCGACTGGGCCCTTCCAGTCAACATTGACAACGGCACGCCCCGTCTCCGAGGTTGGGTGATTGGTCAGGACCGCAGCAACAGTCCCGACCGCCCGTCGCTCCGATCCAGGACGGCCGTGCCATCCCTCAACCCGCTAAAGGAAAGGAAGGGATGGGAGGCGAGACGGGCGGGCGGTGGCTCGGTGGGTTCGATCGCCAGCTCCGGGCCCTCATGCTGTCCCCACTGGTGGGCCAGAAGCTGGGGATGCTCGGTGCGACCGAGAACTCGCTGGACCTGGCGGCGCTCAAGGAGCTCCTCGAATCAGGTGACGTCACGCCCGCCGTCGACAGGACCTACCCGCTCAACGACTCTGCAGCGGCAATCCGGTACCTGCACGAGGGTCGTGCCCGAGGCAAGGTCGTGATCACCCTGTGAGATGCATGATCTGGACGAAGTCGCCGGACGTCGATGCCGGGGAGGGCGTCCTGCCACCGGAGCGCTAGGGTCTCGGCTAGCTCGAGAACGAGTGCAGCCCAGCCGGGATGCAGTTCGGATCCGCGTCGGCAAGCTGCCCTGCGGCGAGTCGTCTGGTCCTCCCCGACGAACATGCCTGGCCTCGACCCAAGAACCCGCCGGATCACTACCCCTGAATCACGACTGGAGGATCGATGGCCCCGAACGCATCAAGGAACGCTTCCAGCGCGCTCGTCGCATCTGGTCTCGTGGAGCTCGCTGCCGGAGCGCTCTCCGGGTGGATCTACACGGCGACACGCATGGGCGTGGGAGCTGGGACTGTCGACCCGAAGAGGATCCGTCAGTGGCACTTGGACCTGGCCATGCTCGGAACTGCCACGGTGGCGGCTGGCCTTGCGGTGCCGGACGCACCAAAGGCCGTCCAAGCTGCGCTGGGCGTAGGCGCGTGGACCAACGCCATGGCCTTCCTGCCCATGGCGTTCAGTGATGACCTCGAGAAGACGACGGCCTTCAAGATCGCCGCCGTTGGTTCATTTGTCGCCACCTCGGTCGGCTTCACCGGAATGGCGCTTTCGGCTCTTCGCTCCCGTCGCTAGGCAAGTCAGCGGGACGGATTTGCTCGACGCCGAATGCGTGCGCGGATCGCACTTCGCCAGGGGTTCGATCATGGTCCCATGACCTCCACCGAAGATGGGAGAGTCACAACGTGTTCCCAGGTAGATAGGGGTTTCTTGCCGCCATTCGCCAACCAAGGCAAGTGACGATGTCCGAACCCCTGGACGGGCTGAATGTGGGCAGTGGCTGCGACCCGGCATGTGCCTGAGCGAATCGACACGAACGGCGCTGTGCCACCAGGGACCGCCGAACGTTCGGTCGATGCCTTGGACGCGAGACCGGCTGTCGGTGATCTCTAGGGAGCAGGCGTCCCCCGGGTCGAGGGAGGGAGGGCCTCGTGGTGGCTCCATCGCGCGGCGAGACGGTTGACACGGTGCGCGTGACCCCGCCGAAGCGGTCGAGCGATCGCGGGTACGGCTGTCTTGTAGAAGAAGTACTTGGCAACTTCGACGCTCGCCAGGTACGTGACGACGAATGCGAGGAGCACGCCGAAGAAAGCCGGTGGAAGGGGTGCGAACCCGAGAGTGTGGTTGAGGGGGCTTTGGGGGATCGACGCCCCGATGATCACAACGAGGACCACCGAGATCAGCAGCGGCCAGGAAGGCCGGCTACGGAAGAACGGCACGCGGCGAGTGCGGATCACGAAAACGATAAGAGTCTGAGTGGCGAGCGATTCGACGAACCACCCGGAACGGAACTCGGGAGCTGACGCGTCGAAGACCCAGAGCATGACGGCGAAGGTGGCAAAGTCGAACACCGAGCTGATCGGGCCGAAACGGATCATGAAACGGCGGATGAACCCGATATCCCAATGCGACGGTCGAACGAGCTGCTCCTCGTCGACGCGGTCGGTGGGAATCGTCATCTGGCTTGAGTCGTAGAGCAGATTGTTGAGCAGGATCTGGAACGGGAGCATCGGCAGGAAGGGCAGGAACGCGGCGGCCACGGTGACGCTGAACATGTTCCCGAAATTCGACGACGTCCCCATGAGGACGTATTTGATGGTGTTGGCGAAGATGCGCCGGCCCTCGGCGACACCATCGGCGAGTACGTCGAGGTCGTGCTCGAGGAGGATGATGTCGGCGGCGTCCTTGGCGACATCGGTGCCGGAATCGACCGAGATGCCGACATCGGCGTGGTGGAGCGCGAGAGCGTCGTTGACGCCGTCGCCGAGGAACGCCACCGCCGAGCCGGCGCGACGTTGGGCGCGCAGGATTCTCGCCTTCTGCTCAGGGCTGATCCGGGCGAAGATCGTGGTCTTGGCAACGCCGTCGGTGAGAGCGTCGTCGTCCATGACGTCGAGGTCGGACCCCGTGAGCGTCCCGCCCGAGTCAACACCCAGGGACCGGCAGACGGTTTCGGCGACGAGGGGGTTGTCCCCCGTGACGATCTTGACGGTGATGCCGAGTTCGGACAGCCGTGCGATCGATGCGGCGGCCGACGGCTTGGGTTGATCGAGGAACACGAGGAATCCGACAAAGGCCAGGTCGTGCTCGTCGTCGGGGGACAGTGTGGTCAGTTCGGGAGCTTCCCGGGTGGCGATCGCGACCACGCGGTTGCCCGCGCGGAACTCATCTTCGAGCACCTGGCGCGCTCCGTCGGAGACGTCGTTGCAGCGGTCGAGAACCGTCTCGGGGGCGCCCTTGGTGATGAGGATCCGCTGGTCGTGCCCGTCGACGAGGACCGAAACGCACCGTCGGTCATGGTCGAAAGGAGCGAGTGCGATCCGCTGGAAACCGGCGACGTTGGACGCTCCGACGCCTGATGCCTCCCACAAGGCGACGTCGAGAGGGTTCCCTCCGATAGCGCTGGAGCCGGTAGGGGTGGCTTCATTACAGACGAGCCCCAAGGTGAGGAC
>Ga0207932_1000845_pt1 | contig 10553 bp, 8 predicted proteins | sample NGESurdeep092012_FD_184480 | JGI IMG/M metagenome (GOLD analysis project Ga0207932, IMG submission 184480) | Arctic peat soil microbial communities from Barrow, Alaska - NGEE Surface sample 415-2 deep-092012 (SPAdes) | ecosystem: Environmental > Terrestrial > Soil > Wetlands > Peat ...
GTCGGAAATGGCGCGGGCGCCGCCGGTGCATTCGGTGACGTTCTGCCCGGTCATCTCCAGATGCACGCCGCCGGCATAGGTGCCTTCGGCCTGATGCACTTCGAAGAAGTGCCGCACTTCCTTCAGGATCAGGTCGAACGGCCGCGTCTTATAGCCGCTCGCCGAGGTGATGGTGTTGCCGTGCATCGGATCGCATGACCACAGCACGACCCTGCCCTCGCGCTTGACCGCGCGCAGCAGCGCCGGCAGATGCTCGCCGACCTTCTCGGCGCCGAAGCGGCCGATCAGCGTGAGGCGGCCGGCCTCGTTGTCCGGGTTGAGAATATCGATCAGCCGCAGCAGATCGTCGGCCTTGAGCGAGGGTCCGCATTTAAGGCCGATCGGATTCTTGATGCCGCGGGCATATTCGATGTGCGCATGATCGTGCTGGCGCGTACGGTCGCCGATCCAGATCATGTGACCGGAGGTGGCGTACCAGTCGCCGGTGGTCGAATCGATGCGGGTGAGCGCTTCCTCGAAGCCCAGCAGCAACGCTTCGTGGCTGGTGTAGAAATCGGTGGTGCGCAGCTCGGGATGGCTCTCGAGGTCGAGACCGCAGGCCTGCATGAAGCCGAGAGCTTCCGAGATGCGGTCGGACAATTCGACGTAGCGGCGCGACTGCGGACTGTCCTTGACGAAGCCGAGCATCCACTGCCGCACGCTGGCGAGATTGGCATAGCCGCCTTGCGCGAAGGCGCGCAGCAGATTGAGCGTCGCCGCCGACTGCCGATAGGCGTCAAGCTGACGGCGCGGATCGGGCGTACGCGATTCTGGCGTGAAGGCATTGTCGTTGATGATGTCGCCGCGATAGCTCGGCAGTTCCTTGCCGTCGCGCTTCTCGGTCGGCGAGGAGCGCGGCTTGGCGAACTGGCCGGCGATGCGGCCGACCTTCACCACCGGCATGGCCGCGGCATAAGTGAGCACCACCGCCATCTGCAGGAACATGCGGAAGAAGTCGCGGATGTTATTGGCGCCATGCTCGGCGAAGCTTTCCGCGCAGTCGCCGCCTTGCAGCAGGAAAGCCTGGCGATTGGCGACCTTGGCGAGCGCCTTCTTCAGGCTGCGTGCCTCGCCGGCAAAGACCAGCGGCGGGAAGGTCGCCAGCTGCTTTTCGGTATCGGCCAGCGCCTGCCGGTCCGGATACACCGGGGCCTGCTGGATCGGCTTCTTGCGCCAACTATCGGGCGTCCAACGCTCGGACATTCGTAAAACTCCAACAACCTGCGGGGGTTATATACGAGGGCCCCCGCCGCGCGCCAATAATTTCAAAACCGCCCGTTAACTATGGCTATTCCGCGGCGGCCTGGCTGTAGCTGGCGGCCTTCTCGCGCATGGTGACCAGTTCCTCGGCGGCGGTCGGGTGCACCGCCATGGTGGCGTCGAAATCGGCCTTGGTCGCCCCCATCCTGACCGCCACGCCGACCAGCTGGATCAGTTCGCCGGCGTCGGGGCCGATAATGTGGCAGCCGACCACGCGGTCGGTGCTGCCGTCCACCACCAGTTTCATGAAGATCCGGGTGTCGCGTCCGGACAACGTCGCCTTCATCGGGCGGAAGCTGGTCTTGTAGATGTCGACCTTGGCCAGCCGCTCGCGCGCCTGCATTTCGGTCAAGCCGATGACGCCGAGTTCGGGTTCGGAGAACACCGCGGTCGGTACATTGCTGTGATCGACCTCGGTCGGCTTGCCGCCATAGACCGTGTCGGCGAAAGCCTGCCCCTCGCGGATCGCCACCGGCGTGAGATTGATCCGGTTGGTGACGTCGCCGACCGCGTAGATGTTGGGGACCGAGGTCCTCGAAGTGCCATCGACTGCGATGCCACCGGTCTCGCCAAGCTTGACGCCTGCCGCTTCAAAGCCAAGTCCCTGCACATTCGGCTTGCGGCCGGTGGCGAACATGACGAGGTCAACGACGATCTGCTCGTGATCGGACAATTCCACGTCGTAGCCGCGATCGACCTTCTCGACCGCCACCACGGTCTGCTTGGTGATGATCTTGATGCCGCGCCGTTCCATCTCGCGGCGCAAATGCTCGCGCACCTCGTCGTCGAAACCGCGCAGGATATTTTCGCCGCGATAGACCAGCGTCACCTGCGAGCCCAAACCCGCGAAGATGCCGGCAAACTCCACGGCGATGTAACCGCCGCCCTGGATCAACACGCGTTTGGGCAATTGCGTGAGATGAAAGGCCTCGTTGGAGGAAATGACATGCTCGAGGCCCGCGATCTGGGCGCCATGATAGGGTCTGGCCCCGGTCGCGATCAAAATGGTTTCCGCGCGCACGCGCGCGCCGGTCGAAAGCCGTACCGTGTGGGCGTCCTCCAGCACGGCGCGGCTTTTGACCAGCTTGACGTTGAAGCGTTCGAGCGTGGCGGTATAGGCCGCTTCCAGCCGCGCGATCTCGCGATCCTTGTTGGCGATCAAAGTCGGCCAATGGAACGTGGCAGCGGGGACGCTCCAGCCGTAACCGGCGGCGTCTTCGAAATCGCCGGAAAATCGCGAGGCATAGACCAGGAGCTTCTTTGGCACGCAGCCGCGGATCACGCAGGTGCCGCCGACCCGGTACTCCTCCGCGATCATGACGCTGGCGCCGTAGCTCGACGCAACGCGCGCGGCGCGCACGCCGCCGGAGCCCGCGCCGATGACAAAAAGATCGACGTCGTGATCCGCCATCGGCCGCTATCGCCCCGCTGGCCAGGCCCGCCGGACTGCGATTCGGGGTTCGCGCGTCAAAGCGCGTGGCCTTTCTTTTTCAATTCATCGCGCATCTTCACGATCACCTGTTCGGACAGGGTATTAGCCCAGGTTTGCGCGTATTTCAGCGTCGCATCGACCACCTTCGGCTGATCGGAGATCAGCTTCCTGCCGGCAGGCGTTTTGTAGAAGGCGAGGATGTCTTTGAGTTCCTGCTCGGTGAACGAAGTCGCATAATTTTTCGCGACGTCATTGACCAGTTCCTCGAAACGGGGCGCCAAGTCGCTGCGCAGCTTGGCGGAAATTTCGTTGAGATCCTTACTCAGCGCCGGGTTCTGCTGGAGAAACAGGTTTTTCGCCTGCTCGACCACGCCGGGGATCAATGGATTGAACAAGGTCATTGCGCCCGTGACGGCCACGATTTCCTTGGCGGTTGCCATCGCCGCCGCCGTCGGCTGCTGGGCGTAAGCGGCCGGACTGGCGAGCGCCAGCACGACGGCAACGGAAGCCATGCGGATTGCGCGGTGAGTGGTCTGCATGAAACGCATCGTCATAACTCCATTTGGCTCAGGACATCAGGATCGTTCGACGATCTTGATGCCATCAGAGCCGCCAATAATCGCCATTTGCGCGAGGCCGACAAACAAACCATGCTCCATCACCCCCGGGACATCCGAAAGCGCATGCGCCATCGCTTGCGGATCGTCAATCCGGCCGAGCACGGCGTCGATGATCCAGTGGCCGCCATCCGTGACGAAAGCATGGCCGTCCTTGCCCTGCCGCAGATTTAGCGGCCCGAGCCGCCCAATCGCGGCAATTGCCTTCTCCACCGCCCGCCGCGTCGCCGCAAATCCGAACGGGGTCACCTCGATCGGTAGCGGAAAGCCGCCAAGCGCGCCAACCCATTTGCTCTGATCGGCGATCACGATCATGCGCGCGGAGGCCGCGGCGACGATCTTTTCCCGCAGCAGCGCACCGCCGCCCCCCTTGATCAGGCTCAGGTCGGGTGCGATCTCGTCGGCGCCATCCACGGTGAGGTCGAGCTCGGGGGTCTCGTCCAGCGTGGTCAGCGGGATGCCACAACGCTTGGCGTCGGCATGGGTAGCCTCCGAGGTCGGTACCGCGACGATGTCGAGGCCAGCGCGAACGCGCTCGCCGATCAGTTCGACGAAATGCTTCGCGGTTGATCCGGTGCCGAGTCCGAGCCGCATGCCGGATTGCACAAATTCGACGGCGCGAGCAGCGGCTGCGCGTTTCTGGGCATCGGCGTTCATGGGCATCGCTGGGAATTCTATCGGCGGATTGGGGATACCGTGCCGCCTTTCTAGCCCCCTTCACAGGGGCCTGGATAGCCGAAAATCGCCTGCGGTTAACAGTCCGCAGCCTTGGCCCTTGCATCGCGCCTCGGTGGGCTTTAGCGATGCCGCCATGCCCGCCCAGACCATCGTTTTCGACCTCGACGGCACCCTGATCGATACCGCGCCCGATCTTGTCGACACCCTCAACGTGGTGTTCGCGCGGGAGGGATTGCCGCCGGTGCCGTATGAGACCGCGCGCAACCTGATCGGTGGCGGCGCCCGCGCAATGATCGCGCGCGGGATCGAGGCGGAAGGCCGCGTCTTTGCGCCGGCAAAACTCGAGCAAATGTTTGGGGAATTTATCGAGTATTATACCGCACATATTGCCGACCGCTCGCGGCCCTTCCCCGGTCTCGTGGATGCTGTCGATGCGCTGGCAAGCCGCGGCTGCCGGTTCGCCGTCTGCACCAACAAGCTCGAACGATTATCGGTGCTGCTGCTCGAAGAGCTCAAGCTTGCCGGTCGCTTCGACGTAATCTGCGGACAAGATACGTTCGGCGTGCAGAAGCCCGATCCGGATGTCCTGCGCCGCACGATTGCGGCGGCGGGTGGGCACTTGCAACACGCCATCATGGTCGGCGATTCCGCCACCGATATCCGGACCGCGCGCGCGGCCGGCATCCCGGTCATTGCCGTCGACTTCGGCTACAGCGAATGCCCGGTGGCCGAATTCGGGCCCGACCGCATTATCAGTCAGTTTGCGCAATTACCGGCAGCGATTACCGCCATTTTTCCCGCCCGATGATGGTAGCGGTATGCCGTATGGTTAACGCGGTAAGGTTAACGAGGCACGGCAGGTTGCCTCCCAATGACCGCGCCCCTATCCTGTTTAACGGGTGGGGCGGTCTATGCCGCTCATGCAGACGGGTTAAAATAATGATCTACCGAGTCATTATGATTGCGAGTGGCGCGCTTGCTCTCGCGGCTTGTTCATCGTCTCCGGATTGGATGAACCTCGACGCTTTGAAGCCCGCGCCAATCATGGACACAGTGCGCTTCGAGTCCGAACCGCCGGGCGCCGAAGCCAAGACCTCCACTGGGCAAACCTGCCGCACGCCTTGCGCCCTCGCGCTACCAGTCAACTCTCCGCTGACTGTCACCATTTCCCTCAACGGTTATCTGCCCGAAAGCGAAACCATCGAGCCGATCACGATAACCGGCTCAGCTCCGGGACTGCGGCCCAATCCAGTGGTCGTGGAACTTACGCCGGCACCGCCGCCTGCGAGGCAGGTCAAAAAGCCGGCGGCGCCGTCCAAGAAGAAGCCCGCCGCCAAACCGGCCGCGGCCCGTGCGAAACCAGCCACCGCGAATGCTCCCGCTCCCATGACGGCGGCTCCGCAACAAGCGCCGGCGCCCTGGCCGTCCACGCCACCGCAGCGCTGACGCGACCACGCAAGCTTTCGAGCTGATTGCGCCGCGGAACTTTCGCGGCGGCGCGGCACGCTGGACGCTATGGTCATTATCGGCCACTATTCTTATATGAAGAGGCAGCGGAACCTGACATCCGCGCCCGGGGACGAATGATGGCCTTGGCCAACGGCAGCTCCACGTTCGAACTCGACCGCGCCGGCACCAGCCCGCGTGCGCTGATCGACCCGTTTGCGCGCGCTATCACCTATTTGCGCGTGTCGGTGACCGACCGCTGCGATTTCCGCTGCGTCTATTGCATGTCGGAGCACATGACGTTTCTGCCGAAAGGCGACCTGCTCAGCCTCGAGGAACTCGACCGGCTGTGCAGCGCCTTCATCGCCAAGGGCGTGAGCAAACTGCGCCTGACCGGCGGCGAGCCGCTGGTGCGACGCGGCATCATGACGCTGGTGTCGTCGCTATCGCGCCATCTCGCCAGCGGCGCGCTCAAGGAACTCACGCTCACTACCAATGGCTCGCAGTTGGAAAAATATTCCGCCGAGCTCAAGGCGCACGGCGTCGAGCGCATCAACGTATCGCTCGACACGCTCAATGCCGACACGTTCCGCGAAATCACGCGCTGGGGTGATCTCAACAAGGTGCTGGCCGGAATCGACGCGGCACTGGCGGCCGGCTTGAAAGTGAAGATCAACGCGGTGGCGCTCAAGGGCGTCAACGAGGACGAGATCGCCGGCCTGGTCGAATGGGCACACGGCCGTGGCATGGATCTCACGGTGATCGAGGTGATGCCGCTCGGCGACATCGAGGAATCGCGGCTCGATCAATATTTACCCTTGTCGCTCGTGCGAGCTCGTCTCGCCGAGCGCTACACGCTGGAAGACATCGATTACCAGACCGGCGGACCGGCGCGCTATGTGCGCGTCAAGGAGACCGGCGGCCGGCTCGGCTTCATCACGCCGATGACGCATAATTTCTGCGAGACATGCAATCGCGTGCGCATCACCTGCACCGGCACGCTCTATATGTGCCTCGGCCAGAATGACGCCGCCGATCTGCGCACGCCGCTACGCGCCTCGGACAGCGACCAGTTGATTCATGCCGCGATCGACGAGGCGATCACCCGCAAGCCCAAGGGCCATGATTTCATCATCGATCGCCGCCACCAGCAGCCTGCGCTGGCGCGCCACATGAGCGTGACCGGCGGTTAAGCCGCCTGCCCCGGCGCTGTCATCAGATCGCGCAATTCCTCAGGCCGCAACCGAGCCGGCGTGAAATACACGCCGCAACCGTCCGCGCCGTTGCGCACGATCTGGCCGACAATTTTTTTCATGCCGGGGAACGTCAAGGCGACCTCATCGCCGACCGCGAGCTGGTCGGCGGCCGCGATGCGCACGCCGCCTTCGCTGAGGTCATGGACGCAAACGTCGGCAATGGCGCCGTTGACCTCCAGTCGCGCGGAGAGATTGACTTCGTAGCGCGGAAATTCGCGCAAATCGGCCTTGACCGCCTTGCGGACGATGTCGGGGATTTCGCGGCACAGCGAATGTGACGTGGCTTGCATGTCGGCGGCCACGGCGGAGACATCCTGCGCAGTCATGCGCGAACGTTCCACCATGTCGGCGATGTTGATCATGCGCCCGGCGACATCGGACACCGCGGCGCTGGTTTCGCGCGCGCTGAGGGCGAAACTCTCGGTGGCGGCGCGCTGCTGTTCGATCGCCACCGATACGGTTTCGGTAACGTCGGAGAACTGATCGATAGCCTCGGCGACGCCGGAGAGCGATGCCACGACTTCGCGCGTGGTGGATTGAATCTCGGCGATCTTGGCGCCGATCCGTTCGGTCGATTGCCCGGTTTGCGTCGCCAGCGTCTTGACCTCGGAGGCGACCACCGAAAAGCCGCGCCCGGCCTCGCCCGCGCGCGCCGCCTCGATGGTCGCATTGAGCGCCAGCAGATTGGTCTGCGCCGCGATCCGGTCGATCACCGTGACAATCTCGCCGATCTGGTTGGCCGCCTTGCTGAGCGCATCGATGGTTATGCGCGAGGCATTGGCGCGCGTCACCGCCTCGCGGCCGAGACTGCTGCCGCGCCGCACCTGCTCTGCGATCTCGACAATCGCCTGCATCACCTGGTCGGATAATTGATCGGCAGCCTGGTTCATGGCGCGCGATCCTTCGGCGGCGCGCGCGGTTTCCTCGAAGGCCGCCCGCACGGTCTCCAGCGCGGCCAGCATGTCCTCGGCCTTGAATTGCAGGGCCGAAGCGCCAGCGACGATCGGCTGGATGCCGCCCTCGGTCGCGACCTCTACCTCCCGCGCCAGGTTCGATAGATTGACGCGACGCGCGGCCTGCCAGGTGCGTTCGAGATCGTTATGGACGAGTTCGCGGCGCTGGCGTTCGCCAAGCACCTCGGCAAGCCGGTCAGTGGCGGAAATCAAACGCGCCAATTCGCCCCGCACGGGCGACAGTGGCGGTGCGGAGGCGAGTTCCGCATAGGCGATGGCGTCGATGGTATCGGCGGCCGCGGACAGCGGAGCTGCGATCCCGCGCGCGATCGCCAGCAGCGCGGCCCAGGCCAGGCCGATGGCGACGAGCCGCATGACGATGCGGACATAGTCGGCATTGGCCTCGCCAACAACAGGCTCAAGCATTGCGGCCAGATACGGCACAGCCGCCATGGCGGAGAGCGACAGCAGGACGGCAGCTATCAGCCGCTCGGCGATGGTAAACTGCCGCATGCTGTGTCCTCGCGTGCCGCGCAGCCATGCCGGCAGCCTGGCCGGACCATGCGCGGCCAGCGCCCTCCAGAAGGCAGGCCAACGGCTTTTGTAGCCTCACCGTGGTTAACCGAGGGTTTAGGGTTCGTTAACCATGGGTTTCAGCCTTCTAGGCGCAAGCCGGAGACCGCTCTGCCGTGCCTGCCGGCGGCCGATTGGCGGCCTGGCGCGCGCCGTCCCCCCCGATCTGCGACCAACTTCTCCATTGACGCCTTATGCCGGCATCGGATTAAGGTGGGGGGCTTGGTCTCGGCCAAGCCGTGGGGACATAAGGCAAAAACAAAGAAAAGCCGGCCGGGGGTACCGCCTTGGCCCAGCAGAGGGGAGATTGAAGCAAGTGGGCGCCCTCGACGCATTACTCAAGGCATTGCTGCCAGTGACGCGGGTGGTCGACGCCGTCACCACCTGGATCGGCAAACGCGTGTCGTGGCTGATCCTCGCCGCCGTGGTGGTCTCGGCGCTCAACGCCAGCGTGCGCAAGATTTTCGATACCTCGTCGAACTCCTGGCTCGAGCTGCAATGGGTGCTGTTCAGCGTCGTGGTTTTGCTGTGCTCGCCCTGGACGCTGCTCGCCAACGAGCACATCCGCATCGACATCGTGAACAACATGCTGCCGAAGCGCCTCCGCGACAGCATCGACGTGGTTGGACATGCGTTCTTTCTGGCGCCGCTGGCCATCATCATGATCATCACCGGCATTCCCTTCTTCCTTCGCTCGATCGAGATCAACGAGCAGTCGGGAAACGCCGGCGGCCTGCCACAATGGCCGGCCAAGGCGCTGGTCATGATCGGATTCGGGATGCTGTTGATCCAAGGGGTTTCGGAATTGATCAAGCGCATCGCCGTGATGCGCGACCTCATTCCGGACCCGCACGCGACACAAGTGCACGCCCTCGAAGCCGAGGTCGAGCATATTGTCGAAGCAATCGAGAAGCGCTGAGCGCCTGTAGCGGTCCCGGAGTTATCAATGGAAGTTATTCTCATCAACAACATGGCGCCGATCATGTTCGGCTCCCTGGTGGTGTTTCTGTTGCTCGGCTATCCGGCTGCTTTCTCGCTTGGAGCTGTGGGCCTGATCTTCGCCTTGATCGGCATCGAGTTCGGCCTATTCGTACCCGACTTTCTGCAAGCCCTGCCCGAGCGCGTCTACGGAGTGATGAGCAACGATACGCTGCTGGCAATCCCGTTCTTCACCTTCATGGGATTGGTGTTAGAGCGATCCGGCATGGCGGAGGACCTGCTCGATACCATCGGACAATTGTTCGGCACCATTCGCGGCGGTCTTGCCTACGCTGTCATCTTCGTCGGCGCGCTGCTCGCCGCCACCACCGGCGTGGTCGCGGCATCGGTGATTTCCATGGGCCTGATCTCGCTGCCGATCATGCTGCGTTACGGCTATGACCGGCGCGTGGCCGCTGGCGTCATCGCCGCCTCCGGTACGCTGGCGCAGATCATTCCGCCCTCACTGGTGCTCATCGTCATGGCCGACCAGCTCGGCAAGTCGGTGGGTGATATGTACGAGGGCGCCTTCATTCCCGGCATTACGCTCGCCGGCCTCTATGCCGTCTACATCTTCATTGTCACGTTGCTGTTTCCGAAGGCGACGCCAGGCCTGCCGGCGGAAGCGGTCGGCTTCCGCGAGGCAAACGGCAGCCGCGGCCTGATCTCGCTCGCTGTGCTGGCGGTGGTCAGCGGCGTGTTCGGCTGGCTGATGATGCGGGGTTCCACGTCGCACGGCGCCGACTTTGTCGTGCTCACCATGTTTTTCGGGATCATGTTCGCGTTTGCCGTCGCGATCGTGAATTGGCTGGTTGCCCGCTTCACCGGTTTGCGCTTCCTGTCGCACATGGCGCAACAGACGACTTTCGTGATGGTGCCGCCACTGTTCCTGATCTTCCTGGTGCTCGGCACCATTTTCATCGGCGTTGCCACCCCGACCGAGGGCGGCGCCATGGGCGCCAGCGGTGCGCTGATCCTGGGCGCCATGAAACGGCGATTGACCTGGGACCTCGTGCGCCAGGCCGTCGAATCCACGGCCAAGCTGTCGGCCTTCGTGGTCTTCATTCTGCTCGGCGCCCGCGTTTTCTCGCTCACCTTCTACGGCGTGAGCGGGCACATCTGGGTCGAAAACCTGTTGACGTCGCTGCCCGGCGGCCAGTTCGGCTTCCTGATTTTCGTCAACGCCTTCGTGTTCGTGCTCGCCTTCTTCCTCGACTTCTTCGAGCTCGCCTTCATCGTCATTCCGCTGCTCGGCCCCGCCGCCGAGCATCTCGGCATCGACCTGATCTGGTTCGGCGTCATCCTCGGGGTCAACATGCAG
>Ga0207932_1000846_pt1 | contig 10552 bp, 4 predicted proteins | sample NGESurdeep092012_FD_184480 | JGI IMG/M metagenome (GOLD analysis project Ga0207932, IMG submission 184480) | Arctic peat soil microbial communities from Barrow, Alaska - NGEE Surface sample 415-2 deep-092012 (SPAdes) | ecosystem: Environmental > Terrestrial > Soil > Wetlands > Peat ...
CTGCGCTTTGGGTTACCGAGGAGATCAGTGTCGGCGGATTTAGCAGTATCTTGCCCCCCGGTAGCGATGGCATAGGCATCGGAAGTTTGCTTGGGATGCAACCGGAGGGCATGTCGCATTGGGGAGTGGCAGTGGTAAGGCGACTGCTGCGCGATGATGCCAATCAAATGCACGCGGGCGCGGAAATACTGGCCAACCGGGTTGCCTGTGTGTACCTGAGCCAGAGCGGTAGCGAATTCAGCGACGGCCGACCGGCGCTATGGCTTTACCCAAAACAGGATGAGTTATCCGGCGGAGCACAGTTATTGTTGATGAAGGCCGATACATTCTCTGCCAGCCAAAGTCTAAAAATTCAACTGGGCGAAAAAAAATATTTGTTGATTCCCAGTGGATTGCAGGAAAAGGGGCTTGATTATGATTTGGCAAAATTCAAGCTTATCGAACAGGAAGCTGGCTCAGAAGTAGTGCATTGATTGACGCCGAGTTCGCCAGGATCTGCCGGAATAAAACCAGATGCGAATGCGCTTACTTGACTTGATGAGTCAGCCAGACCTCGATATCTCGCAGTTCTTCCTCACACACCGCGTGTTGCATGGGATATTCATGCCAATCCACCTTATAGCCGAACCCCAGCAGTGCATCTCTTGAACCCGCTCCCAATGCATAGGGTATAACCGGGTCGCTACGTCCGTGCGCCATAAATATAGGCGTATCCCTGGTTCCCGGCAGCGCCTCGCCGACTGCCTTGTCCGCCAACGGCAAATAAGTGGAAAGTGCCAGCACGCCTCCCAGCGGGGCGGTCTGGCGCAACGCGGTGTGCAGCGCGATGGCGCCGCCCTGGGAAAAACCCGCCAGAAAAATATTGCCTGGCGCGATGCCGTGCGCCACTTCACGGGCGATGAGTTCTTCCACCAGCGATTGCGAGACGCGGATCCCCGCCGCGTCTTGTTGCGCGGCCATACTTGGGCTGACGATGTCATACCAGGCACGCATCACCAGTCCGCCGTTGATCGTGACCGGGCGCATCGGTGCATCGGGGAAGATATAACGTACCGCGACAGGGAGTTTCAGTTCGTCGGCAACGGGCACAAAATCCCCGCCATCCGCGCCCAAACCATGCAGCCAGATGATGCTGTGTTGGGGATTTTTGCCCGATTCGAGCGTAATGTGCGGGAGAATAGCGTTCATGCGGATCGTCAGGTCGGCTCGGGAATGAGCTCACGCAACACCTGAAAAATCTCGCGATAATTTTTGGGTGGCTTTTGCGCTTCCATTTCCTTTTGCGCGTTGCGTATCAGCGTGCGCAGCCTTTGTGCATCGGCTTGCGGATGGGCGGAAAGCAACTCGGTCAGTGCCGCATCGCTTTCCAGCAGCCGGTCGCGCCAGCGTTCCAGCTGGTGCATATAGGCGACATGATGCTGCGACTTGCCCTTCCACGCATCCAGCTTGGCGAGTATCGGCGCGGTATCCACGTCGCGCATCAGCTTGCCGATGTATTGCATCTGGCGTTTTATCGCGCCGAACTTGTTGATGTTCTTCATCTCGCGTATCGCATCGCGCAGGTTTTCCGGGATGTCGAGCTGAGCGAGTTGATCCTTACCCAGTTCGGTCAGTTCCTTGCCGAGGTCGCGCAGTTCGTGCATCTGTTTCTTGATCTTGGTCTTGCTCGGCGGCAGCTCTTCCTCTTCGACCACAGGCTGGTTGCGCAGGCCGCGTCCCCTGGTGTAGATGTTATCCGCCTTGCGTGCATGCGGACGGATGACCTCGACGCCGTCATCATCATGTTCCTCGCCATCATGTGGCTCTATATCATGTTCCTCGCCGTCGCCATGTTCATCTTCGTCTTCGTCATCACCGAGATGGACGTGCAGCGGTTCGTCTTCTTCGTGGTCTTTTTTGTGCTTGTTCATAATAATTGATGTGCTCGGCCTTATTGAGCCAGGTCTTAATGAGCTGGCCCTTAATGAGCCCTGTCTTTGAATGAGTACGGGCGATGCTGCTATGATACCGCCTTTCGCTAATCATCCGCTTTGCATATGAATGCCCTGGTAACCTCCCCACCCCGATTTTCCCATTCCGCTGACAGCCTGCGCAACATCGCACAAGACATGCTGGACTACGCCAAACAACGCGGTGCATCGGCCGCCTCCGCCGACGTGTCGGTCGGTTTCGGCCAGTCCGTCACGGTGCGTCACGGCGAAGTCGAGACCATCGAATACAACCGCGACAAGGGCCTGAGCGTCACGGTCTATCTCGGCCAGCAGCGCGGCAACGCCAGCACCTCGGATTTCACGCCCCAGGCTATGCGCGACTCGGTGGATGCGGCGCTGTCGATCGCGCGCTATACCGCCAAGGACGATTGCTCCGGCCTGCCGGATGAAGACATGCTGGCGCGCGAGTGCCCCGACATGGACTTGTACCATCCATGGGACTTGCCGGTCGATGCGGCAATAGAGCTGGCCAAACGATGCGAGCAAGCCGCGCTGGATGCGGACAAACGCATCAGCAATTCCGAAGGCGCGACCGTCAACCTGCACGAGGCGCAATTCATCACCGCCAACAGCCTGGGTTTCATCGGCGGCTTTCCCACTTCGCGGCACAGCCTCAGTTGCGCGGTGATTGCCGGAGAGGATGACGCGATGGAACGCGACTACTGGTACGCCGTGGCACGCGATGCCAAAGATATGATGGATGCGCAACAAGTCGGGCGCATCGCCGCCGAGCGCACCGTGCGCCGCCTGAACGCGCGCCAGATAGCCACGACGCAAGTGCCGGTGTTGTTCGAGGCGCCGATCGCATCCGGTTTGCTGGGCAGCTTTGTCGGCGCGGTGAGCGGCGGCAGCCTGTATCGAAAATCGTCATTCCTGCTCGATAAGATGGATCAGCAGATTTTTTCACCGCACATCAACATCAGCGATGTGCCGGACATCCGCAAAGGCCTGGCCTCCAGCCCGTTCGATGACGAGGGCGTAAGAACGCAACGCCGCAACATCGTCGAGAACGGCGTGCTGCGCGGCTATTTTCTCGGCAGTTACTCGGCGCGCAAGCTGGGGTTGCGTTCCACCGGCAATGCCGGTGGCAACCACAATTTAATTTTGCAATCAGGTGCTCTGGATTTCTCCGGCCTGCTGAATACCATGTCGCGCGGACTGCTCGTCACCGAATTATTAGGCCAGGGAATCAATACCGTGACAGGAGATTACTCGCGCGGCGCGGCAGGTTTCTGGGTCGAAAACGGCGAAATTCAATACCCGGTGCAGGAAATCACCATCGCCGGAAATTTGAAAGACATGTTCCGCAACATCGTCGCAGTAGGGAACGATGTGCTGGTGCAGGGTTCGCGTCAGTGTGGTTCGATTCTGGTTGAAGGCATGACCATCGCTGGGCTCTGATTTTAGCAAGTCAATGCGGTTCAGGAGAGTGCCGCCAAATTGTTCTTCATGAATTCACGCACTGTGTGACTACCCCCACGAACATTCCGCAACCGAACAAGTGTCTTTTTGTTGGTATTCATGCGGCCCCTGGTGTTGCTTCAACACCGGCCACACTTCAACGAAGTGCAATCACGAAAACAACTCAAACATAGCGCGGATGTTACGGTCAAGCGTCTAATTTATGAACTGCCACAAAATCGGCGATTTTCTGCAGCAATTCATCTTCCTGATAAGGCTTGCCCAGATAAGTGTTGACGCCCAACTGCTTCGCATATTCGCGATGCTTGTCGGCGGTACGGGAAGTGATCATGATGATAGGAAGATTTTCCGTCTCGGGAACGCGACGCAATTCTCTGACCAGCGCAAAGCCATCCATGCGCGGCATTTCGATGTCCAGTATCATCACATCCGGCATGAACTCCTCCAGTTTCTCCAGTGCATCCACACCGTCTGTCGCCGTCACCACCTGATAACCGGCGCGGCCCAGTATGCGGGAGGTGATCTTGCGAACGGTGAGGGAATCGTCCACCACCATGATCAACGGCGCTGTATTGAGCGGCTTTTCGCCGGCCGATTTTTTCGCCTTGCCCCCCCCGATACGCTGCGCAAATTGCACCGGATTCAAAATCAGCAGCACCTTGCCATCACCCGTTACCGTCGCACCGGCGATCCCCGGCAGGCGCGACAATTGCGGGCCAATATTCTTTACCATCGTCTCCTGATTACCCAGCAATTCATCAACATTCAGGGCAATACGTTGCGAGCCACTGCGCAACAGTAACACCATATTGCGTAGCTGATTTTCCTGGACAACTTCCATATCTCCCAGCAGGTGCGGCAAATAGTACAGCGGGTATGTATTGTCCTGCCATTCGATTTGCCGCGCTTTATGCAATGCGTCCATCTCTGCAGGCTTCACCTGCCTGACTTGTTCGACCAGGGTGGATGGAATCGCATAAATCACGTCACCTGAACGCACCATCAGGACTTTTGTGACCGCCAGTGTGAGCGGCAAATGGATGAGGAATTGAGTACCTTCCCCCCGCTTCGAATTGACTTCGATACGCCCGCCCAATCCGGATATCTCGCTGCGCACCACGTCCATGCCGATACCGCGTCCGGCGATTTCGGTGATTTCAGCCGCTGTGGAAAGGCCTGGAGCAAAGATCAATTGCGCCAATTGATCATCACTGACCTCTTCATCTTTCTGCAGCAAACCGTTGGCTACCGCCTTTTCGTGCAACTTTTCAAAATTCAGTCCGGCGCCGTCATCGCTGTACTCGAACACCACCTCATTGCCTTCCTGGCGCACACTCAAACGAATCTCGCCTATCGGAAGCTTGCCGCTTTGCGCACGCTGTTCGTCGTTTTCCAGGCCGTGCACGATGGAATTTCGCAATAAGTGCTCAAAAGGTGCGACCATTTTTTCCAGCACACTGCGGTCCAGTTCCACGTTCGCGCCCTGCAATTCAAGGTTGGCTCGCTTATTCAGCTCCTTCCCGGTTTGCCGCACGATGCGATACAAACGGTCGGTAATGCTGTTAAACGACACCATGCGCACATTCATCAAACCCTGTTGCAAGTCCCGGTTGAGCCGCCCTTGCGCCAACATCACGGCAGCCGTTTCTTCCAGGTTTTGCAACATCGATTGCTGCACGGTGTGCACGTCATGCACGCTTTCATTCATGAAGCGGGTCAATTCCTGCAAACGGGTAAAACGGTCAAACTCAAGCGGATCGAACTGTTCCGCATTGTCTTTTGCCAATGAAACTCGCGCCTGCATCTGGCTCTCCGCCTGAATCTCCACCTCACGCAATTGCTGGCGCAAACGTACCACGCTGGCCGTCAATTCCAGCAAGCTTTCCTTTAAAACACGCATTTCGGTTTCCATGCGCGAGCGTGCCACGCTGATTTCACCGGCTTCGTTCACCAGGCGATCCACCACGTCGGAACGCACACGCAGCATGGCACGTTCCGCGCCCGTATCCAGTGACCGATCTGCCCTGCGCTCGACCCCTGCCGGCTGATCTGCCGCACGGCGCCCGATCGGAACTGGTTTGGGTTCTTCTGCGCGCTTGCCGCCGCGCAACTCTTTGAGCAGGGCCATAATATGATCGAAATCGCTTTCCAGATCATCCCAGTACCCGGCTTCACCGCTCAACTGATCGGCCTCCAGCACACGGCCTTCCATTTCATGGGCAATTTCACCGATACGCATCGCGCCCACCATGCGCGAACTTCCCTTCATGGTATGCAGCAGCCGTTTTAATAACGGCACTTGCTGCCCATCATGAGGCGGTTCACGCCATAGACGCAATCCCTCGCTGATCTTGGGACACAGGTCGTCGGCTTCCTCGAGAAACACAGGTAGCAGTTGCTCGTCAACGTCATCAAATACGCCAGGCTTGTCAGCTCCGTCGTATGCTTGAGTCGGCTCTATGGTAAACACGTCCGGCTGCAACTCGCCTTCTGTTGCCCTGTGCTCTGCAAGCGCCTCGCGCAGTTTGTCGCTTTCGGCTGACAGCCGCTCATTCATGCCCTCGATCACTTGAGGTTCGTTCGCTTCTTCTTTCTGCTGCTTGGGAGAAAATGCATACGGCTGCGAAAGATTTGCCTGTTCACTGGCCGATTTCGTCTCGGCCGGAGCCAAAACTACTTCAATGAAATTATCCTTGTCGGACAGCAGTTGGTTAACCAAATCACCGCGCATCTGCGGGATTTCTTTGTTACAAACGCTCTGTATCATTTCATCCAGTGCGGCGACGGCTTGCTCAAGCATCAGTAGTTGAGTCTCATGCAGCGTGAACTTTTTTTCCAGGCGCGCCAGTAACCAGCTTTCCAGGGCGTAGGCCAGTTCAACCACAGCGGCAAACCCCATGGTACGGCTCACTCCCGCCAGGGTATGTGCGGCACGCATGAAATCATATTGCACAATCGGCTGCACTGCCGTGCGCAACTCATCAAGCTGCTGATGCAAGACTGCGATATTTTGTTTTACCTCGGTACTGGCGATTTTGAACAATACCGGGGAGTACGGAGTCGCATCGACTGTCTCGTCAGCTTTTTCTGAAAGCACCGGGGCGGGCATGGATGGTGCTGTTGAATCCTGCACGGAGCCCGTGCCTGCATCCGGCAATTCAGTGGCAGGCGAGGCGGCGGCCGGTTGTATCTCTGAATCGAGGCCATTCTCGATTTGTTGCGCGGCCGCTATCAGGTTGCCCGCCTCGATGGTCGCCTCGCCCCGGTTGCTGAGCATATCCACCCAGCCGGAAAATGACTGCACTGCGACCCTGATAAAGTTGAGCAGCCCCGGCGTAGCCGATTTGTTGTCCTGCAACCATTTGTTCATGGCACGTTCGACACACCACGCAACCTCACCCAATTCGGTCAGCCCGACCATCCGTCCACTGCCCTTGAGCGTATGAAAACCGCGCCTGATCGCTACCAATGGCTCATGGCTGTCAGGATGCAACTGGCAGGTATCCAGATTTCTTGACATGGTGCCCAGAACTTCTTGCGCCTCTTCCAAAAATATTTCGAGCAATTCCTGATCTTCTGTTGATGGACGCGGTATCGCTGTGGGAACCTCCGTTGGTTCAACTTGCGCAATTTCCACCGGTGCGGATTCCTCCGGTACAGATATCTGGGGCGGTTCAACAGAAACGATGAGTGCCGGTTCGGGGACCGGTTCGGGGACCGGCTCGGCCGGCGCAACGACAGATAGCGCAGACGTTTCGGCTTGTTCTGGGGGGCTGATTGTCCCTGATTCCGGGGCTTGATCCAGCCTGACAATCTTGGCCAATGCCGCTTGGAGCTGCGAAACATCAGCTGCCTGCCCATGCGTCAGATGTTGCAAGTAATTTTCCAGCGCGCTCATTGCATCGGCCAAGGCATCTTTTTTGGTCGGTTCGGGAACGTCCTCACTCTGCGTAAAACGACCGATATTATCTTGAATGGATGCCAGCAATTGTTCAGCATGTTGCAGGGATGAGATACGCAAACCGCCTTGTATCTGGCTCAACAAACGCAACAACTCAGGCAGCTCGTCACGCTTTATCGCGCCGTTGAAAAATGCGTTCAACCCTTGCTCGACTTGCTGGAGGTTCACCAGCATTTCGTCGGCCAACGAACCCATCACCTCGCCCCGTTGTTCCATCTGGTAATGAAGATCAACCAGTTCATCCAGCCGTTTCGCGTCCTCCGGTTGGTGCTTTACCGCAGTTTGCATGCGTTCTGTCAGGATGTGCGCCTGCTCCTGGAAGTTCCCGCCTATTTGGCGGTACTTCTCTATACCACTGTCCAGCAGCAACAGTGCCATCGCCATATCTATGGCAATCGGACGCGCGTGCTCGGGCGAAGTCGCATACTGCGACAACACTTGAATCTGCCTGGTCAGATACTGAAGGACATCACGGTCGAGCTTGCCGCTCTGCAAGGCAATCTGTTCGGCATATTTGCCGAACTTTTCGCATGCCGCCCCATCGCCTTGCGTGCATAGTTCCCAGCTTTCCTCGGCAACTCGCAATTGATCGTGCATGGTGACGAGCATCTGGTCCACCTCACTGGGCGACAGCGCCGAAAGCTCGGGCAAGTACCGATCCAGCGAGTAAATCTGCTTGATTGCCTCCACCTGTTCAGTCACGGCATGACTGTGCCCGATCAGATAGAGCATCTCGTTCATTACTGGCGTTATGTCACCTGTTTTACCCTCAACTGCCGCGCGTAGCTGCTGGTCTATGCGACTCAGCAACTTGCGCACATTCATCTCGGGAGGCAATCCGTCCAACTTCACGCAATCGAGCAATCCATAGCCCACCCACCAGAACGCGCGACTCTGATCCTGTGGCGCACAGCGCAGTGCGCCCTCCAACGCCTGTTGCATCTGTTGCGCCGAGGCAGCGACATTGTCCTGGCGCATCCACTTCAACAAGCCCTGCTGATACTGGCTGCGCAACATCCTGAGATGTGCCGCCGCTTCGCTCTGGGCAGGCAGACTCAATACCTGGTTTGGCAATTGCACGTCGAGACCGGGATAAAACAAATCCAGCTCGAATGACATTTCCAGGCCGCGCAACTGTTGCAACTCCTGATATAGCGGAAACAGGCGCAATGAGGCGTTATCCTCACCATTGGCCAGCGAGTCGAGGTAATGCGTGATACCGAACAAGGCACGGCGCAACACGTCCCGATGCATCGCGGAAACTTGGTCTGGATTCGTTGCAAGTTCGCTCAGGGTGAGTTCCAGTTCGGCACAAAATACTGCAGCGCCAACCAGTCCAACCATCTTTAGCACTCCCAGCAAACTGTGCAACTCGGTGCGTGCTGCCTCCAGCGCCGGTGCCTTGTCCGCGGGCGCGCCAAGATACTGTTCCAACTGCGCACTGATGTCAGCCAGCGTGCTATCCACGCCGGGTTTCACTGCAGCAAGCGTGTTGCGATCAAATTGTGCGCTGTTGCTCATGTGGGTTCGTTATGTACGGTTAAGCCGGATATTACAATTTAAAGCCCGCTACCGAACCTCTCAAGTCCGTTGCCAGACTGTTTAACTGCGCGATGGAGTTGGCTGTTAAACGCGTTCCTTCGGTGGTCTGCACAGTAATTTTCAGAATGTCTTCCATCACGTTCGCCACTTCGCTTGCCATATCGGTCTGCACTTGGGTAGATGTCGAAATACTGTTGATCAGTGCCGCCAGTTCATTCGACACCCGTTCAATTTCTTGCAGCGATTGGCCTGCCACATCGGAAAGTTTGGCCCCTTCCACCACGCCCAGGGTGCTTTTCTCCATCGCCGCCACCGCGTCATGGGTATCGCCCTGAATGGTTTTCACCAGTGCGCCGATCTGCTTGGTCGCCTCGCCGGAACGTTCCGCCAGACGCTGCACCTCTTCCGCAACCACCGAGAATCCGCGCCCTGCTTCGCCGGCCGATGCCGCCTGGATCGCCGCATTCAACGCCAGGACATTGGTCTGTTCGGTAATGTCGGAAATCAGATCCACGATTTCACCGATCTCCTGCGAGCTTTCGCCGAGTCGTTTGATGCGCTTGGAAGTATCCTGGATCTGTTCGCGTATGCCATCCATGCCGCTGATCGTGTTGCGCACCGCCTGCGCACCCTGCTCGGTCACTGCCAGGGTGCGGCGTGCCACTTCAGCAGACTTGATTGCGCTGGAATCCACCTCTTTGATGGATTTGGTCATCAACTCCACCGATTCTCCAGCCGTCTGTATCTCCTGCGCCTGTTTCTGCGTAGCGTCCAGCAATCCCCTGGAAATATTTTCGGCATTTTTTGTGGCACGGCCCATCTGCTCCACCGCAGTTATGATCCGGGACACCAATTTACGGAACTCTTCCGTGGTGTAGTTCAATGAGTCTGCGATCGCACCGGTGACATCCTCAGTAACGGTAGCGCGAACTGTCAAATCGCCGTCAGCCAGATCTCCCATCTCATTCATCAAGCGCAAAATCGCGCCCTGATTCTGGCTATTGATGAGCGCCGCTTCCTCGGCGCGGCGGCGTGAATCTTCCACATAGGCCTTGACCATCATCAGCAGCGATAACAGCAGCAACAGGCCAAACGCCAAAGCAGTCGCAATGACAATCCGCGAAGATGCCTGGTAAGAGTCCACCAGACGCTGCGCTCCGGCCAGCAATGAATCGGAATCATCCACGATCGCCTTGGCCGCACTCTTTGCCGCCACCAGGTTACGCACCTGGGATATCAGAATCTCGACGCTGCTGCGGGTGGTAACAAACAATTCGTTCGCACGCGCCACATTTTCATTCGCTTCAGGCAACGCGGCCAAACTGTCTTCAGCGGCAGTCAGGTCGATTGCGACCTGGGCCACCTGTTCAATCGTCACATCCACTCCCAGCAGCCTGGTCGCATCTTTGCCGACACGCTCCGTTTCCAGGGCAAAACGTGTCGCCCGCTCCTTTTGCACGCCGCTAAAAGTGTCGATCATCTTTTGTGTCAGACTACGCAAATCGGTACTGACCGAGTCGATCGCTGACAAGGTCACCGCCAGCGTCACCAGGCCGGCACGCCCGGCTTGCAAGGTTTGCACATCCGACAGGGTTTTGTCTGCACTCTTCATGAATTGGTTGAGCGCAACGCGCGA
>Ga0207932_1000849_pt1 | contig 10530 bp, 8 predicted proteins | sample NGESurdeep092012_FD_184480 | JGI IMG/M metagenome (GOLD analysis project Ga0207932, IMG submission 184480) | Arctic peat soil microbial communities from Barrow, Alaska - NGEE Surface sample 415-2 deep-092012 (SPAdes) | ecosystem: Environmental > Terrestrial > Soil > Wetlands > Peat ...
AAATTCCCAGATGAGCGCTCCCGTTCCAGTCAGCCAGCGGCGCAACAGCCAGTGCAGTAGCCCGACCGCGGCGTAAAGCGGAACAATGACGGCAACCTCGTTGAGTCCGCTGGTAAGAATATTTCCGGTCAAGATTTGCTTCAGATGCTCGGCGCCTTGCGGTGCCCGATCAATGAGCAGGATGGCAGCTGCCGCCGCAACGACGTAGATGACGCCGATCAGCGCCTCCTGCGGCACGCGTGTGCCCCAGGCCCGAGTGAAGGCCAACAACACGGCCGCAAGCAAAGTGAATGCGAGCGAATAGCCATAGGTCGCAGGGCTCTGAGCGGGATGACCGAGCATGAATGCCACCGTCGCGCCGAGCGCCGCGATCTGGGCGAGCGCTAAATCGACAAAGATCACTTTGCGAGCGAGAACCTGGATGCCGAAATAGGCGTGGATGCCGACAAGACATACCGCCACCAGGAATGACGGCCAGAGAAATACGAGCGGTTCGATCATCGCGCGCCGGCCGCTGATCTGAGCGCGTCGACGTCTGCGTCGAATAGCGAGATGTAGTCGCCTGCCTGCGGCAGCGCGCCGACCGACGCGGCCAGCGTCACAATCGACGCTCCAGCCTTGCTTGCCACGAAGGCGACGTCACGTTCCGGCTCGTGTGGCTCGCGCACGACGATCCGGATACCGCGTGCATGTATGGTTTGGAGAATCCCGGCCAGGTGCGAGGGGCTTGGCGGCACACCGGGCTTGGTCTCGATAAAAGCAACAAAATCCAACCGGAAACGGCGCGCAAAATAAGGCCAGCTATTATGGTAGGCAACGATGGGCATCCCTTTGAGTGGTGCCAGTATTGCCTCCCATTCCGCCAGCTTGGCCCGTAGGCGAGCGAGGAAAGCCAACCGATTGGCCTCGTAACTTGCCGCATTGGCTGGGTCGATCCGTGCCAGCGCTTCGAGGATCGTGCCGGTGATGATCTCGGCGTTCTTGGGATCGAGCCAATAATGCGGGTTGCCACTGCCATGGGCATGGCCGTCGCCGGGGCCGACGCTCATCCCGCGAAGTTCCAGCACGGCGATGGCGAAAGAGGCATCGACATAGCCGGGGCCGCCACGGCTGATATCCGGCTTGCCGCTCTGCGCAAGCAGGCGATCGATCCACAGGTCGTAGTCGAGCCCCACGCGCACGAGTATGCGGGCATTTTTCAGGCGCAGGACGTCCTGCGGCTTGGGCTGATAGTCCTCTGCGTCCATGTTTGCCGGAACGAGACTCACCGCCGCCACCCGTTCGCCGCCCACGGCCTCGGTGAGACTGCGCAGGTCGGTCGTGGTGGTCACAACCTGGATGCGGTCCTGGGCGTATCCGGGCGATGCCAAGGCCAAGCAGGCGGCGATGAGAGCGAAGCGTAACGCCATGGGTTATGAAATAAGGAAGGGCCCCGCGGAGCGGCCCATCCTTATTCTTCGTTAGCGCTTGCCGGCGTTCGCGACCCAGATGCTCTTAGGCATCAGGCAATGGACATTCTTCTCGGTATCGGAGATCGCCCCGACCCGGCAATCCATCGCGACGCTGGCGAGCCCATAGGCATCGAGACGCGCAATCTTTTTCTCCGATTCGAGCCACTTGATCATCCCCATCGATGCGTCGTTCATCGCCTTGTTCAGGTCGGCATCCTTGACGTGCGAGACGTAATATTTCGACGTCTCTTTGGTCGGGCGCTCCATGTCTTCCTTGTCGCGCGTATTTTTGGGATTGAGGCAGTGGATGCCTTTCTTGACATTGACCACCTGCGAGACGCGGCAATCGGAAACGCTCGCCATCAATGTCCCGGCCTGCTCGGCAGAGATGCTTCGCTGCTCGGAGAGGAACTTGACGGTTTGCGCCTTGGCCTGCGCCCAAGCCTTGTTCAAGTCTGCATCAAATCCCATCGTGATCCAGGATTTCGCGGTCTCGATGCGCGGGAAATCGAGTGGCTTGCCCTTGATGACCTCCACCGTGATGTTGAATTCCTTGTAGGCGGTCTCGAGCGCGGTGAGGTTGACTTCGCCGTTGCCCTGGCCGGCATGGGAATCGCCGGTCCACAGCAGCGCACCCGGCACATACACTGGCACATAGAGCGAAGAGCCCGCCACGAAGTCGCGGATGTCCATATTGCCGGCGAACTCTCCGGGCGGCACGCTTGAGTAGCGCCCCGGATCCTTGCGCGCGACACCGATCGTGCCGGGGAATGGCTTGAGCGGCAGAACGACGCCGGGCAAGAACTCGGTCGTCATGCTGTCGAGGTCGAGATACATGTACTTGACCTGACCGTCCGTATAGACGGCCGGGAACTGGCCGAACATTCCCGGCACGTTGAAGTTGGTCGCGTAGGCGCGCGGCACGATCTTGTTCAGCCTGACCTTGAGTACGTCGCCCGGCTGCGCTCCCTCGATATAGATCGGTCCGGTCAGCGTGTGCGGCCCGCGGCCGGGAAAATCCGTCCGCGTCTTCTTGATCTGCTCGATTGTGGTACCCGGAACCACCTGATTGTGACTGTGCATCATCGTTTCCAGCACTATGGTGTCGCCGGAATTGACGCGAAGCACCGGCGGCTGGGCATTGTCGAACCAGCCCCATTGGGTGGTTTCGAGTGTCGCCGGCAGCAGGTGCACCTTCTTGCCGTTGGGCAAACCGACGATGCGCAGTTTGGGATCGGCAGGCCCGACTCCGGGATAACCGGGAGTGGTGATCGTTGCGGTTGGCGGGAATTGCGGCGCAGTCGGAGCGGCGGGAGCCGACGCCGCGGGAGCCGGAGCGGGTGGTAACGTTTGTGCGAGCGCTGCCGTGGCAATGATCAACCCTGCGCTGGCGCCGACGGCGAAGCGAGACAGTAACGTTGCTTGAGCCATGCTTGATCCCCCAATAGGCTAATATTCCCCAACCAGCCTGAGGTCAGGGTAGGCTATTTTGGCTCACGGCGGCAATGCATCGCCGTTTGTCCTTTGTCAGCTTGCCCTATGGCTTTAGCTGCGCGACGATGCGCCGGTAGTCGCCCCGTTGCGGCCGCAACGCAGTCGAATATCAAAAAGGGGAGGGATTAATGATCAGGACCGGCAAGATAATCACCGCTGGGCTCATGGCTGCAGTGCTGGTGCTTGCGGCGGGAGCCGCAAACGCCAAGGACAAGGTGAAAGTCGGTTTCATCGGTCCGCTGACGGGCGGCGTCGCGGTCAACGGCATCGGCGGACGCAACTCGGCCGACCTCGCCGTGAAGCTGCGCAACGCGGATCCGAAGGCGAAATACGAATACGAGCTGGTGGTGCTCGACGACGAGTGCAAGCCGAACGTGGCGGTCCAGGTCGCCACCAAGATGGCGGCCGACAAGGATATCATCGCCGCTGCCACGCATTATTGCTCAGCGACCGCGATCGCAACCGTCGACACCTATCACAAGTTCGGATTTCCGGTGATCGTGTGGGGCGCCGTGCTGCCCGACATCACCTATCGCAACAAATACGCGGAAGTTCACCGCGTCAACGGCACGATGATCAACCAGAACGACGCCAATGCGGAGCTGATCTCGAAGCTCGGTTACAAGACTGTAGCGGTGATTCACGACACCACCGATTACGGCAAAGGGCACAACGAATATTTCAGCAAGGCGCTGGCTAAGATCGGCAAAGCGAAGATTGTCGGCACCTTCGGCGTCACAGCCGAACAGCAGGATTTCACTGCCGAGCTCACGCAGATCAAGGCGCTCAATCCCGATGTAATCTATTTTGGCGGCCTGACCCCGATCGGCGTCCGCATCCGCTCTCAGATGGACAAGCTCGGGATCAAGGCCGTGTTCGACGCCACCTCGGGCATCGTGTCCGACGCCTATATCCAAGGCCTCGGACCGCTGGCCGAAGGCACGCTCGCCTTCCGCGAAGGCGCGCCGACCGAGAAGCTGCCGGGCGGCAAATTCTTCATCGAAAAATACAATGCCCAGAAATACGACAACCCGCCCGAGGCTTATGGCGCCTTCGCCTATGCGGCGATGGACATGATCCTGAACACCATTGAGAAGGTCGGGCCCGACCGCAAAAAGGTCATTGACGACCTCGGTAATGTGAAGGACCGCGATTCAATCGTCGGCAAGATCACCTTCGACGACCACGGTCAGAACACCGTGGCCGTGATCACCAAGTACGTGATTCAGGACGGCAAGTTCGTCGAGTGGGACGAAAGCGAATATGCCAGTGGCAAGCGCAAGCTGCCGGGGCAGAAATAGCATTACGATCGAGGCGAGGCTCGGCGCAGCCTCGCCTCGCTATGTTCCTCGATAGTACAGTCAAGACGAAAACATGGATCTGGGGCTGTTCGCTCAATATGTCATGAACGGGCTGATGCTCGGCATGATGTATGCGCTCGTCGCTGTCGGCTTCACGTTGTTCTTCGGCGTTCTCGACGTCATCAAGTTCTCGCATGGCGACGTGGTCACCGTTGGCGCGTTTACGGCGCTCGCGGCTTTCGCCGGCCTGCATCAGCTCGGTTTTAATTCTCCATGGCTCGATCTCGTCGTCATGCTCGTGGCCGGGATGCTGGCGATGGCGGCGCTCGGCATGCTGATCGCGCGCTATCTCGTGATGCCGCTACGTTCGGCGCCGGCGCTCAACACGCTGTTGATCACCTTGATGCTCGGAACGGTGTTGCGTGAGTCCGTGCGACTCTTCTATCCGCAAGGTGGCAATCCGAAACCGTTTCCGGCTCTGTTGCCGCGAAACTCGATAGACCTGGGCAGCTTCAATTTGCGCCTCGACAATGTGCTCATGCTTGCCGCCGGTGGGTTGGTGGTCGTCGGACTACAGTTTCTTCTCAATCGCACCAAGCTTGGTCTTGCTATTCGCGCTGTCGCGCAGGACGAGGAAACGGCGCGCACGATGGGTATTAATTTTACCGCCATTGTGCTCGTCACGTTCGCGATCGGCTCGGGACTTGCCGCATTCGCCGGAGTCATGAATGGGCTCTATTACAACGAGATCAACTTCGGCATCGGTCTCTATCTCGGCGTGATCGGATTTTCTGCCGCGATCATCGGCGGACTGGGCAGTATATACGGCGCCATCCTCGGCGGTTTCCTGTTCGCCGGCCTGCAGACGATCGGGACGGTGCTTTTGCCCTTCGCCAGCGCCTACAAGGACGTGTTCGCCTTCGCCGTCGTCATCGCCATCATGGCCTGGCGCCCGACCGGGCTTATCCAGGAAAAGATCAGTGAACGGGTATGAGCCGATGGCAGAAGGCGCGGAGAGGGGCGAGAAGGCGCCGGCGCCATTATGGCCTGGTCTCGCTGCGCTCGCGGCCGCGACCGGCTACCTGATCGCTCTGCTCGCCGCAGAAAATCAGGCGTTCATCATATCTTTGTTGGCGGCCGGCATTGCCGCCGTGCTTGCCGCGGCATGGTTGCGGCTGCTCGACCGCGCGAGCCGCTCCTTCATGGATCACGAGGATGCGCTCGCCGGCTGCGCTGTTGTCGCGGCGCTCGCCGTCGCGGCCTACTTTCACGAGGACCATTTTGTTCTGCTGCTGGTCATCACGGTCCTGCTCTACACCGTGGCAACGCTCGGCCTGAACATTCAGTTTGGCTATGCCGGCGTGCTGAATTTCGCCGGCGCATCCTTCTTCGGCATCGGCGCCTACACATCGGCCGTTCTCAATGCGCACACGGCGATTCCGCATCTTATCGTTCTCGCGTTTGGTGGCGTGCTCGCCGCGCTGATTGGCTCGCTGCTGCTGCTGCCGGTGCTGCGCACGCGCGGACATTATGCCGCCGTCGTCACCATCGCCTTTGCGCTGCTGTTCAAGACCTTCCTCGAGGTCAACGACGTCCTCGGCGGGCCGCAGGGCATGCAGGTTCCGGGCATGAAAATCCTCGGCTGGACATTCAACGACAATATCGAGATTGGGAAGATATCGCTGTCGTTCTACATGAACTATTATGTGGTCAGTCTGCTGCTGCTGATCGGTGCGTTCGTCGTCGTGCGGCGGCTCGAGCGGTCATGGATCGGACTCAATCTCGATGCGTTACGGCTCGACGAGACCGCCGCGAGCTGCTTCGGCCTCGACGTCGTGCGCTGGAAGATCACGGCGTTTCTGATCGGCAATTTCCTCATCGGCATTGCCGGCGCGCTGTTCGGTATGGTGGGGAGTTTCGTCGCGCCGAACAACTACACCTTCGCCGACTCACTTATTCTTGTCTCGATCCTTCTCCTTGGCGGCATCGGCAATCCCTGGGGGCTCATCGTCGCGACCTTCATTGTGGTGATCGTTCCCGAAAAGTTGCAGACAATCCAGGAATATCGCTTCCTGCTCTATGCACTGCTGGTGATCGCGGTGCTGCTGTTCCGGCCGGAAGGATTGCTACCGCGCCCCGTCCGCCGCTATTTCCCAGGGTGGCGGCCGTGACGCAGCTCCTGGAGGCGCGTGGGCTATCCAAGCGGTTTGGCGGCGTCCTCGCACTCGACGGTCTCGACCTCGACGTCGCGCCCAACGAAATCTTAGGTTTTATCGGCCCGAACGGCTCTGGTAAGACGACCTTCTTTAACGTGATCACGGGTATCTACGGCGCCGACGCAGGCAGCGTGACCTTCAACGGAGCAGACATCACGAAAGCCGCACCGCGCGCGATCTACAATGCCGGAATGTCCCGCACATTCCAGCGTTCGCGCCTATCGCTGCCTTTGTCGATCTTCGACAACATCATGATCGGCAACCACAAGCGCCTTAATCAGGGGCTTTGGTTCAATCTCGTCAGGCGCGGCGAGTTCAAGCGCGAATTCGAAGCGAGCTATCGCGCCGCGCGCGCGCTGGTCGAGGTCTTCGAGCCCGCGCTTGCGAGCCGCATGTTCGAGCCGGTTGCCGGCCTGCCGATGATCGACCGCCGCCGCATCGAGATCTGCCGCGCGCTGATCAGCGAGCCGAAATTGCTGCTGCTCGACGAGCCGTCCGCTGGCATGACGCATGATGAGACACGGGAGCTGATGAGTGACATTCTCCTCGTGCGCGAGCGTAACAAAGAATTGACGATCATAATCGTCGAGCACGAAATGGGGGTGATCGAGCGCATCACCGATCGCTGCATCGTGCTCAATTTCGGCCGCAAGATCGCGGAGGGGCCGTATCGCGAGGTTGCATCCGACGCGCAGGTGCAGGAAGCCTATCTCGGAGTCGCATGATGTCCGGTACGCTCGAGATCGACGATGTCTACACGGCCTATGACAAGGCCGATGTGCTGCAGGGTGTTTCGCTCGCCGTGAGACCTGGCAGCATCACCTGCCTTCTTGGCTCCAACGGCTCCGGCAAGACGACGCTTGTCCGCTCGATCCTTGGGCTGACGCCGCCGCGCGCAGGTCGCATTATCTTCAACGGCATCGACATCACGCGGATTCCAACCCACAAAATCGTTGCGGCGGGGATTGCCTGCATCCCCGAGGGGCGTAAGGTGTTTCCCAAGCTTACCGTCGAGGAAAATTTGCGCGTCGGCGCGTATCAGGAGACCTCGGATACGGTCACGCAGGCGCGCATAGCCGACATTTTCCGCATCTTTCCTCGCCTTGCGGAGCGCCACGCGCAGCTTGCCGGCACCATGTCGGGCGGCGAGCAGGCGATGGTGTCGATCGGACGCGGGCTGATGTGCGCGCCAAAGCTACTGTTAATCGACGAACCGTCGCTCGGCCTGTCGCCGCGGCTGGTGAAAGAGAACTTCAACATCATCCGCCAAATCAATGAGCGCGGCATCACCGTGCTGTTGGTTGAGCAGAACGTGCATCAGACGCTTGCCATCTCGCACTTCGGCTTTGTTATATCGAAAGGCCGTGTGGCGACCAGCGGAACGCCGTCAGAGCTTGCGGGCCGCAGCGAGGTGCAGAATGCTTATTTTGGATAGCCAATGCCATCATCGATCGAACTGACGCAGGAACTGGTCCGCTTCAACACCATCAATCCGCCTGGTGCCGAACGCGCTTGCGCGGAGCGACTGGCGGGCTTGCTGGAGGAGGCCGGCTTTGCGGTCGAGCTCGTTCCCTTCGGCGACGGGCGGGCGCAGGTCCTTGCGCGTCTGGGTGGCACGCCGGGCAAGCTGCCGCTCGGCTTCACCGGCCATATCGATACCGTGCCGCTCGGTGCGCAGCCCTGGTCGGTCGATCCCTTCGCCGCCGAAATCGCGGACGGCAAGCTTTATGGGCGCGGCTCATCGGACATGAAGAGCGGCGTGGCGGCTTTCGTCACCGCTTGCATTGCGCTCGCCGGTCGGCTCGCCAATACGCCCGGCGTCCTGCTTGTGATCACTGCCGGAGAGGAAACCGGCTGCACCGGTGCCGAGGCGCTGGTCAGCGGAGATGGGAAGCTCGGCCAGGTCGGGGCTCTGGTCGTGGCGGAACCCACCGGCAATAAGCCGCTGGTCGGTCACAAGGGGGCCCTCTGGCTGGAGGCGGAAATGAAAGGCGTGACCGCTCACGGCTCCATGCCGGAGAAGGGCATCAACGCCATTTACAAAGCGGCGCGAGCCGTCGCCGCGTTGCAGGAGTTCGACTTCAATGTGGCGCGCCACGATGTACTCGGCGCCGCGACGCTCAATGTCGGCACGATACAAGGCGGGCTCAACATCAACTCGGTCCCAGACCGGGCCGTGATCGGCATAGACATCCGCACCATACCGGCCCAAAGCCACGCGCAAATCCGCGAGCAGTTAACAAACTGTCTTGGGCGGGAGGTTACGTTGAGGACGCTACTTAACGCAAAAAGTGTCTGGACCGATCCGCATCACCCTTGGATCAGCGAAGTCTTCCAAGTCGCCCGGAACGTCGAGGGCATCGGTGATGATATCGGAGCTGCGCCTTACTTCACCGATGCTTCCGTGCTGACGCCAGCGTTTGGATCTCCGCCTACGGTGATCATCGGACCTGGCGAGTTGGCGCTTGCCCACCAGACGGATGAATATTGCCTGGTATCACGTATTGAAAGGGCAACTGAGATGTACTCGCAGCTTGTCCGGAATTGGTGCCGGATATAACCGGCCACGCCATCTGTAGCTTGGAAAATATCCCGTTCTCATTCTGACACAGGTTATGGAATGTCGGCGCGCTTGTGGACATCGAAAACATCATCTGGTGATAATTTTGTTTTTGGCCAGTAATATTCTGTTTTGTTGAGTAGGGAATTTGGCTGCGAGCCCGTGAATGTGCTCCGTCACGAATAGCCCCGTGCGATATTCAATCTGGGCGCAGTGGTCGCGCCGCAGCCGGCGGAGTAATACGCTAAAAATGGGCTGGGATCAGGTCCTCGACCTTCACGCGGGTGCACTTTTGGATGTCAGCCTGTTAATCGGCGCAGGGTCCTGACGGCGATCGGCGCGCTAAGCTATTGATCTGGCTGGGAGTGGAGGGAGCAGTCATGGGTGCTTATTCACAACCGAGCCCGCCGTACTCGCTGCCGAGCGAAACCGAGGCGCCGCTCTTGCCGGGGAACGCAACGCCCGATCCTCAGCGATTGCTACTACCGCTTTCGCATCCACCTGTTCACCGATCTGGGCGGATTATGGTTCCTCTTCGCATCGAGGAATTCGAGGCGGTGGAGTGGAAGATCAGGGTGGCGGTCTCACCGAGTGCCATCAATCGATCGGTTCTTTCGTCGGCATCATCGCCATCACCAGCGGTACCACCGCGATGACTACCGCGGCGAGCCCTGCCGCCGGCAGGCCGTTCCATTCGATCAGCGGGCCGGTGACGAGCGCTACCACCACGCTGATCCCGCCGGCGAAGCTGTCATTAATGCCGATCGCGCGGCCGCGCTCCGCCGTCTCGGTGTGATCGGCGATGAGCGCCGTCGCCGTGACATTGGCCGCGGCCCACCCGATCCCGACGAGAAAGGTCCCGAGCGTAATCGACCAATAGAGATCGGTGAAGGTGACGAGGCTGGCGCCGACAAGCGCGGTCGCGACGCCCGGGAACATCACTTTGCCATAGCCGATGCGGTCGGCGAGCTTCCCTAGCGGAATTGTGAAGGCGAACATTCCCGCCGTGTGGAACATGTGCGAGAACGCGATCGCCCCGATGCCGTGCCCATGATGGGCGAGCACCAGCGAGGTCAGCACCATCACGATCGACATGTTGCCCTGGCCTGCACAGTTCGCGACGATCGCGAGACGTGTCGGCGCGTGGCGCAACAGGGTGCTGACGCGGAAGGCCGAGCGGTATGCTTCGGGCAACCGCGGCGGCGGCGTATAGTCGGGATAATAGCGCTGAAGATTCTGGCCGATCTCCTTCGGATCGGGATGGATGAAGGCGATCATGGCCATGCCCGTGAGGATCAACAGGGGCAGGATGAGCCAGGGCAGGCTGAGCGGATCCATGCCGACGCGGCGCGCGAAGACCTCGGAGCCGGTGACCACCAGGGGACTGATGACCAGGCCAACCAGCGAGCCCATTGCGATATAGCCGAGCGCTCGCGCGCGCATATGCGGCAGAAACATGTCGGTCGCCGCGACGCGAAGCTGCTGCGCCGCGTTCATGCCCATGCCGA
>Ga0207932_1000850_pt1 | contig 10529 bp, 10 predicted proteins | sample NGESurdeep092012_FD_184480 | JGI IMG/M metagenome (GOLD analysis project Ga0207932, IMG submission 184480) | Arctic peat soil microbial communities from Barrow, Alaska - NGEE Surface sample 415-2 deep-092012 (SPAdes) | ecosystem: Environmental > Terrestrial > Soil > Wetlands > Peat ...
GCAAGCCAGCACGATGTAGTAGAACAGACGTTCGTTCTTGAACGGCGTCAGGCCGAACAGCGTGCTGCGCGCGTGCATGGTGAGGCCGTCATCGCCGCCATAGGGCGCCAGCGAACTCGCCAGGAAGTACGCCATCTGTCCGAACGCCAGCGTGATCATGATGAAATAGACGCCGCGCGTCCGCAGGCAGATCGTGCCGGTGAGGTAAGCGAACGCGGTCGCAGCAAAGAGCGCGACCGGCAGCGAGATCGCCGCCTCGTTGATGCCGTGGCTGGCGAGAATGGCGACCGCATAGGCGCCGATGCCGATGAAGGCGGCATGGCCAAAGGAAACAAGCGCGCCGAAGCCGACCAGCAGATCGAGACCGAGCGCGGCAATGGAAAAGATCATCACCCGCATGAACAGGTCGAGCAGATAGGTTTCCGCGCCGAAGGCCGCCGCCACCGGCAGCGCTGCGAATCCGAGGAAGATCGTGATCGGCAGGCGGTTCATGTCACCGCCCCTTGGGCGGAAATAGGCCCGTCGGTCGGAAATACAGCACCAGCGCCATCATCAGATAGATCAGCATCGAGGCGATCGCCGGCCCGACCGTGCGCGCCGGCGAGGGGGCCATGACCAGCCGCAGGATATCGACCGAGAACGAGCGGCCGAGCGTATCGGCCAGCCCAATCAGCAAAGCGGCGATGAAGGCGCCGCGGATCGAGCCGATGCCGCCGATCACGATCACGACGAAGGCGAGAATGAGAATCGTGTCGCCCATGCCCGGTTCGACCGACAGGATCGGCGCGATCATGATGCCGGCAAAGCCCGCCAGCATGGTGCCGAACCCGAACACGATCATGAACAGCCGGCGGATATCGACGCCGAGCGCCGAGACCATCGGCGCGTTATTGGCGCCGGCGCGCACCAGCATGCCGAGCCGCGTCCGGTTCACCAGGATATAAAGCAGCAGCGCGACCGCCAGGCCGGACGCGATAATGACGAGGCGCCAGACTGGATAAGTCAGGCCCGGCAGCAGCTCGATCGAGCCGGCAAAGTATTCCGGGATCGGCAGGCTCAAGGGCGCCGCCCCCCAGACGAATTTCACGGCCTGGTTCAGGAACAGGATGATGCCGAAGGTCGCGATCACCTGGTCGAGGTGATCGCGCTCGTAGAGATGGCGAAAGACGACAAATTCGAGAAATAGGCCGAAGGCGAGCGCGGCCAGCAGCGCGAAAATCAGGGCCAGCAACGAGCTGCCGGTGATGGCGTAGAACATGACGGCGAGATAGGCGCCCAGCATGTACTGGACGCCGTGCGCGAGGTTGATGAAGTTCATCACCCCGAACACCAGCGTCAGCCCGGCCGCGATCAGGAACAGCAGCACGCCGAACTGCAGCCCGTTCAGAATCTGGACGATCAGAAGCGACATCGACATGGGCGGAAAGGCTTAACGCATTTCCGCCCTCGCGCAACGCTCACTTCATCGGGCAGTCCTTGGCATGGATATCGGCGTCGTTGCTGAACACCTTCTTGGCGATTTCGGTCTGGAACTTGCCGTCAGCGCGCTTGGCGACCTTGGTCAGGTAGAAGTCCTGGATCGGGTAGTGGTTGGTGTTGAACTTGAAGCCGCCGCGCAGCGAGGTGAAGTTCGCCTTCTGCAACGCCGCCTGCAGGGCTTTCTTGTCGGCGGTCGAGCCTTTGGTCAGCTTGAGGGCGCCGTCGATCAAGAGCGCTGCATCGTAGGCCTGGAAGGCATAGGTCGCCGGCACCGCGTTGAATTCCTTTTCATAGCCGGCGACGAACTTCTTGTTCTGCGGCGTGTCGAGGTTGGGCGCCCAGTTGGCGCCGCCCATGAAGCCGATGGCGGCGTCCTGCTGCGCCGGCAGCGTCGACTCGTCGACCGTGAACGACGACAGGAACACGAGCTTGTCGGCTAAGCCCGCCTGGCGGAACTGCTTGACGAAATTGATGCCCATGCCGCCGGGCAGGAACACATAGATGGCGTCGGGCTTGGCGGTGGCGATCTTCGACAGTTCGGCCGAATAGTCGGGCTGGCCGAGCGGGACGAAGATTTCGTCGACGATCTCGCCCTTGAAGAAACTCTTGAAGCCGGCCAGCGCATCGCGCCCGGCCTGGTAATTGGGGGCGATCAGGAAGACCTTCTTCAGGCCGGCGTCCTGCGCATATTTGCCGTTCACGCCGAAGGCCTGGTCGTTCTGGTAGGACGTGACGAAGAAGTTCGCGTTGCATTCCTTGCCGGCGAAATTGGAGGTGCCGGCATTCGGGCTGATCAGGATGACATTGGCATCGGTCACCGGCTTGAAGATGGCCCCGAGAACATTGGAGAACACCGGGCCGACCACGAAGTCGACCTTGTCGCGCTCGAGCAGCGCCTTGACCTTGGTGATGGCGATGTCGGGCTTGAGTTCGTCGTCCTGCACGATGATTTCGACCTCGCGGCCGCCGAGCTTGCCGCCGAGGTCTTTCACCGCGAGCTGGAAGCCATTGCGCAGCTGCTGGCCGAGCACGGCGGGCGGGCCGGACAGCGTGGCGATGACGCCGATCTTGAGCTTGTCCTGGGCGCCGGCTGTAGTCGTCAGCAGCGCCAAGGCGGCAACGGCCACGAACGGCGTGAATACTCGATGCATATTCCCCCTCCCAATGAAAACGAACGCTTTTATTCCAGCTTTAATAGCAATCTTGCGCGCGTGCGGCAAACAGCCCGCGGCCGGCCGCTGAGTTCACAATGCCGGGCGGCTCATGTATGTTGCCGCCCGCTCGTTTCGTGTCGGGGTTAAATCAAGGGAGAGTTGCGTGAGTGACCAGGTCAAATATGTCTTGGACGAAACCCATATTCCGAAGACTTGGTACAATTTGACGGCCGATCTGCCCAAGCCGCTGCCGCCGGTTCTGCATCCGGGTACGATGCAACCGATAGGCCCTGCCGATCTCGAGCCGCTGTTCCCGATGGCCCTGATTATGCAGGAGGTGTCGAGCGAGCGTTACATCGATATTCCTGAGCCGGTGCGCGACGTTTACCGGATGTGGCGGCCTTCGCCCCTGATCCGCGCGCGCCGTCTCGAAAAGAAGCTCGACACCCCGGCCAAGATCTACTTCAAGTACGAAGGGCTGTCGCCGGCCGGCTCGCACAAGCCCAACACCGCGGTGGCGCAGGCCTGGTACAACCAGCAGGCGGGGATCAAGCGGCTCAGCACGGAAACCGGGGCGGGGCAGTGGGGTTCCTCGCTCGCCTTCGCCGGCGCGCTGTTCGGCATCGATGTGTTGGTTTTCCAGGTCCGCGTGTCCTACGATCAGAAGCCCTACCGGCGCGCGCTGATGGAGACCTACGGAGCGCGCTGTATCGCGTCGCCCTCGAACGAGACCGAGTCGGGCCGCGCCATCCTGAAGCAGCATCCCGACAGTCCCGGTTCGCTCGGCATCGCCATTTCCGAGGCGGTGGAAGTGGCCGCCAAGGACCCGGCGGTGAAATATTCGCTCGGCTCGGTGCTCAACCACGTGTTGCTGCACCAGACCATCATCGGGCAGGAAACGATCGAGCAGTTCGCCATGGCGGGCGACGATCCCGACATCGTCATCGGTTGCGCGGGCGGCGGTTCGAATTTCGCCGGCCTGGCGTTCCCCTATCTCGGCCTGCAGCTGCGCGGCGGACGCAAGCGCCGCGTCATCGCCGTCGAGCCGGCCGCCTGTCCGACGCTGACGCGCGGCAAGTATGCCTATGACTTCGGCGACACCGCGCACCTGACGCCACTGGTGAAAATGCATACGCTCGGCTCGACCTTCATCCCGCCCGGTTTTCATGCCGGCGGCCTGCGCTACCACGGCATGTCGCCGATGGTGTCGCACGCCTATGAGCTCGGCTTGATCGAGGCGCGCGCCTACCATCAGAAGACCTGCTTCGAGGCGGGCGTCGAATTCGCGCGCTGCGAGGGCATCGTGCCGGCGCCGGAGGCCAATCACGCCGTGCGTTGCGCCATCGACGAGGCGCTGCGCTGCAAGAAAGAAGGCAAGGCGGAGACGATCGTGTTCAATCTGTCCGGCCACGGCCATTTCGACATGCAGGCCTACATCAATTACTTCGAAGGCAAACTCGTCGACCAGAACTACGACGAGAAGGAACTGGCGATGGCGCTCGCCGGTCTACCGAGCGTGGCGGCGTGAATTTGCAATAACCCGCTCATTCCCGCGTAAGCGGGAATCCAAAAGACTAAAGCTCAGGACCCGCTGCTCTGGGTCCCCGCTTTCGCGGGGACGAGCGGCACAATCGGAGACGGGGGAAACACCATGATCGAGCCCTACAACGCCGTCGGCCTGATCCCGAGTTTCTGGGGCATTCGCCGCCGCGAGGAGATCAAGCACAATATCGAGCATCTCAAGGGCCTGACCAAGGCGGCGTTCTGGCTGTCCAATCTCGACATTCCGGTGAAGCTGTTGGCGATCCCCGAGGGCGCGCTGATGGGCTTCAACGACGAAGTGCTGGATGTCGACCATGCCGATTATGCCAACACCTGCTGTATCGACATTCCGGGCCCGGAGACCGACGAGATCGGCAAACTGGCGCGGCAATGGAACGTCTACATCATGGCGCAGGCCAAGGCTCGCCATCCCGATTGGAAGAACCGCTTTTTCAATATCGGCTTCATCGTCGATCCCGACGGCAAGATCATCCTGCAGCACTACAAGATTTCGGCGCTGTTGCCGGTCGAGCGCTCGGTGTCGCCGCATGACGTCTATGACTGGTGGATCGAGAAATACGGCCGCACCCTGCAGGCGTTCTGGCCGGTGGTCGACACCAAGATCGGCCGGCTCGGCATCATGATGGCGATGGAGGGCAATTACCCGGAGAACGGCCGCGGGCTGGCCATGAACGGCGCCGAAGTGGTGTACCGCGCCTCGATGCCGGCGCCGTTCACCGAGAACGACATCTTCGAGATTTCCAATCGCGCCCGCGCGCTGGAAAACAACTTTTATGTGGTGGCGCCGAATATCGGCAGCTACCATCTCGATATCGACCATCCGGTCGGCATCGATGCCGGCGGCGGCCAGTCGATGATCGTCGACTACAAGGGCCAGATCGTCGGCAAGCAGCGTGACACCAACGGCTCGACCTTCGTGTCCGGCGTCATCAACATCGAGGCGCTGCGGCATCATCGCGAATCGGCGCAGGTCACCAACTGGATGAAGGACGTACGCTCGGAGCTGGCGCAGATCATTTACGAAAAGCCGATCTATCCGAAGAACAAGTACCTCAAGAAAATTCCGGGCAAGCACGCCGACTACAAGCGCGACGTGATCGACAAGCAGGTCGCCTTGATGCAGAAGCGCAAGATCTGGAAGAAGCCGTCGAAGTAAAGCTTCGCCGGTCGTTCCGTCGCGGCGCGCAGCTTTCTGCCGTAATAATAGAAAATTTTATATTGACACGTGGAGATTGTATCGAGCACCATGTGACACGCGGCGCCTCCTGCCTCTTCAGAGCAATGATCGGCCGGCGGAGAGCGGCTGCACGTGGAGCGTCGCATGGTCCTTCAGCCGACCTATCCCGGTACATATGTTCAGGAAACCCCGAGTGGAGCGCACCCGATTTCGGGCGTGACAACGGCAGCGACGGCATTTGTCGGATACGTCGCGCGCGGGCCGCTGAACACGCCCGTGCAATGTTTGAATTTCGGCGATTTCCAGCGGGTGTTCGGGGGACTGGACCCTAACAGCGTCACGAGCTTTCAGGTGTCGCAATTCTTCTTGAACGGCGGCACCGAGGCGTGGGTCAGTCGTCTGCAGAGCCCAGACGGGCTCATTCCCACCGGCTTCGACGTGGCCGGCAATCCGGCCGATCGGAGCGGCATCTACGCGCTTGACGCGATGGATCTCGTCAACTTGATCCTCATCCCCGATATGCCGGCAATGGGCCAGTCCGACTACCTGACCGCAGCGACGGCGACACTCAATTACGCGATTCAGCGCAAAGCGTTTGCGATCCTGGACATGCCTAATGACATTCAAACGCCCGCGCAGGCGATTTCTTGGGCGATGTCAACGCCAGGAACCTTTGGCAAGGGCATCATCAGCGCGGCAACCTATTTCCCGCAGGTGCAGGTGCCGAACCCGTTCTCCACGCAGCCGTTCCAGATGGGCGGGAGCGGCACGCTCGCCGGCATTTATGCGCTGACCGATCGGAATGTGGGGGTGTGGAAAGCGCCGGCCGGTATAACGGCGCCGCTCGCCGGGGTGCAGAACCTGTCCTGCGTCATGAACGACGAGAAGAACGGTCAGATCGATTCGCTCGGGATCAATGCGCTGCGCACTTTTCCCATCTACGATAACGTTTCATGGGGCGCCCGCACACTGGGCGCCGCTAATATCGCCGACGAGGGCTGGAAATACATTCCGGCCCGCCGGCTCGCGCTCTACATCGAACAGAGCCTGATCCAGGGGCTGCAATGGGTTGTGTTCGAGCCGAATGATGAGCGGCTGTGGGCTGAGATCCGACTGAGCGTCAACGGCTTCCTGCACCCGCTCTATTTGCAGGGCGCTCTCGTCGGCGCCTCGCCATCGCAGGCTTATCAGTGCATCTGCGACGCTTCGACCACCACCCCGCAGGATGTTGCGAACGGCATCGTCAATATCGAGGTCTTGTTCGCGCCGGAGAGGCCAGCAGAATTCCTTGTCATCACCCTGCAGCAGGCGGCCGGACAGTCTTCCAACCGATAGCTCGGACGAGCAGCGGGGCCCCGGAGCCAGAGGCCGTTACGCGCCGTTTTCCGCCGCCGCTCGACGCGCGTCGCGGCGGGCTTTGCGGGCATCGCCGCCCGCATTGGTGACGCCGACATAGGTTTCCAGCAGCGCCGGGTCGGCCTTGAGCGCGGCGCTGTCGCCCTCATGCACGATGCTGCCGCGTTCGAGGATAATGGCGCGGTCGGTGACGCCCAGGATCTTGTGCGCGTTCTGCTCCACCAGGATCACCGAGAGCTTTTCCTCGCGGATGATCTTGCGCAGGACGATCAGCAGTTCCTCGATGATGATCGGCGCCAGCCCCTCGAGCGGCTCGTCGAGCAGCATGATGCGCGGATTGAGGATGAGCGCGCGGGCCACCGCCAGCATCTGCTGCTCGCCGCCGGACAGCTGATGGCCGAGATTGCGGCGGCGTTCGGCCAGGCGCGGAAACACCGCATAGACCTTGTCGAGCGTCCACGCTCCCGGCCGCTCGATCGCGGTCATGTTTTCCTCGACCGTGAGCGAGCGAAAGATATTGCGCTCCTGCGGCACCCAGCCGATGCCGGCATGCGCGCGCTGGTCCGGACGCAGCCCGGTGATGTCGCGGCCGTCGAGAGCGATGCTGCCGCCCATATGGGTGGTCACGCCGACGATCGAATTGACCAGCGTGGTCTTGCCCATGCCATTGCGGCCGAGCAGCGCCAACGCCTGGCCTTCGGCGACCTTGAAGGAGACGTCCTTGAGGACGACCGCCTCGCCATAGCCGGCGGTCAAGTGTTCGACATTGAGAATGTCAGGCATCGACCGGCTCCTCGCCGAGATAGACGGCCTTGACGCGTGGATCGCGGGCAACCTCTTCGGGCGTGCCCTCGACGAACAGCCCGCCATTGACCAGCACGGAAATGCGGTCGGCAAACGAGAACACGATATCCATGTCGTGCTCGATCAGCAGCACGGTGACGTCCTCGGGCAGGGCGGCAACGGCGTTGAGGATTTCGTGCCGCTCGTCTTCCGGCACACCGGCCGCCGGCTCGTCGAGCAGCAGCACGCGAGGCCGGCAGGCGATCGCGACCGCGATTTCCAGCAGCCGCTGCTTGCCATAGGGCAGCACCGCGGTGCGTTCCTCGATGACATCGGTGAGATGAAAACGTTCGAGGATTTCGACGCATTCTGAAGTCAGGTCCGACCGGCTGCCGACGATGCGCCACCAGTCGAGGCCTTGGCCGCGCCGTTCGGAGACCGCTAGGCCGATGGTCTCGAGCGGCGTCAGGTCGCCGAACAACTGGTTGATCTGGAAGGTGCGGACAATGCCGAGCCGCACGCGCTTGTGGGTGGGAACATTGGTGATGTCCTCGCCGTCGAGCAGGATGCGTCCGCCGCTCGGCTTCATCACGCCGGTGAGCAGATTGATCAAGGTGGTCTTGCCGGCGCCATTCGGCCCGATCAAGGCGTGGCGGGCGCCCTTTTCAATGCGCAACGAAACATCGTTGGTGGCGATGAGGCCGGTGAACCGCTTCGACAGATTGGTCGTTTCCAGCACCACGGTCATGGCTTTTGACCTTGGCTCGACGCGGCCGCCGCGCGCCTCGCCGCGGCGCGCCAATCCAGGCGTGCGGCCAGCCGGCGGAACGGCGTCGTCCACATCGTGATGCGGTCGCGGCCGACCAGAACGATCACCACCAGCACGAGACCGATCCAGAACGGCCAATATTGCGGGGTCAACGCCGACAGGTAGTCCTGCATCACCTTGAAGATGATGGCGCCGATCAAGCCGCCATAGAGATAGCCGGCACCGCCGATGATCAGCACCAGCAGCAGGTCGGCCGATCGATCGAATGAGAACATTTCAAGCGACGCGAACGCCGTGGTCTGCGCCAGCAAGGCGCCGGCGATGCCGGCATAGCCGGCCGCGACCGTGTAGATCGCAACCATGCGGGAATCGACCGAAATCCCGATTGCCGATGCGCGCAGCGGGTTGCCTTTCACCGACATCAACGACAGGCCGAAGGGCGAATTCACCAGGCGGCGGGCAATCAGGAACAGGATGAACAGCACCGTCACGCTATAGACGTAACCGGTGTGACCGAACATATCGAAACGGAACGTGCCGAACAGCGGCTTAATGATCGCGCCCTGCAGCCCATCGGCGCCGCCGGTGAGCCAGCCGAAGCGGTTGGCCAATTCGCGCAGCAGCAGTGCCACCCCGAGCGTCACCATCAGCCGCGTTAGGTCGGAACCGCGCAGCACCAGGAAGCTGGTGACGAAACCGAGCGCCATTGCGCCGACACCGGCAATCAGCAAAGCCAGCACCGGCTCGTTGACGATTTCGTATTTGGCCAGCAGCGCGGCGATGTAGGCGCCGAAGCCGAAAAACGCCGCGTGACCGAGCGAGATGATACCGGCATAGCCGAGGATCAGATCGAGCGAGAGCGCAAATAACCCGAGCCAGGCGATCTCGGTGAGGATGAGATGGCGGTCCGGCAGCAGCCAGATCGCGGCAAAGGCGACGATCCAGAACACGAATTCGAGCGGATGCCAGCGTGCGCGTGCGGACAGCCACTCGGTGGCGGCGAGGATGGTTGGACGCGGGGGAATCATGCGGGACGCCTCAGCGTGAAGAGGCGCGGGAGAACAGCCCCTGCGGCCGCCAGATCAGAACGACGATCATGATGGTGTAGATGACGAAGGAACCGAGCGTGGGAACGTAGTACTTGCCGGCGACGTCGCTGATGCCAAGCAAGAGCGAGGCGAGAAACGGTCCGGTGATACTCGAGGTGCCGCCGACCGTCACCACGATCAGGAAGTAGATCATGAATTTGAGCGGGAAGGTCGGGTCAAGACCCAGAATCTCGACGCCGAGCGCGCCGCCGAGGCCGGCGAGGCCCGACCCGAAGGCGAAGGTAAACGCGAATATCCGATTGACGTTGATGCCAAGCCCGCGCGCGACGCGGCTGTCGTCAACGGCGGCGCGCAGGCGGCTGCCGAAGCGCGTGCCGGCCAGGATGAATTGCAGCGCTATCGTCAGCAGTCCGCAAATGACGATGATCAGAAGCCGATAGCGGCCGATGCCGACGCCGAGAAAGTTGAACTGGCCCTGCAGATAGGTCGGGACCTGCACGAAGACCTGGCTGGAGCCCATGATGTAGTCGAGCGCCGCCACCGACATGAAGACGAGGCCGATGGTGAACAGCACCTGGTCGAGATGGGACTTCTTATAGACATGCACATAGAGCGTGCGCTCGAAGATAAATCCGATGGCCGCGCTCCCCGCAAAGGCGAGCGGCAGGGAAGCGAAGAAGGGCAAGCCGAGCCAGTTGACCAGCACGACGGTGATGTAGCCGCCCGCCATGGCGAAGGAGCCGTGCGCGAGATTGACGAAATTCATCAATCCGAGCGTCACCGCCAGCCCGGATGCGAGCACGAACAGCAGCATGCCGTAGGCAATTCCATCGAAGAGAATTGTTAGCATGTTCGCGCCGCGATTTCGGCTCGCTCCCGTAAAAACGTGCTCACCGGCACGATGACATATTCGGTGTTGGCGGTCGATGACCCACCGCTAACGAAGCGCGCGGCGACCGGCGGCCGCCGCGCGCGGTAGTGTCGTCAGGCTATTTCTTAGCAGCCGCCTTCACCGGATCCTTGACGGCTTCGAAGGTGGCAAACTCCACATTGTAGAGTTGGCCGTTCTTCTTCTCGACCTTGCGAACATAGATGTTCTGGATGATGTCGCGGGTCTCGGGGTCGATCTGGATCGGCCCGCGCGGGCTTTCCCATTTCATCCCCTTCATCGCCGCGATCAGCGAATCGCCGTCGGCCTT
>Ga0207932_1000851_pt1 | contig 10528 bp, 6 predicted proteins | sample NGESurdeep092012_FD_184480 | JGI IMG/M metagenome (GOLD analysis project Ga0207932, IMG submission 184480) | Arctic peat soil microbial communities from Barrow, Alaska - NGEE Surface sample 415-2 deep-092012 (SPAdes) | ecosystem: Environmental > Terrestrial > Soil > Wetlands > Peat ...
AGTCATACTGATATCCATCCAATTTTATCTGATACGTGGTGCCTGCTGTTACTTGGAATGTGGTAGAGCCAAAGTCATAGGTTATTATCGTTAGTGATGATAAGGTGCTTCCAGTGTAAATTTCAATCAATGGATAAAAGCTTGCCCAAGCATAAATTTGAAGTATGCCATTAGCTGGGGCTGTCCATGACCACCAAACAGATTGCCCGGCGGCGGCACCGGTTGGATTAGGTTCGCCGGATTCTTGACTGGCACCAACATTCGATCCGGTCACCATTAAATTTTTTCCTGTCAAAACCGTTCGATTTGAAAAATCGTCATTGGCTGGCGCTGAAACGTAGTTAAGGCTGAATCTGATTGTTCCTGAAGAAGAATAGTCATCCTGGTATCCATCCAATGCTATTTGATATGTGGCACCTGCTGTTACGTGAAACACAACAGATCCACCACCATTGGTTATAGCGTCTAGTGATGACAAATTGTTTCCAGTATAAATTTCAATCAAAGGCCAAAATGAACTTGTGGTGGCGTCAATTTGAAGCGTGCCATCAACAGGGGCTGTCCATGACCACCAAACAGATCGCCCGGCCGCGTCGCCGGTTGGATTAGGTTCGCCGGATTCTTGACTGGTACGGACATTCGATCCGGTCACCATTAAATTTGTTCCTGTCAAAACCGTTCGATTTGAAAAATCGTCATTGGGTGGTGGCGGCGATAAATAGATTTGCAATCCCGACACAAGGCCGTTGCCATAATAGTAATTGTCAATCGTAGTATAGCCCGTCGCACTGATTTCCAGTTCATTGTCATACAAAGTCGCTGGTAATGAAGTTTGCAGGTAGAATTGTCCGTTCGCGTCAGTGAAAGTTGTGGTTCCATCCCACACGATTTGCACTTGCGCATCTGCGATGGGTACCCCGGTTTTTTGATCCAACACCACACCGGAAAATGCAAGAAATCCTGTATTATCTCGCAATCGGTAGAAGCATTTTGCCCCGTGCAGCGAATCCGTCAAAACGCTCACGGCGCTGGAGGCAGTGAAGGCTTCCACCATCTGCCAATCCGCAAGATTGGTGGACGCTTCCAGCGCGTAATAATGGCCGCGCAGAGTGGTGAAAGCGAGATTCAGCGTGTTGTTGGCCGACAGTTCCGGCGCGCTGCCGACAGGCAACATTCTGAAATATGTGCTCAGAAAGCCCTCGGCATCCTCCGTAGGCAATCCGTAAATTACGCCACCAAAGGTCAAATCCGGAAAACTGCCAAGTTCGATGGCATTGCCGTCAAATTTGGGCAGCATACTGCGCCAAGTCGGTCCGCCGGTAAATTGCGAGGTCATATCCACGAGCAAATCCGGGGCGAGGGTAAACATCTGTGGTCCGGCTAGAAGTGAATTTTTCAAGTCCCGCAATACCAAACGAAAACTTCCCTCGCTCTTATCGGATACTTGGTCGTAATTAAACAGCCGGACTGTGTTGGTGGCCCGGGCCCGGATTAAAGCCGAAGCCTTGAAATAAGTGTTTACCGCGTTGGTGAAGGCGGCACATGCGTTTTGCAAATCGTTTGTCGTAGCGAAGGTGAGGAGTTGAGGATAGTCTTTCAAGACTTCTTCAGCCGACAAAGTCCCGTTGGTGTAAAGGGCCCGGAGAGCGGTTAATTGGGCATCCAAGTTCTGCGCGTTCAACGTATAAATGAGATACTCCGCGCCATATAAAGCCGCTTGAATCAGCTTAAGGTCGCCGTAATCCACCGTCACGCCGACAACGGACGTTTCATCGCTAGTGAGGTTGAGCGTGAAATTAGTGTCGGTGATCGCAGCCAAATTGCTGATGGCGCCGGAAACCACCGGCAAGACATTTGTGCGCAATTGAGCGGTGAACTCATTGGCATTGACACCGACCGGCGCAAGCACGAGCCCGTTTGTGTCCGTGGACAATGTGGAGGTCCAGCCGTAAATGTTCCTTCCAGCGACCGGAAAACCGATGCGCGTGAGAAAATTACTTCCTGCCGGCTGGCCCGGCAACACCAACACACGGGTAATGGCATACAGCGCGTTGGCTGTTTTGTGGCTGGGATTGAGTGTCAATGCTTGTGCAAAGCTGGCATTGGCATCGGGGATGTCGTGGGTGGCAAGATACGAACGGCCCTGACTAACCCAGTCGTCTGCGGTTTGGGAATCTGCGTTCCAACAGAACAGTGCAATAATTAAGGGAATAAGAATGCGGGTTTTCATGGTGTTTTATCTAATGTTGGTTTGAACATGAAAAGTTCTTGTGAACGTCCATCGAAATTCCAATGAAGACAGCCAGCAGAGGAACCGGCAATTTGCAAAGTGGCTTTGGGAATGGATGCTTGCTGTCCCGCAATGCCAAACACAGACACGGTTGACAACTCAACCGTGCCTTTTTGCCCGACATGAGCAGTGACCGCACGCAATCGCGACTGCTTTTCGCCAAACAATTTGATTTCAAGATTTCGCAATTCCAAACGCCGGACCCCCACCGAAGGCTGATTCCAAGAACGTAACGCGAACAACGCGTTAGTCAGACAATCTGCTGATTGAATTTGAACTTGAACATCCTCGGCAACCGGGATCGGCAAAAGTCCGATACGAAAAAATCCCCGGCGTTCATAATCAGTGAAGATGCGGGCCGCATGAACTTGAAAGACAAGTGACAAATCCTTTGAATCGTATTCTGAAAGCGTGACCTCATTTGCCGTTGTTCCAGCTAACCCCGCGACAGAAACGACAGGAGTGAGTGACATCCACAACACCGCGCTAACAGAAATAAGACAAATTCTCGATAAAACAAAAAATTTAACTTCTAATCTCATGTGGGCATTTCTGAGCAAACCTGACGTCTCTTCTATTACTTCGCCAAAAGGAAGTCAATAACAAAATACAGATCAAGACGGTGGGACGGTGGTTTGATTTTGCGGTTCATGCTTCTATTTTGGCTCATGGCGGCAAAGTATAAACACCACAAGAAGTTGGGCGAAACCATCCGCTCATAACGAAAAGCGCAGGTCTGAGCCAGGAAGCGTTGGCTGAAAGGGCTGATTTGTATCACAAATATGTCGGGGAACTTGAACGCGGTGAGAAAGCAAACAACCGTTGACACTCCTCTAAAAATCGCCAAAGCGCTGAAAGTCGGCGTGTTGGATCTCGTCGTTGATGTGTGAGTGCAACATGACGCCGGCGCACCGGGGCTGCATTTTTACACGCTGAACAAATCACGCTCGACCGTGCAGGTCTTGAAAAACCTCGGCTTGGCGTGAAAAATTGTAGCAGCGGACGCCAGTCCGCTCTGACTTCCTGTGAGAACCTGAACGGGGTGAGCCGACTGACGTCGGCTGCTACGTTGAAAAACGTGAATCAAAACAAATTGTTCGCCATGATCCCGATGACACTCAACGGTCCCTGGTCTTCCAAACCATCGGCCATCTTATCCAGTTTTTGCAGCGAGAGCTTGGCGTTCTTATAAAACTCCTGGTCGTTGACGAGCTTGCCGACCGTGCCTTGTCCTTGATTGATCTTCTGCAAAACCTGGTTGAGATTTGTCATCGAAGCGGTGGTCGCGTTGTAGAGCGTTTCGTCGGTCACCAGCTTTCCGATCGTGCCCTTGCCGCCGCTGACGCCGCTGACGACCTGGCGCACCTCGGCCACGGCGTCTTGCAAATTGGTCACCGTCGTCAGCGCAGAAGCATAAAGTGAATCTTCATAAATGAGTTTGCCGACCGTGCCCTGCCCGCTCGCGATCTGGCCGGAAATGCTTTCAATGTTGGAAATGGCTCCGCCGATGTGGCCGCTGTTTTGTTTGATGAAATCGGTCACCGGGCCGAGCAGGTTGTCAATCTTGTCGCCGGTGAAGCTGTCGCCAAACCTTTTGATGCCGGCAGCGGCCTCGTCGAGCTTGGCCATGACAGCGTTGAGGTCGGGCTGTTCTTCCGTTTCCAGCACCATGCCGTCGGTGGCGCGCGGCGCACCCGTCGAACCGAAACCGATGGCAACAAAATTCTGCCCCATCAGGCCGGTGAATTTGACGACGGCCCGGCTGTCCGTTTTCACAACGGCGTCGGAATGAAGCTTCATCGTGACTTCGCCCTTGTTGCCGGCGAGCGCAATTTTTTCGACGCGGCCGATTTCCACGCCGGCCATTTTGACGCTGTTGCCGACCTTCAAGTCCTGCACGGTGTTGAACCGCGCGCTGAGGCGGTAGCCGCCGCGGAAGAATGCCAGGCCGCCCAGCGTTTCAACAATGAACACGGCGGCCATGGCCACGAGGACCACGAAAATGCCCAGTCGGGTTTCGAGTGAATTTTTCATAAGCTTTTAGATTGAGGTTCGCGTTTAAAATCTGCGCGCAAAAAATTTTGGACGAGCGGGTCATCGAAACGCTTTACTTCATCCGGCGTGCCGATGGTGAGAATGTGGCCTTCGTTGATGACGGCGATGCGGTCGGCCACGCCGAATGCGAGGTCGCGGTCGTGCGACACAACCAGCGACGTGACATGAATGCGCTGCTGGAGCTTGAGAATTTCCTCGCCAATGACGACGGCCGAAAGCGGATCGAGCTCGCTCGTCGGTTCGTCGTAAAGAATCAGTTGCGGCTCAATGACGAGCGCGCGGGCGATGGCGACACGCTTTTTCATGCCGCCGGAAAGTTCGCCGGGCATTTTGTCCTCGGTGCCTTTGAGGCCGACGTCCTCAAGCTTTTCAGCAACGATGCGCGCGATTTCCGCGGGCGGTTTGAGCCGGTGCTCGCTCAAGTAAAGCCCGACGTTTTCGCCGACGGTCAGCGAATTGAACAGCGCGCCGGATTGGAACACGAGCGCGAGCCGGTATTTGCTGGCAATTTCCGGCGATTGGATGGATTCGCCATTGATGAGGATTTCGCCGGCATCGGGCGGTTCGAGACCGATAAGGTGCTTGAGCAACACACTTTTGCCGCTGCCGCTCGGCCCCATGATGATAAAAATTTCTCCGGGCTCGACTTCGAAATCTAGACCCTTGAGCACTTCCTGCCCGTCAAAACTTTTGCGCAGGCCGCGCACCTGGAGGCTGACGCCGGAATGGTTGCTGGTTGAGGTGTTCATTATTTCAGCAGAACGCGCGTGAGCACGTAGTCAAAAATCACGATCAGGACGATGGAATTGACGACGGCCTTCGTGACCGAGCGGCCAATGCCACGCGGCCCGCCGATGGTCGCCAGGCCCTGGTGACACGAGACCACGCCGATGATCAGCGCGAAGCAAAAACTTTTGAACACGCCGTTGGCCACGTCCTTCAATTCGACCACGTCACGCAAATTGGCCCAAAAGGCCTGAAATGGAATCTCGATGTGGCTGTTGGTCTCGGCAACGACCGCGCCGCCAAGCCAGCCGACCAGAATCGCAAAAACCACGAGCATCGGCAGTGCAACCGCAATGGCGATCAGTCGCGGCAGCACGAGGTAATGAACCGGGTTGATGTTCATTGTGCGCAGCGCGTCAACCTCCTGATAAACACGCATGGAGCCGATTTCCGCCGCCATCGCCGAACCAATGCGTCCCGCGATAAGAATGGCCATCATCACCGGCGCCAGTTCCTTGGCCATCGAGATGCCGACGATGCCGCCGACGGCGCTGGCCAGGCCGCTTTCGACAAGCACCGGGCCGGTTTGCAACGCAATGACCGCGCCGATGAAAAACGACAGCACGCAAACCATCAGCAGGCTCGCGTTGCCGATTTCAAAAAATTGGTCGAAGACTTTCTGCCGCTGCCGCCACGCCTGCGGCAGGGACAGCAGCGTGCGCCAAAACAACAGGAAAATTTCGCCGATGTTTTCAAACATAATTTATTTCACCGCGCGGCCCGTTTGCATCTGCCATTTGAGCGCCGGAACATAAAACAAACGCAGCTTTTTCATTTCCGAATCCGATTGATACTGGAAAAACCCAAACAGGAGCGAGCCTTTTTTCGACACGGGCGTCGTGTCGCGGCGATACAGATTCCAGAGAAACGACTGGCTGGCGGCGGCGGCTTTGGGATTGTTTTCCGAACGCCACAACGACCACAGCGGCGACCAGTTGCGCTCGACGCCCCGGTTGTTGGGCAGTGCCGATTCAACCAGCGCGAGAATTTGCAGCCGGCGGTTGCCATTAAAATCGTGGCGCCAGGTGAACAACGGCCAGAAATCAACGCGCCGCCGCTCCGCACCGGTTTCGGTGTTTTTTTCCGTCACACTCGAGAACAGATAAAACAAAATGCGCGTGCGTTCCCGATCCAGGGCGCTGGCATGGAAGCGGCTGTATTTATACAAGGGCCAGAGATAAAAATCGCTCTCTGCCGTGGCGTTGTGCGCACGGCTGAACAAAGGGAATACGCGCGTGGTGGTTTTGCCCTCGCCGCGCGCAATGACCACGAATGGATACGGCCCCTCCCATTCGTGATATTTTTTTTCACGGTCGTCAATCCAGGTGAAAAACGGCCAGAGCACGGAGGTTGAATCGCGTTTGGGAGAGCGGAGCGCGCTGTAAAGCGGCCAGTTGACGCTGAGTTTTTCCGGGTCGTCGGTGCCGATGCCGGTGGTTTGTTTGAAATGAACCGGCCAGAGCATGAAAAATTTATCATGACCGCCAATGATTTCCGTTTCGCCAAAGCCGTTGGTTTTCGTGGTCACGTCCTTGTGTTCACTGCCGATAAGCGGCCAGAATTGCCACCCCTGCAGGCCCTCGCCGTGCCGCAGATGGAAAATCGGATAAAGATAATTGTCGGTGACGACGTCCCTCTTCCGCGACTCGCCATAAATGGGAAACAGGACGAAGAAAATTTCGTCGCGAAACAACCGGTCCCGGATGTGACCATAAAGCGGAAACAGCGCGGTATAATTTTCATCCGGGTTCGGCGAGCGTTGCTGAAAATAGAACGGAAAAAGCGTGAAGCGTTTTGCGGTTGAATCATCCGGGTTCTGGCCGCCGGAAAAACTGAGCAATTGGCCGAGCTGCCAGCGGTATTCCATTCCATAGCGCTCATAAGTCAGCACCGGATAAAGCAAATCGAATTCCTTTGATTCGACGGCGGGATCGGTGTCATAAGATAGCAGCGGCGGGACGGCCCATGTTTTTTCCGAATCTTTGCGCTGGTCATAAAAAAATGGCCCGGCGGCTTCGGTGCGTTGACCCGAATCCAACATCAGCGCAAATTGATCGAAGATCGGCCCAGCACGAAAACCATCCCCGGCAAAGGCGGCGGATGGAAAACCGATTGCCAAGCCCAAGTAACAGATTCGCAAGCGATGAATGAATATTTTGGACCGGGTGAACATGCTCGTCCCCTTAAGCCGGAAGACCGAATTTTGACAGGGTTTTGACAAGATATTTAGCGCCTTGCGTTATCGTTATTGAAAACAGGATTTGCTTGTTTTCATACCTTTAGAAGTTAGGTTTAACATTGATATTGACTTCTTGTGAGTTTTCTTTATACTTTTTTTACAATTGAGGTTTTACCTCGGTTCCTCCTGACCCAGTGTCGACAACGAGTTGTCGGCGCTGGGTTGTTTTATTAACGGACGCCACCGGCCAAGTAAATTCAACAACGCCGGCAAAAAAGTCAGTCCTGCAATCATGCACATGGCAATCCCTGCCGCCATTACGCATCCCAAGCTCTGAATGCCACGGTGCTTGGCGAGAATCAAACTGCCAAAACCGGCAATCGCCGTCAACCCGGACACCAGCACGGCCTTGCCGGTGCTCCGCGCCAAAATGCCCGGCGTGCGTTCCTCGGCAAAACGGTTCAGGATGTGAACCCCGTTGGTCACGCCGATGCCAATGACCAGCGGGAGGGTCATGATGTTTGCCAGATTGATGGGAATGTCGAACCAGCCCATCAACCCCGTCAGCCAAAGCGTGCCGATGCCCACCGGCAGCAACGACAAAATCACCGCGCCTAGGCTGCGGAAATGGAAGAACACCATGAGGGCAATCGCCGCCAACGAATACCAGGCCGCCTGTACATAGCTGTTTTTGAGCAGGGTTTCGTACTCGTAAAGTTGAACCGGCGTGCCGGTGACATTGGGATCCACTTTCCGCAAATCGGTGACGAATTTTTCCTGCTGGTCACGCTGCCAGACATCCTCCCGGGGGTAAACCTGCAACAATAATTTCCCGGTCACACCCACGAACCGGTTGCGCAATGCCGGCGGCAGATCCTCGACCCGCAACGGCGCGCGGTCGTCCTGATGTTGCAGGATCTGGAAAGTCTCGATCAGGTCGGCAAACAGAGCCTGTTGGAACTGCGCCAGTTTGTTCGCGTGTTCGTCAAGGGCCGGGCTGTTGCCTTGCAACATCGCCTTGCGCAAATTTTCAATCGCCTGCCGCAGCGAAACCAGCTGCCGGGTCAAAGCCGGTTCGCTGTTCCCCACTTCTTCGAGCGCGTTGCCAAGATAACCGGAGAGCCCGTAAAGCGTCCGGCTCAATTCGTAAATTTTCACCGGCTGCGTGTCCGGCGGGTTGAACTGGAGCGAGGCGATTTCCTGTTTGATCTGACCGACCAGTTTTAATTTTTCTCCCTGGTCCGCCAGAAAATCCCCATAAAACGGCGGTTCAATGTCCGCCACGGTCGGCAGTTTTCGGATTTTTTCCATCAGGTCCGCCGCGTTGGTCAGTGAATCCGCAATGACCGCCCCGTAAAGCAGGGATTTGTCCGCCGAATCCAGCAGTTTTTGCTCGAACATCACCGACGGCAGGCTGGGGCTTTGCATTTTGATCAGGTTGTAATCGAAATAGACTTTGCGCGACCCAAACAGCGCCGCCACGCACAGCCCCGCTGTGATGCCCATCACCAGCACCGGCCGTTGCAGCCAGATGTTTTCGATGCGTGCGCGGGTGGCATCCTCGGTCGCCTGATGGTCAATCACATTTTGTTGTCCGCGCAACAGCATCACCGGCAGCATCGTCATCATCGGGATGAAGCAGACCAGCAGGCCGCCGCCGCAGATGATGCCCATTTCCTGGATGCCCTTGAAATTCGTCAGCGCCATGGCCAGAAACGCGCCTGCCGTCGTCAACGCCCCGGTGAAAATCCCCTGCCCGGTGAATACCATCGCCTTGGTCAGCGCCGCCTCCGCCGTTTTGCCATGGCGCAATTCCTCCTCGTAACGCGTGATCAAATGCACGCCAAAGTCAATCCCCAAGCCGATGAGCATCGGTACAAACGTGATCGTCAGAATGTTCAAATGCCCGACCGTCAGCGTGGTAAACGCCAGGGTGTAGCCCAGCCCGATCACCAGACAAATCGTGGCCTTCACCGGCCGGCCGGTTTCGTTGTAGCCGTATATGAAAATCAGCGCGCACAAAACCAGCGACACGATGCTGGCCAGCGTGATGTCCTTCTGCGATTGCGTCATTTCGTCGTAATCCAGCACCGGCTCGCCGGTGATTCCCACGTTGAGGCCGGGCACTTCCGCCTGCGTCTGTTTGACCAGCCGGCGCAAACGATCAATCACATAACCATTCACCTCGTCCTGCGTTTGCCGGCCCCGTTGGTGCTGCTGATCCACGGTTGGGCCATTCGTTTCCGCGTTGGGCGCGTGCGTCGTCACCAGAAAAATCCGGCCGTTGGCAAAGGTGATGTAATTCGAGAGCACACCGCTTCCGCTGGTGTCGAACAAGGCGATGACATTGGGCGACGGCGGCGTGCCGGGGCGTTGCAGGGAATCGGTGGCCTGGGTCACGATGCGTGTCAGCGCGGGCAGCGCCTGCATCAGGGATTCCGTGTCGGCGTTGGCCTCGCGCGGCGCGGTGCGGAACGCCGTGTTGATCTGCTCAAAAAACGAAACCAGGTTCGTCGTTTGGGTGAACTGCCGGACGAACGGCCGGGCGGCCTGGAGCATGGTTTTCATCTCCATCAGGTTCGTCTCCGACGCGTAGAGCAACGCCTTGGAGCCCATCATCGCCAGGCTCTGCTGGTAAAAAATATCGCGGAACAAATTCGTCTCCGTCTGCATTTTGGCGGCCATGCGTTCGACGAACTGCCGGTTTTTTTCAATGTTGTCGCTTTCCACGACCACCACCAGGTCCCCCTGCTGGGGAAATTCCTGCTGGAGCCGGAGATAATTCTCATGATACTTCTGGTTGGGCCCGACCAGATTGTCCCGGTTCATGTCGGCCTTCAGGAAACCGATCGTATAAAGCACGCACAACAGGAACAGCGCCACCTGGGGATAAAAAAACCAGCGGGGATGACGGCATATCGCCACCGTCAGTCTGGCCAGCGACCGCGCGAGAAAAGAATCGGCGCTTAATGCCTTCATGCTTTGTGGCTGCGCTTGAGGTTCATGCCTTTCCCGTTTCGTCGGGAAACTCGGCGTTGGAATAAACTTCCTTCACGTCGTCATGTTCCTCCAGCGCTTCGATCAATTTGTTGACCGCCGTGATGGCCGCGGCGCCGGTCAACGGCACGGTGAGGGTGGACAACGACGTGATTTCCGCCGCTTCGCACTTAATGCCCCTGGCTTCAATTTGTTTGTGCACGACCTCAAAATTCCCCGGT
>Ga0207932_1000853_pt1 | contig 10512 bp, 6 predicted proteins | sample NGESurdeep092012_FD_184480 | JGI IMG/M metagenome (GOLD analysis project Ga0207932, IMG submission 184480) | Arctic peat soil microbial communities from Barrow, Alaska - NGEE Surface sample 415-2 deep-092012 (SPAdes) | ecosystem: Environmental > Terrestrial > Soil > Wetlands > Peat ...
CCGGGGCGCCGTCCTTGAGAAAGCCCATCAACCATTTCTTTGCGGGCGCCGACTGGTGCGCCGGTATGTTCCCGCGATCGGAATGGTCATGACGCAAAGGCCGTGGTCCCGTTGCCCGATCTGCATATCAAGTCCGACTCGTTCTGCCGTGCTCAGGATCTGTTGATCCAGTACGACGATGAGCCTGCACTGGTCCGTCCGGCCGAACTGGCCGAGATGGTGAGGGAATTGCTCACCGAACCCCATTGGAACTGCGCGGCGGATCCTTCCATTGTCGCGCACGCGCACGCTGCGACTCGCTCCGGTCAAACGCGGCGCCGTCGGACGGGTTGACGCGACCCCTTTCGTTCACCCCATCGGTGAGCGGCCGTTGCCTTTTCGTACCCGGATATCCACCGGAAAGGGAACGGCGCACCGTCGGCTGTGTCGATAAGCTGACGCGCAGGTGCTATGCGAATGTGACCGGCCAAGGGTTTGGGGTTCGATGGCGGGCAGCGGGACTACCCGCAACCCTGGACCCGGGTGGACGACCTCAGTCACCCGGAGGTAGGTATGGCACGGTGGGGGATTTCCGCGGGCGGCGGGTGGCGGGGACGGCCGCAGCGGGACGGCGTCGGAGTGTTGACCCGGACCCCCTGGGCGTGGCGCGATGCCACGCCCGGGGGGTATTTCTTGGTCTTCCGCCGTCGAGTGGGAGTCCGGCACAGAACCTGACTCGCAGCAAGGCCGGCCGGCCTGGTTGACCATGCGCAGCAGCCGCGATCCGGGCGCTCTGCGCAGCGGTGCGCTTGCAGCCAGGCAACGCCGCGGCGAGATCGTCGAGCACCTTCTCGGCATAGGGCTGGCCATGCAGATCACCGCGCGTCAGTCACTGCCGCGGTCTCGGTCCATCTCCCCGTCGCTGCCCCAGCCGACGAACGCCGGCGTCGAGCCCCGGCCGAGCGACATCCTGGCGGCGCCAAGGTCGGGCCCGGAACGTCGAGCCGTCACCGGTCATAAACGCTCCGTAGTACTCTGGCTGCGTAGAGTGAATTCTCTTTCTCGACGGATGGACTGTGGCGGTTTGGCGTTGTTCTGCCGTCGCTGGGTGCCGCACGCTTTTTTTGTGGCCTTGGGCCGACAGCTGGCGCCTGCCCCGACGCAGGCGTCGCGGGAGGACGGTTGATGAGATCCCCCGAGACGTCGGCGGTGATCCCGGCGGCGGTGCAAGGCACCGCCAGCACGGTCGACTCGACCGGCCCCGCCACCGCACGGTGGCGGCGGCCGTCCGTGATCATCAGCGGCGTCCTGTTCCTCGTCATCGCGATATGCGCCTACCTTGCCACGCTCATCGCGGGCAGCGAGTCCGACACCGCGGCGGCGGTGAACAACCTCGGACAATTGGCCGCGGTGACCGGCGCCACGGTGGCGGCTGCTGTCGCGGTCACCCGGCACAGGGGCGCCGACCGGCGCGCCTGGCTCCTGGTGTCCGTCGCCTGCGGGTCGTGGGCGGCCGGCCAGTTGATCTGGTGCTACGTCGAACTCGTCCGGCGCGAAGAGGTGCCGCAGGTTTCGATCGCGGACCTGTTCTTCCTGTCGTTCACCGCGGTGATGGCGTTCGCTGTCTGGCCGTCCGGCGGTCGGCACACCGATCGGCTGCGCACGCTGTTGGACGCGTTCATCATCGGCATGTCGCTGTTCGCGATCAGCTGGGCCACCACGATCAATCACGTCACGTCCGAGACCGACGACGCGGGTCTACTGGGTGTGTTGATCAACCTGGCGTATCCGTGCGGCGACGTCGTGGTACTCACCATCGTGCTGCTCGGCGCCAGCCGAGGCACGCACCAGCGGTCGAGCCTGACGACGGTCGCCGCCGCCATGGCCTTGATCGCGGTATCGGACGGGTTCTATGCCTACATGTCGGCGTCAAGCACTTTCGACCCGGGCTCGGTGACCGGCCTCGGCTGGATCGCCGGGTTCGGATTGATCGGCTGCGCCGCGTTGGCCGGCTGCGCCGCGTTGGCCGGCGCGCCGGGGCCCGGCGCGCCGGCGCCCGGGGCGGCGATGCGCTCCGGTGCGGGATCGGGTGCCAGATCGGGTGCGGGATTGGTTGCGGGATCAGGAATCTCGTTCGGGCCCGATCCTCGGCAGGGAGCCCAGCGAAGCAGAGCCGCGAGCATGCTGCCCTATCTTCCACTGGCCGTCGCGCTGATCATCATTGCCGCGGACCGGTACACCAACGGCAGCGATCGGGTGACCGGCGTCGTCGTCGTGCTGACGTTCATCGGTGTGCTGATCCGGCAGTACCTGACGATCAGGGACAACGTCACGCTGACCAGGCACCTGGAGCACCGCGAACGTGATCTTGAGCGGCAGGCGTTCGCTGACCAGTTGACCGGGTTGCCCAATCGGGCGCTGTTCACCGACCGGGTGGCCCATGCGCTGGAGCAGCACCGGCGCAACCTGCGCCCGCTGGCCCTGCTGTTCGTCGATCTCGACGACTTCAAGGCGGTGAACGACACCCTCGGGCACCCGATCGGGGACGAGCTGGTGATCAGGGTCGGCGAGCGGCTCCGTGGCGCGGTCCGCGCCAGCGACACCGTCGCCCGGTTCGGTGGTGATGAGTTCGCCGTCCTGATCGAGGGGGACAGCGACGCCATCGAAGCAGGCTCCCGGCTCGTCGAATGCCTCCGGCCGGCCTTCCTGTTGGCCGGCGAGCACTTGTCGGTCGGCGCCAGCATCGGCCTGGCCGAGGTGACGGGCGAGCAGGAAACCCCCGAGCTGGACGAGTTGTACTCCCGCGCCGACATCGCCATGTACGCGGCCAAGCGGGGCGGGAAAGGGCAGCTGGCGCTCTACGAGTCGTCGATGGTGTTGCCCGAGGCCGCGGACCTGCACTACCGGCCGCTGTTGTTCGACGCAATTCACGCCGGTGACATCGACTGTGTCTTCCAACCGATCATCGAGCTGCGATCGGGCCGGGTGCATTCGATGGAGGCGCTCGCGCGGTGGAGTATCGACGGGCATCCGGTTTCCCAGGAGTACTTCATCAAGCTCGCCGGCCGGCTCGGGCTGCTGACCGCGTTGACCGACCTCATGGTGGACCGGGCCTGTGCCCAGCTGGCCGACTGGTCGACCCGGCTGCATCGCGACGATCTCCGGGTCTGCGTGAACGTGCCTCCCGGGTTGATGACCGACCAGGATTTCCCCGACCGCGTGTCGATGATCCTCGAGCGGCTTGGCCTGGAGGGCGGCAGCCTGATACTGGAGATCACCGAGGACGCCCTGATCGGCGAGACCGGCGCTGCAAAGCCGGTGGCAGACCGCTTGCGTGGCATGGGTCTTCAGCTCTGGCTGGACGACTTCGGCACGGGCTACTCGTCACTGCTGAGCCTGCGGCAGATCTCCCTGCAGGCGGTCAAGATCGATATCGCGTTCGTCGCCAACATCCACACCGATCCCGACGCCGCACGTTTCCTCCGGGCACTGCTCGCGCTGGGCCGCGATCTTGATCTGACTGTCGTCGCGGAAGGTGTCGAGCTTCCTGGACAGGCACAGATCCTGCGCTCGCTGGGCTGCGAGCTCGTGCAGGGCTACCTGTACGCGCATCCGGCGCCAGCCACGGATTTCGACCAACTGCTGGCTCCCGCTCCGCCGGAACCGTCCTCGAACGTGGTCGATGCTGCGACGCCTGTCGGGATGCTCCCGCGCCGCCGGCACAGCCGGGCTCGTCCGGCGTGACGCGCGTGCGGCGGACGCCGCCGGGTCTGACTCACGCAGGTTGATCGTCGCCGGCCCGGCGAGAATCGGCGATGCCGGTGGGATGGACATTCGGCGGATGAGGGTGGGGCGTCAAGCTTTTCGACCGCCGACTTTGCGGAAGTCCTTCGGTAGGGCGAAGGCCCGGCGGGATCGGCACGGTCCGGTCAGACTGCGTCCAATTCTGCCTGCACCCTGGCATGCTCGTGCCGCGCGCGAGCTGCCGCGCTGGAATCACCGGTGACCTCGTGCACCTCGACCAGCAGTTCCCACGCCAGGTCCTGGTAGCGGTCCAGTTGAACGGACAGCCGGGCGGCATCCAACGCCTCGCGCGTCCGGCCGAGCTCGAGGGTGTCGCTGGCCAGCCCGGCGGCAGCGGATGCCGCGGCGAGCCGGTAGCGGTCGCGGTCGTCGACGAGGTATTCGGCGGGGCCGTCCTCGGGTAGCAGGTCCCCGGTGTACAGCGCGAGAGCCGCCGCGCGGGCCTGCGCACTGCCGGACGTGTCGCCGCGCGCCGCGCAGGAGGCCGCCTCCCGCAGCGCCGAGTCGAAGCTGCGAATGTCGAAGGTGCTGCCCGCCGGCAGCGCCAGCCGATAGGCATCGCCGTGTCGGGTGAGCACGTCCGGTCCCGACAACCCGCTCTGCTCCAACAGTTGTCGCACGCTGGAAACCGCCACCTGCAGGCGCCGGGTGCCGACTGACAGGTCGACTCCCGGCCACAGCGCGTCGACCAACCTCTCCCGGTGCACGTCGTGGTCGGGGGTCAGCGCCAGCAATCGCAGCAGTGCCCGGGCCCTGGGGCGTAGCGACCCGAGATCGACCTGTTCGTCCGCTATCTGGATTCGGAAACCGCCGAAGCAGCTGACCTGGACCGGCGGCGGTGCGGTCGACGACGCCGGATCGGGACGGGCGGTCGCCGATGCGGCGTCGGCGACTGCATCGGCGACGGCGACGGCGACGGCACCGGCACGGGCGCCGGCACTCGCATCGTCGGGTTCAGCTCCCGCCGTGACGGGTCGGGTGGTCCGGGAAGGGATCATGGTGCGTCTCCGGTGCGGGAGCAGCGCACTGAGTCCGGCCAGGCCGGGTGGGCCGTCGTGCTGCGGATCATCCGCGGTGACCGCCGGCATCGCCGAACATGCCAGTTCCGCCGCGGCCGGCAGGTTGACGGCGCGGGCCGCCGCCGCCACTCTGGTCGAAAATTCCTGTGCGCCAGGCGCTCCGGCGCGGACGAGAAAGCACGCTCGTAGTGCCTCTGCCCATATCGCCAGCACGGGAGCATCCAGTCGACGGAAACGCCGTGCAGCGTCGGCGAAGTCGGCGGGGTCGGCATCCTCGTCGGCGATCTGCGCGGCGATCGCCACCATCAGCTTCAGCAGCGCGGCGCCCCAATCGTCGCCGGTTCTCTCGCACTCCACCAGCAGGTCTGCGCAGGCGGTGAGTCGCCAGGCCGGCGAGCCGAGGGCGACCAGGACCGCCTCCTGCACGCCGCGGGCGAGCCTGGCGAGCCAGGGCAGCCCGGCGAGTTCGGCGTCCAGCGCGACCTGGCCGAGAGCGCCGGACGTGCCGGCGCAGTTCCCGGTCAGCAGGTCGATGGCGGTACCGGCGAACTGGGCCAGTGACCGGTGGGTGGCATCGGCCCGCTCGTCGGCTTCGACAGATTCCAGCAGTCGACGTGAGGTACCGGCATCCCCGTCGAGCAGGGCGGCCAGCCCACGGGAGAGCACGTCGCCGGGCCCCGCGCCGGAGAACTGCCGGTAGCGGCCGCCCCGGTTGGCTGTGCCGACAATGGTGCCGGTGGGGGCGCCGACCTGCGCTCCCGGCGCTCGCAGGGTGGCTTCCCGCAGCCGTGCCGACCAGTGTCGGTTCTCCAGGTGCGGGTCGCCGAGCCAGCCCGGTCCAGCTGCCCGGCCAACGCTCCACATCAGCGCTACCGCGCGCTCGCGGCGACAGCTGTCCCGGAAATCGGGCTCGTCGAGCAAGCTTTCGGCCTGCTTGAAGGCCTGCACCGCGGCGCTGAGCGATCCCTCACGTACCCGGCGGCGGGCCTCGGCCAGCGACAGCCACGGGTCGTGCTGCACGACCACCGCCGGCAGCAGGATGTCCGCGCCGGTCGCGGAGTCGGCCGGCCCGCTGCCGGAGGCCTGGATCAGCCGGGCGACTGCGCCCCAGTCCTCGGCACGCGCGTACGCCCTGACGGCGCCGCGGAGATCGCCGTTCGACTCGAGCAGCTCGGCGCTCCTGGAATACCAGCCGCGTGCGCCCGCCGCGCCGTACTCCTGGACCAGCGCCCATTCCAGGTGCGTGCGCAGTACTTCGTGGTACCTGAAGGTGGTGCCGTCGTCCTCCGATGACGTGAACAGCTGCTGCTGCTCCAGCTCGTCGAGAATGCTTGCGCTGCAGGTCGTTTCCAGCAGGGCATCGCACAGCGCGCCGGTCAGCGAACCGAGCGTGCAGGTGCGCAGGAGGAACTGGCGGCGATCCTCGGGCAACTCGGCCAGCACGTTACGGGCGAGGTAGGACCGAACGAGTTTGGATCGGCCACCCAGGTCGGCCACGGCTCGCTGCCGGTCGGCCGGGCTGCGTCCGTTGGTCGACAGGTGGAACAACTGCAGGCCGGCAGCCCACCCGCCGGTGCGGCGGGTCAACGCCGCGGCGGACTCGGGCGACAACGGCTCGTGAAAGACGCTGATGAACAATTCCTCGACCTCCCACGACCGGAACCGCAGGTCGTCGCTGGAGATCTCGTGCAGCGCTCCGGAGACCCGCAGCCGAGGGATGTTCATTCCGGGCTGGCGGCGAGAGCCGACCATCACCTTGAGGTGATGGGGCCGTAAGGTCACGAACTGCTCGAGGCCGACTTCGGCGGCGCTGCCGGCGATCTCGTGCAGGTCGTCGAGGATGACCATCGCGCCCGGGCCCGACCAGCCCTCCAGTGAGGCCAGCACCGTGCCCATCGTGGTGTCGTCGATGTCGATGCCGAGGGCGTCGCGCAGGGTCCGGGCCAGGTGCGCGACCAGCACCGATTCCTGCGCGTCGTCAGCGGTGACGCGATACCAGGCAACTGGCAACGGGGAGGCTGCCGCCACCCGGGCGAGAAGCGTTGTCTTGCCGGAGCCCGGCGGCGCCACCACCAGGCCGAGCCGGCTGTTGCCGTCCAGCAGCGGACCCTCCAGCCGGGCACGAGCGAGCCCGGCGGCCTCAGGGCGCCGCAACTTCTCCGTCAGGACAACGTGCTGGCTCATTGTTCCCGGGCCGGTCCGGAAAGGGCGTCGGCCAGGGCTGGGGGTGGTGGCGAGGCTCCCGTGACCGGCGCCGCGCGCGCGGTGGCATCTCTGGGACGGGCACGGAGCCCGGGCGCCGCGCTGCTCATCGGCGGGGCCATGACCTCTCGGGACCGTCGGCCGCGGGCAGCGCAGCGCGCAACCGGATCACGAAAGCTGCGGCCACGGCAGGTCCGATCGGTGGGTTGCCGCCATGAGGCGAGAACGTCAGGTTACCCTAGGAGCGACGGTTAGCCCCGGCTGATACCCGTTTGCCGTAGCGGCCATGGATGGCTTCCGTGGCGCCCGAGAGGCTCAGCCTCTCCGGCGGAGACCGCGGGGCCGGGATGTCAGCCTGCCCACGGGCCGATCGCCGCACTCCACAACCGGATCTCCCTCCCGGCGATCAGCCCCTGATGTGCATAGGGATCCTCGTCGAGGATGGCCGCGAGGTCGGCCGCCGAGTCGGCGCGGAACAGCAGCAGCGCCCCCGGTGGTTCGTCCCGGTAGGCGCCGCCGGCCAGCATAATGCCCCTGTCCAGCAAGTCGCCCAGGAATGCGCGGTGGACGCCCAGGTGCTCAGCGCGGGCATCGGACTGTTCGTCATAGGTGTAGTGCACAGCGAACGCGGGCATCTGCTTCCTCGGTGGTGGGTGGGGTTTGAAGTGTGGGTGCGTTGCCGGACGGGTCAGTCGAAGTACACGTCCCAGGACGGATCGTTCTTCAGCTGGGCCTGCAGTCGTTCGACCGCGCCCGGTTGACTGAGCACGGTGTGATAGCCGGGCTTGATCGTCGGCGCCAGTTGTGCGGCCTCCAGGAACGCCGCGCGATCGAGCCGATTCTCGTTCATGAATGCGGTGAAGCCGGTCTCCTCCAGGACCCTGACGACGGTCTGGTGCGCGGGGTTGCCCTGCAGCCAGGTGGTGGCCAGGGTCGCCACACCCACTTGCAACCCGTGCAGGCTCGGCCGCGGTGCGATGGAGTCGTAGGCGTGGGAGATGAGGTGCTCGCTACCGGAAGCGGGACGGGACGATCCGGCCACCTCCATGGCAACCCCGCTCATCACCAGCGCACCGCACACCAACTGCAGGAATTCCAGGTCGTCGGCGGACTTCACCGGGTGGTTGACCAGGTTCTGCACGCTCTGCATGGAGATCATCGCGGAGAAGTCGTTGATCGTCTCGCCGGTGGCGTGGTACGCCAATTTCCAATCGGCGATCGCACTGTATTTCGAGATCAGATCGCCGATCCCGGAGAAGGTGAACCGCCGCGGCGAGCTCTTGATCATGTTGGTGTCGATGACGACGCCGAACGGGATGGTGGAGCTGCAACTGACCCGCCTGCCGTCGACGCGCAGGCTGGCCCCAGGGGCGGCGAATCCATCGTTGGAGATCGCGGTGGGCACAGCGATCACCGGTCGTTTGGTGAGGAATCCGGCGTACTTGCCGAAATCGACGGCCACCCCGCCGCCGACCGCGACGATGGCCTGTGCCTCGCGGGGGAGCCGGAAGGCGCTGGACACGATCTCGGCGACGTCGTTGCCGTGCACGGTCTCCTCGGTGACCACCTGGATTTCCGACGAGTCAAGGGAGATCTCCACCTTCTGCCCGACCAGGTCGGCGATGCCCTCGCCGTAGTACAGCGCGATCCGATGAAAGCCGTTCTTGCGCAGATACTTTCCGAGCTTGTACAGGGCATTGGGCTTGATCCGCAGCAGCGAGGGGATCCGGATGTCCATGCCGATCACCCCTCTGCCGCGGCGACGGCCGGATCGAAATCGGCGACGCTGTCGTAGACGAAGGTCGGCCGGTAGGGGAAGCGCTCGACGGCACCGCGGGTCGACACCCCGGACAGCACCAGGCACGTGCGCATCCCCGCCTCGAGACCGCCGACGACGTCGGTGTCCATCCGGTCGCCGATCATCACGCAGTCCTCCGCGGGGATGCCCAGCTTCTTGCTGGCGTAGAACATCATCAGCGAATTGGGCTTGCCGACGATGTACGGCTTCACCCCGGTGGCTGCTTCGATGGAGGCCAGCAGGGCGCCGGCCGCGGGTTCGGTGCCGCCTTCCACGGGATCGACCATGTCCGGGTTGGTGCCGATGAACTTCGCACCGCGATCGATGAGCTGCGCCGCCTTGCGCAGCATGGGGAACCCGAAAGAGGCGGTCTTGCCCACCACGACGTAGTCGGGGTCGGTGTCGGTGATGGAGTAGCCGACCTGGTACAGCTCGGCTGACAGCCCGCCGCCACCGATGACATAGGCGCTGCCATGCGGTTTCTGAGCGGCAAGGAACTCCGCGGTGGCCATCGCGGACGTGATGAAGTTCGCCGCCGTCAGCCCGTGGATCCCCAGCGCGGCGAGCTTGCGCAGCAGATCGAGCGGAGTCTGCTCGGAGTTGTTGGTCAGGAACACGAAGGGGGTGTCGGTATCCCGCAGCCGATCGATGAACTCTTGCGCTCCGGGTATCGGCTCCCGCCCCCGGTAGATGACGCCGTCCATGTCCGAGATGACGCCGAGCCGGCCCATCCGCACCTCCCGGGTGCTTGATCCGCGTGTGGCGGGCCCGGTGGCCCGAGGCCCCAGTATGTCGCGGCGGCCGGACGCGCGAACGGGCCGTCTGACCCCGAGTCGGTCAGCTCGCGTCGGGATTGGTGACCTTGGTGAACAGGCCGCCCTGCGCCGCCGCTGATCCGGCCCGCCCGCCACCCAGTCCCCGTAGTACATAAGCGGTTCCGACGGCGATCACGGCACCGGCAATCGGCCCTGCGACGTACACCCAGTAGCCGCCGAAGTTCGCGCTGATCAGGTCGGGGCCGAAGGTGCGCGCCGGATTCATCGAGGCTCCGGAGATCGGGCTGCCCCACAGGCCGGCCAGCGCAATGTAGCTGGCGACGCCCAGTGCGCCGATGACGCCGATGTTCTGCGCGCCGGAGGCGGTGCCGAGGATGACGCTGACGAGTCCGAAGGTGAGCGCGGTCTCCATCAGGAAGGCGCTGAAGTTCGAGTAGGTCGGTGTCGCTGGATAGTTCGAGCCGTAGTAGGCCGACACGTTGACCACGGCCTGCAGGAACCATGCCGCCGCCGCGGCGCCGGCCAGCTGGACCACGATGTACCCGGGCACCCGCTGCCACGGGAAGTCCATCCGCAACGCGAAGGCGATACTCACCGCCGGGTTGAGGTGAGCACCGGAGATCCTGCCCATGAACAGGATCACACCCATCACCATCAACGCGGGCGCGACCACCGCGGCCGTGCGGCTGATGGTGTTCGGAAAGGCCTGGCCCATCATCCCGCCACCGGCGGCGACCAGCACCAGCAGGAAGGTGCCCAGGAACTCGGAGAACAGCCGGCGCCACTCCTGGGAGGTGTCCTGGAAGTCCTCGACCATGGCCTGAAAGCGGGCAAGGGCGAAGGCTTCGTCCGATTCCGGCGGCCCCCCGGAGGCGCTCGCCGCCGGCCGGCTCCTCGACATCGACCTGCTCGACCACCTCGTCATCGGCCACGC
>Ga0207932_1000854_pt1 | contig 10504 bp, 7 predicted proteins | sample NGESurdeep092012_FD_184480 | JGI IMG/M metagenome (GOLD analysis project Ga0207932, IMG submission 184480) | Arctic peat soil microbial communities from Barrow, Alaska - NGEE Surface sample 415-2 deep-092012 (SPAdes) | ecosystem: Environmental > Terrestrial > Soil > Wetlands > Peat ...
GAGTTGACTCACGGATAAATGTTACCGAAGGCTGGGGGCGGTCAGGCCTTCGTTGACTCACGATTCCGGTTACCGAGGACAGTGAAGAAGTTCTTGAGTTTTCGTTCAATGTTTTTCTTCAACTCGAACGGATCCAACCGCACATGTTTCTTCCGCAGCCTGGTCTTGGTGGCTTCATCAATGTCGGGGCTTTTCAGCAACCGTTGATACGGTGTCTGCGGCGGCGGCCCGTAAATTCTGACCGTTTTGCTCCCGCGTTTGTCCCGCTTCAGGAGTTTGAAGGTCGGCTTGAAGTGATGGGTGAACTGGCGCCACTCCTGGGCGTAGAGGTCGTTCATCAGCGCCACCAGTTCAGGCTGCTCGAACCGTTCGTGCCCGAAGCGTTGGCGCACCTGCGTCCAGTTTTTCTGTTCACAGTGGGCGTTGTCGTTCTTGCGGTAAGCCCGGCTGCGGGTGAAGGGCACGGTCATCTTCCGTCCGGTCATATGCTCACCCCCTCAAGGTAGTGCGCCAGTGCGCTCGCCCGCTTCGCCGGCTCCACCCGGCGATGGTCACGCTCCCCACTGGTCTTGCGGCACTCCCGACACAACCAGCGTTGCCGCCCGTGCCGGCTGCAGCCATTTTTTACCACCGCTTCGCTGCCGCAATGTTGGCACTTCTTGCCCAACTCTTAACAGAGCTTCCAAGCAAAATCAATACCTATTGAGCAATCCCGGAAAAGGCAACTTCCGAGACTAAAAAGGGGACTTTGACGGCTGGCTTAGGAACTTTGTTCTCTGACTTAACTAAGTCGGAGCCTGACTTAAAAACTTCCTTGACCGACTTAACTAAGTCCATGACCGACTTGGGAACTTTGTTGCCTGACTTAATTAAGTCGGAGGCGAACTTACCCAAGTCAGAAGCGGACTTGGGAACTTTAACAACGGACTTAACTGCTTCCATGACGGAAAAAGGAACTTCCCCGGCGTTTTTAGCCGGGTTCGCCACCGGGTTTTGGGCTTCAAACCAGGACTTGCACAGCGGCGTGATGGCGCAAGCTGGCGGCTTCGCGGAAAAGCCCAATTCCCATCCTGACTTGATGGCATTATATCATCGTATCCAGATACGTTGATTTATTATTTGCATCAGCACGGGCTTTTCGTTAAGGTGTCCACAGTTATTTTGTTGTCACGCTATGCCAAATTTTGAACTTCTTCAACGCGCCCTCCGCGAACGCATCGTCATCCTTGACGGTGCGATGGGGACGACCATCCGCAGTTACGGGCTGGGAGAGGCGGAGATTCGCGGCGAGCGGTTTAAAGATTCCAAGAAGGATCTCAAGAACAACGGCGATCTTTACTCGCTCACCCAGCACGGCACGATTTGCGACATTCATCGGCGCTTCCTCGAAGCCGGCGCGGACATCATCGAGACGAACACGTTTTCCGCGACGAGCATCGGCCAGAGCGAATTTTTCGTGGACGATCCGCGCGAACACGGCGGGCGCAAAGACCCGGCGTTTTATCAGGGCGTCATCGAAAACAAATTCCTCAACGACCTTGCCTGGGAAATCAATGAGCAATCCGCAAAGCAATGTCGCGAATGGGCTGACCGCATTGCCAACAAGACTGGCAAACCTCGCTTCGTCGCCGGCGCCATCGGGCCGCTGACAGTGTCGCTCTCAAATTCACCGGATGCGGACGATGCGGGTTTTCGCGTCTGCACGTTCGATCAAGTCAAGGCGGCTTACACAAATCAAGTCCGCGCTCTCATCGCAGGCGGCTCGGACATTTTGCTCGTCGAAACGATTTTCGATTCGCTCAACGCCAAGGCTGCGCTCGTGGCGATTCAGGAAGTTTTTGAAAAGGACGGCAAGCAATTGCCCGTGATGATTTCCGCCGCCGTCGGTCGCGGTGGTGAAACGATGATTTCGGCGCAAACGGTCGAAGCGTTCTGGAACGCTGTGAAGCACGTCAAACCGATTGCCGTAGGTTTGAACTGTTCGCTCGGCCCTGACCTGATACGGCCGCACCTTGCGGAACTGGCGGAAAAGTCGGACACGTTTATTTCGTGCTACCCGAATGCGGGTCTGCCGAATCCGCTTTCGCCAACGGGTTTTGATTTGCAACCGGAGGACATGGGCCGTTTCCTCGGCGAGTTCGCGCAGAGCGGTTTGCTCAACATCGCCGGCGGCTGCTGCGGCAACACGCCTGAACACATCGCGGCGATTGCGAAGGCGCTGGAAAATAAACCGCCGCGCGAAATAAAAACCGAAACCAAGTTTTCGACCGGCGCGGCAATTCCTTTGCGTTTGAGCGGTTCGCAGCCGTTCACGCAGCAGATCGGCGCGTTCATCATGATTGGTGAGCGCACGAACGTCGCGGGTTCGCCGAAGTTCGCCAAGCTCGTCAAGGAAGGAAAATTCGAGGAAGCCGTGAGCGTCGCGCGCCAGCAGGTCGAGAACGGCGCGAACATCATAGACATCTGCATGGACGAAGGGATGATTGACGGCGTCGCGGCGATGACGCGCTTTCTCCTGCTGCTCGGCAGCGAACCGGAAGTCGCCAAAGTTCCGTTCATGGTGGACTCGTCCAAGTGGGAAGTCATCGAAGCCGGCCTGAAATGCGTTCAAGGCAAAGGCATCGTGAATTCCATTTCGATGAAGGAAGGCGAAGCAAAGTTCCGCGAACACGCCGCCAAAGTTCTGAAGTATGGCGCGGCAGTCGTCGTCATGGCGTTCGATGAACAAGGTCAGGCCGCGACGCTCGCGGACAAGATTCGTATTTGCGAACGAGCGTATCGCATTCTAGTGGACGAGGTGGGCTTTCCGCCCGAGGACATTATTTTTGATCCCAACATTCTCACCGTCGGCACAGGCATTGAGGAGCACAACAACTACGCCGTGGACTTCATCGAGGCCACGCGCTGGATCAAAAACAATTTGCCGCACGCGAAAGTCAGCGGCGGTGTGTCGAATGTTTCATTCAGCTTTCGCGGCAACAATCCCGTGCGCGAAGCGATGCACAGCGCATTTCTATATCACGCTATCAAAGCCGGCATGGACATGGGCATCGTGAACGCCGGGATGCTGGAAGTTTATGAGGAGATCAAGCCGGAGTTGAAGGAACTCGTCGAAGACGTGTTGCTCAATCGCCGCCACGACGCGACCGAGCGGCTCGTGACTTACGGCGAAAAACTCAAAGCCGCCAGCGCTGGCACAACTGCGACTGACAAAAAAGTCGAAGAAGAGTGGCGCAAAGGCACGGTCGAGGAACGGCTCTCACACTCGCTCGTCAAAGGCATTGACGCCTTCATTGATACCGACATCGAGGAAGCGCGTGTGAAATATGGCAAGCCACTCACCGTCATCGAAGGGCCGTTGATGGCCGGTATGAGCGTCGTCGGCGATTTGTTCGGCGCGGGCAAAATGTTTTTGCCGCAGGTTGTGAAATCCGCGCGCGTGATGAAAAAGGCCGTCGCCTGGCTCACGCCATTCATGGAAGCCGAGAAAGCGGCGATGGTGGCGCGCGGCGAAGTCGTGAAGGCGCAGGGCAAGATCGTTCTCGCGACCGTGAAGGGCGACGTGCATGACATCGGCAAAAACATCGTCGGCGTCGTGCTCGCCTGCAACAACTACGAAGTCATTGACATGGGCGTGATGGTTCCGTGCGAAAAAATTCTGGAACGCGCAAAACTGGAAAACGCCGACATCATCGGCTTGAGCGGTTTGATCACGCCATCGCTCGACGAGATGACGCACATCGCGCGCGAGATGGAACGGCTCGGGTTCAAAGTCCCGTTACTCATCGGCGGCGCGACCACGAGCAAAGCGCACACGGCAGTGAAGATTGCGCAGCATTACAGCGAGCCGGTGGTCCATGTGCTCGATGCCTCGCGCGCCGTGCCGGTGACGAGCAGTTTGTTGAGCAAGGACGGCAAAGCGCCGTTCGTGAAACAACTGCGCGAGGATTACGAAAAAGCCCGCGCCACGCATGCCGAGTCGAAGGTGAAACTGCTCTCGCTGGAGCAAGCCCGCGCCAACGCGCCGAAGCTGAAGTATGACGATTTGCCACAGCCGAGTTTTACCGGTGTGCGCGTTCTCTCTTCGGATGGGAGCGCACGCGTCTCGCGTGCGGAATCCGGCGTCGCGCCGGATTCTCGTCACACAAACTCTGCGGGCGAAGAAAAATTAGTGTTACGAAGCGTTGGGCGCGACGCCCAACACGGCACGCCAGAGGCGTGCGCTTCCCAGACGTTTGACGTTTCGCTGGAGGAAGTCGTGCCGCTCATTGACTGGACGCCGTTCTTCCACACCTGGGAGTTGCGCGGCGTTTATCCCAGGATTTTTCAACACGAGAAACATGGCGAGGAAGCCCGGAAACTTTTTGCCGACGCGCAGAAGCTGCTCGGCGAATTCGTGGCGAAGAAATCACTCCAACTCCGCGCGGTGTATGGATTGTTCCCCGCCAACTCCGTCGGCGACGATGTGGAAGTTTACACCAACGGCTCGCGCAAGCATCTGCGAACGAAGTTCCATTTCCTGCGCCAGCAAATCGAAAAAGGCGACGGCACGCCGAACTGGTGTCTGGCGGACTTTATTGCTCCGAAACACCCAACATCCAGCACCCAACATCCAATATCGAATGATCACCTAGGAGCTTTTGCGGTGACTTCGGGCATCGGCTTGAAAGAAATTGTCGAGAAGTTCAAAGCTGACCATGACGATTACAACGCCATCATGGCCGAAGCCTTGGCCGACCGGCTCGCCGAAGCGTTCGCAGAATTTTTGCACAAGCGCGTTCGTGAAGAATGGGGTTTCGGTAAAGCGGAAAAGCTCTCGACCGCAGACCTCATCGAAGAGAAGTATCGCGGCATCCGTCCGGCGGCTGGTTATCCGGCGTGCCCCGACCACACCGAGAAAGCGATCCTGTGGAACCTGCTGGACGCCGAGAAAAACACCGGCATCAAGCTCACCGAGAGTTTCGCCATGTGGCCCGGCAGCAGCGTGAGCGGACTTTATTTCGCGCATCCGGAATCGAAATATTTCGCCGTCGGCAAACTGGGTAAGGATCAAATTGAAGATCTCGCCAAGCGCAAAGGCAAATCTTTGTCCGAAATGGAACGCTGGCTCGGCCCATGGTTGAATTACAACCCGGAGCAGGGCTGAACGCAGACTTGTTTTTCTCGCGCCAAAGCGTAAGTTTCCGTCATGAAAAGCGACGTTGTGAAGGTGGACATCCGGGGGATCATGCCGGCCAACAGCGGCTGCGCGCTGTTCGTCGGCACGGACAAGAAAGTTTTTGTCATCAACGTCGAGCCGCAGATGGGCGCGGTCATCGGGATGTTTCTGCGCGCAACGCCCAAGGAACGCCCGCTCACGCACGACTTGATCAACCGGGTTTTTCAGGGTTTCGGCATCAGCGTCGAGCGCGTCATCATCACGGATCTGAAAAATTCCACCTACTTCGCGCGGATCATCTTGCAGCAGCAAAACGAGGTCGCCCGCAAAATTGTGGAACTTGACGCGCGGCCGAGCGACTGTCTCGCGCTGGCCGCCGCGCAGAAAAAACCCATCTTCGTTTCCGCCGCATTGTTTGAACAGGTCGAGGACATGAGCGAAGTCCTGGAGCAGATGAATGAATCCACCGACACGGGCGGCGAGGCTGAAGCTGACTAAAATGGCCGCTGCGCAGTCCAATCCGCTCGCGCTTGTCTGTGGCGATGACGATTTCGCCGTCAAGCAACGCGCCAAGCAACTTTACGAAAAGTGGTCCGCCGAACTGGGCGGCATGGATCACGAAATCATCGAGGCCACCGCCGCCAACTGCGGTGATGCCTTGAAAGCACTTGGAAAACTTCGCGAATCATTGCAAACCCTTCCTTTCTTCGGCTCCGGCAAAGTCATCTGGCTGCGCGACTGCAATTTTCTCGGCGAGGAACGCGCGGCTTCCGCAGCGGTGGTGACGGAGACGCTGGCGGAACTGGCGGATGAACTGAAAAAATTCGCGTGGCAAAACGTCCGGCTGCTCATTAGCGCGGGCAAGGTGGACAAGCGCAAAACTTTTTTCAAAACGCTCGACAAACTCGGCACAGTGGAGATTTTCGCGGCGTGGTCGGCGGACGACAAGGACTGGGTTGAACGCGCGGAAGTTGCGGCGCGAACGGCGGTCCGCGAACGCAAAAAGGAAATTTCCGAGGAAGCGCTGGCCGAAATCATCAGCCGCGTCGGCCCGAACGCGCGGCAACTGGAAAGTGAAATTGAAAAAATCTGCCTGTTCGCCGGCGACCGGAAAAAAATTGAACTGGCCGACGTGGCGACGATCTGTTCCCGCAATAAAACGGCGCGCGCGTTTGCGCTCGGCGATGCGCTGGGCGACCGGAATCTGCCCGCCCTGCTCAAGCGGCTGGACGAGGAGTTGTGGGAGACGAAGTTCGACAAGGACAAGTCGGAGATCGGCTTGCTCTACGGACTCATCGGCAAGGTGCGCGCGATGTTGTTGCTCAAGGAAATGTTGCGCGAAGGCTGGCTGAAGGACACGCGGGATTACAACCAATTCAAAACTCAACTGGAGCGCGTTCCCGCCGATAAATTACCGGGCGACCGGCGGTTCAATCCGCTGGCGTTGAATCCTTATGTGCTTTACAAAGCGCTGCCGCAGGTCAAAAAATACTCCTCGGCCGAACTCGTCCGGGCGATGGACGTGCTGCTGCGGTGCAACCAACGGCTCGTGTCCAGCGGACTGGACGAGGTGCTGGTGTTGCAGCAGGCGTTGGTGCAAATCGTGACGCCGACAACGGTTGCAGCTTGAAAATCAGATAAAGAATAAAATGTCATCAGCCAATCTGTCAGTGTTAGTCGGTAAAAAGTTTGTTTGCGTAAAAATCGCCGGACGCGCGAATTTCGCGTCCAGCCCGGATTTTAAAACGCTCCTGGATGAACTGGCGCAAAAAGGATACGGGCGTTTCATCATTGATTTGAACGAGTGTGTGTTGATGGACAGCACCTTTCTCGGCGTCCTCGCAGGATTTGGCCTGAAGCGCAATCCGAACGGCTCGTCCGACGGCTGCGGCATCGAGCTGCTCAATGCCAGTCCGCGCGTCACCGAACTCCTCGACAATCTCGGCGCCGTCCACCTTTTCAAGATGACCACCGGCGCGCTCCAGTTGCCGGATGATGTGAAAACCTGCACGCCGGAATCCGTCCATCCCTCGCACGAGCAGATTACGCGGACAAGTCTGGAGGCACACCAGACGTTGATGGCCATGAGTCCGGAAAACCTGGCGCGGTTCAAGGACGTGGCTCAATTTCTGGCCGAAGACCTCAAAAGCCTCGAAAAATCCTCCTGATTTTTAACTTCAGCCTGCCGGCACCGGTGCGGGCGTTCCCAGTCCGGGCAGTTTTGGCGGCGTGGGTTTTGCCGGGGCTTCCGGCAACACAGTTCCCGCCGGTGCGCCGAGCATCGGCCCGGCATCCGCCGGCGGTTTGATGGTCGGCGTAAAGGTTCCACTGCGGATAATTTCCTCAACCTGCGAGCCGTCGAGCGTTTCGTATTCGAGCAGGCCGTTGGCGATGAGTTCCAGTTTGTCGCGGTGAGACGCGATCAGTTCCGTGGCGGTCTGGAAACCTTCTTCCACAATCCGCTTCACTTCGGAGTCAATGTCCTGCGCGGTCGCCTCGCTGTAATCTTTTGTGCGCATCATGTCGCGGCCCAGGAAGACGTATTCCTGGTTTTCCCCATAAAGCACATGGCCGAGTTTGTCGCTCATGCCCCAGTGCATGACCATGGCCTTGGCCAGCGACGTGGCCTGTTGAATATCGCTGGAGGCGCCGCTGGAAATGTCGTCGGTGACGTATTGCTCGGCGATGCGTCCGGCCATCGTCATGATGATCGTGTCAATCGCCTGTTTCCGGCGCATATTCAAAATATCTTCCTTCGGCAGCGACATCGTGACGCCGAGCGCGCGGCCGCGCGGAATGATCGTGACCTTGTGCAGCGGATGCGTGTGCTTGAGCAGGACATTCACGAGGGCGTGACCGGCTTCGTGCCACGCCGTCGCGCGTTTTTCATCGTCGGACATCGCCATGCTGCGGCGTTCGCGGCCCCAACGGACTTTGTCGCGGGCTTCTTCAAGCTCGAGCTGGCCGACGCCTTTCTTGTTTGTGCGCGCCGCAAGCAACGCCGCTTCGTTCAAAAGATTGGCGAGTTCCGCGCCGGAATAACCGGGCGTGCCGCGCGCGATGATGGACAAATCCACTCCCGGCGAGAGCTTCACATTCTTCGCGTGAACTTTCAAAATGCCTTCGCGACCGCGCACGTCCGGCAAATTCACCGTGACCTGACGATCAAAACGTCCGGGCCGCAGCAACGCGGGATCCAGCACGTCAGGACGGTTCGTCGCCGCGATGATGATGATTCCCTCTTGCGTGTCGAAGCCGTCCATCTCGACGAGCAACGCATTCAAAGTTTGTTCGCGTTCGTCGTTGCCGCCGCCGAGACCGTGGCCGCGCGAGCGGCCGACGGCATCAATTTCATCAATGAAAATCAAACACGGCGTGGTCTTGCGCGCCTGCTCAAACATGTCGCGCACCCGGCTCGCGCCGACGCCGACGAACATTTCCACGAAGTCCGAACCGCTGATGCTGAAGAATGCCGCGTCCGCCTCGCCCGCAATCGCTTTTGCCAAAAGGGTTTTTCCCGTGCCGGGCGGGCCGATCATCAACACGCCTTTGGGAATGCGTCCGCCGAGGCGCTGAAATTTTTTCGGGTCTTTGAGAAATTCGACGAGTTCGGAAACTTCCTCCATCGCCTCTTCCACGCCGGCCACGTCTTTGAACGTGGTCTTGTTGCGATCCTTCGCGAGAATCCGCGCCTTGCTTTTGCCAAAGCTCAACGCGCCTTTGCCAGCCATTTTAATCTGGCGGATGAAGAAGAACCAGAACAGCACGCCCAAAATCAGGAACGGCGCAATGCCCCAGATGAGCTGCGTCAGCATGACGTTTGGCGCGCCGATGGTGATCTTGTGTGAACGCGTCAGGGTGTTCAACATTTCCGGCGTGAGCCACGCATTGCGCACCACGAAGGGAACTTCTTCCTTCGTTACCTTGCCATCCTTGTCGGTCTTGAAATTGAAAAATGTGCCGGCAATTTCCGTCAGCGGCAGTGTCTGCGGGTTCACGGCGATGCTGGCACTGGCGATCTGGTTGGAATCAAATTTGTCGAGAAAATCCGACTGGCTCAATGGGCCGACCGGGGCGGTGTAACGATTTTTCATCATGAACACCGTCACGGTCACACCGATGATGGCCGCCCATGCCAGCATGGTGAACATCTGCGGCTTGAAATTGCCCGGCGACTTTTTCGGCGCGCCGTTGGGGCTGTTTGCATTGGATTTGTCGTCAAACATGTGGGGCAATACTATCACGCCATTCCGCCTTCCGCAACGCGCGACTTTGCCCTACCCTGCCCGTGTGCAAATCGGTCCGCTCAAACTGGAATCCAATCTGTTTCTCTCGCCGCTGGCGGGTTACACCAACCTGCCCTTCCGCCTCGTCGTGCGCGAAATCGGCGGCGTCGGACTTTGCACCACCGATTTGGTCAACGCCCGCTCGCTCCTCGAAAAAAATCCCAAGGCGTTCAAGCTCATTGAAACTTCCGCCTCCGATGCGCCGCTCGCCGTGCAGCTTTTCGGAAGTGTTCCCGAAGAAATGCGCGATGCGGCCATTTATCTTGAATCCATTGGCGTTCATTCCATTGACATCAACATGGGTTGTCCCGTGAAAAAAGTCTGCAAGGTCGGCGGCGGCTCAGTGATGATGACCGAACTCGACAAAACTTCCGCGCTCGTCCGGGACATGATCAACGCCGTGAAAATTCCCGTGACCGTAAAGATGCGGCTTGGCTGGGACGACGAAAATTTGACCGCGCCAGATTTGGCGCGGGCGCTAGAAGCGGCTGGCGTGACGGCAATTTTTGTTCATGGCCGCACGCGCGAACAAGGTTTCGGCGGCATGGTGAATCTCGCGGGCATCCGCAAAGTCGTCGAAGCTGTAAAAAAAATTCCCGTCATCGGCAATGGTGACATCGTGACGCCGCAGGCCGCGAAAAAGATGCTGGACGAAACCGGCTGTGCGGGCGTGAGCATCGGACGCGGCGCATTTTATGACCCGTGGATTTTCCAGCGGACGCGGCAATACTTGAACGGAGCGCGGTTGTGGTCGCAGACCCAGCCGCAGCACGTTGGAAATGGCGGAAGTGCTGCGGCTGGTGCTTCGCACACAGCCGCGCTCCATTCTGAAAACAATCTTCCGCCCGAACCGCCGTTCTCCGAACGCGTGCGGGTGATGAACCGGCATCTGGATTTGATGGTGGAAGTTTTTGGCGAGGAACTCGGCTGCCGGATGTTCCGCAAAGTCGCGCCGTGGTATGCCAAGCGCTTCGGCCCGTGCCACGAATTTAACAAGAAGGTCGTGCGCGTGGCCACCAAGGCGGAATTCCACGACGTTCTGGAAAACTACATCCGCTGG
>Ga0207932_1000855_pt1 | contig 10503 bp, 14 predicted proteins | sample NGESurdeep092012_FD_184480 | JGI IMG/M metagenome (GOLD analysis project Ga0207932, IMG submission 184480) | Arctic peat soil microbial communities from Barrow, Alaska - NGEE Surface sample 415-2 deep-092012 (SPAdes) | ecosystem: Environmental > Terrestrial > Soil > Wetlands > Peat ...
GAGAGCTCATCGAGCCGCCGTATCGCGTCGTCTACCGGGTAACCCCTGATCGGATAACGGTGCTCGCCGTCGTGCACGGGCGTCAGAACCTGCCCGGCGGCTGACGGCAGAGTCGATCAGCCGCCTGCGGTTCGGTGTGAACGGCCAATGCATTGCGGCGAAACGCTGCGATCCGCACGCGGGCGATGACGCTCCGACGCATCTCGCTGTGCATCTTGCTCGGGTCTCGCCTCCACGCCGATGCCCACCCCAACGACCTTGCCACGCACCGCCGCCGCCAGTATCTTCTTTGTAGATACGGAGGAAGCGGTGCGCGCACACATCCGGAAGTGGGGCAACAGCCTCGCGCTTCGAATCCCGAAGGCGTTCGCGGCGGACGCGAACTTCGGTGACGGCACGCCGGTCGAGCTGACCCTCGTCGACGGACGCCTCATCGCCGCCCCCGTGCGCGCCCCCGGCGTCTCGTTGCGGCGGCTCCTCGCCCGCGTGCGTCGCGAACAGCTCCACGAGGAGACCGCGTGGGGCGCTCGCGCCGGGAAGGAGCCATGGTGAAGCTGGTGAAGCGCCGCAGGTTCGTGCCCGGCCGCGGCGACCTGGTCTGGCTTTCGTTCGATCCACCCTCGGGGCACGAGCAGCACGGGCGCCGTCCGGCGCTCGTGCTGTCTCCCGTCGCGTACAATCGCAGGGTCGGCCTCGCGCTCGTGTGTCCGGTCACGAGCCGGTCGAAGGGCTATCCCTTCGAGGTTGCGCTCCCGCAGGATCTTCCCGTTGCCGGTGTCGTGCTTGCCGACCACATGCGCAGCGTGGACTGGCGCTCGCGCCGAGCCGAGTGGATCTGTGCGCTCCCCGATGATGTGACCCTCGACGCGCTCGAACGGCTCGGCGCGCTCCTCGATCCGGCGCAGGGGTGAGTTGTGCATCTCGAGAGCGATGTTGCGGAATGATCTGATAAGGCGCGCCACGTAACGGTGGCACTCGACCGCGCGCGGAGGTGCATCGTCGCGCATGAAGGTTCGCGACGTCTTGCGGTTGCTCCGGGAATATGGCTGGGAGATCGCGCACACCCGAGGTAGCCACCGGCAGCTGAAGCATCACGCGCGTGGCGGGCGTGTCACGGTCGCCGGCAAGCTCAGCGCCGAGTTGCACCCGAAGACGCTCCGCAGCATTCTTCGGCAAGCGGGACTCGTGCAATGAGGAACAGATGAGCCGATACCTGTATGTGATCGAGGCCTCCAAGGCCGGATTCTCGGCGTACGTCCCCGACCTCGACGGCTGCGTCGCGACTGGCAAGACGCGAGGAGAGCTCGACCGGAACATCCGCGGCGCGATCAAGCTCCATCTTCAGGGGATGCGCCAGGACGGCGTTCCCGTGCCTCCGCCTTCGACGAGCGCCGGTTACGCCGACATCGCGGCGTAGTGGCCCGGCGGTCGCCGTTTCGAGATGAACTAATCGGGTCGGCCAAGAGGCGCCTGCTCGGCGACCCCGCTGAAGGCCGGGGCGGGGACGTTCGCTTCACACCGTACCGACTTCCTCGAAGGGACAGATTTTGCGCTGCTTGTGCTCGAGCTTCGTGGCCGGCACCACGGTTACCATTTCTACGGAGCGCCGATCTTTGTCGCGTGAACCCGCAGCCACTCGGTGATGGCGGATTCGTCCCTTATGTCCATGGCGACATCAAGCATCAGTCGGAGTACGTCCTCTGGGGATGCGTCAATCCCGAGCCCGTTGACACGCAGGAACGTCAGGCCAACCATGTACGCCGTGCGCTTGTTCGCATCGACATAGCCATCGTTCTTCGCGATACCGAAGACGTAGCAGGCCGCACATTCGAGAAGACCAGCGCCGGTGTACTCGAACCGATGCCGAGCACGAGCCAAGGCTGACTCGATGCTGCCGTCGTTGAGTACGCCGCTATTGCCCCCGTGTTGCTGCCGCTGGTCTTCGTGAATGGCGTCCACGACCTGCCGGCTCAGCCACAGCGGGGCGGCCGTCACCGCTTGGCGAGCGCCGCCATCGCCGCGCGATTTTCGGCGGCCACGTGCGTATACGCGTCGAGCGCCGCCGTCGTCGCCGGATCAACCGCCGTCAGGAGGATCCCCTGAGGGGTGTCCATCACGAAGACTTCGTCGTTGGCCTCGAGGTGCTGACGAACGAGCATGTCCTTTGGGAGAATCGCCCCGACCGAGCCCCCGATCTTCTTGAGCGTGATGGTCTGTATCATGTGGCCCTCAGCAAGGACTGTTGTGACAGGCCGCCTGGATGGATGTGCCGGGCGCGTTTAAGGTGACACTTATGGAATATAACAAAGATTATACTTATTGCAAGCCCGGAACAGCAGCCGCGTGCGGGTCATGGACTCGAGCGGCGCAGGCGTGCTTGCACGTCCTGCCACGAGGCGTTCGCCTGTTCGCTCGGGTCGGCGAGACGGACGAATCAGGTCAGAATCTTCAACCCGTGCTTTTGCACGACGGCCAGCAGCTTGAGCGCGGCGCCGCTCGGGCGCTTCGCTCCCGTCTCCCACTTCTCCACCGTGCTTTCGCTGGTGTTGAGGTAGCGTGCAAATACGGGCTGACTGACGTGGTTGCGCTCGCGAAGACGCTTGATCTGTCGCGGCTTGAGCGATTCCGGCGCGGCGAGACAGGAGGTATCAAAACTCCGCATGGTGTCTTTGCTGATGGCGTCGACCTTGTATAACGCCGACGCCGACGAGTGAATGGCCTCAAAGGCATCACTCTTGTACTTTCGCTTTTTCATTGCAAAGCTCGTTTAGGTCTTCGTCATCCAGCAGTTGGACGATGTGTTCGTCGGTTAGTGTTTGGTAGTCCTCGGCGTGCATGCGGAATTCTCTCAATTCATCGTCGTCGATGTTGTCGCGGTCCTTCTTGGCAAACAAGTAAACGAATATCCAATTCCGGCCACCCTTCGCGAGAACAATGCCGCGATGCATGTTCTTGTTCAGGCGCTTTTTGAATACACCGCCTCCAAGGTCGTCGGCCTGCCCGTTGATGATCTGCATGACGGCCTTGCAGAGCTCATCATCGGCGATGCGCGCTTTTCCCGCGGCTTTGGTGAACCAGGCAGTCTTGAAGATCCGCGCGGCGCGTGCGGCCGGGTCCATCATGTGACACTGTAGCACCTAGTGCTACAGATGTCAACAGTTGGCGAGACCGCTCGAGGAAGGCAACGCGCTGACATTCAGCGAAACTGCCGAGCGTAGCCGGCAAAGGTGTCATCAATTCATCGCCCAGCGGCGCAGAGCGTTTTACATTCGAGTAGAACCTCTCCGGAGCGCACCATGGCATCAGACCGACGGAAGTTCCTCCGCGGCACGCTCGGCGGCGTGGCAGGCCTCGCAGTAGCCGATGCGAGCTTGCTGAACGCCGCGACCACTGCGGCCGACGAACCCTGGCTCGCCGCGATCGCCGCGAAGAAACGCAAGGCGATCATGGACGTGATGCACTTCTTTCCCGACGGCACACCGTTCCGCCGCGCCAGGACGCTGCTCAACGTGATGCACGAGAGCTACGGCGCCGCGGAGGGCGACGTGGGGCTCGCGGTGGGCGCGCACGGCAGGGGACTGGCGCACCTCGTCTCGGCGGCGACGTGGGACGATCTCGGGCTGGCGGAATGGCTCATGCCGCAGCTGAACGGCGCGGAGGGCGCGGCGCTGAAGGCCGGGGCGGGGATGTTCGCGACAGCGAGCGCGGCGAGCGTGGTGGAGCTGCGCGCGCGCGGCGTTCGATTCCTGGCCTGTCGTGAGACGATCGCGCGGTGGGCGCAGCGGGTGGCGACTCAGAAGGGTGAGACCCCGGCGGCAGTCACCGAGCGGATCCTGAAGGGCCTGCACGAGGGCGTGGAGCCCGTCCCCGCTATGGGCGCGGCTGTGGTGGTGGCCCAGGCTCGCGGAGTCGGGTACATCGCGCTGGCGTGACGACCGCAGCTACGCCTTGTACTTCATTGGTTGAGTCCTCTGCACGTCCTGCCACGACACGTTCGTCTGCTCACGCGGGTCGGCGAGACGCCGATCAAGTTCGTCGCGGTGCCATTGCGGCACTCCGACCTCGTCGGGGCTCGCAGCCAGGCTATCCCAGACGTCTTCCACCAGCTTCAACCGCTGGTCCGGCGGCAACCGGAGGATCTCGTCGAGGAGTGCGTTGGGCGTCATGCTTCAAACTCGCAGATTCCGGGCGATTCAACAAGACCGAATCAGGGTGGAACATCGGCCGCGAAGGACACGCCGCGCGGCTTGGACATCCAGCAGTCTGGCGAGGCCGCTTGGTCGACGGACTGCGTGAGGTTGGACTCCTTTTGATTGCATTCGGTCCCCTCGAAGCAGCGATCAACCGCACCAGCTTGCGAGACGCTGGGGGATTTGTGGTATTGTTCTTGGGAGGCGGACTTGTGATATTCGCTCTCGCGCTCGCCCTCGAATGGAGGTGGCAAGATGAACGCTAGCGTGCTCGTCGCATTCGCCGGCGTGTTCCTCATCGCAGCGATCGGCGCCGTGTTTGTGTGGATCCTCGGGTCGGCAGCGGAGCAGGGACGCGGCGATCAGTCGCTCGAGAGTACACTCGAGCGGATCGAAGGCGATGCCCAGCACGCGCGAGAACTTCTCGGCGCGAGGCGATAGCCGCGAAGAAGCACAAGGCGTTCATGGACGTGATGCACTTCTTTCCCGACGGCTTGCCGCCTCCATCTTCCATCTTCCATCTTCCATCGTAGGTCCGGTGCGAAGCTAGTTCGGACTCTCCCCCCTCACCAGCTCCGCACTCGCACGCTGCGGGATCACACCCGGGCTCGTCCTCGGATCCGTGCGCGCATCCTCCCGCGCGAAATCCGGCACAAGATTGCGCAACTGGTCGCGCAGATCTCGATCGTCGCTCGTGTACGCGATGGCACTGCGGATGAGCGATTCCACGTACGCGAGCAGCCTCGGATCCGCCGTGTCGCCACACGCGCGAAACACCTTCGGATGGTGCGTGGGCCGCACGTCCTCCCCACCGAAGAACACTTCCTCGTAGAGCTTCTCGCCGGGCCGCACGCCGGTGTAGACGATCTCGATGTCCACGCCTTCCTCGAGCCCCGAGAGACGAATCAGGTCGTGCGCCAGCTCGGCGATCTTCACCGGCTCGCCCATGTCGAGCACGAAGAGCTCGCCGCCATTGCCGAGTGCGCCGGCCTGCATCACGAGCTGCACCGCCTCGGGGATGGTCATGAAGTAGCGGCGCATCTCGGGGTGCGTGACCGTGACCGGACCGCCTTCGTTGATCTGCCGCAGGAAGGTCGGAATCACCGATCCGCTCGACCCGAGCACGTTGCCGAACCGTACCGACACGAAGTTGCGTTGATCCGCCATGGCGGCATTGAGCACGATCATCTCCGCGATGCGCTTCGTCGCGCCCATGATGGACGTGGGGCGCACCGCTTTGTCGGTGGAGATGTTGACGACGTGTTTCACGTCGGCGTCGAGCGCGGCGTCCACCACGTTGCGCGTGCCGAGGATGTTGTTGGTGACCGCCTCGACGATGTTCTCTTCCATCAGGGGCACGTGCTTGTGTGCTGCCGCGTGGAAGATCGCGTGCGGCTTGTGGCGGGCGACGATCGAGTGCATGCGGCCCGGGTCGCGGATGTCCGCGATGATGGGAACCAGTTTCAGCTTGGGGAACTGCTTGCGCAGCTCGCGCTCGATCTCGAACACCTGATTTTCACTGTGGTCCACGGCAACGAGTGCGCTCGGCTCCAGAGCGGCGATTTGCCGGCAAAGTTCGCTGCCGATCGAACCGCCGGCACCGGTCACGAGCACCGTGTGTCCCGTTGCCAGCTCCCGGACGGCGGCGAGATCGGTGACGATCACGTCGCGGCGCAGGAGATCCTGGATCTCAACGCGGCGCATCGTGCTCACGTTGGCGCGCCCGGAGATCAGGTCGTCGAAACCGGGGATGGTGCGCGCCTGGATCCCCGCATCGCTGGCGGCCTGGACCACGCGCCGGACGACGTTACCCCGAGCTTTGGGCATCGCGATGATGACCTCATCGACGCCCAGGCGGCTGATGAGGGACGGAAGATCGGCGAGCGTGCCCATCACGGGAATGCCGCCGAGCAACTGCTGCTGTTTGTAGGCGTCGTCGTCCACGAAGGCGACGATGTGGACCTTGAGGCGTTCGTTGAGGCGTGTTTCGCGGAGGATCAGTTGTCCGGCGGAGCCGGCACCAACTATGATGGCTCGCCGGTCGTTGGCCGAGCGATTCGTGCGGCGGCCGGCGAAACGGGCCAGCAGGCGCGGGCCGGCGAGGACGCCGGTGGCGAGGAGGGCATCGAGCACGAGTGCGGCGTATGGGAGGCGGACGGCGGCAAGGCCTGTCTCCGTCAGACCGACGGTTCCCAACAGGAATGTGAGGACGCCGGAGAGAGCGCCCACGTACAGAATGCGCTGGAGTTCCGAGATGCTCGCGTGCTGCCAGAGACAGCGATAGAGCCCGGCGGTGGACGCGACGCCGAGACGGATCCCGAGTGCGAGCAGCGCGTAGATGGCGACCGCATGCGAGAGATCAACGGGCCACGAGAACGACTCGACCCGCAGGCTCACCGCCAGCGCTGGGAGGCCGGCGAGAAGGAGGACGTCGAGGAAGAAGAAGTGGCGGTTTCGCATGGGTGGGGTGGGGCCTTCAACGTCACACCCTGCGCGCGGTGCGTCAATGAGCGGCGACGTTACTGAGCCACTCTCGAGTCGTCGAGTCTCAGGCGAGATGCCGACCCGGCCGACTATGCGTGTCAGTTCCTAGAGCTCAACCCGCAGGCCAGCCTAGGGCGCAAGTATTGGGTCCGCGGGGCCGGCGGCAATATCCAAAGCATTGATCGAGGGTAGCCCCAGTGATTCGCGACTGAACGTGACCGGCCAGCGTCGCTTGAAATCCGTTGCGCGCATCCGGTCTGCGATGCCTGTTACCGTTTCCAAGGCAATCCTCGTCGCGCCCGATGCGGCTCCGAGCGCACGCTCGCGATGCGGGCCGGAGCCAGTCGATCCGTCGTATCCGTTCTGCAGAAGTGCTGCTATTACCGTGTCGAGTTCGGCATATGGGAGATCGAGTTGCGACGCATCGGTGTTCTCCAGCGTAATCTCCAATCCGTCCGTCGGTACAATCTCGAGGGCGGCCTGTGGCACACCGAGCGCTTTCGCGATCGAGTACTCCTCCATTCCCTTAAAAACGAACTGGATTGGAGAGATGTCGCCAACGTCCCCGTTCAGCGTCCAAAACCCCATCCAGTACTCGGAGAGGTTGTCAGTCGATACGACGATTCCCTTGGTGACCTGTGCGATGTGGTAGAGGGTTATCATGCGCAGCCGGACCCTGCTGTTGCCGAGCGCTCGTCCCTTTTGCATCCGCAGCGCCTGACGCCAAGACTCGTCCGCTGGGTCCTCGGCAAGCGCGAGTAGCTGGTCGTGGATCGCACCAGATTCGTAGAACTTCGCGCAGATCGCGTGATATTCTCGCGTAAGATCCACCCGCAGCGTGCGGATGGCGAAGTGATCGAGCACGAGCCGTCCCAGCCGCTCCGCGATCGGGTCGCTCTCTACCGGCATCAACACGCCTATCGGGACAATCCCCTCGATGCCCGCGAGAAGGCCCGCGATGACCGCGCTGTCAAGCCCCTCGGATTTTCCAAAAACGGCGTACTTGAGGCCGTGTGCGCGAAAGTAATCCTGAAGGGCGGCACGCGCCCGCTTGATCACCTGCTCGGCGTCACGGGCGGTCAGCTCATACATCAGCTGCGGCTCGCTGCGCGGACGTTGCGCGTGGCAGGTGACGTCGTCGTGGCGTAGCCGACGCCGGTAGCCCTGTAAGTAACATGGGCACACTGATTCAGGTCGGATCGGAACGTGCGCCAGACGTCGATCACCGTCACCGGCCTGGAGAGCGCGGCAAGAATTGAAGGAAGGCCGTTGAAAAATGGGTCGCGATTCGCGACGATCACGATGTCCGCGTCGGGAACCGCGTCTTCGAGCGACACTGCCACGCGCGACGGCCTCTCGACGACGAGTTGCATCTCCCGCATCAATGGGTCGAAGAGTGCAACTTCGTTCGCGTGGTGCGCGCAATATCGCGCGATGGCGAGGCCCTGTGATTCTTCGATCACGTGGGAGCCCACCTTGTAGGAGATGCCCAGCACGGCCACCTTGCGGCGCTCGAGTGCACTCGCGCTAACGAGTTCTTGGGGAATTCGCAGATTGGCGTCATGGGTTGCACGCGCCAGTGGCACATCGACCCCGATGGAATCTGCGAATGCCGCGAGCGCGACGTTGTCACGAGGGAAACATGGCCCGCCGAAGCCGAGGCCCCCGACCAGGTAGTGGCGCCCGATGCGCTTGTCGAGCCCCAGCGCACCCGTGACCGCATCGACGTCTCCGTTAGGTATGCGTTCGCACAGTTTCGCGAGCATGTTGGCGAACGTGATCTTCATCGTGACGTAAGCGTTGAGCGACACCTTCGCGAGCTCGGCATTCTCGATGCTCATTCGTGCCGCGGGCGCTCCGTTTGACGTAACGGTCTTATAAAACGACTCCAGTATCGAGCCACTCCGTTCGTCAAACTCCCCGATCAGGAGGAAATCCGGATTCAAGAAGTCCCGAATGACGGAGCCGAGTGCGATGAACTCAGGGCTGTAGCAAAGCCCGAAATCCGGCCCGCATCGCAGTCCGGACTGATCTTCGAGGGCTCGCAAGAGGTGTGCCCGAGTTGCGCCGGGAAGCACCGTGCTCGTCATGACAACGAGGTGGTAGTCGTTCTTCTTTGCGAGGGCCGCTCCAAGGTCGCGGAAGGCTTCCTCAGCGTATTGCACTGAGAATCCACCGGTCACGTCGCTCGGCGTCGGCACGACAACAAAGGTCACGTCCGTCCGCGCGACAGCATCCGCGATGCTCTCGGCAACGTTTATGCGCTCTTTGTTTGCCTGGATCAACTCGCCCAGGCCCGTCTCCTAGACGGGTGCCCGACCTTGCCTGACGGCGTCGTTGACCGACGGGAGTTTGTCAATTCCCCAAACGGTATGCCCACGGCTGGCAAAGGCGGCAATCATACTGGCACCGAGCTTACCCATGCCAATCACAGACGGGATCATCATATAGATCAGTGTGTCAGGTTGAATTTGTTGAGAATGCGCGCGAGGAACGTGACAAGATGGCGTTTGCGACGTGGTCTTAGCAAGGATGTCGCGCCAGTGTCGTCCGAATGGGGAAAGTACCCTTCGGAGCGCCGCCGTCTATAAAGAGCCTCCATGCGTGCGGACGAACGCGTCGCATGGCTGCCTGATCACGCTCCGTGCTCGGCTCGTGCCACGCCGACCGTGAGGAACTCGCGAGATGACGTGCCTGGCGTAGCAGAATCTGTCACGTCTTCTGCGTCCGCGCGACGCGCGACGCAGGGAAAACGCCTACGAGATGTCTGTGATTTCCCTGACTTGAATTGTCGGGAAATACCTGGTATCGAACACGCCGTAAGAACCGAGGTCGAGCTGGGTCATCGGCATGTTGCTCATCAGCGCTTCCTGCGACGACAATCGCGCGTCGCCCGCCTCTGCGACGCCGACGCGCCGTTCGGCTTCGTAGGAAACTAGTGTCCACTCGCAGCGGCCTGTGGTTCAGGCGCTGCCTCATATCGGAGAACCTTATGCCCACATGTGCGACGCTGCACACCCGTCATCCTGCATGCCTCACACTGTTCGTTCTGTTCGCCGCGCTGGCCTCGTGCCGGGATACCGCACCGACGCGGTCGCTGGGCGTGGCGCCGGCGTCGCCGAGCGTCGGCGCGCTGCCGAGCCTGCGGCCCTCGGCGGTGGTGATGCCGGCGGCGCGCACGGGCGGCACGATGCCCGTCGTACCGCCGGAGTGGAACGCGAGCGTGGCACGTCTCACGTCGGGCAGACTGAGCGCGTCACGGAGTCAGCCGACCAGCGCCCGGACCGCCCCCATTGCCGCCTCGGTCTCGAGCACGGGGCTGCCCTTCGTGCGGCACATCCTGCTCGAGAACACCACGACCGGCGACCGCGCCGCGTGGGTGATCGGGCCCAGCGGGCAGATCACGCAGGCCGTGGGCTTGGGGAATCTCTCGACGGCGTGGCACATGGCGGGCATGGGCGACTTCAACGGCGACGGGTACGAAGACATCCTCTGGGAGAACACGAGCGACGGGAGCCGGGCGATCTGGTTTTTGAACGGCGCGGGGGGCGTGATCGCGGCGGTGTCACTCGGCGTGGTGCCCACCCAGTGGAACATCGCGGGCGCCGGCGATTTCCTAGGGGACGGGCAGGAGGACATTCTCTGGGAGAACACCAGCACGGGCGACCGGGTGGTGTGGCTGATGAACGGCAGCACGGTGCAGTCGGCGGTGACGATCGGCAATCTGGATCCGCTCTGGCACATGATCGCGGCGGACAATCTGTGCGGCGACAACAAGGACGACATCCTGCTGGAGAACACGTCGACGGGGAGTCGGGTGCTCTGGTGC
>Ga0207932_1000856_pt1 | contig 10498 bp, 11 predicted proteins | sample NGESurdeep092012_FD_184480 | JGI IMG/M metagenome (GOLD analysis project Ga0207932, IMG submission 184480) | Arctic peat soil microbial communities from Barrow, Alaska - NGEE Surface sample 415-2 deep-092012 (SPAdes) | ecosystem: Environmental > Terrestrial > Soil > Wetlands > Peat ...
CACTTCGGCCGTGGGCGTCCAGCCAGTGGCGGCTGGCCCCCTCGGCCATGCCGACCACGGCGTGGGCCAGGAGCAGCCGGTGCTCGGGGTCGAGGCCGGCGGCGATGAGCGGGTCGATCGCCTGGGCGATGGTCTCCTCCACCCGGTGGAGCGCGGCACCCAGCTCGGCGTCGTCGGGGGCGTCCCGCCCGTACAGGAGCCGGAAGGCCAGCTCGTTGTCGACCATCAGCTCGAAGTACCCGGCGAAGCCGAACTCCACCTGCTGACGCGGCCCCTCGGCGGCCGCCGTCGACTGGACGATGCGGTCGATCAACTCGTGGGAGACCACGTCGAGCAGCTCGAGGTAGAGGGCCCGCTTGGACTCGAAGTGCTGGTACACCAGTGGCTTGGTGACGCCGGCCGCCTCGGCGATGTCGTCCATGGTGGTGGCCGAGTAGCCGTGTTCCGCGAACAGCGACAGCGCCACGTCGAACAGCTGGCGGCGCCGGGCGTCCGCCGTGAGGCGGCGGGCCGGCCTGGCCCCGGCCGCCGCGGCCGGGTCGTCGTGGCCCGTGGTGGCGGTGGTCGACATGGCGGTCATGGTAGTCCCCGAGCCGAAACCCGCCGTGTCCTGGGGTTTCCGGCTCGGCCCCGGCAAGGAGAGGAGGACGGTGCCTCAGATCGGGGGCAGGACCGCCCCGATCCGGTCGGCCAGGTCGTCGAGGGAGAAGTGGTCCCGGGCCACCGCCAGGTTCCGCTCCAGCAGGTCCGGGTCGGGCGTGGTGAGCCAGGTGTCGAGCTTGGCCATGGCGTCGAGCGGGAACCACTCGAAGCCGAAGGCGGCCAGCTCGTCGGCCACCGGATAGGGGCCGATGACCAGGGGCCGCCGGTGGGTGACCGACTCGAGGCTCGGGTTACCGAACCCCTCCCAGATGGAGGGCAGGGCCACCACGTCGCAGGCCTGGTAGGCATCGTCGATGTGCATGGTCCCGCCCGGACCCGTCCCGTCGGTGAGGTCGGGGATGCCCCGAACGACGGGGCACGGAGCTGCTGCCAGGAGGCGCTCGAGCTCGGGTCCGTAGCCGTCCTCGGCCGGCCCGAGCAGCCAGTAGGTGGCATCCAGGCTGGTGGCCGACGTCAGCGCTGCACCCACGTTCTTCCGGGCCAGGGCACGGGTGGGCTGGAGGACCAGCCGGTCATCGGGGTCGATGCCGAGGGCGTCGCGGACCGCTTCGCCCGCACGGGAGCGGAACGGGAAGGGACCGTCCGGCGCCGTGCCGGGCGCGGGCACGGCGAACGAGTTGTAGATGGTCCGGGCACCTATGCCCCGACGCATCAGCTCCCGTCGGCTGAGCTCGTTGATGGTGACGTGGCGCCACCGGGGGTCCTCCGGAGGACCCGGGCGGTCGAGGAACTGGGGACGCTGCCAGGGCAGGTCATGGTGGTGGAGGATGGCGGGTCGGCCGGCCAGCGCGGCGGCCACCACATCCCAGGCCGGCTGGTTGAGTGGCAGGGAGAGCAGGTTCTCGACCACCACCAGGTCGGCGCGGGACAGTGCGGCGTCGATCTGGCGGCGGGTCGGCACTTCGTCGGCGTCGATGGCCAGGCCCGGCACCGTCTCGTCGACGGGGCGGCTACCGGCCACCGTGTAGGTGGCGAAGCCGAGTTCCCCCAGGGCGCGCTGCCACTTGGCGGCCTCGATGGCCACGCCGTCGGAGCCGCCCAGGCGGAAGGAGAGGAGGGCGACCGTGGCGATGGCGTCACCGTAGCGGCGGCGACCCGCGGAGCGACCGCCGGGTGCCACTCGGGGTACCGTCGGGGCGTGCCCGACGACGCCACCACCAGCACCGAGACCACCGACGACCTGCTGGCCGTGCGCGACGGCCCGATCCTCACCCTGACCATCAACCGACCCGAGCGCCGCAACGCCATGACCTGGGACGTCATCGCCGGCCTGCGCCGCGAGCTGGCGTCGGCCAAGGTCGACCCTGCGGTGCGGGTGGTGGTCCTGGCCGGGGCCGGTGACCAGGCCTTCTGCGCCGGTGCCGATCTGTCGGGCATGGTGCCGAAGGACCCCGGCGGCACCTCGGACGAGTACTTCGACCACCACCTCGCCCGGGGATGGCTGGCCCAGCTGTTCGAGGAGATGTGGGCGCTCGGCAAGCCCACCATCGCCCGGGTGCAGGGCTGGGCCATGGCTGGCGGCTTCGGACTCGCCCTGGCCTGCGACATGGTCATCGCCTCCGACAGCGCCCGGTTCGGCGCCCCTGAGCTCAACGTGGGACTGTGGCCCTACATGGTGACCGTCTCGCTGCTGCGCTCCATGCCCCCGAAGAAGGCCCTGGAGCTCATGCTGACCAGCCGGGTGGTGGGCGCCGAGGAGGCCGACCGCATCGGCTTCGTCACCCGGGTGGTGCCCGACGCCGAGCTCGACGCCGCCGTGGCCGACCTGGCCGCCGTCCTGGCCTCCAAGCCCCCCGGTGTTACCAAGCTGGGCCGCGATTCGTTCTACGCTGTCATCGACTCAGCGGCCTCCGAGGCCCTGCCCTACCTCCACGCCATGCTGACGGTCACCAGTCAGACGGCCGAGGCCCGGGAGGGGATCACCGCGTTCGTTGAAAAGCGCCCCCCGTCGTGGCAAGTGGCGACAGGCGACGGCACGGCCTGACCAGACACCAGTACACGCACACCAGACCCTTGAGGAGCACCCACAGCATGGCGAAACGAGCACTGATCACCGGCGTCACCGGTCAGGACGGCTCCTATCTGGCGGAACTCCTGCTCGACGAGGGCTACGAGGTCAGCGGCATGGTCCGACGCTCGAGCACCATCAACTTCGAGCGGATCGCCCACATCCAGGACCGCATCAACCTGGTTGCCGGCGACCTCCTCGACGAGGTGTCGATGATCAACATCCTGAAGGAGATCCGGCCGCACGAGGTCTACAACCTGGCCGCCCAGTCCTTCGTGCAGACCTCGTGGAACCAGCCGGTGTTGACCGGTGAGACCACCGCCCTCGGCGTCACCCGGGTGCTCGACGCCCTCCGCACCGTCGACCCCGAGATCCGCTTCTACCAGGCCAGCTCGTCGGAGATGTTCGGAAAGGTCCAGGAGGTCCCCCAGGTGGAGACCACCCCCTTCTACCCCCGCAGCCCCTACGGCGTCGCCAAGGTCTACGGCCACTGGATCACCGTCAACTACCGCGAGAGCTACGACCTCCATGCGAGCTCGGGCATCCTGTTCAACCACGAGTCGCCCCGCCGCGGTCTCGAGTTCGTGACCCGCAAGGTGACCCACGGCGTGGCCCGCATCGCCGCCGGCATCGACAAGAACCTGGCCCTGGGCAACCTCGACGCCGAACGCGACTGGGGCTTCGCCCGCGACTACGTCCGGGCCATGTGGCTGATGCTCCAGCAGGACCACCCGGACGACTACGTGGTGGCCACCGGCGAGACGCACTCGGTCAAGGAGCTCGTCGAGCTGTCCTTCGCCGCCGCCGATCTCGACTGGGAGAAGTACGTGGTCATCGACGAGCGCTTCCTCCGCCCGGCCGAGGTGGACCTGCTCATCGGCGACCCGGCCAAGGCCGAGAAGACCCTCGGCTGGCACCGTGACGTCGACTTCCCGCAACTGGTGCAGATGATGGTCGAGGCCGACCTGGCCCTGGTGAAGAGCCAGCAGGCCTAGCGGTTGGCCATGACCGGCCAGGTCGTACTCCACGCCGACCCGCTCGGTCTCCTGGTCGCCTTCGGCGCCGGGATGCTGTCGTTCCTCTCGCCCTGCGTCCTGCCCCTGGTGCCGGCCTACCTCTCGATGGTCTCCGGTCTGACGGCCGCCGAACTCTCGGCCCTCGGCAACGATCCCGTCGCGGCGCCCGTGCCGATCCCCGTGGCGGTGGGTGGCGGCGGGCCGACGTCGGATCCGACCGTGGCGTCCGGCGCGGCCGTGGCGATGGACGGGGCCTTCATGGCGCCTCCGGGCCCCGGGCCCGAGGAGCTGAGGCGCCACCGCAGCCGACTGCTCAGGGGCATACTGGCCTTCATCGCTGGGTTCACCGTGGTGTTCACCATCCTGGGAGCCACGGCCTCGTCGATCGGCCGCCTGTTCCTCACCCACCAGCAGCCCCTCGAGGTGGTCTCGGGCGTCCTCATCGTGCTCTTCGGGGCCGTGCTGGTGGCCACGGCCGCGGGTGTCAGGCTGCCCATGGCCCTGGCCGGGGAGAAGCGGTTCGTCGTCCGGCCCTCGGCGCTCGGCGCCTGGGCACCGCCGGTCATGGGTATGGCATTCGCCTTCGCCTGGACACCGTGCATCGGACCGGTGCTCGGGAGCGTCCTGGCCCTGGCGGCCGGCAGCAGGGGTTCGCCCACCGGGGGTATCGCCTTACTGCTGGCCTACTCCCTCGGCCTCGGTGTCCCGTTCCTGCTCAGCGGCCTGGCCTTCGGCCGGATGACCGACCTGCTGGCCCGGGTGAAGGGCCGCCTGCGCATCGTCGACCTGGTGGGCGGAGCGATCCTGATCGCTTTCGGTCTCCTGCTGCTCACCCACAACGTCCCCGTGGTGTCGGCCCACATCTCGGGCTGGCTCCATGACCTCCACCTGGACCGGCTCTCGAACAGCTGAGGCCCGCTACGGGCGGGGCCCCGGACGGGGCCGATCCCCCCGTCTGGCTACCGGCTGCCCGCCCCCGTAGCATTGACGGCAGCCCATGGCCCCCGCAGCTCTCCCCTCCTCTGCAGTCTCCCTTCGCGACGCGGTCGCGCTCTCGGGTCGGTTCCCGCTCCTGGCCGGGGTCGACCTCGAGGTGGCCGTGGGGGAGACGGTCCTGGTGGAGGGCCCGAACGGGGCCGGCAAGACCAGCCTGCTGCGGGTGTGCGCCGGCCTGGTGCCCCTCGCTTCCGGCCGCCTGTCCGTGCTCGGCCTCGACCCGTCCCGCAACCGCACCGCGGTCCGGCGCCGGGTGGGCCTGCTGTCCCACTCCTCCCACCTCTACGACGACCTCACCGTGCGGGAGAACGTTCGGTTCGCCGTCCGGGCCGCCGGGGGCGACGTCTCCCGGATCGAGCCGGCATGTGAGCGCTGGGGCCTGGTCGGCCGCCTGGCCAAGACCTCGGCCGGCAAGCTCTCGGCCGGCCAGCGCCGCCGGGTGGCCCTCGCCGTCCTGACCGCCCGATGGCCGGAGCTGTGGCTGCTCGACGAGCCCCACGCCGGCCTGGACACCGCCGCCCGGGTCCTGCTCGACCTGGCTGTCGTCGAGGCGGCCGCCTCCGGGGTCACGGTGATCATCGCCAGCCACGAGTCGGGCCCGGTCGAGGACCTGGCCTCCCGCGCCGTCACGGTGACCGGTGGCCGGGTCACGGCTGAGCGATCCCTCACCCCCGCATTCGGCGGGAGTGTCCCGTCGGTGACTCCCGACGTGCCGGGTGACGGCATGCCGGGTACCGCACCGTTGGAGGGGCGGGTGGCCCATGTGGCGTGACGCCGCACTGGTGGCCGGCAAGGATCTCCGGATCGAGGGACGCTCGCGGGTGGCGCTGTCCCAGGTCGCCCCGTTCGGAGTCGTGGCCCTCGTCCTGTTCGCCTTCGCCCTCGGTCCGGACCGCCAGGTGATGGCCAAGGGCGCCCCCGGCCTCTTCTGGGTGGCCGTCCTGTTCTGCACGGTGCTGGCCATCCAGCGCAGCGTGTCGGTGGAGTCGTCCGACGGCGCCCGCGACGGGCTGCGTCTGTCGGGCATCGACCCGGCCGGGCTTTACCTGGGCAAGGCCGTGGCCGTGGCCGCCCAGCTGGTCGTCCTCGAGCTGCTCCTGACCGTCGGTGTGGTCCTCCTGTACGGGGCCTGGATCGAGGTGCCGTGGATGATCGTGGCCTCCTGCCTGCTCGGCACCGTCGGCCTGGCCGCCACCGGCACCCTGTACGGCGCCCTGTCCTCGGGACTGCGGGTCCGCGAGACGCTTCTCCCGTTCCTCCTCCTGCCCATCGTGGCTCCGGTGCTGCTGGCCGGCACCCGGATCTGGCAGGCCGCCATGGCCGGCGGGACCCCGGCCTCCGGCATGCAGTGGCTGCGGCTCCTGGTCGTCTTCGACGCCGTCTACGTGGCCATCGGCGTGGTCCTCTTCGGCCCCATCCAGGAGACGGCATGAGCGACGACGTGACCACCACCACCGTGGCCGAGTCGGCGGGGACCCATCCGGCCGCCGCCCCGGTGTCGAACACCCGGGTGACCCCGGCGCCCGCCCAGTCGTCCCGCTCCAAGGCGGTCGAGCGGACGATCGGCCTGCTGGCCCTGCTCGGCACCGTGGCCACCGTGTGGCTCGGCATCTGGGTGACCCCGCCGGACAAGGTCCAGGGCGACCTGGTGCGGCTCGTCTACATCCACCCGGGCGTGGCCTGGGTCGCCCTGTACCTGGCGTTCGGCCTGGCCGCGGTCTCGAGCCTCCTCTACCTGTGGCCGCGGACCCGCTCGCTGCTCTGGGACCGCCTGGCCGCCGCCGCCGTCGAGGTCGGCGTGGTCTTCAACGTCTGCACCCTGGTGTCGGGCTCCATCTGGGGCAGGCCGACGTGGGGTGTGTGGTGGGCGTGGGATGCCCGGCTGACCAGCACCGCGGTGCTGCTCGTCCTCTTCCTCGGCTACCTGGCGCTCCGTCGGGTGCCGGCCGAGCCAGAGGTCCGGGCCCGCCGAAGCGCCTTCGTGGCCCTGTTCGCCGCGGTCGACATCCCGATCATCCACTTCTCGGTCAACTGGTGGAACACACTGCACCAGGGGGCCACCGTGCTGAACGCCAACCTGTCGCCCCAGATCCACGGGTCGATGGCCTGGACCCTCCTGCTCGGGTTCGTGGCCCTGACCCTGGCCTTCGTGTGGATGCTGCTCGTCCGCTACCGGATCGGCGTCCTCGAGGACTGGCTGGGTGCCAACGAACTCGACCTGGCGCTGGCCGAGCGCCAGTCCGAGGGCGCGGCGCCCGCCAACGGTGGGTCGGTCGCCGGGGGACCGGTCGACGGCCCGTCCGGTGACCGGGTGGGGGTGGCCTGATGCGCTACGTCACCGCCGGCTACGTGTTCATCCTGGTCGTGCTGGCCGTCTACGCCGTCCAGCTGGTCTGGCGCCGCCGCCGGCTGTCCCAGGCCGTGGACCGGGTCGCCGGTCCATTCGACCAGGACCGGGTCGCCGGTCCCGTCGCCGCGACTGCTGCCGGTCCGCGGACCGAGGCGTCCGCGTGACCACTGCCCCTCCCACCAGCCCACCGGCCACCGGTGCCGCCCCCGACGCCGGCCCGCCCGTGCCCCTTGTCCCGAAGGCCGCTGAGCGGCACAGGGCCCGTTACGTGGTGGTCGGCCTGGTGCTGGTCGGCGCCCTGGCCTTCCTCCTCATGAAGGGGCTCGGCTCGGCACTCAACTTCTACCTGCCGGCCGATCAGGCGGTGGCCCAGAAAGCGACGCTGGGGGACAAGACGATCAACCTGGAGGGCGTCGTCGCCCCCGGGTCGATCCACTCGACGACCGGGGGCGTGGACTTCGTCGTCACCTCCGGTTCCGTCCATCTCACGGTGCACAACACCTCGAGCCCGCCCCAGCTGTTCCAGTCCGACATCCCGGTGATCGCCGTGGGCCACTTCCAGGGGGACACCTTCGTGTCCGACCAGATCCTGGTCAAGCACTCCTCGACCTACGTCGCCCAGCACCCGGCCCGGGTGACGGCCCCGAACGGCTCCAAGCGGTGACGGCCGTCCCGCCCCCCGCGCCCGGTCGAAGTCCGCGGTGAGCGGCACCCTCGGACACACCGGTGTCCTGCTCGGCTTTGCCGCGGCGGTCGTCGGGATCGTCGTGCTGGTGATCGGCCTGGTGCGGGGCCGCCCCGGCCAACTCCGCCGTGGCCGCCTCTACGCGCCGGTCATCCTGCTCGGCGGGATCGTCGCTGTGGTGGCCATGCAGCGGGCACTGGTGACCCATGACTTCTCCCTCGCCTACGTGGTCGACAACAACAGCCGGTCGACCCCGCTGATCTACTCGATCACCGGCATGTGGTCGGCACTGGCCGGCTCGATCCTGCTGTGGGGGATCACCCTCGGGATCTACGTGACGGCCATGGTGTGGCGCTTCCGGGCCCGGGCCGACGACGAGCTGATGGCGTGGGCGACGCTCGTCATGTACGTGGTGTGCGCCTTCTTCTTCGGCCTGATGCTCGGGCCGGCCGACCCGTTCACCCACGTGTCCGGGGCGATCCCGCTCGACGGGCACGGGCCCAACGTCCTGCTCCAGGACAACCCCTTGGTCCTGTTCCATCCACCCATGCTCTACCTGGGGCTGGTCGGCTTCACCCTCCCGTTCGCCTTCGCCGTGGCCTCGTTGGTGACCGGCCGGGTCGACGAGGACTGGCAGGGCGAGACCCGGCGTTGGACGCTGTTCGCCTGGACCTTCCTCACCATCGGCATCGTGCTCGGGGCCTGGTGGTCCTACCAGGTCCTCGGGTGGGGCGGCTTCTGGGCGTGGGACCCGGTGGAGAACGCCTCGTTGCTGCCATGGCTCGTCGGCACCGCCTACCTCCACTCGGTCATGGTCCAGCAACGCCGGGGCCTGCTGCGGGTGTGGAACCTCTCACTGGTGATCGCCACCTTCAGCCTCACCATCCTCGGCACGTTCATCACCCGGTCCGGGGTGTTCCAGTCCGTGCACGCCTTCTCCACCTCGATCATCGGGCCGCTCCTGCTCGGCTTCTTCGGCCTGGTCATCGTGGTCGGTGTCGGCCTCATCGCCTGGCGGGGCGACCGTCTGCGCTCGCCGGGGGGGATCGACTCGATCATCAGCCGGGAGGGAGCCTTCCTGGCCAACAACCTCCTGTTCGTGCTGTTCACCTTCATCGTGCTCCTCGGCACCGTCTTCCCCCTCCTCTACGAGGCCCTCAACAGCGGTGCCCAGGTGTCGGTCGGCGCCCCCTACTTCAACCGCCTGGTCATCCCCGTCGGCCTCGGCCTGCTGTTCCTGATGGCCGTGGCCCCGGCCCTGCCGTGGCGCAAGTCGTCGGCCGCAGTGATGCGGGGCCGCCTCGCCGTGCCGGCCGCCATCGGCGTGGCCGTGGTGGTCGCCTGCGTGATAGGCGGCATCACCGGCATCGAGCCACTGCTGGCCTTCGGGCTCGGTGCGTTCGCGGCCGCCTCGGCCGGCCGGGCCCTCGTGCTGTCGGTCCGGGGAGCCTGGCGCTCGGCACGACGGTCCGGCACGCCACCGGCCCGGGCCGCACTGGCGGGATGGCGCGGACTGGTCGGCCGTGCCAACGGCGGCATGATCGTCCACATCGGCGTGGTGGCCATCGCCGTCGGGCTGACGGCGGCCACCGCCTTCGGTCAGCGAGGCACGGTGGCGCTGGACCGCGGGCACACGGGCACCTTCGCCGGCCACACCGTCGAGTTCGTGGGCACCCGGGAGATCCGGACGCCGTCGCACGTGAGCCTGCAGGCACTGCTGCGGGTCGACGGCGGGGCCGTGTTCACCCCGGCGATCAGCCAGTTCGGAACGGGTACCAAGCCGGTCGGCACCCCGGCCGTCGACTCGACCATCACCTCCGACGTCTACCTGACCGTCAACCGGATCCCGGACCATGGTGGGGCCTGGACCTTCGGCGTGGTCGTCCAGCCGCTGGTCATGTGGCTGTGGATCGGCGGCGTCCTGATCGTGGTGGGTTCGGTCCTGTCGGCCATTCCGGGCAAGCGCCGTCGCCCCACCGACCCGGTGTCGGCTCCCGTGGTCGGGGCGGCACCGCCCATCGAACCCGGGCACGAGCCGGAGGTCGAGCACGATCTGGAGATCGCCCCGCCGGCCGAGCGACAGCCCGTCGGGGCGGGGGAGGCCCCGTGACCGACGTGGCCGTCCCCGAGGCGGCACCGGCCCCCGCCGCGCCCACGCCCCCGAAGCGCCACACGACCCGATGGGTGGGCCTGACCGTCCTGGTCGTGACCGCCGGGCTCATCGCCGTCCTCGCCACCCGCCAGCCGGCCACGGTGTCCGAGGTCCAGAGCCCGCTGGTCGGCCAACCGTCGCCGGCCGTCGGCGGGGTGACCGTCAACGGGTCGACCTTCGTCCTGCCCCGGCCGCCCGGCAAGTTCGTGGTGGTCAACTTCTTCGCCAGCTGGTGCCCCCCGTGTCAGACCGAGGGTCCCGAACTCGTGAGGTTCGCCTTCCAGCACCAGCAGTCCGGTGACGCCCAGATGGTCAGCGTGGTCTTCGAGGACACCACGTCGGCCGCTCGCTCCTACCAGGCGCAGCTCGGGGCCACCTGGCCCACGTTGGCCGACACGAGGGGCGACCTGGCCCTCAGCTTCGGGGTCCGGGCCCCGCCGTCGACCTTCCTCATCGCCCCCGACGGACGGGTGGTGGCCTACCTCGTCTCATCGGTGAAGGCGGCCGATCTGAACCGGCTCATCGCCCGGGCCGAGGCGGACGGCGCATGAGGTCACGGCACTTTCCCCTGTGGACGGCGCTCGGCGTGGTGCTGGTCGTCGCCCTGCTCGTCGGCAGCGGCGTGTGG